>Ga0316201_10000096_pt1 | contig 35488 bp, 33 predicted proteins | sample CS6wburrow_MG_FD_204516 | JGI IMG/M metagenome (GOLD analysis project Ga0316201, IMG submission 204516) | Coastal sediment microbial communities from Delaware Bay, Delaware, United States - CS-6 worm burrow | ecosystem: Environmental > Aquatic > Marine > Coastal > Sediment | place: USA...
CCTGAGAACGGCTCATCGCAATCGACAAAGCCGCAGGTCCGCATGGCTTTGGTGAAAAAGCGGGCATAAAGCAAGTGCAAGACGGCATGCTCGACGCCGCCGATATATTGATCCACGCCTCCACCCGGCGGTATCCAGTAATTGGCTTTGGCCTTATCGACGGGCAGCTTCTCGTTTTTTGGGTCGCAATAGCGGAACTGGTACCAGCTGCTTTCAAAGAAGGTATCGAAGGTGTCGGTTTCACGGCGTGCGGCTTTCCCGCATTTGGGGCAGTCTACATTTTTCCATGTGGGATGGTGTTCGAGCGGATTGCCGGGCTTATCAAAGCGCACATCCTCGGGAAGCTTTACAGGCAGCTGATCTTCGGGGACTGATACGGGGCCGCAATCCTCACAATAGATGATCGGGATCGGACAACCCCAGTAGCGCTGGCGGGAAATACCCCAATCGCGTAGACGGTATTGGGTGGTGCCGAATCCGGTGCCATTTTCTTCGCAGCGTTTAATGATTTCCGCTTTGGCGGTTTCGACATCCAGCCCGTCGAGGAATTCTGAGTTGGCGAGCTTGCCGGGGCCGGTATAGGCTTCTTTTTCGATTTCGATGCCCTCTTCCGGGATAACCACGGGCAGGATCGGCAGATTATATTTGTTGGCGAAATCGCAGTCGCGTTGGTCGTGCGCGGGCACGCCGAAAATAGCGCCTGTGCCGTAATCCATCAGGATGAAGTTGGCAATATAGATGGGGACGTCGCGACCCAAAAGTGGGTGCGTGGCTTTGAGACCCGTATCAAAGCCGATTTTTTCGGCTTTTTCGATGGCGGCTTCGGATGTACCGGTGCTCTGGCATTGTTTAATAAAGTCGTCAAAGCCCTCTTTGTTTGCACAGAGCTTTTCACTCATCGGGTGATCGGGTGCCAAAGCAATGAAGGATGACCCAAAGAGAGTGTCAGGGCGGGTTGTAAAGACGTCTATTTTATCATCTTGGTCAATTATGTCCCATTTGAATTGCAGGCCGACGGATTTTCCAATCCAGTTGGATTGCATGGTACGGACTTTTTCCGGCCAGCGGTCAAGATTTTCAAGGCAGGAGAGAAGCTCTTCTGCGTAGTCGGTGATTTTGAGGAACCATTGATTGAGTTTGCGGCGTTCAACAGGTGCGCCTGTCCGCCATCCGCAACCGTCGATGACTTGCTCATTGGCCAGCACAGTGTTGTCGACCGGGTCCCAGTTGACGACCGATTCTTTGCGATAGGCGATGCCTTTTTCAAGGAATTTGAGGAACATGCGCTGTTCGTGCGCATAATAATCGGGTTCACAGGTGGCAATCTCGCGGCTCCAGTCGATGGACAGGCCCATGGCTTTGAGCTGCTCACGCATGGAGGCGATATTTTCTCGAGTCCATTTGGCAGGGTGCTCGCCGCGTTCAATGGCTGCATTCTCCGCTGGTAGACCGAAGGCATCCCAGCCCATCGGGTGGATGACGTTAAAGCCCTTGGCGGTCTTGTAGCGCGCGACGACATCGCCGAGCGTATAGTTGCGTACATGCCCGACATGGATGCGGCCGCTGGGGTAGGGAAACATTTCCAGCACATAATATTTAGGCTTGGATGAGTCCTCAGTAACATGAAAGGCGTTTTTCTTATCCCATGCTTTGCGCCAACGCGTTTCAGTTTCCTTGATGTTATAGCGTTCGCTCATGAGATATCGGCTTACTTTTCATTATTCAGTTTTTTCACGCGCAGTTGGCGGGCACGCACTAAGATGGCATCTTCCAGATCACGGGTCGTTTTTTCTGAAACGGCGGCATCATGCCAACTGCTGCCTTTTTTAGCTTGTCGGAAAGCGCGGACGCGAATGCCATTGGCTTTGAGCTCACGGGTCATGATAAAAACATTGAGCTTCATGCGCTCGTTTGGATTATCCGGGGCGGTATACCAGTCGGTGAGGATTACGCCACCAAAGGGATCAACGCTACTCAGGGGCATGAAGGAGACTGTATCAAGCGAGGCACGCCAGAGGAAGCTGTTGACGCCGATGCCGTTCGAGCCGTCGCCGGGGTCATCGCTCTTGCCGCCAAGAATACTCAATCCGTCTTTGCCCAGTATGCTTTGTTTGTCGGCATAAATATCTTCGTTTGTGTGCTGACGATCCAGCCCGCTGGGATATTTGGCTTCTGTTTCAATACCACCACAAGCAGCGAGGGTAAGAAGAGAGGCGCTTAATAGCGAAAGAGACAATATCTTTGCGTTGCGGGTGACGCTCATTTTACTGATGATCCTATTTTATTTGCTTATACCTTTCCTTTAGCATGGCATTCTGCGCGCTACAAGTCCCTTGATGGCCTTGCGACAAGGTTTTGTTTTTGTTATAAAACAACACGTTATCTGGTGTGTTGTAAAAATACAACGCTTTAAAAGAAATGTTGTAAAAATACAAAGAAGCGCGTTGACCATGGCTCTAAAGACTGGCGTAATGGCGATGTTCACTGATCCAGTGAGTATTCTTAATTCATAGTTTTAAGAATTTATGTGTTTAACCAAAAAATTGATCAGCTTATTTTTTTAAGTTTGATTGGAGGAACTAAAATGAAAAAACTACTTCTTGCTAGCGTTGCTGTAAGTGGCTTGGCTTTTGCTGCTGCTCCAGCACATGCGAATGGTCTGGAAGTTGACCTTGGTGGTCACTTTAAAGGCTATGGCGTATACTCAAACCCGGATGAAGTGTCTACTTCTGAGATTCGTGCTTTTGACATTCTGCATGAAACAGAAATTCACATCGGTGGCGAAACAACTTTGGACAATGGTCTGACAGTTGGTGTTCACTTCGAAATTGAAAATGACGAAGATGATGCCGATTTGGGTATTGAAGAAAACTACGCATATTTCTCCGGTAACTGGGGTCGTTTGAATGCCGGTATAGAAGATGGCGCTGCATACCTTTTGCAAGTTGCCGCTCCTTCTGCTGACAGCAACCTGGACGGTATCCGTCAGTACATCAATCCTGTGAACTACTCTGTGATTAACAACTCCAACCTTCGCGCTCTGGGTCAAACTACTGACCTGCGTTTTGACTACGACATGAGCACATCAGGCAAGCATGCTAAACTGACTTACCTGTCACCAATCATGAACGGCTTCCAAGGTGGTATCTCTTACACGCCCGAAGTTGATGGTGGTACAAACGATAACAACCTGAACGGTCTGAACGGTAACAGCTTTGATGATACTGAAGATGATTTGGGTGAAGCCTATGAAATTGGTCTTCGTTACGAAGGTCAATTCCAGAATGTTGGTGTAATCGCCGGTGCTGGTTATGCTCATGCTGAGCTGGAAGCTGATGCTGATGCTTCAAACGATGACCAGGACGAGTGGAACATCGGTGTGGATCTGGATGTCGGTGCTTTCGGTATCGGTGCATCATACCTGGATGTTGATGTCAGTGATAAAGACTCCGCTACAGGCGCAGGCGCTCTTGACACAGAGACATGGGTTGTTGGTGTTGACTACACAACTGGTGCTTTCAAACTCGGCGCTTCCTACTACGATCAGAATGCTGAAGAAGAAGTTGCAGGTGGTCTTGAGCTTGACACACAACGCTACTCCGGTGGTGTTGTCTACACATACGGCCCAGGCATGACTTTCCGTGGATCTTTGAGCTACATTGACATTGAAGACAATGATGCTACAGCTGGCACTGACGATGTTGATGCAACATCTGTGATGCTCGGTACACAAATCAACTTCTAATTTGAAGTTTGGTTAGGAATTTTGGAGAGGGCGCTTCACGGCGCCCTTTCTTTTTTCTGCCATTTTTATTTCTGACATCGTTATTCGTCTCTCACGTATGTCAAAGCGTGTCACTTCTCACGGCTTGTCAGAATATAAACACAAAAGAAAAATTTTTCAGGTGATTTCCTAAAGAGATTTTTCTGGATATTTCTTATAATCATTTTATTCTAGCGCTATGTCTATTGTTGAAAATCTAGAGCAGATTCATTGCAAAATCGAGACGGCGGCTACGGCTGTTGGCCGCGATGCCAACGATATTCAATTGCTGGCGGTAAGCAAACGTCAGCCGCGGGAAAAGATTTTGGAGGCATTGCAAGCAGGGCATAGGCATTTTGCTGAAAACCGTGTGCAGGAGGCGCGCGAGCACTGGGAGGATATAAGAGATGATTACCCAGATTTAAAGATTCACCTGATTGGCCCGTTGCAAACAAACAAGGCCAAAGAGGCTGTGGCACTGTTTGATATGATTGAGACGGTTGATCGTGAAAAGCTGGCGCGCAAGTTGGGGCAAGAAATGAAAGCGCAGGGCCGCGATCTTCCTTGTCTTATTCAGGTCAATACAGGGGGGGAGCCGCAAAAGGCAGGTATTGCGCCAACTGATTTGCCGGGTTTTCTTGAATTTTGCCGTGTGGAATGCGCTTTGGATGTGGCCGGATTGATGTGTATTCCACCCATTGATGATTCCCCTGCCCTGCATTTTGCTTTTTTAAAGAATCTGGCTGCGCGCCATAGCTTGCCGCAACTAAGTATGGGGATGAGCGGTGATTTTGAAAAGGCGGTTATGGCCGGTGCGACGATGGTGCGCGTGGGCACAGCAATTTTTGGCCCGCGTGAATTTTAGGTCTGGGCTCTAGCTAAAACGACGAATATATCCAGCGGTGCGCCCTTGTGCCGCTTCGATATAGCCTGTTTCCCTTGAAATCGTTTTGATTTTTGGCCCGCCCGTATCGGCAAAGGCTAGCAAAACAGCGGGAAGATCATCATAGACTGTTTGCGTTTCGGCTTTGGCACTTTCCATCGTTAGCTCTTCCATGTCGAGCGTTGTAATGGGCTGTCTTTCCGGAAGCGCTTCAGGGAGTGGTTTGATATCAAATGTTGTTACTTCTTTTTCATGGGTTAGAGAGAGGGCATTTCCTAGCAGATCTTTTCCTGTTTCTTCTTCGACGATGACATTGACGAGGCCTCCTGCTGCGCCAACCGGTCCGCCAAAGACTGCGCCTCCAATGATTTTTCCGATGGGCTTGATTTCATCATCGGTAATTTCACGGTAGATATGGCTGACAATCGGGATGTGCTGAAGTGGATTTACCATGTCAACAAGATCAGCAAAGCCGAATTCTTCTTCTGTGCCCGCCTGTGCTTCATTTTGGCTTATATGATCCTGATAGGCCAGTGCGCTGCTGAATTCTTCGGCTTTTTGGCCGGGCTGCGCCAGTGTGCTTTCTATATTTTGTTTTGCTGTTTTGGCAGGGTGCCAAGCCGGAATAGAGCCCGCAGTGCGCTCGTTTTGTACCATGGAGAGCACACGCTTTTTACTCGCTTGCTCATTGTTTTTTCCATCATGCGAATGGCTGTGGAGTGTTGGTGACTGGTGTAGGCTCTCGATCATGCTTTATCCTTTTCCAGAATGTTTCCCCCTTGGCTATGCAATGGCTGTGCCAGAAAAAAATATGTTTTTTCAGTGTGCTGCGTTTATTCTGTTTCGTTTAATGCTGTGAGATAGCGGGTTTTGCCGAATAAGCCGGTCAAAAATGCCGTTCGTGTTTGAACGAATCTTCAAGAGTTGATAGGGTTTTACGCATGAATGAGGGGTCAAAATCTTCTGTGACACTAAAGGCCGATGCACTGATTTGTGGCATTATGAAAGGCTGTATGGGGTTATTCAGTCTTAAGGCTGAGGATGTTCATTTTCAGGTTGATGAGAGTGCGTCTGGTGTGTGTGTGATTAATGGCCTTGTAGAAAAATATTTTGATGTGCCTATTCGAGCGGGCGATATTTTTGATTATATTGGCGCACAGCTTTCAGAAGAAAAGTGTTCGGTTTTGGTTTTCGGGAAGAATATATTGGATCCCCAAGATGGGCTCTACACGTTTGCACAATCAGGCCGGGATCCTGTGCGCTTAACGGAAAAAGAAGTCTCTATCTTGCGTTTTTTATCAGAAAACAAGGGGCTTTCAATTGATCGGCAGGCCCTTTTGAGCGCGGTTTGGGGGTATGTAGATGGGGTTGAGACCCACACGTTAGAAACGCATATATACAGGCTTAGACAAAAAATCGAAATAGACCCTTCGCAGCCCCAGATTTTGCTGACGGATGAAGACGGAACTTACTCTATAGGCTGATCATCGTTTTTTTGTCTGGTTTTTGCCGTGTTGACTGAATGTACAAGGCTTTCCAGAAAGCTGTTTCCACGCCCTATATCAATTTGTTTTACATTGGCTTTTGTAAGAAGATTGAGGTCTTTTATCAGATCTGTAATGGTCCGCGCATCACCTGATAATTGTCTTTGATCTGTCGTTGTGTGGCGGGGTTCTTGCGTATAATGCGATGTTTTTGCCGCGTGTGCGTAGGCTTGGGCCGCTTTCTCTGCCCTGCCCGGCCTTCCGGCACTAAGGGGGCTGTTTATAATGTTTTTTTGCTCTGGTGGGTTGGCCTCACCGCTGTTTGATATATTTTGACCAAAACGGTTCGCAAGATAGTCTTTTAAAAACGCAAGGAGCGCATCTGTCGAGACTGTAGCGCTGTCTTCTCCAAAGATATCATTGTGCGCGGTACTCTTTTTCTTGTTGCGGTTTTTGTTGTGATCAGGGGCGTGCCTATGCATGGCAAGACGTGCATCGGTGTTTTCCGTTTCCCGCGGCTTTTGGTTTTTGTTGACCGGCGTTATGTTGGACAACATGTCTTTCCTCTTGCATTCTGCTACGCAGAGGATTTTATCAGATTAGGCAGCCTGGATGCAAATTCTGTTTTTGAAAGAGGGTGTTACTTCTTATGAATGTCGTATGGGTGCGGATATTTCAATTCTTCGGGAATTTGTTTTTCGTTGTATTGTTTTTCGTACCATGGCGCGATGTAGTTCCATAAAGGAATAGTTTTTCCAGTTAGATGGGATATGGCCGAGCATTGGATAAAGGCAATGTCACTCACCATGATCCAGCTTTTTTCTCCATATATCTTTGTCGGTGTTTTGTGGTCGGCTTCCGTTGGGCGTGTGTGGACGATAAGCTCTACTTCGTGAAAAGGCTCATCTTCAGGCAAGACTTTACGGATTCTTTCATATTGCGCTTCTGTGAGGGAGATGTTGGTAAACGTGTTTAAATTCCGGATGATCATCGACACCCATTCTTTGCCGTAAGGATAAGAAAATATTGGTGTTATGCCTTCTTTGCGATTTGGAAAAGAAAAAGTGAATCGGGCGGGCTTGTCTTCCTGAGGGGCACTATATTGCGCGATCACAAGGGCGCTGATTTCTAAGATGTCCTTATTTATTTCGTAGTGCCCGTATCCCCGATCAAGGCGCAGCCATTCCTGAATCAAGACTTCTTCTTTTATTTCATCTGCGGTTGCTTTGTAAAAGGCACTTGATTTGATCCAGTTTTCATAGTCTGGGGCTTTTTCTGCCATATGGAAGAAAGCAATAACGGCTTTTTCACTTCCCGAGATTCTTATGCTGTCATCGATCTCGGCAAAAGCGGCTTGTGATAGTGTTGTCACAAGAATTAAGGAAAAAAACACAAAGAGAGATCTTGTTTTTGTTATTATGTCGGATGCCATTACCAAATTGCTGTATCTACTGTAAGTCCCTATACTCTTATCATGACGGATAAAGATGAAAAAATCCAGCGTATAAACAAATCACAAGAAGAAGATGCTCTGCTCTGGAACAAGGTGGTGGAGGATATTATACCTCTCAAGGGTAAGCAAAACGATGGGTTTTCAGTTGACCGTTCGGTTTCTGAGGTTGTGAGAAAGAGTAGAAAAAAGCTTAGAAAGAGAGAAGAAACCAGTACTGATGTTCCCGTCAAAGCATCGCCCGCACGTTTAGATTCAGGGCGGCATGAGGTGGATCGCCGGACGCTGGATAGACTAAAGCGTGGAAAAATTACTATTGAGGCCCGACTGGATTTGCATGGCATGAGCCAAATACAGGCGCACGAGGCTTTGGAACGTTTTATTCTACGAATGTATGCACAAGGGCGGCGCTGTGTGTTGGTGATTACAGGCAAAGGGGTGCCGCGTTCCTCGGATGCGCAGAAAACAGGTGTTTTAAAGCAGCGGGTTCCAGAGTGGCTGCGAGAGCCTGCGCTCCATGATGTTGTCCTTAAGGTCCATCCGGCACGGCCTAAAGACGGTGGCGAGGGAGCGCTATACGTGTTTTTGCGCCGGAAACGTTCGTGATTTTATTTTACGTCAACTTTGAATGTGCGGGTGCGTTTGATCTCCTGTGTTTTTGTGTCTTTGCTGGCGCGCGTTAAGGTGGTTGTTCCCTGATAAGTGCCGGGTTTGAGCTGGACTTTGCCGATTTTTCGGCCAACAAAGAAAAACTGGCGGGGGCGCGTTTTTTTCTGTGTCATGGTTTGCGTGGTAAAAAGTGTGCCTTCGGGATCGTGGATTTCCATGGTGATCTGATCGCCTTGCTCGACATTGTAAAAACCGCTCCAGAAGGTGAAGGCCGCGCTTTTTAAGCTGAGAGTTTGCGGGTTTTCTTCGCCGCGTTTGATGGCGTCAAAATCGGGTGGTGCGGGGCGAAAGCCGCCGTCAAAAAGCGCAACGGGTTCGTGTTTGAGCGGTTGGCCGATATGCCAGAGGCGCTCTTTCATTTTGCCGCAGCCGTCGTTGCTGGCAAATCCAGTATAGGGGTCGAGGATTATTCCATCCAGCAGAACGCCAAAATGCAGATGCGGGAATTCTGCCCAGCCAGACTGGCCGATTTGTGCTATTTTCTGTCCGGCTTTGACGCGTTGTTTGGGTTTGACTAGAATCGAATCTTTTTTGAGATGACAGTATATACTCTGAAGTCCGTCACCATGGTCGATGAGAATGCCGTTGCCACATTCTTTGCCGTTTTCTTTTATGGTCGCCAGCTCTTCTTTTGTTTTGAGTCTATCGCTTTTTTCATCACGTAGACGCAGGACAGTCCCTTTGGCCGCGGCCAGCACATCAACACCCTTTTTCATTTGGGCATAGGATGACAGGGCAAAGTCTGTACCTTTGTGCGAATCATAGGTTTTTTCGGCGCATGTGAAGTCTTTGGCTTCATTTTCTGCGGGGTCGACATCGACGTAATGCACAGTCCAGCAATCACGGCCTAATGTGCAGGCGACGGGGAAGAGAAAACGGGTTTCTTGTGCATATGCCGTATTGCACAAAAAAGTAAGTATAAACAAGGCGGTAAGGGGGATGTGGTTATTTGACATAGCGCTTGTTCTCGTGATACCGTTTTTTTTGAGTTTTGAATGTAGGATAGGCTGGTCTTGTGAGTCAAAGAAAACACATAGCAGTAAATGATTTAGGGCGGGCTTTAAAGCAAGGCTGTCCTATTTTATTGCGTTTGCCAGAGCAGGATGCTTTTTCTTTGTCTCGGAATTTCGGATTGCAAGCTGATCAGAATGCACAAAGCGTGGTAAAGGTTCGAGACTGGATTGATGATCGCTATAAGGGGCAGCTTGGGAAGCTTTATGCTGATATCAGGACGGAAAGCTGGGCAGATTTTCGTAATAAGCTTGAGCGTGTTTTTGATGCGAGAAAACTCAATAAGCTCTATGTTGTTTATGGAGATCACATGACCAATGCATCGCAGTTTTTAACACCAAATACGGCGGAATCTGAGCTATTAACAAATTATAAGACCGGTTTGGTGCATCAGGATCGGGAAAGAGCTGTTGGTTTTCCGCGCCTTCATCGCGATGGGCGGCTTGGTCTGCCTTTTGTACAGGCGTCAAAACCAGATACGCTTCAGTGGCACTATATTGAACCCCCTCAGGAAAAACCTTATTCTGATAGATTTTCCTATGTGAATGACTAGGGAATTCTAATGACATGGCATAAAGAACTAAAAGCGGCCCTAGAGGGCGGGCAGCCTATTGTTCTGGATCTGGCTTTTGACCCCGGGTGGGAGAATTTACGGCTAGAATTTGAACAAAAGGCCTCGGCGCGGCAGACCTCACGCGAGACCTCGCGGGTTCTTAAAGAAGCATCGCACCGTTTTTCATTTCAAAACACAGCGGAAGCTCTGGCGATTGCGAATCGTATTTATGGCTATGATCCGGCGGCGCTGGAGCGGACCTATATCTTTTTCGAAAATGATGTGCGGTCTTACAAAGATTTTGTGGCAGGGAAAAACGGAGGGCGTCTAACGGCCCTAAGGGACCGTTTCCAGATACTGGCCAATGGTGTCAGTCATTTGAATAGTGCTGAGCGCTATGCCTTTGTGGATGAACTGGATTGTGAAAATGAAGAGAACAAATTTCGCCGTGCTTTGAGCTTTCCTTCTATGGTTTATTTTACGCCGTGCTGGAATTCCCGGAATAAGGGCATGGATGATGACAGGATTTTGCTGGACACCGGGTTGTCACACCCGGAACGTAAAGATGATGAAATTGAATTTATCAGCATGATTGCGCTTGATGTCAAAGATCAAAAGCTCAGGCAAATGTTGCTGGACGGGCGTGGGCGCAAGGCCGTCGTGGGAACGCTTTATATTCGCCGGGAAGATTTTAGGGCGCGGATTGAATCGGTGCGCGAAGGCGATGATCCGATGAATAAATTTGGTCTTTTACAGATGAAAGTGAATAACATTCGCCAGATTTGCACGCGCATTCCACCGCATCTGGATGAAGATTTTGACGCTCATTCTAGAGGCCGGGTCGGTCAAAACCTTGCCCTTGGTTTTTAGAGGATAAACTTGCTCAAATCCGTAGATTTTGCCAGTTCCTCGACGTTATCGCGGACGTAATCAGCTGTGATAGTGATTGATTCGCCACCGCGGTCGGATGCGGTGAAGCTGATTTCTTCCAGAAGCTTTTCCATTACCGTGTGCAGGCGCCGTGCCCCGATATTTTCTACGCTTTCATTGACCTCGAAGGCGAGGCGCGCAATTTCATCAATGGCTTCGTCTTCGAACGTTAAGGTGACGTTTTCTGTGCCAATCAGGGCCTCATATTGCTTGATCAGGCTGGCTTCGGTTTCCTTGAGGATGCGTTTAAAGTCATCCTGCGTGAGGGCGCGAAGCTCTACGCGGATGGGCAGGCGTCCTTGTAGCTCGGCCAGAAGATCGGAAGGCTTGGCGTAGTGGAAAGCGCCGCTGGCGATGAAGAGCATGTGGTCGGTTTTTACGGGGCCGTGTTTTGTGGTCACGGTTGTGCCCTCGATCAGGGGCAACAGATCGCGCTGGACACCTTCGCGCGAGACATCGCCACCGCGTACATCTTGCCGCGCTGCGATTTTATCAATTTCATCAATGAAAACGATGCCGTTTTGTTGAACAAGATCAAGCGCGGTGGCTACGATTTTATCTTCATCCAGTAGCTTGTCGGATTCTTCAGCAATCAGGACTTCGTAGCTGTCTTCAACGCTTAAGCGTTTTTTCTTCTTGCGTTCGCCGAAGGCTTTTCCGAACAGGTCGTTCATATTGACCATGCTCATAGAGCCGCCAGGCATGCCGGGAATGTCCATCATGCTGCCCATGGGGTTTGAATTGTCGTTGACTTCAATTTCAATTTCACGGTCGTTTAGCTCGCCTTTGCGGAGCTTGTCGCGGAAGTTCTTTCGCGTGCCTTCACCTGCTGTATCGCCAACCAGTGCATCGAGAACACGCTCTTCTGCATAGACCTCGGCTTGGGCCTTGACGGTTTTGCGCAGCTCATCTTGTGTCATGCGTATGGCGGCTTCGGTCAGATCACGGATGATGGCTTCGACATCTTTGCCAACATAGCCAACTTCTGTGAATTTTGTGGCCTCGACCTTGATAAAGGGGGCATTTGCGAGTTTGGCCAGCCGGCGGGCAATTTCGGTTTTCCCGACGCCTGTCGGTCCAATCATTAGGATATTTTTTGGATAGACTTCTTCTTGCAGCTCCGGGTCGAGCTTGCCGCGGCGCCAGCGATTACGCAGGGCAATAGCGACCGCGCGTTTGGCATCGCTTTGACCAATGATATGTCGGTCCAGTTCGGACACGGTTTCACGCGGGGAGAAATTGGGCATTTCCATTTTTTGGCTGGCTTCTGCTGTTTTGCTCATGACCTACTCATGTCTTAACTTTATGGTTATATTTCATCTTTATATTTGATAGGTGGTAGATATATGTTAGACGTGCCAGAGCGTCAATAAAGGAAATCGTTTTTGGCGCCTGTAATGCATATGCGTAAAAAGACGGTTTTCTATTTTTTTGACCTCCAGCAGGGAAGAATTGCTTAATGATGGATTTTATTGGTATTGACAACCATACCCTTTGGATGTGGGGCATTTTCTTCATTTGCGTCCCTGTTTTGCTGGTATTGGATCTTTGGGTTTTCAACCGCAAGGATCATGTGATTGAACTTGAAGAAAGCCTGAAGATGAGCGGTTTTTATATCGCGATAGGCTTGCTGTTCGGCTTTTATGTCTGGGCAATGATGGGCGAGCAGCATGCGATTGATTATTATACCGCCTATGTGATCGAAAAAAGTCTCTCCCTTGATAATTTGTTTGTGATTTCCGTGATTTTTACCTCCTGCGCTGTGCCCCGTGAATATCAGCACCGCGTTTTGATCTGGGGGATTATCGGCGTGATTGTCCTGCGCGGGATCATGATCGGGGTTGGTGCGGCGCTGGTGCACCATTTCCACTGGGTGCTTTTTGTCTTTGCGGCGATCCTCATTATCACGGGTATCAAGATGCTGCTGATGAAGGAGCATGAAGGCGATATTGATTTTGAAAACAAGCCGATGACGCTATTTTTGAAAAAACATTTGCGCTTCACTTCCAAGCTGCATGGCCATAAATTCTGGGTGCGGCAGCAATGTCCTGAAAAAGGCAGAATGGCGCTGTATGCGACGCCTTTGTTTCTGGCACTGGTGATTGTTGAGCTGACGGATGTGATGTTTGCTTTTGACAGTATTCCAGCGGTTCTGGCGATCACGACTGAGCCCTATGTGGTCTATACCAGCAATATTTTTGCAATTTTGGGTTTGCGGGCTTTGTTCTTCGCTGTAGAGAATCTGATCAACCGCTTTATTTTAATGAAGTATGCGCTCTCTATTGTTCTGATCTTTATCGGCGGGAAGGTGTTCTACAATGAATGGGTCGGACATATCAGTCCTGCGATTTCTCTGGCGATTACGCTGTTTGTTTTGCTGGGCGGGATGGTGTTTTCTGTGCTCATTACCGGAGCACGGGAGATAAAAGAAGGCGTGGAAGAGCGCAAAGGCGATGCTGATGATACGGCGCTGTAGGCTTTTAGAGTGCTTCTTCATTAAGGCTTTGACTTCCTGAATTCATGCGTTTACGTTTTGTCTCTATGAAAAAAGAAATGATCACACGAGAAGATGTTGCCGCGCTGTATGCGCGTCCGCTTTTGGATCTGGTTTATGAAGCAGCCGGTGTGCACCGCGCCCATCACGATGCGCAGGAAATGCAGATGTGTACGCTGCTCTCGATCAAAACGGGTGGCTGCACAGAAGATTGCGGCTATTGTTCGCAATCCGTTCATAATGACGCAGAAATAGAAAAAGAGATATTGCTCAAGACCGATGAGGTGATGGAGCAGGCGCGGAAAGCCAAAGAAAGCGGCTCCACCCGATTTTGCATGGGCGCGGCCTGGCCGAAGGTTCTCGATGGTCGCGCGTTTGAGCGCGTTTTGGACATGGTCAAAGGCGTTTCCGATATGGAGATGGAAGCGTGCGTGACGCTTGGGATGCTCACGCAAGAGCAGGCACAGCGTTTGAAAGAGGCCGGTTTGACGGCCTATAATCATAATCTTGATACATCGGAAGAATTCTACGACAAGGTCGTGACCACGCGCAGCTATCAGGATCGTCTGGAGACTCTGCAAAATGTGGCCAAGGCTGGTATTTCGGCGTGCTGCGGTGGGATTTTGGGGCTGGGCGAGAGCGAAGAAGACCGTATTTCTCTGCTGCATACGCTGGTCAACTTGGACCCGCAGCCTGAATCCGTGCCGATCAATATGTTGGTGCCAGTCGAAGGCACGCCGATGGAAGACAATGCGGCGCTGGATATTTTCGAGTGGATTCGCTGCATTGCCGTGGCGCGGATTTTGATGCCAAAGGCAATGGTACGACTGTCTGCCGGGCGCTTGACGATCTCGAAGGAAGCACAAGCGCTGGCGTTTATGGCCGGGGCCAATGCCATCTTCACTGGTGAGAAGCTTCTGACCACGGCCAACCCAAAAGAAACGGCTGATTATGCGCTTTTAGAGGCGCTTGATATTCGCCCGCGCGCCCCGTTTAAGGATGAAGAGAAGCCGCAAGAAGCGGCTTAAGTCTATTCTAAAAACCCCTCTATAAAAAACACCGTTCATTTTTCTTGCAATGATGGCAAATCTCTTGTTATGATAAATTATTGAACAATGTTCAATATATAGGAGGGAAAAATGTTCAGTATAAGAAAGTCAATATTATGCGCCGCCAGCCTTTGTCTGTTGTCCGGGTGCAGCACGGCGTCCTTGGGAGACAATGTCTATTATGCTTTTGGTGAAACATTAGACTGCATGCCCCTGAGTTTCCAGCATTGTGATCTTTTTGGGAAACCCAAAGTAACGAAACGCGGTGGATATCATAAGCCCGCGTTCGAAAATCATTTTTACAGGAATTATAAACCTCAAAAACCGCGTGTGCCGTCCAAGGTCTGGCGGGATCATTAAGCACAAGTTCTGCGGTTGTTGTCTGCCTGAATTTACGCTACATACGGGCTATGGATGGATTTCAAAACACACTGGATGCGTTGGAAGAGCGCGGGCGTTATCGCTCGCTGAATTTGCCAGGCGGGGTGGATTTGACCTCGAACGATTATCTGGGGATGGCCAGCCATCCTGCGTTGCGCGCGGCAGTGATTGAGGCGCTAGAGGCGGGGCTGGATATTGGTGCGGCGGGGTCTCGGCTTTTGCGTGGGCATACGCCAAGCCATGCAGCATTGGAACGCTATGCGGTTAACCATTTTGTCTGCGGCGGGGCACTGTATTTCGCCACGGGTTTTCAGGCTAATTATGCTCTTTTGACCACTTTGCCTTCACGACATGATGTGATTGTGTACGATTCCCTGATCCATGCGAGTGCGCGGGACGGGATACAGGCTAGTTCGGCAAAAGGTGTGAAGTTTGCGCATAATGATTTGGATGCTCTGGAGGAAGCGCTGAAGCGGCATCGGGATCAGGCTGATAATCTCTGGATTGTGGTGGAGTCTTTGTATTCAATGGATGGGGACATGGCGCCGCTGGATGATCTTTATGCGCTGGCAAATAAGTTTGATGCGTGGCTGATCGTTGATGAGGCGCATGCCACCGGGATCTATGGCGATCTGGGCAAAGGTTTGTGTTTTGATCTGGCGCGGCAGCATGGCTATGAACGCATGATTACGCTGCATACGTGCGGGAAGGCGATCGGGGTTGCTGGCGGGCTTGTGTGCGGCTCTGCGGCTGTTATAGAGATGCTGGTTAATACGGCGCGGCCCTTTATCTATTCGACCGCGCCGATGCCGTTGCAGGCCCTATCGGTTCAAAAATCACTGGAGATTTTAGCAACGGATGAAGGGAATGCGCGCCGGGAAAAACTGCTGGATTTGTGCAAGATGGCGCAAGAGCTTTTTGGCGGGGCCGGGACACAGATTGTGCCGCTGATATTGGGAGAGGATGCGAAGGCGGTCGCTGTGGCGCAGCGCTTGCAGGTGGCGGGCTATGATATCCGTGCGATCCGTCCGCCCAGCGTGCCGGAAGGCGCGGCGCGGTTGAGATTATCGTTGAGCAGCACTCTGGAGGCAGAGGTTTTACGAAACGTTGCCGATATGCTAAAAGACGTTCTATGAGCCAGCGTTTTATCATTGCAGGGACAGACACGGAGATCGGCAAGACGGTGTTTGCGGCCGGGCTGATGCTCGGTCTGGAGGCTTGGGGCACCAAGCCGCATTACTGGAAGCCTGTCCAGTCGGGCATAGAAGATGGTGTGGATACGCGGCGCGTGCAAAAGCTCACGGCGCTGCCGGATGAGCGGTTTTTGCCGGAGCGCTATATTTTCAGCCAGAGTCTGTCGCCGCACCGCGCGGCGGAGCTGGATAAGGCCAAGATTGATATAGCCCTTTTGCGTGATCCTTCTGTGATTCCCTCTTGTGACGGACCGTTGTTGATCGAAGGTGCTGGCGGGCTGATGGTGCCGCTCAGCCGGGAGAACCTACAGGTCAATTTGTACAAGGATTGGGATATTCCTGTGATTTTATGCGCGCGTACGGGTTTGGGGACGATTAATCATACGCTGCTCTCGCTTGAAGCGCTATGGGCGCGGCGGATGAATGTGCTCGGTGTGGCGTTTATCGGGCCGGAAAATGCGGATAATATCACGACGATTTCTGAGTTTTCCAAGGCCAGAATTTTGGGACATTTGCCTTGGTTGGAGCGGTTGGAACCGCAGCGCCTGAAAGAGGCCTTTTTGCAAAATTTTGATCAGGATGATTTTATAGTATAAATTACAAAAAGTGTTGAGAGATGAGAAAAAAACCGAAACCGACAGTGTCATTTGATGCCATTAAAGAGGCTTTGGTGGCGCAGTTTGGTGGCGTTGTAAAAAAAGAGCGCCTTTCTCAGTCAGGAGGCTCAAAAACTGTTCAAAATGCAAAGAGAATGGGCGTTTTTTTTGCAAAACAAGCAGGCTACAAAGGCCCTGAAATTGCGCCTCAATTTGGTTATGCGAGTGAAAAAACAGTTTTTACGGCCCTTAAGAAAATCAATAATGATTTGCAACGGGACTTAAGTGTCATTGGTCCTGTGCAACGCGTTGCTGAAACTTTAGGGCTTGATCTTGAAAATGAATGATTGCCGTATAGCCTGTAATCATCTCCATTTTAGGGCTTTTTCCTGCTGAATCGCTGTGCTACACTTCTGCTCTCTATGAAAAGTAATTTGCAGATAAATGGATATTCGCCATGAAATTTAGTATTGATCGCGCCGCCTTGCTTCGCTCTCTTAATCATGTCCAAAGCGTTGTTGAGCGTAGGAATACTATCCCGATCCTTTCGAATGTTTTGATGAAGGCCGAGGACGGTGTGTTGTCGCTGGCCTCTACGGATATGGACATGGAGATCAATGAATCGGTGGCCGCGCAGGTTTCAACATCAGGGGCGACGACGGCGCCGGCGCATACGTTCCACGAGATTGTTCGTAAATTGCCGGATAATTCACAAGTTGAGGTTGAGATGAATGCTGAAGGCACACAGATGAGCGTGCGGGCCGGGCGTTCGGATTTCAAGCTTTCCTGTTTGCCTGTAAATGATTTCCCGGAAATTACGACGGCTGAATTGCCGACGAATTTTTCCATTCCCGCGGCGGATTTGCGGGCGCTGATTGATCGCACGAAATTCGCGATGAGCACTGAGGAAACCCGGTATTACCTGAACGGGATTTATGTGCACGAGGCCGATCAGGAGGGCGTGAAAGTGTTGCGCGCTGTGGCGACTGACGGGCACCGTCTGGCGCGCTTTGAAATGCCGTTGCCCGATGGCGCATCTGGGATGCCTGGCGTGATTGTGCCGCGCAAATGTGTGGGCGAGCTGCGCAAGCTGATTGATGAGGCCGCAGATTTGATCGAAATTAGTCTCTCAGAAGGCAAGATTCGCTTCGCCTTTGATCATGTGATTCTGACATCCAAGCTGATTGACGGGACATTCCCGGATTACCAGCGCGTGATCCCCGAAGGCAATGACAAGGTGGTCGAGGTCGATCCAAAAATTTTTACATCCGCGATTGATCGCGTCTCGACGATTTCCGATGGCAAGTCACGGGCGCTGAAAATTAGCCTGAATGGCAAGCAAATGACGCTTTCGGCGTCTTCGCCGGAAGCGGGCAGTGCGACTGAAGAGATCGAGGTGAACGGTGATTCCGATATGGAGATCGGGTTCAACGCGAAGTATTTGCTGGATATTACCTCGAATATCGAAGGGGAGGGCTGCCGTCTGACGTTGGCAGATTCAGCTTCACCGGCGATCATTCAGGATAACGGCGATCCTTCGGCGCTCTATGTTCTGATGCCTTTGCGGGTTTAAGAGCTTTGATCACTTAGATTGACTCGTACTTTGTCGCTCACGTATGTCTTATACGCGTCACCTCGGTTTCCTCGCCATATTAAAACGCGCTTTGCGCTGCGCTGTAAGTAATTTATTTTCCATGGAAATTAGAGTTACTCAGTCTGTTTCTGGTTTTGGCGCGGGGGCAGGCCTTTATCGTTTGTCTGGTAAAAAGGCAGGGGGTGCGGATTTTTTGTTTTTACACGCCCAAAATAGGAAAACATTCACATAAAACCAAGAGGGTTTATGTCCGCTCTAAAACCGCTTTGACGAGGTTGGACGCGCCGGCGGCGATGTCTTTGATCGAGGCGTCTAGCATATAGCAGGGCGTGGTGACGAGCTTGTTGTCCTCATCGATTGTAATTTCGCCGTGAGTGGTGATTTCGTGCTGCGCGCCAAGGGCATTAGCCGTGTTTGTATCTTGCCCCAATGTGACGCGGGCGCCGGGGATGAGCTTGGCCAGCAGAGCCGGTGAAATGCATAGCGCGCCCATGGGCTTTTTAGCCGCGTGGGTGCTCAGGACTGCGCGCTCTACATCTTCGTTGATGGCGAAATCCGGGCCGTCAAAGGCGAGGGTAAACAGGTTTTTGGCCGCGCCAAAGCCGCCGGGAAAGATGAGGGCATCAAAGTCGGCAGGGTTGTAGGCGCTTAAGGGTTTGATGTCGCCACGGCAAATGCGGGCGGCTTCGATGAGCACGTTGCGCTCTTCGGGCATATCTTCATCGGTGATGTGATTGACCACATGGGCCTGACGGATGTCGGGGGCGAAGCATTGAACGCTTGCGCCTTGCTGGTCCAGAGCAAGAAGTGTGCACACGGCTTCGTGGATTTCTGATCCATCCTTGGCCCCGCTCCCGGCGAGAACAATAGCGATTTTTTTGGTCATGGTATGGCTCCTTTTTTTACGAGGACGCGGAGGTTTCATTTGAGGCCGCGCTATACGTTTTTTTCATTTCTTTTAAATGGCATCAAGGTGGTTAACAACTTTTTATAAAACTCTTCTTGTTTTTCAACGCGTTCTCTACACTTTAAATAAATGCTCCACAAGGTTGTTAGCCCAAGAAAAACAGCCCAGACAATAGGAGCACTATACATGTTTCCAATGTAGTAAGACGGTATGGCCATTATTGCTAGGGTAACAAGAGGTACTAGAAAAAAGTATGTTCTTAAAAGTACCTTTGCTTTGTAACAACGCTTAAGCATCCACCTCGGCTTTGAGGGCGTTGTCCTGGATGAATTCCCGTCTTGGTTCGACGACATCGCCCATGAGGGTCGAGAAGATTTCGTCGGCTTTGATGGCATCGGCGACCTCGACCTGCAAGAGTGTGCGCACATTCGGATCGAGCGTGGTTTCCCAGAGCTGTTCCGGGTTCATTTCCCCAAGACCTTTGTAGCGCTGGATCGCAAGGCCTTTGCGCCCGGCCTCGATGACGCGGTCGTAGAACGCAGCAGGACCGTTGATGGTGGAGATGGTTTTGTCGTTGCTTATGATCTCGACGGGGCCGGCGAAAAGCTCTTGTAGCCAGCTCTTTGCGCTATCCAGCCGTCTTGCATCGGGTGAGCGTACGCGGTCGATTGACAGGCGCACGCGTTCCGTAATGCCGCGATGTTCACGTTTGAACGTATAGCCCTTATCAATGGTGAAAATTCCTTCCCAGGTTTTCATGGTTTTTGGTTCAATGTCATTTAGACGCTGCGCTGTTTTCGCGGCAAGGGCCTGTCCGTTTTTCTCGTTTTCGCTGACGTCCGGGTCGAAGGCCCCGGCGATGGCGGCTTGTTCGACAACGCGGCGATTTCCGGCGCGCTGGGTCAGGGCGTTGATGGAGTTGCGCAAGGACCGGGATTTGATCAGCAAATCCTGAAGATCGTTGCCGGAGCGCGTGTGGCCGTTACTATCCTTGATCACGATATCGGAAATGGCCATGTTGATCAGGTAATCTTCCAGTTCGCGTTCATCTTTTAGGTAGAGCTCGCTGGATTTGCCGCGCTTGACCTTGAAGAGCGGAGGCTGCGCGATATACAAATAGCCGCGCTCGATGATCTCGGGCATGTAGCGGAAGAAGAAGGTGAGCAGCAGCGTGCGGATATGCGAGCCATCGACATCCGCATCGGTCATGATGATGATTTTGTGGTAACGGGTCTTTTCGATATCAAACTCATCCGGCCCGATAGAGGTCCCCAGCGCGGTGATGAGCGTGCCGATTTGCTCGGAGTTGAGCATTTTATCAAAACGCGCGCGCTCGACGTTGAGGATTTTACCCCGTAGCGGCAGGATGGCCTGATTGTAGCGGTCGCGCGCCTGTTTGGCGGAGCCGCCAGCTGAATCCCCCTCAACGATGAAGATTTCGGAATCGGACGGGTCCTTGGACTGGCAGTCGGCAAGTTTACCGGGCAGGTTCGAGACATCCATGATGCCTTTGCGGCGCGTTAGGTCGCGGGCACGGCGAGCGGCTTCACGGGCGCTGGCGGCTTCGACGACCTTACCGATGATGGTTTTTCCTTCTGCCGGATTTTCCTCCAGCCATGTGCCCAGATGCTCGGAGATGGCGCTTTCGACCACGGGGCGCACTTCGGAGGAGACCAGTTTGTCTTTGGTCTGGGAGGAGAATTTCGGGTCCGGGACTTTTACCGAGAGCACGCAGGTCAGGCCTTCGCGCATATCTTCGCCGGTGAGTTTGAACTTCTCTTTCTTGAGCAGGCCTTTTTCTTCGGCATATTTGCCCAAAACGCGGGTGAGTGCGCCGCGGAAACCGGCTAGGTGCGTCCCGCCATCGCGCTGCGGGATGTTGTTGGTGAAGCACAGCATGGTCTCGTGGTAGGCGTCGGTCCATTCCAGTGCGGCTTCGACCGTGACGCCGTTTTCGTCCTCATGGGCGATCAGGCTGACGGGTTTGGCCAGCATGGATTTTTTGGAGCGGTCGAGATATTCGACGAAGCTCTCGATCCCGCCTTCGTAGTGCAAGTGTGACTGGACGCGATCTTCTTCATTTTCCGGGCGGTTGTCGGTGAGGTAGACGTTCACGCCGGAATTCAGGAATGCCAGTTCGCGCAGGCGATTTTCCAGCGTTTTAAAATCGAAATCCGTCATGGTGAAGGTGTCGGTGGAGGGCAGGAAGGTGACTTCCGTTCCGGTGCGTTCATCTGCTTCTAGATCGCGCACGGGTTTGAGGTCTTCTCCAGCTTCACCTTTTATGAAGCGCATGGTCCATTCTTTGCCCTCACGACGGATGGTGATATCAAGATATTCGGACAGGGCATTGACCACGGACACACCCACACCGTGCAGGCCACCGGAAACTTTGTAGGAGTTTTGGTCGAATTTACCCCCTGCGTGGAGCTGGGTCATAATCACTTGGGCCGCTGAGACGCCTTCCTCGCCGTGGATGCCGACAGGCACGCCGCGCCCGTTATCCTTCACAGTCACAGAGCCGTCGGCGTTTAGGATCACATCGATGCGGTCGCAATGTCCGGCAAGGCTTTCATCAATGGCGTTGTCGACAACTTCGTAGACCATGTGGTGCAGTCCTGTGCCGTCGTCGGTATCGCCGATATACATGCCGGGGCGCTTGCGCACGGCTTCGAGGCCACGCAAAACCTTGATGGAATCCGCCCCGTATTCTTCGTTTTCATCGGTGTTTTCGGTCACTTGTGCGCCCTGGTCACTTGTCATTTTATACTACCTGTACCTTCATCATTTTTAACCTGCCTTTTGGCAGGCTAACGCATTGTTTTTAAATGTATATTTTAAGGGGTTCTTTATAGCATATTTCAGGGGGTAAACATAGGAGAAAAGCGCAGATTTCCAAGAGTTTTGCCGGAGTTTTCTATGGGCTTGATCCGGCTGGTATTCTCGTCATAATGAAAGCGATATGGATGATGATCAAAAAAACATAACGGCGCATAAAAAGGCCGATCAAATCTGGGTGAATATCCTGCTGGCGGGGATGTTCGTTGGGTTTCTCTTCTATTTTATTCAGGATTATATGGCAACAACTCGCCTGAGTTCGCTTTTTATGGTGATTGAAACGGCGGTGATTGTGGTGATGTTTGCCATCCGCGCGTATCCGCAGCGGCTTTCTTATGCGCCGTATGATTGGACAATTGCGCTGGCCGGGACTTGGCTGCCGATGTTGCTGCGGCCTTCGGGAGCGCTTGAGGATAATGAGATTTTATTGGGCATTCAGGTGTTCGGGATTGCGCTCTCGACGCTTGGAATTTTAAGCCTGAACCGGAGTTTCGGGATTGTCCCGGCGGCGCGCGGGGTAAAAACGGGCGGGTTATACCGCTTTGTTCGTCACCCGATTTATCTGGGCTATGTGTTTTCGTTTACCGCCATTACGCTTCAGAATTTCGGTGTTTACAATTTGGTTATTTTGATCGGGATTTTGGGGGCCGATGTGCTGCGTATTTTGGCCGAGGAGAAATTTCTGGCCAAGGATGAGGCATACCGGACATATATGAGCCGTGTGAAATGGCGCGTTATTCCACTTATTTGGTAGAAATGCTTTGCGTTTTTGCTGCGTTTCTGGCTTAAATTCCGGCTATGAATAAAGCTCTTTATGATTTAATCCGCGTGCATTACCGAGACCTGCAAGGGTACGAGTCGGCTGGGATGGAAGTGGCCAAAGATGCGGATAAGATTTTCCTCAATGCCAATGAGAACCCTTACGAGCTTCCCGGACTGGAAGGGCTGAACCGTTATCCCGAGCCGCAGCCCTTTGCATTGTGCGAGGCGTATGCGCAGGCCTATGGCGTGGAAGGCGATCAGATCATCATGACGCGCGGGGCGGATGAGGCGATTGTGACTGTGACCAAGATTTTCTGTGAGCCGCATCAAGACGCAGTTCTGATCTGCCCGCCGACTTTCGGGATGTACGCGGTCGATGCGAAGGCGATGCCTGTGGATGTGGTTGAAGTGCCACTGGTGAAGGATGCTGGCACATTTGCACCGGATCAGGATGGAATTGTTACAGCGGTAAAGCGGCAGGGTGTAAAACTGGTGTTTCTGTGTTCACCCAATAATCCTACGGGGACCTCTTTTTCGCATGAGATGATTTCGGAGCTTTGTGAGGCGCTGGAGGGACATGCGATTGTCGTGCTAGATGAGACCTATGCGGAGTTTTCCAAGGCGGGCTCGATGGCTGAAGATCTCGAGAGTACGCCGAATTTGATCATTCTGCGCACGTTGTCCAAATCTTATTCTTTTGCCGGGATGCGCATGGGGTGTTTTCTGTGCGGGGATACGGATTTTGTTTCGTTCGTGAAGGCCAAGGCGCTGGATGCATACCCGTTGCCGCGCCTTTCTATTGAGGCGGCGTTTCATGTTTTAAGCCCGGAAGTCAGCGCGGTGGCGCAGGAGAATATCAAGAAAATTCTGGCCGAGCGGGCGCGGGTGGCAGGGGTGTTGGCGGCCAGTGATCAGGTTGTTCATATTTATCCGTCTGATGCGAATTTCCTGCTGGTGGAGATGAGCGATGCGAAAGGATTTCATCGGTTTGCCGAAGAGAACAATGTGATCTTGCGCGATTTTTCCGCTAAGCCCGGTACGGAAAATTGTCTGCGCATTTCCATCGGCACGCCGCAGGAAAATGATGTGGTGTTGAGGCTTTTGGAGAAATTCGGGGCATAGAACTTATTCAGGTTGCTTGCTTTGTTCCTCCTTCTCTTTTTTGTTTTTTAGATGTTTGTAGCGTTGAAGCCCGCCGATCCCGAGGAACAGCGGGGTGGCAACGACACAGACCGGGCAGATAAAACCGCTTGTCAGGGCCATGGTGGTGCCGTAGGTGCCGATGCCTGCGCCAGTTAGAAGAGCGATGTTGCCTTTGTCGGGTCCGGGTTTTGGCTGTTCATTCTGGTTGTTTTTTTCGTCGGTCATAAATCTTATTCGTTTACGGAGCGCAAGGGGTTACGGTGTTCTTTCGGGTGGATGGTCGAATGCTCCACTGTGAAGAACTGTGCTGTGTTTTGAATGGCCTCAAAAAGCCCTGTGTCGGTGCCGGTCAGGAAGGCTTGCGCTTTGAGGTCCGTCAGGATGTCATAGAGGGCGGCGCGGCGGGATTTATCCAAATGGGCGGCGACTTCATCGAGCAACAAGACGGGCGGGTGGCCACGCTCGGCGGCAATCAGGCGCGCATGGGAAAATATGAGGCCGATGAGCAGGGCTTTTTGCTCGCCTGTCGAGCACTGATCGGCTTGCATGTTGCGTTCTGCATAGAAAACCTGAAGGTCGCTCTTGTGGGGGCCTTGCGCTGCGCCGCCAGTTAAAGCATCGCGCATGCGGCTGGCGCGTAAATTGTCTTTGAAGGCGTCTTCGGCATTCAGCGCTTTGGTATGAGCAAGGGATTCTTCTAAAGTGCCGGAGACAATAAAACGAGCGGGCGGGAAATGGGTTTGATACGCATTGTCACAGGCGCTTTGCAGACGGTGGACGAAATCAAGCCGGGCGGCGGCGATGGCGACGCCTGTTTCGGCCATTTGTTCTTCCAGAGATTCCAGCCAGGCCGGGTCGCCTTTGCCCTCGCGCAGGAGTTTGGAACGCTGTGAGAGGGCATTATCATAGCGGGTGACGCGCCCTGCATGGCCAGGGTCGAAGGAGAAAACAAGGCGGTCAAGAAAGCGGCGGCGTTCGCGGGAGGAGTCGAGGAACAGGCGATCCATCTGCGGGGTGAGCCAGACACAAGATAAGTATTTGGCGAGCTCGTTCTGGTTTTTGGCCGCCTGGCCGTTGATGCGGCTGGCGCGCTTTTCGTTTTGCAAGCCACGGGTAGCCGGATCAAGCCCTGTGCCGATGCGCAGCTCTTCAAAGGGTGTGAGGATTTGCGCCGCGATGGCCCAAGGCTCTGCCGCGCTGTCCCGGTTTTGGACATCGGCGATTTTGGCGCTGCGTAAGCCCCGTCCGGGGGTGAGCAGGGAGATGGCTTCTAAAATGTTGGTTTTGCCCGCACCGTTGGGGCCGGAGAGCACGACAAGGCCGCTTTGGATATCAAGCAGGGCGGCTGTGTTGTAGCTGCGGAAATGGTGGAGTTTTAGGCTTAGAATCGTACTCATTCTTTCTTTTTAATGTAAAGTGGAAGGGATGCAAAGAGGTTGTTGGTTGCTCGTCATTGCGAGAGATCAAAGAGAGCGCGGCAATCCATAGCCACAGGGAAGGATTATGGATTGCCGCGTCGGTCTATCGACCTCTTCGCAATGACGGTATTTGGTTAATGGGTTGATTTTAGGCAGTCGGGTGATTAAGTGTTTCTATAAATTTTAAGTAAGGATATCAGATGACATCACTGGCTGGAAAACTGACTGCATTGCTGGAACCTGCATTTGAGGCGTTGGATTTGTCCAAGGATTTGGCGCGGGTGCAGGTGTCGGGTCAGGGGCAAGCGGCTCAGTTCCAGTGCAATGGCGCGTTTCAAGCGGCGAAGGCGGCAAAGAAAAACCCGCGCGAAGTAGCGCAGAATGTGATTGATCAGATGAAGGACGCGGATGCGGTTTTCTCCAATATAGAGATTGGCGGGCCGGGTTTTATCAATTTGACGGTCACGGACGCGTTTCTGGCCGTGCATTTGGCACAAAGTGCGGGCGATGAGCGGCTGGGTGTTAGTGAAAGTGGTGCGGGTCAGAGTATGGTGCTGGATTATGGCGGGCCGAATGTGGCCAAGGCCATGCATGTCGGGCATTTGCGCTCTTCTATTATCGGGGATTGTTTGCGGCGCACGGCTTTGTTTGCGGGCTATGAGGCCATTGGCGATGTGCATATGGGGGATTGGGGCACGCCGATGGGGATGATTCTCTCAGAGCTTGATCTCATGAAGTATGACGGTGAGATTACGATGGACTTGCTGGCTGATATTTACCCCAAGGCCTCGGCGGCGTGCAAGGAAGATGAGGCGCGCATGGCGCTGGCGCGTGAGGCCACGCGCAAATTGCAGGACGGGGATGCGGATTATACGAAGCGCTGGCAGCGCTTTATTGATGTTTCGATTGCCGGAATGAAGGCGAATTTCGATGCGCTGGGCGTGCATTTCGATGCGTGGAAGGGTGAGAGTGATGCGCATCCGTTTATCGAGACTATGATTGCGGATTTGAAGGCATGCGGGCTGGCGGTGGAAAGCGAAGGCGCGCTGGTGGTGGATGTGGCGCAAGAGAATGACAAGAAAGAGATGCCACCGCTGATTTTGCTTAAATCCGATGGGGCGGTGCTGTATGGGACGACGGATTTGGCGACGATTGTCCAGCGCATGAAAGAGCATAGGCCGAAAAAAATCGTTTATGTGGTGGATCAGCGCCAATCGCTTCATTTCGAGCAGGTGTTCCGCGCTGCGCGCAAAAGCGGCATCGCGCCGGAAGATACGGTTGAGCTGACCCATGCCGGGTTTGGGACAATGAACGGGCCCGATGGTAAGCCGTTCAAGACCCGGGCTGGCGGTGTGATGAAGCTGGAACATTTGATTGCTATGGGCTTGGAAAAGGCGCAGGCGCGGCTGGACGAGGCAGAACTGGCTAAGGATATGGATGCGGACGAACGCGGTGATGTGGCCCGTAAGGTGGCGCTGGCGGCGCTCAAATTTGCTGATTTGCAGAATCAGCGCCAGTCGGATTATGTGTTTGATATCGACCGGATGACCTCGTTTGAGGGCAAGACCGGGCCGTATATGCTCTATCAGGCGGTGCGGGTTCAATCGCTCTTGCGGAAGGCGGCATGGCAGAAAGGCGAAGCGCCTTTTGTTCTGCAAGAAGAGGAGCGGGACTTGGCATTGCTCTTGAGCGAATTTCCTGATCATTTTGATCTGGCTCTCAAGAGTTATACGCCGCATGTGCTGTGCGATTACGCGTATAGGTTGGCGCAGGAGTTTAGTTCATTCTACGGGCGCTGTCATATTCTCTCGGAGGAAAATGAGGCCCTGCGGGACAGCCGCTTGGCGCTGTGCGCCCTTACCCATCGCCAGCTTTGTTTGATTTTGGATTTGCTCGGGATCACGGTGCCGAAACGGATGTAATGATGTTCTCTTTCAGTGAGGAAGATAAATGTTGTTACATCAATGAGGATGAAGTTGATTCGTTGGTTCGAAGAAGCAAGGCGTTAGGCTCTGAAGAAGAGTATGATGATGACGTCTTTCCTTTTAGAGCAGAGCAGCAGTATATCAGAGGAATTTCTGAATGCTTTCCAGCGGACAATGGCCAAAATGATAAATTCATCGCTGTGGGAAACAGAGCCTTTATTGAATCAAAAGTCGATGCGTGCATTTCTTCGATGGGACAGTATCGTCATGTCTGTAAGTTTTCAGACTAGGTGTCTATGATATTTGTACGGAAAGTTTTTATATCCCTGTGCATTGATTGATCGGCCATTTACGGCTATAGTCCGTCCATCATGTTAGGACTTCAACACATAAAAATTTCGCAAGATATGCTCATGCGCGTTTGTGACGTGGATGAGTTTAAGGGCGGCTGGGCGGCGATGGAAAACCATACGACCTCGCTGCAATTGCTGGGCGATGTTTCCAGTTTTGGCCGGAATTTCAAGGAAATTACCAAGGCGTGGCAGAACAAGCCGCTGGATGAAGAGATGCTGTGTTTGCTGCACGGGCTTTTCCATGGCGCAAAAAAGCCAAGCTCTTATCGTGATGGGGATCATGTTTTAAATATCCGCAATGGTGAGGATGTAATAGGTGCGTTGCCCTGTGCGACGCCGGATGAAATCAGGGCGCTGATGCCGCGTTTGATCACCTGGACGGAAGAGGCGTTTGCCAAGAAATCTTTTCACCCGCTGGTGATTATCGCCGTGTTTACAGCCGTGTTTTTGCAGCTTTGCCCGTTTGAGAAGGGCAATCAGAAGCTGGCGCGCCTTTTGGTGATTTTGCTGATGTTCAAGGCCGGGTATGGTTATGCGCCATACAGCACGCTTGATCATATTTTGCAGGAGCGTAGCGAAGATTTTTACAAAGCTCTCAAACATACGCAAGATACGCTTGCCGAAGGCAAGGTGGATTGGGCGCCGTGGCTGATTTTCTTTATGGAGGTTTTGCTGGCACAAAAAGATGTCATGCAAAAACGCATGAAAAAAAGCAGCAAGGATATTGTCGGTATGCCGGCGCTTTCGACCAAGATTTTGAAGCTGTTCGAGACGCATGATCGCATCAGCATGAAAGAGATTGAGCGCCTGACACGCGGGAAACGCTCGACATTAAAGCTGCGGCTGGGCGAACTGGTGAAGGACGGGTATCTGATCCGACATGGCAAGGCTCGCGCCACATGGTATTCCAAAGTCTGATAAATGTGACGGCATTTTTGTCCTTGCGAGGAAGCGGCGCTGATGAAGCAATCCAGAGCTTAAAGGATATCTTTGGATGGCCGCGTCCCCGTTGGTCGCTCGTAATGGCGAATGTCATCACATGTCAGCGGGCGAGGAGGACGTGGTAGAAGTGATATCCTGCAGGGATACCAGTACAGCCGCTATCTGCTTTGTAGCACCCTGTGGGTTTTCCTGCAAAATAGTTTGTACCGGCTGTGTCGATTTCGACGCCGTTATTAAAGGATCCCGTGAATTTTACGCCAAAGTTTGCGCAACCGGAATCGGTATAGGCTGAATCATTCGTTGGTGTTGGGACGTCCATTTTTTTGTTTATGACATCACATACTTCTTTAGGGATATAATGCAAAAACACGAGTAAACCTTCATTATCTAGCCCGTCAGAGAAGCAATCTGCTCCACATGTTCCAACGCCTTCGATACAGGTGCGTGAAGAGATATGCCAGTTCCCGTAGTGTGAGGCGCTGCTGTGCTGTTTGTCTAATAAATTATCGGCTGGTGTTTCAAAACTTATACCACCTCCGCTGCGGTTGAACACATGACACGATTTGTCGGTAGGTGCGGAAGGGTTTGTGTATCCGCTGATAATCGGGTTTTCCAGACTAATTTCATTTTCCGAGCAGTTATTACGGCGGACCTTGTCGATAGCACGTTCCACTCTTTGCGCGTAATTGAGGATATCGGTGGCGGCGAGTTCGGCTTCGCGTTTGGTCAGGGTTTTGGTGGTTTGTCCTTGCATGCCGCGGGAGATGGTGAAGGCGAGGGCGGCAAACAGGAGGATGCCCAGCAGGATATAGAAAAAGACATTTCCGTCTTCGCAATTGTTGTGTGCTTTAGCTGTCCTTGTTTTCATCTGAGTCATTGTCCGGGGCTTTTTTCTTTGGCGGTGCGCCGAAGATGGCCGGTTTGGCCGGGGTGTCTTTTGACTCAGTGGTATCCGGTGCAGATTTTTCTGACGGGGTGTCTTCTTCCGGTGGTACGGCAGGCGGTGTTTCTTCTGTCTTCTCAGGTGGTGCAGTCGCGGGCTCTTCGACTTGCGGTTTTGCACCAAAGATGGCTGGTTTGGCCGGGGTGTCTTTTACTGGCGGCGGGCTCTGTGTTTCCGTTGGCCCCTGTGCTTGTTCTTTCACTGGAGCTGCGGGCGGTGGTTCAGCAGGTGCTGGGGCTTCTTTTTTCGGCTTTTCTGGTAGGGGCGCGGTTTCTTCTTTTGCTTCTTTGTCCGGTTTGGCGCCGAAGATCGCAGGCTTGGCTCCTGTTGCTTTCGCGGGAGCCGCTGTCGGGTTTTTTTCTTCTGGCGCTGCAGGCGGTGTTTCTTCTGTCTTCTCAGGTGGTGGTGCAGTCGCGGGCTCTTCGGCTTGCGGTTTTGCACCAAAGATGGCTGGTTTGGCCGGGGTGTCTTTTACTGGCGGCGGGCTCTGTGTTTCCGTTGGCCCCTGCGCTTGTTCTTTCACTGGAGCTGCGGGCGGTGGTGCTTCTTCTTTGGTTTCGGGTTTGGTTTGTGGGGCAACCAAAGTCGCGGGGGCTTCGGAAGGCGTTTCTTTTCCTTTGGTGAAGAAGCCCATCGGCGCTGCCGCTGCCGCGGGTTTGGCCGCCTTGTCTTGTGGTTTTTCTTTTGGCAGCTTCTCTGCCGGGGGTGTTGCTGCCGGAGGCGGCGTTGTGGTGATTCCAGGCTTTTTCGCGACCAGTGGCGGCGCTGCTTGTTGCTGCGCGGCAGGTGGGGCTTGTGTTGCCGGGCCTCCGGCCAACGGTGTTTTTTGTGGTGCTTTTCTGCCACCGCCGCCGGTTCTTTTGGTTGTTCCGGTTTCTGGCGGCGGGATATCCTTTGTGAGGGCGTGGATCTGGATCAGGGAACAGATTCCAGCTTCGACTGGATCAATGCCGGGGCGATTGTTTTTGGTGAAGCCTTCTTCCAGTGCGGCGATTTCATCGGATGTTTCTACGGCGACATCGGCGCGCATGGCCGTCCAGCTTTTGTTGACCATGAGGTCACGCAGCTTGGTAATGCTGGGAGCGTATTTGAGCACGGTTTCATCTGGCGGCGGCAAGGACATAAAGCGCGTCACGCGCATGGCTTTGGCGTGACCCGGATTGGAGTAGAAGACCGCACAATCGACGACGGCCTCTCCGAAGGTGATCACGGCTTGCCCTTCTTTAAACCCACGCAAACCATCATAGCTGGCGCGTGGACGGAGCTGAACACCAGCTTGTTTGGTGTCGTGATAGGAGCCAAATTCAGTGCCGCCGGACATCTGGAATGAGGTGACTTCCGTGACCATTGCGGATCCCACGGTTTTTTCAAAGAAGTCTTTGGTTTCAGTCGGGTCTTCGAGTTTTCCGAAAATCTTGATGTTACAGTTCGCCGTGATGGAGTTGGCTTCTTCACGGACCCGTTTTTTCATGGCCGGTAAATCCTGTCCGGAAAAAACAAGGCAGAAGCCAAGTGAACGGGCTTGTGCTGCCATAACCGCCATCCCTTGCGCGGTATAGTACCCGACCTCGTCAAAGACGGTCATGAACGGTGTGGAGGAATGGGTTGGCTTGTTTTCAATAACGGTTTCGGATGAGCCTTCCACCGTGGAACCCAGGGCGGAACCCATCATCCCTTTCATGGTGGCGGCAACGATTTTACCAAGGTTGGCGACCTCGTCTCCGGATTTTTCCAAAGCCGGAATCAGCACAACAAGGATGCGGCGGTTGAGCACCACATCGATCATGTCCACATCGGCGGCTTGCGTATCAAAAATATAACCGTAATCATCGCCCAGAGATTGCAGGGATCGGGTAAATTGCATGGCCAGATAGCCGTGCTGTTGGCTGGCAGTTTCTGTGTTGTATTGCGGTGTATCAGGGCCGGGAGGCTTTACGTTCCCGTTATCATCATATGCATCGGCGATAAAGCCGGGCAGGGTATCAAGGTAGCCTTTCAGACCTACGGTGATATGGTCTGGCACGCCTTCGTCGCGGGCCAGTTTAATCACGTTATTCAGAGATAAATAATCACGGATGGTCCGCACCGACATCGGGATGTCCTGATGATCCCGTTTCCATGTCAGGATCGGCATAATCGAGCCAACCAAGGACACGGCGCGTTCTTTCCACATCGCGTTGTCGCCTTCAGATTCCGGCATCAGGGAGACTAGCATGTTCACAAGATAGGATGCCGAGCCAGATGAAAATGGGTTCATCGTGTTGGACGGGGCCTTCACATCGGCGTTCCCGGTCATATAGTTCAGGACCAGCAAATCATCATCTCGTCCGAATCGGCGCACGAGGGACGAAAGCGAAGACCATAAATCAGTGTCGGCTTTACCGTCGACATACACAAAGCCCGAGCCCCAGGTCATGGCATTGGTGACCATGGATTTCAGTCCTTCGGTTTTACCTGCGCCGGTGGTCCCAAGATACAGGACGTGGGTTCTGGCATCTGAGTTGGTAAACCAGACTTCTTCGTTGGTTTTTTCGACATTCCCGAGATATAAGATTCCCTCGGCCTTGCCCTTTTTCCCGCCGCGGCCATTGTTTGCATCCTTGAATTTTGCCCCCATCGGGAGTTTGAATGCAAGGCTACGGTCACGTGAGGATAGCCAGAGGAGATACAGGAACAGGAATAAAATAATGAGATCTGCAAAGGTTAGAGCCCATTCATTAAAAAATATGGCGGCTGCGGCCAGAACAAAAACCATAGTTGAATATGTCGTTGTTGAGAGCCCTGAAGCGATGCGCGTGCCAAGCGGTCGTACATCCCGGAGGATGGCCTCATGCTGGTGTTCATATTTTCTTTGATCAAGCGCCATGTTTTTATACGTATACCTTGCTTAGCGGTTCCTTAGAAAATCTTCTGCAGAGAGTGGGACGCCCGCTTCCATTGCGCTTTGTCCGGCTGCTGCGGATGATGCAGATGAGCCGGTCGGTGCCATGTTTGTACTCTTTAAGGAGATTGATATGGTCCAGAATACCAAGAGCAGGATAATGAGAAAAGCGGCCAGAATAGCGCCTTTCAATACGCTGCCACGACGTTGCGGTTGCTGTGTGTTGTTGCGTTCTGCCGCGGCCATGATCATAGGTCCGTCTTGTGCGGGCTGGGTCATGCCGGGACGGATTTTTCCATGGGCACTGGCCAAGGCACCCGATGCAGACATTAACGCTGCCACGGCATCTTCTTTGTTTTCAAAAGGCGCGATTTGCGCACTGTCACTGTCCGCTTTTTTTAGATTCAGGATGAACTGTTTTTTCTTTTTGTCTTCGATGACTTCTAGCGCTGATGACTTTGCTTCTTCAAGATCCATCTGCCAGACGCAAGGTGTTTGCGCATCAGGTAAAGATAGGATGAGTTTGCCGTCTACTACAGATGCTGTGGATTGTGGTTGGGCAGCGGTTTCGATTTTCACATTCTTTTTCATTTAAAGACTCCTGAAGGCTTTATATCTGTTTGCGTTGTTACACAGCTTTTTTGACACCACGTTTAGACGATTTACTGTAATCCAGCTGCGGAATAGGCCTTGCGTTGCCAGAGGTCATATATTCCTGGATGGTGGCGGTAGCGCTTTCGACTTTGGGCACCGGAATAGGGCGCTGAGTCATTCTTTCTGCTTTGAAATGTGCCATCGCACCCAAAGATTCTATGTGATAGGACTGACGCCCCATATTATTAAGAGGATACCACAGGGTACGGTCATGGGCACGGAGCCAGACGAACTGGGCCGGCGCCATAACACCACCCTCTTCGCGGGCAAAGGCCAGCGCGCGCAGCATGGCGGTTGTTATAAAGGCGTGCCGATTGGCTTGCGACAATGTATTTCCAGCAAGGTTTTTGTCTTTTAGAATGGCGCGGGACTCTCTGAGCAATTTTGGGTCTTTGCTCAAGGTTAGCCCCCTTTTAGGAGACCAGCATTGTGCAAGGCGCCCGAGCATGTCATCTGCTTCTCCTCTTTTTCGAGAGGCCTTTAGGCAGAAGGAGGCCAGCATAACTTGCATATAATCGGGTAGGGCATTTGGCCCTTTCCAGCGCCCTTTGAGCTGTCTTGAAAATGCGCGTGCGGCGCTTTCCTCGTCAATTTTCCCATCCGGCACCTGGATATTATTATAGGCAAGCCATTCTTCCGGTCCTAACGCTTCTGCAAAGGGCGGGAGCTCTGCCGGGACGGGTGATCCGGGCGGGCGAGGCGGCTGGCTAGACGGGTTAAAATCAACGAATGGTTTGATGACAGGGAAATTATCGGATTGGCGCTCGATAAACCCTTGCAGATCAAGTCTTTGGCGGAATTGGGTCCGGGGGCCGAGGAAAAGGCACCATAGCGCACCGAAGGAGATCAAAATCACAAGCGGGATACGCAAAGGCTGCATGGCTAGAGAATTAAAAACGGCCAGATGATCATAACCCATTTTTTCCTTTTTGTAATCGGGAACGCGGTCCATTTCCTTGTGGAAGTCAAGCTCAGTGCCTCTGAAATAGACGATATGATCGCTAGAGAGGAACCATGAAGAGATCCACATTTCGCTATAGCGTATCCAGCGGACCATTTCCCGCACTTCAACATGGAAGAAAGACCAGAATAGCCATATCAGAACGGCAAAAACGATCAGCATGATTCCCCAGCCGATTCCGCTTTCGTACAAGGTGTTTTCTGTTTGTTGCCCGTTACTCAAATCTCTAACCCACTCAAGATATTAACCAAGTTATCCACAATAGGATAAAGAACTTATCAGAAAAGACCAGAAAAAACCAACGCGATAATGAAAAATTTCTTTTCAGTGGCTTTAAGCGCTTGATAAGGTGTATCTGTTTCTGGTAGACCATAGCCCATTAAAGAATTTTCTTTAATTTGGTGCGCCGCAATAGCTCAGTTGGTAGAGCAGTTGATTTGTAATCATCAGGTCCGCGGTTCGAGTCCGTGTTGCGGCACCATTTTCTGCTTTTTTCCCTTCTTATTGTTGTTATGCAACACCTTTTTAAAAAGGTTTGTTGTATTTTATGCAGCATCCTCTTCTTCAAAAGGTAACTCTATTTGTTTGGCTGGCTGGAAAGTCCTTAAAGCGTCTTTTGTACCAGCGCTCCTAAACATTCTGTATGCAGAAACACGCTTATGCGTCTTAGTGTATGCCCCAACCACCTGAATTGCTTCCTCAATTTTCTTACGGGCTTGCTCATAGTCGTTTAGAAGTACACCGTCTCTTTCACAAATGATTCCTACCATATCTTTCTGCACGATATAGGTTTTGGTCTTCATGCCGACGACGACATAAAAGCCCGGCAATTCTGTATCGCAATAGGTTTTCTGGCCTTATTGCAACAGGGATTACGGGCACTACACAGGGGACAATGGCCTTTGCGTAATTTAAGGTTGTTTATGCAAAAAGTGCATGCTAAGGATGTTTTCATATTGAAGGACCACACAAAAAGGGGACCCGCGTGAAATTCGGATTAACGACGATTGTATTGGTTCTTGTTGCAGGAACGGCTTTTGCGATGAGCGATTATATTGTCCCGTCAACATGGCGGTATAAAATTACGGTCGAAGTCGAAACGCCGGAAGGGATCAAGAGCGGTTCGGCTGTGCGGGAAGTACGGGCATGGAAGAATGCAGCGAAACTTGTTAATCCTGAACGTAGGGCCTGTAACACATGAAGTTACAGGAGAGGCCGTGGTCATTGATTTAGGTGAGCGGGGTATTCTCTTCGCATTGATAAACTGGGATTCGTACAAGGAAGTCTATGATGCCTTTCCATTGGATAGTTTTGATATTGATAAACGATTAAATTATTATCAAAAACTTAAGCCCAGGACAAAGGCAGACCTTAAAATAAATCAGCCTAAAATCGTGACTTTTACAAATATTAATGATCCCAAGACAGTTGTGGTCGTTTATGAAAACACGCTTTATGCGAATGGTCACAAGAAAACTGATAATTTTGAAAAAGTTTTTGGCAAAGATATAACACTAAAAACCATCACTATTGAAATGACTGATGATCCGGTGACGTGGGACGTTGAAAAATATATCTCTCCTTTTAATAAAAGTTTTTGGGAGTGGAGAAAAAAGTTGAAATATGATGACCCCAGAAAAATAGGATTTTATAATTTTAAAGTAGTAGTAGAGTAATGGATCCGAAATTATTTAACGCAATATTGGCGATG
>Ga0316201_10000097_pt1 | contig 35401 bp, 38 predicted proteins | sample CS6wburrow_MG_FD_204516 | JGI IMG/M metagenome (GOLD analysis project Ga0316201, IMG submission 204516) | Coastal sediment microbial communities from Delaware Bay, Delaware, United States - CS-6 worm burrow | ecosystem: Environmental > Aquatic > Marine > Coastal > Sediment | place: USA...
CCGATCCCTCCTCGAACAAATTCGATCCCAAGACCCACCCCACTACCGCGACATGTTCGACATCGACTTGGAGAAGCTCGAGGCAATGAAGCCCCCTCAAAGCGTCGCCGCCTCAGTCGTCGCGCAAAACGAACGGATGTTGGAGCGCGAGGGCAGGGCGGAGATTCAAAGGGTATTGGACGACATTCGGGGGGACAGGGAGCGGAGCTACGCGCGGGTGATGGGGTTGTTTTGATGGGGGTGGGGTCGTGGATTGGTTGGCTTGTGCTGCCGCGGGTGTTGTGGGGGGCGGGGTGTTGGATTGGTGACCTCGTTAGGTTTAATTACACCGCCCGCCCACCCCCACCCGTAGTTTTGGTATCACTCTCACGCGAGTGAGCAGCGTGCCTGCCGCACCTGCGCTTCGCTTGGGCTTGGCGGCGCGTTCGCGCCGGGCTTCGCCCTTCGGGCTCGCGCTGCCGCCGGCGGTCTTGGGGAGGCCGTGCCAGTGCCAGTGAAACTGACACGGCCCGACGGCCACGGTCCTACGGCCACGGCCCTACGGTCACGGCCCGACGGTCACGGTCCAATTACACCGCCCCGCCTGGACGCCTCCGGCGGTCGCTTGGTCCCGCCCCACCACCCCCACACTATCGCCCCAGCTTGCGCTGAATATACCCGGACGAAATCACGCCCCAGACCGCCCCGACCAGCAGCCCACCGGTGTGCACCCAGTTCGCGATCGGGCCGACCCATCCGGTGAAACCCAATCCCAGCCAGATCAACATGAACGTCACCAGCTGTTGCGGCATTCGGTATGGGAAGCTCGGGTCTAGGCGGCCTCGGATCCAGATGAAGGCGAACAAGCTGTAGACCACGCCGGACATGCCTCCAAACGTCGTCGGTCCGGACATGATGTATTCGAGCACATGCGAAACCGCTGCAGTCACGAGAACGAGGCCGAGCAGGTAGCGAGCCGAGAACACGCGCTCGATCGCGGTGCCAAGGTCCTTGAGCCACCACATGTTGAACAGGATGTGCATGAAGCCGAAGTGCAGGAACATCGGCGTGAGCAAGCGCCAGGGTTGCCCCTCCCAGATCGCGCTCGCGTCACCCCAAACCGGGCCGCCTCGAGCCGGCACTGCCGGCACGAAAGTGAAATACGACACGATGCTCATGTTCTTGCCCATGTCAGTCAGAAAGAACACGACGACGCAGATCGCGATCAAGCCGGTGGTCACCGTCCCGATGCGCATGTTCTGTTTCGCCTCGATCTGCCCGCGAATCTTTTCGGTTCGCACGCGGAGCTGCTGGTCGGCCTTGGCCTCTTGCTTGCGTTTCGCCCGGGCCTTCTTGGCCATCTCGGCGACCCGATTCGACGTCGGATCAAAGCCATTCAGAAAGGCGCGCGCCTGCTCCATCTGCTCTTCGTCGTGAACCCAGATCGCAAACGAGCCGTCGCGTGTCTCCTTGAGCGTCGTGACCACGCCATCCGCGTAGAGCGCGTCACCAAGGGTATGGGCCTCCGCCTGGTCCGCCACGGTCGTGAGCATGCGCATTGAGGGCGGAGTGTAGTCGCTTCGATTCGCGGTTCAATCGCCGCGAACCAGGGCATACATCAGGCAGTCTCGCGGAGTTTCGGAGCGGTTGGGATGCCTGCCGTACTGTTGAAGCCGCCCTTCGTACTGCATTCCGACCTTCTGCATGACACGCGACGACTGGGCGTTTTCTTGGTCGCAGAGCGCCTGGACGCGTGCGATCCGCTCGTCGGCAAAGGCTGCTTCAATGACTTTCGACAAGGCTTCGGGCGCATATCCCCGGCCCCAAAAACGACTGCCAAGGGCAAAGCCGACTTCCACCCGATGGAAGTGCACGGTGCATCCGATTGTCCCGATCAGCATTCCGTCGTCCTTGCGCTCGATGAGCCATACGCGGTGGCCCATCCGCAAGTCCCAGGCGTCGATGGTCTGTTGAAAGAAGTCCCGAGTCTGCGCCGGGTTCGTGTGCGCGCTCCAGGTCATGTAGCGCGTGATCTTCGGGTCGCTCGCGTAGGACTCGAACGCGGATTCTGAGTCCCCGACGGTCGGACGGCGCAGCAGGAGCCGCGTCGTTTCCAAGACCTCGGGGGGAAAGCTCACCGGGCGCGTATAGCACGGCACCGCTTGGCAATGGATTCACCACGGGTCAGCTGGTAGGTTGCGCCCGATGTCCAATCGCGATGAGCCCCTCGACGAAGCGGCACTGCGTCTATGCGAAGCGCTCGGCTACAGCTTTGCCGACACGGGCCTGTTGCTGGACGCGCTCACCCACACCTCGTTCAAGAACGAGCGCCCCGACCTCGCCGCTACCGACAACGAGCGCCTCGAGTTCCTCGGTGACGCCGTAGTCGATCTCGTCGTCGCCTCGCTTTTGTACGTGCAGTTTCCCGACGCAGACGAGGGCGAGCTCACCAGACGACGGGCCGACCTGGTCAGCGAGAAGGGCCTTTGCGAAGCAGCCCAGGCGATCGGCATTGGAGACGCGATGCGGCTCGGCAAGGGAGAGCAGAAGTCGGGTGGGCGCAGCAAGCCCAGGTTGCTCTCGAGCGCACTCGAGGCCTGCATCGGTGCGATCTATCGCGACGGAGGCGGAGACGTAGCCTTCGAAGCCGCTTGTCGAATATTCGAGCCCCGTCTCCACACCAGCGCCCCGGGACATCGAGACGCCAAGTCACGCGCGCAGGAGTGGGCCCAAGCGAACCTCGGGGGAACACCAAGCTACCAGCTCGTCGACACCGAAGGCCCCGATCACGAGCGCGAGTTCACCGTCGCACTGGAGCTCAACGACGAACACGTAGCCACAGGTACTGGCCGCTCCAAGCTAGAAGCCGAACAGTCCGCAGCCCTAACCGCCCTAGAACATTGGACCGAACCCCCCTCCGAACCGGAGCACTAAGGACACTCCCCCAAGACGGCAGCCCCCCCGCGAGCCCGCAGGGCGAAGCCCGGCGCGAACGCGCCGGCAAGGCGGAGCGCAGCGCCCGCCGCGCCAGGGAGGATTACGGGTGGGGGTGGGCGGGGCGGTGTAATCAAGCCTTGCCACGCCGCCAACTCAAGACCCGCCCCCACAACACGCGCGGCAGCACAAGCCGTACGCTGAAGCCCAGCCCCCTGCGCTAGAACCGCGCGCTCACACCGCGCGCGAAGCCGCGTAAGCTTCGAGCCGCGCATGCGCCCAGTCGACGTCGCGCTGCAGCTCGTTGTAGTCCGGACCTTCGTACAGCTCGTCGAAGGCCTTGAGCGCCTCTTCGGCCTTGGCCAGCTCTGCACGCACCTCGTCGGGCCTTATCTCTTCGGGCGATGCAAACACGTCGGTCAGCAGAAGCACCTTGTCGGGCCCGCCCTCGACGAAGCCGGGGCCGATCGCGGCGATCTTACGCTTGCCTTCGACCTCCCAAACCAGAAGCCCGCACTTGAGCGCTGCCAAGAGCGGAAGGTGGTTTGGAAGTACGCCGAACTCGCCCTCGACGCTCGGCGCCTGAACCGAATCAACTTTGGCGGAAAGCACGGAACCGCTGGGCGTGACCACGTCGAGTTGCAGATGTTCGGAGTTCGCCATCGTTCAGCCCCGTCAGTCCTTGTCGCGCTTGCTGAAAGCTTCCTTGACCTCTTCGATGTTGCCCTTGAGGTAGAAGTCCTGCTCGGGGATCTCGTCCAGCTTGCCGTTGAGAATCTCCTCGAAACCGGAGACGCTCTCTTCGAGCGGCACGTACGCCCCCTTGAGGCCGGTGAACTGCTCGGCGACGAAGAATGGTTGCGAAAGGAATCGCTGAATCTTACGGGCGCGGTCGACGACCAAGCGGTCATCCTCGCTGAGCTCGTCCATGCCGAGAATCGCGATGATGTCCTGCAGGTCCTTGTACTTCTGCAAGGTCTCCTGCACGCCACGTGCGACCGCGTAGTGACGCTCGCCGAGGACGTTCGGGTCGAGCATGGTCGAGCTCGAGTCGAGCGGATCGACAGCCGGGTAAATGCCGAGCTCCGCAATCGAACGCGACAAAACGGTCGTCGCGTCCAAGTGAGCGAAGGTCGTTGCAGGCGCCGGGTCGGTCAAATCATCGGCAGGAACGTAAATCGCCTGGACCGAGGTGATCGAGCCCTTGGTGGTCGAGGTGATTCTCTCCTGGAGCTGACCCATCTCGGTTGCCAGCGTCGGCTGGTAACCAACCGCCGAAGGAATACGGCCGAGAAGCGCCGAGACCTCGGAGCCGGCCTGCGTGAATCGGAAGATGTTGTCGACGAAGAGCAGGACGTCCTGACCCTCGTCGTCACGGAAGTACTCGGCAACCGTCAAGGCGCTCAAGGCGACTCGTGCGCGTGCGCCGGGCGGCTCATTCATCTGGCCGTAGATGAGCGCGGTCTTCGAGAGAACCGTCTCGCCCGACTCGAGCTTCGATTCGCTCATCTCGAGGAGCAGGTCGTTACCCTCACGAGTACGCTCGCCGACACCCGCGAAGCAGGACACGCCACCGTGCGCCTTGGCGACGTTGTTGATCAGTTCCATGATGAGAACTGTCTTGCCGACGCCCGCGCCGCCGAACAGACCGATCTTGCCGCCCTTACGATACGGAGCGAGGAGGTCGATGACCTTGATGCCCGTCTCGAAGATCTCGACCTCGGTGCTCTGCTCCACGAATGTCGGGGCGTCGCGGTGAATCGGTGAGAACTTGGTGGCGCCGACCGGTCCCTTTTCGTCCACCGGCTCGCCAATGACGTTCAAGATGCGCCCGAGGCACTCCTTGCCAACCGGCATCGCGATCGGAGCGGCGGTGTTCTTGACCGCCATCCCGCGGACCAGGCCGTCGGTCGAATCCATCGCGACCGCGCGAACGGTGTTTTCACCGAGGTGCTGCGCAACCTCCAGGGTGAGATTCCAGTCCTTGTCGCTAATCGCCGGATTGCTCACCTTAAGCGCCGAGAGAATCTCCGGGAGACTCCCCTGGGGGAAGGTGACGTCCACGACCGGACCAATAACTTGAGTAACTTGCCCGTTCTGAAGCTCTGCCATGTTCTTTCCGGTTCTCTCGAAAGGGTGTCGGCCGGGCTGTTCACGCCCGCAAAAAGCGAGCGCCACCTAGCACGGCCCCTGAGGGCGGTCAAAGACGCCAGCCTCCACGAACTAGGGTCAAGCTGCCGTCCGGCAAGCCCTAGCCAGTGGTCAATTGACCCTCCGCTCGGGCCTTTCTACCATCGACCTTCTGATGCCGAACCAGGACGCCATCCTCCAAACCCTTCTCGGCGCCGGCACCCGGTACCAGGGGAAGCTCTTTTTCGAAGGTCGGGCTCGCATCGACGGGGAGTTCGAAGGAGAGGTGTTCAGCGAAGGCCTGCTGGTGGTCGGTGAAGAGGCGAGCATCAAGGGCGCGATTCGAGTTCATACCTTGATCGTCCGCGGCGGAAAGATCGACGGCGACATCCACGCGACCGAGCTCGTCGAGTTGCACGCACCGGCTCAGGTACGAGGCGACATCCGGACCAAAGCCCTTTTCATGGACAAGGGCGTTCTTTTCGATGGCTCCTGCGTGATGGGCGAGGTGCTCGAGTTCGACGATCGCCCGGTTTCGCCTCGCTCCGCGGAGGACACCTCTCCCGACGGCTACAGCGACCAGCCGAACAGGAGCTGAATCGTCAACGCGTGGTCCCTGTCCTTCGCGCCGTCGCCCATCGCCGGGACGTTCAGGGTCGGGCCGGAGAAACGCAGCCGGTAGTACTCCCAGACGAACCGGACCCCGTAGCTGAATCCCGCTTCCAGTCGCCCCTCGAAGGTCAGCGCCCCGTCCAGGCCGATACCGGAGCCGTCCTGTCCGAACGCGTCCTCGATTTCACCATAGTAGAAAGGGAAGCGAAGACCGAAATCCGCGCGGAAACCCAGAAAGCCTGGAAGGATCTGGTAGCTCACGGCCGGCCCTAGGCGGGCGTAGATGATCCTAGAGGAGGGCAGCACCGAGTTCAGATCGATACTGAACACGTCTCCGCCGACCCCGGCGAGGCCGCCGATCTGAAGCCGCTTGATCGGGTAGAGGTAGCCGAACTGTCCCAGCATTCGCCAGGTGTTGGTCTGCAGCTCGATCCCCGCCTGCGCCTGGGCCTTGAGTCCGATGCCCGAGCCCCCGTCGATTTGAAAGACGATCGCTTGCATGGCCGCTCGCGGCGAGCGCCGGCTCATTGGGCGCACGAACAGATGCCAGCCAAAGTCGAAGTACACGCCGGTCTCGAAGCTCCGCTCGCTGCCGTCGCCCACCTCGATGTGGATGTTTCTCAAGCGCGCGCCGGCGCCGATGAGCATCACCAAAACCGGCAAGTCGGGCCCCTCATCCTGAGAGACCGCAACGGGCTCCGCGTCGGCGCGGGCGGGCACGGGCCAAAGCAGTCCCGCCAAGAGCGCCGCACAAACACAGAGACTGATGCTCCCGCGCATGCGTGCTCAACCTAGCAAGCCTCCGACTTCAGGCCCGCCTTTCTGGATCTCGAAAGGACCTCGGCCGAATCCGGGGACCCACCTGACGTAACGTCACCCCTGCGCTGCGTACCGGTGCAAAAGGACGGTTCGAGCCCTCCGAACGCGCGACTTCGAAGGACCCCAGGGATCGAGCCAATTCCAACCCAGATCGTGCGCACGGCCGTCCTTGACTGGGTTCGGCCCCATGCTACGAACGCGCGCCGCTAGGGAATTGTCCTTGCCGTAGCTGCGATTCGGCCCCAAGCGCCGTTTGGAGATTGTCTCCAGTTGGAGTTTCTTTCCTGCGGGATCTTTGGGTCCAAGACGGGAATACCGCTGCGATGAACGTGCTTTTCACAGCCCTGCTTTCTGAGGGTTCCATCATCGACCTCGACGGCACGATGCTGATCCAGTTCGTGCTGTTCTGTGTTGCGTTTTTTGTCTTCCGCCCGCTGATCTTTCGACCGATGGTCGCGCTGTTCGAGGCGCGCGAGGCCGCCATCGAAGGCTCGAAGCTCGAGGCACTTCGCCTCCAAGACGAGGCCTCGGCCGAGAGCGAAGAGTTCGAAGTCGAGATGCGGCGTCTTCGCCTACAAGCCGGTGAGGAGCGCGATCGCCTTCGCGCTGAAGGCAAGCGTCTGGAGCGCGCGGTGCTCGATCGGGTTCGCGAGGAGACCGACAAGTTGGTCGCCGAGGCCGAATCCAAGCTCAGCACGGAGGCGTCCCGGCTCCGCGCCGACCTCGATGGCTCGGTTCCCGTCCTGGCCAAGCAAATCGCCTCCAAGATGCTGAATCGGGAGGTCCAGTGATGCGCGCACTCCAGCTGACGCTTTTCGCGGTGCTCCTGACTGTGCCGGGCCTGGCCTTGGCCGAGGACGCAGCGCACGGCTCCGTCGGCCATCAGGCTGCCGAAGAAGTGGCCCACGAAGTGGACGCCGAAAGGGCCGCTCACGATGGCGACGACGCGCACGGAGAGCTCACCTTTTCATCCCTGATCCGTAACAAGGAATTCCAGGGCACGGTCTTCAACTTCCTCGTGCTTTTGGCCCTCATCGCCTGGGTCATCGTCAAGAAGGGCAACCCCGCCCTTGCAGCGAAGCGCGCCGAGGTCGAAAAGGAGCTCGCAGAAGCCCAGCAGCTTCGCGCCGAGGCGCAGAAGCGGCACATGGAAACCGCCACCCGCCTCGAGAAGCTCGACGAGGAGATGCTCCAGATCCGCGGCGACATGGTCAAAGCCGGTGAGGCCGAGCGCGATCGCATCGTCGAGCAGGCCGAGGAAAAGGCTGCGCGTATGCGCAAGGACGCGAATTTCCTCATCGAGCAGCAGATCAAACAGCTTCGCAAGGAGCTCACACAGCAGGCCGCGACCGCCGCGGTTCTCGCAGCGCAAAGCTTGCTTCAAGAGCGAACCACCGACGCGGATCAAGACCAGCTCGCCGAGGCGTATCTGAATCGTCTCGATGAGGTGATCGAGGAGCGGCAATCATGAGCGCCATTGGACGACGCTACGCGAAGGCCGTCTTGGATCTCGCGCGCGAGCAGGGCCAGATGGACACGGTCCTACGAGATGTCGGCTCCCTTCACTCAGCCTGGAAGACGAGTCCAGAGCTTCGCGACATCGTTGGCAATCCCGTAGTTCCGAGGCCTGCGCTCAAGGCCGCTATCGATGCGGTCATGGAAAAGCTCGGCATCTCCGAGATCGTCCGCAATACGGTGAACCTGCTCGCCGACAAGGGTCGCCTCGGAGCGCTGGAGGCCGTGCTTCGTTCGCTCGAGGAGCTTGCAGAAGCCGAGACCGGGCGTGTTCGCGTGGAGGTCGTCAGCGCGAGGCCCTTGGCCGACGCCTACTACGCGCGGCTTACGGATAAACTCAAGCGGGTGACCGACCGTGAGGTCGTGCTCGTCAAGAAGGAAGATCCTTCGCTCATCGGTGGCGTGGTTACCCGCGTCGGCGACCAAGTGTTCGACGGGAGCATCCGCAACCGGCTGAGCGAGCTTAGGGAAACGTTGCTTGCGGATGGCGATACGCCCTAACCGCATCGAATCAGGAGCCTTGCAAAATGCAACTTCGCGCCGAAGAGATTTCCAACATCATCAAGCAGCAGATCGCTTCCTACGAGAAGTCGGTCGATGTGGTCGAGACGGGCACCGTCCTGACGGTAGGTGACGGTATTGCCCGCATCTATGGCCTCGAAAGCGCCATGGCGGGCGAGCTCCTCGAGTTCCCTGGCGGCGTCTACGGCATGGCTCTCAACCTCGAAGAGGACAACGTCGGTTGCGCGATTTTCGGCTCCGACGTCGGCATCAACGAGGGTGACACGGTCAAGCGTACCGGCCGCATCGTGGAGGTCCCCGTAGGCCCCGCACTCGTCGGTCGCGTCGTGAACGCGCTCGGGCAGCCGATCGACGGCAAGGGTCCCATCGAGAGCAAGCTCAGCCGCCGTGTCGAGCTCAAGGCGCCGGGCATCGTTGCTCGACAGCCGGTGAGCGAGCCACTTCAGACGGGCCTCAAGGCCATCGACTCGATGATTCCCATCGGCCGCGGACAGCGCGAGCTCATCATCGGCGACCGCCAGACGGGTAAGACCGCCGTCGCGCTCGACACGATCATCAACCAGAAGGGCAAGGGCGTCTACTGCTTCTACATCGCGATCGGTCAGAAGCAATCGACCGTCGCCCAGGTCGTCGACAAGCTCACCCAGTTCGGCGCGATGGAATACACCACCGTCGTTCTGGCCGGCGCCTCCGAGCCCGCGCCGCTTCAGTTCATCGCGCCGTACACCGGCGTCACGATGGGCGAGTACTTCCGCGACAACGGACAGCATGCGCTTTGCATTTACGATGACCTTTCGAAGCAGGCCGTTGCGTACCGCCAACTTTCGCTTCTGCTTCGTCGTCCTCCGGGCCGCGAGGCGTACCCGGGCGACGTTTTCTACGTTCACAGCCGTCTCCTCGAGCGTGCGGCCAAGATGGCCGAAGACTGGGTCGTCGTGAAGTCCGACCAGGAGCCCAGCCGTCTCGGCAATCAGGTCTTCAGCGGTCCCGAGTCCAGGCACGAGGCCGAGGCCGCCGCCAAGGAAAAGGGCGCAGGCTACGTGGCGAAGAAGCTTCCGGACTCGGGCGGCTCCCTCACCGCATTGCCGATCATCGAGACGCAGGCCGGCGACGTCTCCGCTTACATCCCCACCAACGTCATTTCGATTACGGACGGACAGATCTTCCTCGAGTCGGACTTGTTCAACTCCGGTGTTCGCCCCGCCATCAACGTCGGCATTTCCGTGTCGCGTGTCGGTGGTAACGCACAGATCAAGGCGATGAAACAGGTTGCCGGTACCCTTCGCCTCGAGCTCGCTCAGTTCCGAGAGATGGCTGCGTTCGCGCAGTTCGCCTCCGACCTCGACGCCGCCACCCGGCAGCAGCTTTCCCGTGGTGAACGCCTCGTCGAGGTGCTCAAGCAAGGACAGTTCGTGCCCTGGCCTGTCGATGAGCAGGTCGTTTCGATCTTCGCTGGCACGCACGGCTATCTGGACGCGCTTCCCACCGATTCGATCGGTCGCTACCAGCAAGAGCTGATTTCGTATCTCAAGGCCGAGCGTCCCTCGATCCTCGGCGACATCGTGTCGAAGGGAAAAATCGACGACACACTCGAAGGCCAGCTCGAGGATGCTCTCAAGGCATTCGCGGAAATCTTCGAGCCCAAGCAAAACGACTAACCGGCAATGGCAAATCTCAAGGACATTCGAAAGCGCATCGGAAGCGTCAAGAACACGCAGAAGATCACCCGCGCCATGAAACTGGTCGCCGGTGCTCGTTTGCGGAAGGCGCAAGAGAACATCGAAGCCCTTCGTCCGTACGCGATCAAGACCCTCGAGGTGCTGAGCGGCGTAGCTGCGCGTGTCAGCCCGGAAGAAGATGCCCATCCCTTGCTGGCGAGGCGCGCGCCGAAGCGTGTCATGCTGGTCGTTCTCACCAGCGACCGCGGTTTGGCCGGCGCGTTCAACTCGAACATTTGCAAGGCGGCGTTCAACCGCTGGAAAGAGCTCGAGGCCGAGGGCAGCGAGGTCTGCTTCGGCATCATCGGCCGCAAGGGCCGGGACTACTTCACCCGTCGAAACGCCAACATCCGGCACGATTTCCTCGGAGTCTTCGAAGATCTAAACGCCAACAAGGCGGGCGAGATCGGCCGCTACATCGTCGAGGACTACACCTCTCTCGATCTCGACGCTTGCCATCTCGTCTACAACGAGTTCAAGAGCGCGATCAGCCAGGAGGTCGTCATCGAGCCCTTCCTTCCGATCGAGCCGATCGATCTCGCCGACGACCGCCTAGGAGAGTTCATTTACGAGCCGAGCCAGGACGCACTCCTCGATACCCTGCTCCCGATGCACGTCGAGGTTCAGATCTACCGGGCTCTGCTCGAGTCGGTCGCCTCGGAGTTCGGCGCGCGAATGACCGCCATGGACTCCGCGACGAACAACGCGAACGACATGATCGACCGGTTGACCCTTCAGTACAACCGAGCCCGCCAGGCGGCCATCACGAAGGAATTGATGGAAATCATCGGCGGCGCGGAAGCTCTCAAGGGCTAAGCCCCAGTCCGTGATATCCTAACGCCAATGCCGGGGGGGCACAGAGGGCCGGGCGCACGCGTCACGGGTCCGGCACCACTTTCGTGGTTGGCCTGGGTCTGCGCGGCGGCCACGATCGTCTACGTCGTCGGCGCGCCGTTTTGGCTCGCCGACTATCCCATGATGACGAATTTCCCGTTTCATGCGGCGTCTTCTTCGGTGTTCCGTCACTACTCGGATCCGGGCTGGCATTTCCAAGAGCAATTCCAGTTTCAAGTCTTTGCGGTTCCGTATGTGACCCTGTACGCGCTCGCGGCGATCTTCATGCTCGTGCTCCCGCCGGTGGTGGCGACGAAGCTCGCGGCCGCCATCATGTTGGCGCTCTTGCCGGTCGGCCTGATGGTGCTCTGCTGGGGGCTGAGGAAGTCCCCATTCATAGGGCTTTGGGGACTCGTGGCCGTCTGGGGCGTTCCCGCACATTGGGGGTTCGTGAGCTTCCTCGGCTCGCTGGGCCTCTTCGCGATGGTGCTCGGTCTTGCGCTCCGCGTCGTGGATCGACCCAGCCTCAGGCTCCAGGGCGTGCTCGTCGCGGTTCTGGTTTTGCTCTTCTTTACGCACTTCTACCGCTTCCCCTTCGCGGTCCTGATGCTCGCGCTCATCGCTGCTGTGATGCACGGCCGCGTCGATACCATCCGGGGCCTCTTCATTCCGATTCTCGTCTCCATCGCTCTGTTCGTTGCCTGGGTGACGACCAGCGCAGATCTCACGATCCCAGACATCGACTGGGCCTGGCCTCCGGACTGGAGCCGCATGTCCCAAGCGAGCGCTTACGCGACCGACATTTTCATCGGCGATGAAGACAGCTTCGTGTTCCGCCGCACCGGACTGCTCTTCGCGGTGACCGCCGTCGCACTGCTCGCGATTGCAGTCGCCCGCCTGCGCTCCTGGCCCAAGGGTAGCTGGGTCGTTCCGACCCACGCCGTCGTCGGGATCGCCATCCTGATTTTCCTCGGGCTCTACCTCACCCTTCCCATGGAGCTAGGGGTCTGGTGGTACGTTTTTCCTCGCGAGATCACGGCGGCGGCCTTTCTTCTGCCCGCGCTCCTGCCGAACCTGCCGCGCAAGACCTGGGCGCATCTGGGCTTCGTCATTTGGACCGCGGTCGCGGTCGCACCGCTCGGGGAGTTCGTCTCAGACGCGCACGAAGAGTTCTCGACGACCACCGTCCACTTCCGAGAGATCGTCCGCGAGCTCCCCGAGGCTCCCAAGCTTCTCTACCTGGTGTACTACCACGAGGACTCGCGCGCCCGAAACAGCCCCTACGTCCATTTGCCGGCGTACGTCCAGGCCGAGCGAGGCGGCTGGCTGAGCTTCCACTTCGCGCAGACGGGGACCTTCCCGTTCCGGTACAGAGACGAATCGGATCCGAATGCAGTCGTTCCTCCTGAAACGCCAGTGCGCTGGGAGTGGAGCCCGCAGCTATTCCAACTCGACCAGCACGGTGACTTTTTCGACTGGTTCCTGGTTCGGCGGCTCGATTCCCCCGACGGCCTCTTTGCTTCCGATCCATCGATTCAGCGAGTCGCGCAGTTCGAGAACTGGTGGCTCTACCACCGACCTCGCGCCTCGACTGGACCGGCCATCAAAACACCCTAAATTGGAAAACCAATGGACCTGAGGACCGCAGAAGAGCGTTGGACTGTTTGGATGGTGCAGGCGCGAAGGTTCGCCGAGCGAGAGAATTTCACCGATGCCGTGGCGCGGGTGAAGCTCGTTCATGCAGCCGTTCAAGAGGCGCTCGGCAAAGTAACCGATCCCAGGCAACGAGAGCGTCTCGAGCGTCATCTAGCGCGAGCGAGCGAGCAGCTCACCAGCATGCAATCGCAGTACCAGGCCTGGCGCTCCGAGATCGCGGTACGACGACAACATACGATCGACCAGGCTGCCGAAGAGATGGCGCGTCCTCTTCCGGCATCAGCAGACTAGCCGTGGCTGTTCCTGACTGCGCGCTTGCGTCGCTCGAAGCCGGAGAGTCGCTCACCGGCACGGCAGTCGAGTCGGTGGATCGCTGGTTGCTGCTAGAAGTGACCGACCCCTGGGCACCCAAGGCCCTCGAGACCGAGGCCTTGCCGCCGTCAGTGCGAGCCCGGCTCAGCGACTGGCTCGAAGCGCCGCGCTCACGCATGCAGCTCATTCGCCGCCCGGGGCGTTCAACAAGGCGCCCAATCTTCATGATCGTGTCCTCGGCCCCGGACAGGCAGCACAGTTTGAGGGTCGAGCTCGACCAATACGAAGACCTCCTCGACCTCGACCTCGACACGCTTCCCGCCGAGCCGAGCGAACCGATTTGCCTGGTTTGCGTCCACGGCCGGCGCGACCGCTGCTGTGGAGTTCTCGGCAGCGCGGCGTTCCGCGCGATTCAATCCCAGGGCGTCGAAGTCTGGCAAACGAGTCACCTCGGCGGGCATCGATTCGCACCCTGTGCCCTGTGGCTGCCCGAGGGCCTCATGTACGGCCGGCTCAAGCCGGAGCATGTGGACGCTTGGGTCGCGGCTCGGCGAGCCCGGCAGATCGGCGAGCTCGATCTTTTTCGAGGCCGCTGCAGCTATGATCGGCCGTCGCAGGCAGCGGAGATCTTCCTGATACGGCGCTTGGGGCTGCAGTCGGCGAAAGAGATCGAATGGTTGGGCACCGAGTCGGAGTCTGATTCGAGCTGGGTGGCGCGATTCACGACCCCGTCCGGCGACGAAACCGTGCGCCTGCGCCGAGAGCAAAGCGGAGTCGCGCGCCCGGCAAGCTGCGGCGGAGAACCCGAAGCGGTGACGGAGTTTGTGGAGGGGTAGGGGCGAGGCCGGGGGGCCGTGGCCGTGACCGTGGCCGTAGGGCCGTGACCGTAGGTCCGTGGCCGTAGGTCCGTGGCCGTAGGGCCGTGGCCGTAGGGCCGTGGCCGTAGGGCCGTGACCGTGGGGACCTCGGCAGTGTCGCGACCACTGACACCGCCACGGCTTACGGCCACGGCCACGGACCTACGGCCCTACGGCCACGGTCACGGTTCCCCGCGCCCCAATATCCTCCCGCTTTTCAGCTTCCCCCCCGCTTCCGCGAAGCGCCGATTCCCACAATGGGCTAGAAGCGAGTTGTGGAACTCTGGTTGCTTGCGCTTTGGGCTCTTTCTGGCGCCGCGCTTCTGTTCACGCACCTCCTGATGGCCTGGCGCGTGTTTTCGGGCCCCCTGGCTGCGCAGTGGCGCTACCTGGGTTTCCTCATCCCCGTCTTCACGCCTATCGTCGCCTGGCGTGGGGGCAACCGTCTCGGCCCGATCACCTGGGTCTTGTTCCTGGTGATCTACATCTCCGCACGGATGGTCGAGGTCTGATGTCCCAAGCTCGCCATCCATTCGTGACGGTTAGGGTTCGACCCGAGCAACTCGAGCTTGCGCAACTTCGACTCTGGGAGCTTGGCGCGACCGGCCTCGAGGAGCGCGACCAGACCACGATCGTTCGCGAACCCGATCCGAGTGGGACCGTCGTGATCGCGGCATTCCCCGATGAGGCTTCCGCCCGGTACGCATTGCGCGAGATCCGCCGCGAGTACGAAGCCGATATTATTTACGTGCCGCAAGAGGACTGGGCCACGGAGTGGCGACGCGGCTTTGGCGCGCAGCGAATTGGGGAGCGCCTCCTGTTGCACCCCTCCTGGGAGCCTGCGCCGAGCAAGCCCGGAGATGTCGTTCTCACGATCGATCCAGAGAACGCGTTCGGAAGCGGCGACCATGAAACGACCAGGCTCGTCTTGCAGGTTCTCGATCAGCGGGTGACTGGCGGGGAGCGCGTCTTGGACGTCGGATGCGGGAGCGGGGTCTTGTCGATCGCCGCGCTTCGTCTCGGCGCGGCTTCGGCGCGCGCCACCGACATCGAAGAAGACGCGGTGGTCGTTGCGAAGCGAAACGCAGAGCTCAACGGCGTGAGCGCTTCCATCCAGGTGTCGACGCAGCCTTTGGCAGAGATCGACGGCGTCTACGACATCGTTCTCGCCAACATCGAAACCCGCGTTCTCGTGAACATGCCCAAAGATCTCCAAGCACGCATGGCGCCCGCCGGGGTTCTCATCTTGAGCGGCATCCTGCGAGGCGAGCGCGACGCATTGCTCGCCGTCTACGCTGCCATGAAGCTCGAAGCCTGCCTCGAAGAGGGCGAGTGGTGCGCCTGCGTCCTCAGGCCCGAAGAGCCATGACCGTGCGAAGGCTGTATGCGCCGGAGCTGCCGGACGATGGTGGAGCGCTCGTTCTCGGAGAGGCGTCGAGCCGCCACGTTCGCGTGCTCCGTCTTCGTCCGGGCGATTCGGTCGTCCTCTTCGATGGCAAGGGCCGCGCCGCGACGGCTCGACTCGAGTCGCTGTCCCCCGAGGTGCTTTGTCAGGCAGAGCCACCGGCGGCCTCCGAAACGAGCCGCGCGCGCATCGTCCTGATGCTCGCGATTCCGAAAGGCAGCAAGCTCGACGACTGCGTGCGCATGGCGACCGAGCTCGGTGCCGACGAAATCGCACTCATGCAAACCGAGAGAACGGTCCCCCGCTGGGATCCGGAGCGCGCGCGCTCACGCGTCGAACGACTGACGCGCATCGCCGGTGAAGCGGCCGCCCAGTGCGAGCGCGACAGCATTCCCATCGTGCACGCTCCTCGGCCCCTGAGCTCCTGGCTCGAAGAGATGCCACAGGACGCGCGAGGGGTCCTGTTCGCTGCCCGAGCGCCTGGGGCCTTGTCGCTCGAGGGCACTCCTGAACCAGTTTGGTGTGCGCTTGGGCCCGAGGGTGGATTCACCGGTGGGGAGATCGCGATCTTCGAACAGTCAGGCTTTTCGGTCGTAAGCTTGGGCACCAGGGTCTTGCGGGTCGAGACCGCCGTGCCCGCTGCCCTCGCGATCATCGGAGATCGCCTCGGTGACTTCCGACAAGCTCGTTGACAGGTCGGCCTCTGCAAAGCCACCATTGGGTTGGATATGTCCGTCCTTGCCTCGCTTCTGGTCCGGGACCAGCTGATCCCCGTCGATAAGATCCAAGGCGCCATTCAAGATCAGGTCATGCGCGGGGGCAATCTCGACACCGTGCTCCTCGAGCTCGGCTTGCTACGCGAGAACGAGATGAACGCCTACTGTGCGGCGGTCTACGGGCTCCTACCCGCCACTCGCGACGAGGTGATGCAGACAGCGATCACCACGATCCGTGTCCTGCCCCGCGAGTTTGCCGTACGGCATCGCTTGATTCCCGTTGCGAGAACCGAAGATGCGGTCGTCTTGGCGGTCGATCGTCCTTTGCCAGAGGCCACTCTCCGCGACATCTCCTTCGAGCTCGGGATCGACCCGGTGCAGCGGATCGTTTGCTCGGTGCGCGTCGAGGCGGGCCTGGCGCGTCACTACGACATCGAGATGACCGCGCGCATGCGGCAACTCAGTCACCAGCTCGAAGCTGCAGATCCGGGCTCCATTCCCTACGTCGCACCGTTCGAGGGTGTAGGAAGCCGGAGCTCGCGCCCGCCCGTGAAAGACGCCTCCGGCTCTTTTCCGCGCGCGGATTCCTCGATGCCGGCGCCCGCGGGCATCGCCGACACCGAGCCCCCGGTCGTGGTGGAGCCCATGGTAAGCTCCTCGGTTCCTGCAGGCACGTTTCGTGATTCCGATCCCGGTACGCAGCGCAGGCGCTCGGAGCCGAACGCCGGCTTCGTGGACGCGACCCGATACAGCCTCCCACCTCGCCCGCCCGAGATCCTCGGTCGTCCATCGATGCGGCGGACAAGCTCCCAGCGGCCTTCCGGCAGGAGCCGTGCCGCGGCCTCGGCGCCTGCCGGACCGTCCAATGCTTGGCAGCCGGCGCCCAAGCCGGCGTCCGCGCCAGCCCAGGGCTGGCAGCCGGCGCCCAGTCCCGATCCGCCCAACGCCGCAGCCGGATGGCAACCCGCCCCCCCGCCCGCCGCTCAGCCTGCCGCCCGGCAACCCGCACCTCCGCCCCTGCCCCGGGCTTCCGGTCATCATCTCCCCGTGGATCCACGACGCGACAATGACGGAAGCGCGATGGCACACGACGTCGTCTCCCTGCGTCCCGGCGGCCCCAGCTCCGCTCCGCCCAACGCCGAGAGCGAGCCTGCGATGCATCGCTGGAATCCAGCGCCAGCACCGGCGCCAAGCGCAGCGCCGGCGGCCGATCTCGGCTCACTTCCAAGCATCATCGTCGACTATGGCGAAGAGGTCGAAGGGCTCGTCGCGGCGCTTCGCGATGCGGGCCCCGACGACGCAACGCTGATCCTTCCATTGTTAGCGGTAGGCGAAGCGGCGCTGCCCGCGCTGGCCCGCGAGTTTCCCGGCAGGCTCTGGTTTGATCGCAACGAGCCCCACGCGAACATTCCGGCAGGCAGAGATGTCTCCCCCATTGCGAGGACATTCGTAGCGTTCGGCCAGCGTTCGGTTCCCTACCTCATTCCCTTGCTCGACGCGGAAGACCCCGACACTCGCTACTATGCGACCGTGCTCGCGTCTGAGTTCGTGCACCCCGACCTGGTGCAGGCCGTCGGCCGTCGTTTGTTCGATTCCGATCCGGGCGTCCGCAGCGCCGCTTACCGGGCACTGAGCGTCCTCTATGCCTGCGAGGTCGAGTTCACCCAGCTCATCGAGCGTCTGCGAGCCTCGGCGCGCGACGGCCGGCAGCTCCAGCCTCAGGTGGCCTCCATCGAGGCGCTCGGAAAGCTGCGAGACGCGCATTCGTTCGAATTTTTCATCACCTTGCTCGAGAGCCCGGAAGCCGACGTGGTTGCCGCGGCTCATGCAAGCCTGGTGCGTCTGAGTTGTCAGGACTTCAACAGAAGCAAAAAGAGGTGGACCGCCTGGTACGACAAGCACGGGGCAGAGCACCGGGTCGTTTGGCTCATCAATGCGCTGATGCACTCGGACGAGCGCTTGCGAAGGCGCGCCGGGGAAGAGCTCAAACACCTCAGCCAGGAGGACTTTGGCTGCGAGCCCGGACTATCGAAGAAAGCGCGCCTCGCAGCGCAGAAGAAGTATAGAACCTGGTGGGTAGCAGTTGGTTTCCGAATGTTCGTGGAACCGCAGCTCCACGATTCTGGTCATGCGCACGGCGAGTGATAGACTTCGGCCGCGTCGCATAGACGAGCTCCAATCGTGCGAATTCCTAGGCTCCTCACAATACTGGGTCCTGCGTCCGTTCTTTACGTTCTGGCGGCGCGCGCCTCTTCGAACACCGCGACCTCCCCAGAGTGGCTGCTGGCCTTTCTGGCGCTTGGGCTTTCGCTGACCCCTCTGGCCGTGCTCGGGTCCTGGTCGAGCAGGCGCGGCGCGTCGAGGCTGGCATTCATGGGAGTGAGCCTCGCTGTTGCAGTCGCGTCGGCGCGAACCGCTTCGCCACTCCTCGAACACACACACGACATCGCCTGGCTGCTCGCGGCGCTCACGATGCTCGATCTCGTCTTACCTCGCGAGACCCGGCCGCTGGTTCGGTACGGCCTTCTAGTCGCCATCGCATCAGCCGCATTCCTGGGAGCGGGCCTGGCGCGCGGCGGACTGCTTCCGGAGATGACCTTCGGCGTCGTGGTCGTCGTGGTGCTTCTGGCGACCGGCGCCCTTCACCAGATCGTGTTGGTCGGAAGAGGCCATGTGGTTGAAGGTGGCCTGTCCGGAATCGCGCTCGCCAGCCTCGCGGTTGGCCTCGCCTACTCCTGGTTTGGTCCGTTCGGCGGCCTGTTGGCCACCACGGTCGAGTTCGCGGTTGCTTCGCTGCTCTGGCTCGGGCATCTCGCCTGGCTCGATCCGAGATGGCGTGCCTTGAGGCGCGTGGGTGTGCCCCTGGTCGTCGCCTCGGCCCTGTGTTTCGCGGTGACATTTGGCTTCGCTCCTGACGCGCCGCTCGAGAGATGGCAGCTAGGCCTGTTTGCCCTGGGTGCCGGCGTGTTCTGGTGGCTGACGTTCTCGTTTGCGCGGAGGTTCTCCAGTCGCGCCGTTTGGAGCACCTCGGGCCGCCTCGCCGACGGCGCGGAAGCGGCCAGGCGGCGCTTGATCGGAGGAGCGGCGCTCGAACAAATCGCCACGGCCACTCTCGTCCCTTTAGACGAGGCGCTCCGAGACAGCGAGGGGTCTGCGGAGCTCTATACATTGGAGCCCTCGCTGCGCATCCGCCTCGATGCCGGCGAGCGTGCAAACATCAAACAGGCCGACGCCCCTGCGGCCGTCACGCATGCGCTCTTCGTCGGTGGGCAGCAGGGTGTTCTCGATCTCGCGAGCCTGCGCGCCCGGGTCGTTCGCGAGCCCTCAGTCCGGGACCTCGTGCACACGATGGAGAACCAAGGGATGGGCTGCGCGCTCCCCTGCGTGCATCTGGATCACACCGAAGGGGTCTTGTTGCTGCCTCTGGGCGATCGCTCCGAACCACTTTCACGCATCGAGCTCGAGGAGCTGGGTCGCCTGGCGGATTCGCTTGGAGGGGCGCTGTCCTCGGCCCTCGCGCAGCGCCGGGCGGATACTCACGTTCAGAGACTCTCCGCCTTGCGGCGCGAGGCCGAAGATCGGATCACCGCGCTCGAAGCAGAGCTCGAACAACTGCGTGGCCAGTGTGACGTCCTCGGGCGAGGTCTGGCCGAAGACCGGACTCTGCACGTGGCATACAGCCAGTCCATGAGGCGTGTACAGACCCATGCGATCGAGCTCGCTCCCTTGGACGATCCCGTTCTCCTCGTCGCGCCGGCCGGTGCTCCGGTCTTGCCGGTCTCCCGCTTCATCCATGACCGCGGGCCGCGCTGGGAGGCGCCGTTCGTCGTCGCGGATTGCTCTGCCGCGCCGCCCGATCAAGTCGCAAGCCTGCTCTTTGGTTCTCCGAGCGACGGTCACACGGGTTGGTTTCAATCCGCGACCGGCGGCACCTTGCTCCTACGAGATCTTCCGGCTCTGTCCAAAGAAAACCAGGCGCGTCTCGCCCGGGCCTTGGCCGAGCAGGACGCGCAACAGCGGCCAGGCGAAACAGCAGGTTCGCTGCGCCCGAGAATCATCGCGACCAGCCGGGCTCCGCTGGGTGAGCTCGAGCTGCGCGGCGCACTCGACCTCGACCTCGCCAAGCACTTGTCGTCGCCGGGTCTCACGATTCCACCTCTGCGCGACCGGCGCGAAGACGTTCCGTCGCTGGCTTTGCTGGCGATCGACAGGGCATGCCGGGTTCTAGCCCGGGAGCCGGTCGGCATCGCTGCAGACGCCATGGCTGCTCTGGTCGAGCACGACTGGCCGGGTGACGTCGCTGAGCTCGAGCTGATCATCGAGCTGGCGGTCGCCCAAGCCTCTGGCACTACGGTCGCCCTTCGTGATCTGCCTCCGCTTGCCTGGCCTGGGGCGGATGAGGAGCAGCCGCTGACGGGCACGTACACCGAGGTGGAACGACGACTGCTCGAGCGCGCCCTGCTTCGCTCCGGTGGAAACAAGAGCGAGGCCGCCCGGATGTTGGGGTTGAAGCGCACGACTTTCCTCGACAAGCTCCGGCGTCACGGGCTCGAGCAACGCGCGCCGCACGAGCTCGGCGGGACCGCGCTGGGTTGAGCCGATGCGTCCAACCCTGCTTTGGGACGTCATGGGCACCCTGGTACACGATCCGTTCTTCGCGGAGATGCCGAAGTTCTTCGGCCTGAGCTTCGAGGAGCTGCTCGCGGCCAAGCATCCAAGCGCCTGGGTCGAGTTCGAGCGCGGTGAGCTCAGCGAGAAGGAGTTCCTCGACATCTTCTTCGCCGATGGTCGAGACTTCGACCAAAAGGGTTTCGTCAGCACGGTTCGATCTTCGTACCGATGGCTCCCCGGTCTCGAACAGCTGCTCGCCGAGCTCCACGGCGCAGGATGCAGCATGCACGCGTTTTCCAACTATCCGATTTGGTATCGACTCATCGAAGAACGCCTCGAGCTGTCGCGTTTCATCGAATGGACTTTCGTCTCTTGCTTGACCGGTTTACGAAAACCCGACGCGGCTGCGTACGCGCAAGCGCTAAGCGCGCTCGGGGTTCGTGCCGAGAGCTGCATCTTCATCGATGATCGTGTCAGTAACTGCGAAGGGGCGCGCGATCATGGGATTCGCAGCCTGCTCTTCGAAGGAGTGCAACCCCTGCGCAAGTCGTTGCGGGACCTCGGTGCGCTCTAGTCAGTCCTGGTGGTTCTTCGTCCACCAGAGTCGGTAGCGCTCCTGTGCCGAGAGGAACTCCTCGCGGTCGGCCGTTTCGGACAAGGGTTTGAGGAAATGGGTCAGACCCGAGAGCTCCCGTGATGCGAGCAAACGAATGTTGGCTCGGCTGTCTCCGAGGCCTTCGATGAGCCACTGGATGCGGACTTCCTGACCTCGCTCCGAGAGCCAACGGAGCCAAGGTTCTCGAGAAAACCCGAAATCGTGGGCGGTGAGCACCCTGAGCCCCACACGGCAAGCGGTGGCGATGCCGCGATCGGAGTCCGCTAGTAAATCCACGAAGAGCGATGCCGAAGCTTCGTCGCGCAGCTGCGTCAGCGCAGAGATGGCGCGACGCCTCACGGGGAGCAGCTGGGAAACTTCCGACGCGCAGCGGCGAAGCTCCCCGAGGGCGTTTCGGTAGAGGGCCTCGTGCTGGTACGAGCTCAGTAGATGCAGGGCGACGCGGCGGCACTCTCGGTCTTCGTCGAGCGAGGCCTGCATCAGCGGCTCGATGAGGCGGGGGCTCGAGTACGCGCCGCAGATGACCGCTGCGTGGTAGCGAACAGTTGGAGTCGGGTGGCGCATCAGGCGCGCGAGGTACGGGATGGCCTCGACTTCGAAAGCGGCGAGGGCGGCTGCAATCGCGGAGATTTCTTCGGGGCGCGGCAGACGCGAGTCGGTAGCGACCGGCCGGCGCCAAAGCGGACCCGGGAAGCTCTTCGCCAACTCTTCGAGAGCGAAATTCCCGAGCGCCATCAGGCGCCGTACAACCGGTGCGATCTCGTTCGGACCGAGGGTAACCAGCTCTTCGACGAGCCCTCGAGCCAGCTCGACCAGGCTCTCCTTGAGCACCGGTTGGCTGCGCGTGTGCTGGTCGGCCGGCACAGCCGCTTTCGTGCGGACGCGCGAGTCACTGGCTTCGCCGCCAGCCTGCGGCTCTGCCGGAACGACTCCCGCCGGGAGCGGGTATCTTCGCCTTTCCCCAGCCATGGCCCAGTTATACCAGGGCCGCGGGATTTTTGGCGTGACTCACTAGTCTTGTCCTGTTTTTGCGGGCAAACTCCGCCCCCATGTACAGGATGATCGTGCGCGAGCTCGGGGGTCCGGCCGCCCTAGAGCGCGAAGAGCTGAGCGAGCTGAGCGCCGCTCCGGGCCAGGTCGTCATCGATGTCAGGGCCGTTGGCTGTAACTTCTTCGACATCCTGATCTCCGAGGGCAGGTACCAGATTCAACCGGAGCTTCCGTTCTCGCCTGGTGCCGAAGTCGCAGGCATCGTTCGCGAGCTTGGTGACGGTGTCTCGCGTTTCTCGGTCGGAGACCGCGTGAGCGCCTTGCTCGAATACGGCGGCTTCGCTTCGTCCCTCGCCGCTCCCGAAGCCCGTGTCTTCCCCATGCCTGCTGAGATGGCCTTCGAGGAGGCCGCTGCGCTCGGTCTCGTCTACCAGACATCGTACGTCGGCTTGGTACACCGGGCGAATCTTCAAAAGGGCGAAACGCTTCTGGTGCACGCGGCCGCTGGCGGCGTCGGGCTCGCTGCCGTTCAGATCGGCGCCGCGCTCGGCGCGAAGGTCATCGGTACGGCAGGCTCTGCAGACAAGCTCGCGCTCGTCAAGCGACACGGAGCGCACGCCGTCATCAACTATCGCGAAGAGAACTGGGTCGAGCGCGTAAAGGAGCTGACGGACGGACGCGGCGCCGATGTGATCTACGATCCGGTTGGAGGCGACACCTTCGACCTTTCGACCAAGTGCATTGCGTTCGAAGGCCGGATTCTGATCATCGGCTTCGCCAGTGGGACCATCCCCTCGGCGAAGATGAACCGGGTCATGGTGAAGAACTTCTCCCTGGTCGGTCTGCACTGGGGCCTGTACTTCCAGAAGAACCCCAGGGTTCTGCAACGAGCCCAGCAAGCCATCGCGCGCTTGTATTCAGAGGGAAAAATCGCCCCTTTGGTCTCTGCGACCCATCCGCTCGAAGACGCGAAAACCGCTCTCGGGGCGCTTGGCGGCCGCCAAACGACGGGTAAGGTCGTTCTAATTCCCTAGCGCCCGGAAGGCTCGACGTCTGCGAGCGCCGACTGACAGCGCTCGACCACCGCGTCGATGACACCGGCATGGCTGCCGAGCGGGGCCGCCATCGCAAACGTCACACCTTGGTGCAGCGACGCCGCCTCCGCGATCAGGCGCGGAAGATCCTCGGTCACGTGCCGGCCTGGCGCGAGCATGAAGGGGTGCACGATGACCCGGGTCGCGCCTTGCTCGACGCAGCGCGCGACGCCGGCGGCGATCGTCGGCTCCGCGATCTCCATGTGCGCAGGCTCCACGATGCTCTCTGCGCCGAGCCGGTCCTTCACCAGGGCCGCGACCTCATCGAGCAGGGCGTTGGCCTGGGCGCGTCGACTCCCGTGGTCTATCAGAAGAACTGCGTGGCGCTCGCGAGCTCTTCGATCGATTTGTGCGGAGCGACCCATCACGCGTATCTGGTCCCCACACTTGGAGCTGTCAAGAACCGCAGACCTCGTGGAACAGCACTCAGATGCAGTCGCCGAGTGCGCGCTTTACCGAGCCGACGTAAGAGCCGCCGAACAGATTGACGTGCACAAGCAGAGGGTAGAGCTGGTAGAGTGCGACTCGTTCGGCCGCACCCGGCGCGAGCGGTCGTGCTTCGCCGTACGCTGCAAAGACCCGCTCGCTGAAGCCGCCGAACAAACGCATCATGGCTAGATCGATCTCGCGCTGGCCTCCGTACACGGCAGGGTCGATCAGCGCGGCCCGTCCCGTTTCATCGACGTGCAGGTTGCCTCCCCAGAGGTCGCCGTGCAGGCGCGACGGAGGCTCTTCGGGGCCGACCCGCTCGGGGAGAACACGCTGCAGGGCATCGAAGCTCGAGCGCGTACCGGCGTCGATCAGGCCGCGGTCGGTGGCAAGCCGCAGCTGCGGCTCCAGGCGCGACGACCAGTAGAAGGATGCCCAGTCGTCGGCAGGCTCGTTCGATTGCGCGAGCCGGCCGATGAAGTTGTCGTGGTCGAGTCCGAACGTTCGAGCGCCAAAGGCGTGCAGGGCAGCCAACGATCGGCCCAGAGCCTCATCGAAACCAGCTCGACGCTTCGCGGGGGTCAGGAGCTCGAGCGCCAGGAAGGCCGGCCGTCCATCCGAAACTGCGATGACCGCTGGGGTTCGAATCGCCTTCGCTTCGGCGAGCCATCGAAGTCCGCGCGCCTCCGCTTCGAACATCCCGCCCGGCGGGTTGGGATGAGTCTTGACGAAGATCTGCGTCCCGTCACCGAAAGCGACTTGGTAGGCATCATTGATGTCGCCCCCCGCGAGGCGCTTTGCAGTGCAAACCTGCCTGTCGAGCCGCTGCTCGAGGGCGGCGCGCAGCTCGGGGCTCATAGCCGATGATTCTCTCGGATGTGTTGCAGGAGCCCGCGTGACGCCGCCTCGCAGAGATCGAGCACCGCTTCGAAGCCGTTGCCCTCACCGTAATAAGGATCGGGCAGGGCGGCATCGCGCGGCGAGCCGGGGTCGTAGTTCCGGAAAAGAACGATCTTCGCCCGTGCCGCATCGTCGGGCGCGATCCGCCGAAGGTCGCGCTGGTTCGCCCCGTCCATCGCCACGATGTAGTCGAAGAGCTCGAAGTCCTTTCGGACCACGGCGCGGGCGCGCCCGCCGAGCTTGATGCCACGACGTTTCGCGGCAGCTCTTGCGCGCGCGTCCGGAGGCTCACCGACATGCCAGTCCCCTGTGCCTGCACTGTCGACTTCGACCTGAGTGCTCAGTTGCTCGCGTTCGAGGAGCTGACGCATGGTCGCTTCCGCGGTTGGCGAGCGGCAGATGTTCCCAAGACAAACGAAACAGACGCGAACAGGCATGGCTACGGTTTCAGTAGGACTTTCCCGGTGTTTTGGCCAGCCTCGATGTACGCGTGCGCTTTCGCAGCAGACTCGAAGGCGTAGCAACGATCGACCCGCGGCTTGATCAGGCCCTGCTCGTAGAGCTTCAACAGGGTCGTGAACGCGTCGAAAGACAGCTCCGTCTCGTTCCAGAGCTGCCCCATGTTGACACCGGCCACACCCTTGTTCTGCCGCATGAGCCGAATCGGCGTCCAGACGGGAAGGTGGGTGAATTCGCCAATCAGGTGGCTCATCCGGCGCTTCCCGAATTTCGCCATGTTTGCCCAGCCGAAGGAGATGAGCAGTCCGCCCGGACGCAGCAAGGAGAAGCCCTTCTTCCAGTCGTCTCCGCCGAGCGCATCGAGCACGCAGTCGACGCCGCGGCCATCGGTCAGGCGGCGAACCTCTTCTACGTAGTCCACACAATGGTAGTCGATCGCGTGGTCGCAACCGTTGTCCCGGACGTACTGGTGCTTGGACTTCGATGCGGTGCCGTAGCTGGTGACACCGCCAAGAGATTTGCAGAGCTGACTCGCAGCGGTGCCGACGCCGCCCGCTGCTTGATGGATCAGAACATGATCTCCCGCTCTCAATCGAAACACGTTGAAGAGCATGTGGTAGGCAGTCAGGTAGGTCACCGGAAGCGCGGCGGCTTCTTCGAAGCTCATGAGCTCGGGCATCACGAAGGTCTGCGCCGCGCCGACCCGCACGGCATCCGCGTAACCGCCAAAGCGGGTCATCGCCAAAACACGCTGGCCTTCGCTCCTATCGGTGACGCCCTTGCCGACGGAGTCGATCACGCCTGACACCTCGTATCCGACGACCATCGGCGGCGATGGCGCGTCCGGGTAGAGGCCCTGCCGCGCCATGATGTCTGCGAAGTTGATTCCCGCAGCGCGCACGCGGATCGTGACCTCGCCCGGACCGGGCGCCGGGTCCGGGCTCTGCCGCAGCTCCAGAACGTCGGGCTTTCCGTGCTTCGGAATCCAGACTGCCTTCATGGGTGACGACTATCGCGGCCGAGAACGATGTCAAGCCTGCCGGCACCGTGTTAGACTTCGCACATGGACGTCGTTCTCGGCCCGGACATCTACGTCAACGCGTCGATCGCCCTTGGCTCTCCACCCGAACGAGCGGTTCGTCGCGCCTTTGGAGCGCCCGGCAAACCGAAGACCTCCGCCTGGGTCATGGAGCGCGTCGAGTCGATGCTCCACGCGCTTCCAGAATTCAAAGACGACGCCGTCCGAACGCAGATGAGCACCATTCGAGGGCTGGTCGAGCTCGTCGCGACGCCAGAGTTCTTCATCGAAGACTGGAACGACGCGCTCGTCGCTCTTGCGAAGGCCGCCGGAGTGGGGAGGGTCCTCACCGATCACCCAGATCTCCTGGCTTCGAAGAGCGCCCAGGGGGTGGAGTTCGTCTCGTCCGACGACTGGCTGGCCGAGCAGGCCGGGCCACCACCACCACCCGTCTAAGCTCGCGCCTTGAGCGAAGTAGCCAATGGCTGCTAGAGGGTGAGCCATGTCCGACTCTTTTCTTCCGCAGAAGGATGAAATCAGGCGGCGCCTCGAAGGGCGCTACGTCGGGGCAGTCCCACACAACCAGGCTTTGGATCTTCGAGTCGTCGACTACCGGCCCGAGCATCTGTCCCTAGCGCTTCCGTATCGGGAAGATCTGGTCGGCAATCCCGAGACCGGTGTCCTCCACGGCGGCTGCATCACCAGCCTGATCGACGCCACCTGCGGCGGCGCGGTCATCATGTCGCTGGTCGCGCCACGGCGAATCGCAACCCTCGATCTTCGAATCGACTACGTGCGTCCGGCGCTGCCGCATCAAGAAGTCATCTGCGGCGCCCATTGTTACAAGGTCACCCGGCACGTAGCGTTCGTGCGGGCCAAGGCGCACCATGGCGATCGCGCAAATCCCATCGCGACCGCCTCTGGCACGTTCGTCGTATTCCCGGACGAAGGCCGACGCGAAGACGACGGAGCGTCCAAATGAGGCTACGCGACGCAGTGGTGGCTGTCCGGGAATCCGGCGATTTCTCAGCGCTACACCAGGCGATTCCCTATGCCTGCTTCATGGGGATCAGCGCCGAGCTGGTGGACGGAGACGTGATCGGCCGGATGCGCTACTCCGATCACCTGGTCGGCAACGCAAGCGTGCCCGCGCTTCACGGGGGCACCCTCGGTGCTTTGATGGAGTCGACCGCCATCTTCAAGCTTCTCTGGCACGGAGAGACCACCACGGTGCCCAAGACAATCAACATCACGGTCGAGTACCTCCGTGGCGCACGCCCTCAAGACGTATTCGCCCGCGCAGAGTTCACGCGCCGTGGGCGGCGTGTCGCCAACGTTCGCGTCTTCGCCTATCAAGACGACCCGGACTGTCCGGTCGCCGTAGCGACTGCGCACTTCCTTCTGGTTCAAGACTGAGATGAGCAAGCAGGCGATTCACGGCCTCAGCAACGCCGACTTGGCCGAGCGCGCCAAGGATTTGCTCCCGCGTGGGCACGGCGTGGCTCGGCGTATCCACCGCCAGGTGATGCGCGAGGGCCGTTTCGAGCCGGAAAGCCTTGGTCTGGGCCCGGAGGCCTCTGAAGCCTGGCGCTCGGAGTTCTCGTTCGAGCTGCCCGAGCTCGTGACCGTGAAATCCGACGAGGGTGACCATGGCACGACTGCCAAGATGGTCTTGCGATTGGAAGACGGGCTCGAAATCGAGTCGGTGCGCATCCCGATGGGGCGGGACCGCTACACCCTCTGCGTCTCGAGTCAGGTGGGCTGCAAGATGGGCTGCGCCTTTTGCGAAACCGGGCGTATGGGCTTGCTTAGGCAGCTCCGAACCGATGAGATCATCGCGCAGCTGCTCGTCGCGAGGCACCGTCTTGCCTGGCCGATCCGCAACATCGTCTTCATGGGAATGGGCGAGGCGCTCGACAATTCCAAGAACGTCCTGCGGGCCTTGCGAGTCTTGAACGACGAGGCGGGCTTGGCGATCGGCCAGGAGCGTCTGACGATTTGCACCGTCGGCCACGTCCAGGGAATTCGCTTGCTCGACGAGCTTGGCTTCAAGCGGCTCAATCTGTCGATCAGCTTGAACGCGGCCAACGACTCACTCCGAAACGAGCTGATGCCGATCAACCGGCGCACCGACCTCGCAGGGCTCCAGAAGGCTCTAATCGCGTACCGGCCACGCCGCAATTTCGTGCTCGGTGTCAACTACTGCCTCTTGCCGGGGCTCAATGACAGCGAGGCCGATGCCCGAGCCGTCGCCGAGTTCTGCAAGCCGCTATGCCGGGTGCTGGTTAACCTCATCCCTTACAATCCGGGCTCGATGCCGCTCACGCGCGCGCCCGAAGAGGCCGAGGTCGAGCGCTTCATTGGCTGGCTTCGGGCTGAAGGTCTGCCGGTCCGGGAGCGCGTGACCAAGGGTCGAAGCGTCATGGCGGCGTGCGGTCAGCTCGGCAATCCCTCGGCCCGTGAAACGCTCAGAGTGCTTCGAGCCGCCCGCGCATAGCTACTTGCGGCCCTTCTTGCCGCGGTAGCGCACACGAATCGGCGTTCCCCTGAAACCAAAACGCTGGCGAATCTGGTTCACTACGTAGCGCTGATAGCTGAAGTGCACGTCGTCGGGTGAGTTCGTCATGACGACAAACGTCGGCGGCGCAACGCTCGCCTGCGTGATGTAGTACAAGCGAACCGAGCGATGGTGCATCGTGGGGGGAGGGTGCTTGTCGAGCACTTCCTCGAAAAAGCGATTGAGCTCGGCGGTCCCGATTCGTTTTCGATGCTCGGTCACCGCGTCGTCCACGCGCCCGAGCAAGGCCTGGATTCCCCGTCCCCGCAGGGCGCTCACGGTCACCATCGGTGCCCAGGGTACGAACGCCAAGACCTCGCGGGCTCGATCCATCGCCTTTTTTTGAGCATCGCGATCGAGCAGGTCGGTCTTGTTGAGCGCGATGATCAAGGCACGCCCTCGGTCGTCAGCCAGGCCGGCGATCTTCGCATCCTGTTCGCCCACACCATCCTCGGCATCGATCATGAGCACGACCACGTGGCAGCGTTCGATCGACCGGATCGCTTGCAGTACGCTCAGGCCTTCGACTCCGCGCTTCTTCACGCTGCGCTTTCGGCGAATCCCCGCCGTGTCGATTAGGATCAAGTTCTGCCCGTCGCGCTCGACCAGAGTATCGATGCTGTCGACGGTGGTCCCGGGCCGGTTGTCGACCAGCTGACGCTCCTCGCCGCAGAGCTGGTTCACCAGAGAAGACTTGCCCGCGTTCGGCCTACCGATGATCGCGACCCGAGGGACGCGGAGCTCCGGCTCCGTGATCTCCAGGACCTCGGGCAGTTGATGGAAAATCTCCTCTTCCAAGTCGCCGATGCCGCGCCCGTGCAGCGCGGAGATCGGCATGATCGAGTCGATGCCGAGCTCGTAGTACGAAACCGCGTAGTGCTCCCTTGCCTGGGAGTCCGCCTTGTTAGCGACGAAGATGACCGGCTTGCCCGCGTCGCGAAGGAGCGCAACCGCTTCGCGGTCGGCGGGCAGTGGGTCGACGGTTGCATCGACGACGCAAACCACGACGTCGCACTCTTCGAGCGCCAATCTGACCTGGCTGGTGATGCCGGCCTTCATCGGATCGTCGCTCTCCGGGTCGAATCCGCCCGTGTCGATCAGTACGAACTCGCGGCCGAAGGCGAAGGCATCGGCGTAGTGGCGGTCACGGGTCACCCCTGGAATGTCCTCCACGATAGCGATGTGCTGCCCGGCCAGGCGATTGAACAAGGTGCTCTTGCCCACGTTCGGACGGCCGACGATCGCGACCAGGGGCTTGTTGACGATCGAGCCTGCCGGCCTCCGCGCGTGGTTGCGACGCCGCGCGCTCACGATGCGCTCTCCTCAATCGCCAGCTGGCGCACCTTGCTCGGGTCGCGGGTCCATCCGGGGACGACCTTCACCCAGAGTCTCAGATACACCTTCCGCTCCAAGAAGGCCTCGATCTCTTGGCGCGCTTCGGTGCTGATCTTCTTGATCGTCTCGCCTCGACTGCCGATCACGATCGCCTTGTGGCTTGCCTTCTCGAGAATGAGTGAGCCTTCGACTCGGAGTAGGGCGCCCTCTTCGCGATAGCTTTCGAGATCGCAAGCGATCCCGTAAGGGACCTCCTGTCGAGTGTTGAGCATCGCCGCCTCACGAATGAGCTCGCTCACGAAGAAGCGCTCCGGCCGGTCGGTCAGAAAGTCCGCGTCGTAGAGAAGCCCCTCGGGCAGGGTCTGACGGATTTCGCCGATCAGCGCATCCAAGTTGGTTCCCCGCGTCGCGGAAATCGGCACGACGGCCGCGAAGGCGCGATTCTTCTGATACGCCTCGATGATTCCAAAGAGCCTCTCTTTGACTTTGAGCCGGTCGACCTTGTTGATCGCGAGGATCACCGGCACGTTCGAGGACTCCAAGGCTTGCAGGGCGGTGCGATCCTTCTCGTGAACCCCTAGCGCTGCACCCGGCTTGGGCGCCTCGGTCACGAAGACGATCGAATCGCAGTCGACCAGGCCTTGTCTAGCGCTGTCGATGAGCACTCGGCCAAGCGCACCCTTGGGCCGCTCCAGGCCAGGCGTGTCCACGAAGGCCACCTGCGTCGGCGGATCGTTGGAAGCGTACACCCCGAGCACGCAGGACCTCGTCGTGCCGGGCCGTGGTGTCGCGATCACCAGCTTCTGCCCGAGGAGCGAGTTGAGCAGCGTCGATTTCCCGACGTTGGGTCGCCCGACGATCGCACATCGGCCCGCGCGCGGCGCATCGGCTTGATTCTCGGGGGTAGTCATGGGGGGCGGGAGTGTAGCGGGGGGCGGCCGTCGATCGAGCCGGCGGGAGCGTGGCCCCGCGAAGACCTCTGAGCTATGCTCGCCGCGCCCATGCGAATCATCACCTCCCCTTTGTTGTGGCTTTCTTCGACTTTCTTTGTTCTCCTGCTCGCCTGCACGGGCGAGGAGGGCACGACCTGCTTTCAGAATGACGAGTGCAACGGCTCTCTAATCTGCTGTCACTTGGGCAGTCCTTTCACCCAGGGCTCCTGTGAAACGGTCGAAAACTGCGGTATCGGCGGCATGGGTGGTGACGCCGGCGCGGGCGGCATGGCTGGCATCGGCGGCGCAGGCGGCGCAGCAGGAATGGCCGGCGTGGGTGGAGCAGCAGGCGCAGCTGGTGCAGGCGGTGCAGGCGGTGCAGCTGGCATGGCCGGCGCGGGCGGAGCAGCTGGCGCCGCTGGGATGGCTGGCGCGGGTGGCGCTGCGGGAGCCCCCTAGGCTCGATGAGATCGCTGCTCTCGACGCTGCTGATTGTTGGGCTCGCAGCCCATGCGGCTGCGCAGCCTGCCAGCGACACTTCCAAGCTCGAGGGTGGCGCGCCCTTGCCTTCCGACGATGAGCTGAGCGCCTGGCTCGCTAGTCCGGCGACTACGGCGACGGATGCCTACGAGCTGGGCGTCCGGTTCTTCGAGGCGAAGCGCTACGAACCGGCCGAGCAGGCCTGGCTCCGGGCGTACGACTTGGAGCGAGACCCGACCCTGCTGGTGGCGGTGGCCGACACGCGACATCGCCGCGGCGATGAGCCCGGCGCCGTCGCCATGCTGGAGCAGTACCTGGTCCAACGGCCCGACGCTCCAGACCGTGCATCCGTCGAGACGCGCATCGCGACGCTTCTGCAGAGCCCCGCGCTGCTGCGGATTCGTTCGAAGGAGGAAGGCCGAGCGATCTTGCTCGACGGCGTTCCCAGCAAGAAGAAGACCCCGGCCGAGCTCGAAGTCGACCCAGGCACGCACACGGTCGTCGTCGTCGGCGAGGGAACGCAGGTGGGCGAGATCACGGTCCAGGTCGGGTATGGCGAGGTGAGAGACCTGGATTTCGGCGCGCCGACGACCGACCAAGTCAGCGTCGAGCAAAGCGAAGAAGCAAAACTCGCCAAGCAGCTCGCGATCGAAAACGAGGATCAGACGATCCGGCGCGCGGTGATTTCCACCGGGAGCATCGCAGCGGCATCCCTGGTAACGGGCACGGTCTTGGGCTTCTTGGCTCTACAGGAAAACCGGACCTACGACAGCCAGCCGACCCAGCAGTCCGCCGATCGGGGCGAGCGTCTTGCCCTTTTCGCCGATCTCTCCTTTGGCTTGGCGGCCCTGTCCGCGATCACCTCGTTCACGCTTTTCATGACCCACAAGAACAAGCGGAAGCGCGAAGGCGAATCGGCGCGGCTGCAAATCGAGACACGAGGAGTCGGCGCTTCGGCGACCTTGCGGTTCTGACATGTCGCGATTCGGACTCACCCTTGCCGTCGCTAGCTTGCTGCTCGTCGTTTTTGTCGGAGCCTGCTCCTTCGTGGTCGATTTCGACCGGAGCCTACTCCCCGATGCGGGGCTCGATGGCGGGGTTGATGCCGGTGCAGATGCCGCAGGCGCTTCTGGGGCTGCCCTGATCGACGCCGGGGTCGACACCGACGCCTTGGCCGACGAAGATTAGCGGCCGAGCAAGTGCACGCGCGTTCGAAGCGAACGCATGACTGCGAGCTGGGTCGCAGCAACGAAGCCGTGGGAGAAGTGAGTGTTCCCCGCGATCAACTTGCGAATGAGCTTTGGGGAGTCCGCCGGGTCGAAGGTCGCCCAGGCGATGACCCCCGCCTCCCCGCCGGGGTAGCGGTGCGTATCAAACCGCCACCGGCCCTTGGAGAGCGTACCGGAAATGCCATCGACCGAGACCACGGTAGGGCTGGGTCGCAAGATCATCTCTCCGCCGACGTGGAGCAGGGGGATCGGGATCTCCCATTTGAACCTCGTGCCCTTTTCGCTGCGCTCGACGACGTCTGCGCAGGTTCCGTGGAGCAGCGATTTGCCGAATTCCTCTGGGTCCAGCATCACCTGGCGCACTCGCCTTTCACTCGCGCCGGAGCGGCCCACGACAGCGACGCTTTGCAGTGTCTCTCCGTCCATGTCCATGAACACCAAGTCCCCGCGACCGAGCAGTGGGCGCAGTGCGTTCATGTCCACTCGCGGACGGCGAAGCGGCTTCACAGCATAGAGTCCATTGATTCTCGTGCCTGCGCGTCGCTCGGCTTCAGCCTTGATCTCGAGCAGGGTGACCATGGCTACCGCGACGTTGACGGTTCGGTTCACCGCGTTGCCCTCCGAGGCGAGCTGACGCGTGATGTAGTTCGCGTTGCGCATGTCGAGCCTCGAAGAGAAGACGACGAGCGACCTGTTTGGGCCATCCGGGTAGACGCGCCACATGACGCGCCCGATGCCGAGGTCCCCACCGATGGTCCGGATGTCGAAGCGGTAGCCACGCGTCGCGTCGCCTGGGTAGCTCGTCATCACGTTCTGGCCGCTGAGTGAGAACAGCGTGACCCCCCAGCTCCAGTCGAAGGCCGTCATCTGTCCGTTCACTTCGCGGATGTCGACCGAAGTCAGTGCGTTCATGAAGCGCGGATACTCTGCCGGTGTTCCAATCACCTGAGCGAGCGTATTTGCCGGCGCGTTGATGCGTGCCGCGTAGATCACCGCGGGAAGGTCCGTCTGCCGATTCAGGAACTCGGTCAGCAAAACGGGGCCGTGCGCGAGGTGCGGCCCGAGCGCTGCCCGTTCTTCGACGCTCAGTCCTCCCAGCCGCGCGACCGAAGCATCTACCCTGCCGCTCTTGTTCTCGGCGAAGGCGCTACCGCTCCACGCGACCAGGACGATGAAAACTGTAAGAAATCTCCGCATGCCGTTTGGACGACCTCGGTTGCCTATTGTTCAATACCGCGACAGAACGGCTTTCGAAAGGGTCTGCAGGTGCGCGCAAAGAGCAAATGGACCCCAGGGGGTCTATTCCTGTGGCTGATCGCCGCCGTTTTGGCGAGCTTGGTCGTCTGCTCCCAATCCGTGCCCGCCCCTGAGCCCCGGCCTGCTACCGACGAGGTGGAGATCGAGCTGGAGCTCATCGAGTGATGGGATACCGATGTTTCTCCGTGGCGTTCGACTGAGCGCAGGCTCTGCTTGACCCTGCGAGTCTGTCGCTCTTTACTTGCCCCATGCAGATTTTCATCGACACCGCGGATATCGAGGAGATCCGCGATGCTGCGGCCATGGGCGTCATCGATGGCGTGACCACCAATCCCTCGCTCGTCGCCAAGACAGGGCGGCCCTTCCAAGAGGTACTCGTCGACATTTGCGAGGTCGTCGACGGGCCGATCAGCGCCGAGGTGATTGCGACCGACTACGAAGGGATGCTCAAAGAGGCGCGGGCTCTCGCGAAGATGCACGAGAACATCGTCGTCAAGATTCCCTTGATTGCCGAGGGACTCAAGGCAGTGCGAACCCTCACCGACGAAGGCATCCGTACCAACGTCACGCTCTGTTTCAGCCCGACGCAGGGGCTGCTCGCCGCCAAGGCGGGCGCCACGTACATCAGCCCTTTCATCGGCCGCATCGACGACATCAGCGGCAATGGGATGGAGCTCGTCGAGCAGCTCGTCACCATCTACCAGAACTACGGGCTCAGCACGCAGGTCCTCGCGGCGAGCATTCGTCATCCCGTGCACGCCGTACAGGCGGCACTCATCGGCGCCCACGTCGCGACGATTCCGCACAACGTGATTCTCCAGCTACTCAAGCACCCCCTCACCGACATCGGCCTCGAGCGGTTTCTGGCCGACGCGAAGAAAATCCCGACCGGGTAAGGCGCGACGAGTCGCGAACCTCACCACGAGTCATGCATGCGACCTAGAGTCCTCGTCGTTTATAAGAAAAGCACCTACCAGCGCTATGTGGGTCGCGCGCAGGCACGGCTTCAGGAGCTGATCGAGCACAGCGATGTTTCGGTCGACGGCCTTCTGCACGAGCACGAGGTCCATCAGGCGAGCTTGCATCGCGCGAAACAGGCGCTTCGCGACCTTGGAGCGCGGGCGGTGCTGCGATACCGCCCCGAACCGATGCCCGAAGAAGGCGCCTGGGACATGATCGTCACCCTCGGAGGTGATGGCACGCTCCTGTGGGCCTCTCACCTGGCGGACTCCTCCACTCCGATGCTCGCGATCAACAGTGCCCCGGACACCAGCGTCGGCTACTTCTGCGCTGGGAACGGGAACAATGTCGCCGAGGTGCTGGCCGCTGCCCTCGACGGAAGCCTGAAATCCACTCGGCTCTCGCGAATGCGGGTCGATGTCGAGGACAAGCTCATATCGACGCGCGTGCTCAACGACCTCCTCTACTGTCACGAGAGCCCAGCTGCGACCTCGCGCTACATTTTGAGCTTTGGCGGCGACCAAG
>Ga0316201_10000098_pt1 | contig 35286 bp, 24 predicted proteins | sample CS6wburrow_MG_FD_204516 | JGI IMG/M metagenome (GOLD analysis project Ga0316201, IMG submission 204516) | Coastal sediment microbial communities from Delaware Bay, Delaware, United States - CS-6 worm burrow | ecosystem: Environmental > Aquatic > Marine > Coastal > Sediment | place: USA...
ATCGCCACAGTACAGCGCCCCGATCAATCGATCGGGGCGTTTCATTTGCCCGCTCACGCGATTGGGCACCATCGTCCTTTCCCCGCGCCGAGACAGATGTTAGATTGGATGCCTCGACGCCGGGATTCCAGGTCTTCCTTCCTATTCCTCAAGGATGAAACATGGTCAGCCGTGACGAGAGTTTCGTTCCCATCGCCGTCGGCAGTTACGACGACAAGGGCCTGAAGGCCTACCTGCGCGAACATGGCCTGACCCTGGCTCCGAGCGAAGCCCGCAAGGTGGCTTCCCTGCTCGGGCGCGACCCCACCCTGACCGAAATGACGCTCTTCGACACCATGTGGAGCGAGCACTGTTCCTACAAGAGCAGCCGCCCCCACCTGAAGGCCCACCTGCCGACCACCGGCGCCAACGTCGTCGTCGGGCCGGTCGAGGACGCCGGCATCGTCGATTTCGGGGAAATCGACGGCCGCCGGTACGGCATCATCTTCGCCCATGAGAGCCACAACCACCCCAGCCAGGTCATGCCCGTCGAAGGGGCGGCCACCGGCATCGGCGGCATCGTACGCGACGTGTACTGCATGGGTGGCGAGGTGATCGCCACCCTCGATCCGCTCAGGTTCGGCTGGCCGGCGCCCGAGAGTGCGGACGACGGCGAAGCCGCCCACCGGGTGGACATCGCCCGCCAGGTCGTCGACGGCATCTGGCAGTACGGCAACGCCATCGGCGTACCCAATCTCGGCGGCGACGTCTATTTCCACCCGTCCTTCAACGAGAACTGCCTGGTCAACGTCGTGGCCGTCGGGATCGTCGAGCACGACCACATCACCCACAGTGCGGTTCCGGCGGAGGCGGCGAACGAACCCTACGATCTGATCCTCGTCGGCAAGCCGACCGACTGGAGCGGCATGGGCGGGGCGGCGTTCGCCTCGGCCACGCTCGACGCCCAGGCGGCCACCGAGAACAAGGGTTCGGTCCAGACGCCTGACCCGTTCCTCAAGCGGATGCTCACGGTCGCCAACCGCGAAGTCCTGCAGATGGCGCGCGACGCGGGCGCCACCATCGGCTTCAAGGATCTGGGCGCCGGGGGCGTCAGCTGCGTGACGAGTGAGCTGGCCGATGCCGGCGGCTTCGGCTGCGACGTCGACCTGGCGCTCGTGCATCAGATCGAGGACCTGCCCGCCCGGGTGTGCGCCTGCAGCGAGACCCAGGAGCGTTACGGCCTGGCGGTGCCCAGCCGTTTGACCGAGAAGGTCCTGAAGATCTACAACGAGGATTTCGCCCTGCCGACGCTCTACGAAGGTGCCTGCGCCCGGTTGATCGGCAAGGTGACCACCGACCGGCAGTACATCCTGCGCATGGGGGACCGGATCCTCTGCCAGGCGCCGATCGACACCATCACCGAAGGCATCAGCTACGACCGGCCGGCCGCAGCCCCGGACAAGGTGGCGGTGGGCCCCGACGAACGTCTTGACGAGGCGGCCGCCGGGCTGATGGCCGACGAGTGGCTGGGCCTGATGGCCCATCCGAACGTGGCCAGCCGGGAGTACATCTACCGCCATTACGATCCCGAGGTCCAGGCCGCCACGATCCTGCGCCCGGGCGAAGCCGACGCCGGCGTGGTGGCGCCGGTGCCGGGCAGCCGGCGCGCGGTCGCCCTGACCGCGGACGGCAACCCCTTGCTGGGGCTGGCCGATCCGTGGACCGCGGGCGCCGGCGCCGTTCTCGAAGCCTGCCGCAACGTGGCCTGCGTCGGCGGTGAACCCGCCGCGGTGACCGACTGCCTGAATTTCGGCAATCCAGAGGTGCCCCTGGCCTTCTGGCAGTTCAGCGAAGCGGTCCGCGGTGTCGGCGACGCCTGCCGCGGCGTCGGGTGTTACGCCCGGACCCAGGCACCCTTGCCGGTGATCTCGGGGAACGTCAGTTTCTACAACCAGAGCAGCACCGGACGTTCGGTCGCCCCGTCGCCCATCGTCGCCTGTGTGGCGATCGTGGAAGACTACACCCTGTGCCGCAGCCAGCGGTTCAAGGAGGCCGGCGAGGTCATCCTGCTGATCGGATCGCGGGTGCCCGAGATGGCGGGCTCCCTCTACCTTGATGCCGGCCACCGGGCCGGTCGTCCCGAGGTGCCGGCGCTCGATTTCGACGCGGCCCGCTGCGAGATCCGCGCGGTCATCGACCTGGTCCGGGCGGGGCTGGTCACCGCGGCCCACGACATCAGCGACGGCGGCCTGGCCGTCTGCCTCACCGAGATGGCCATGGGGCTGGAAGCCGGAACGCTGCGCGGCGCGACCATCAGCATCCCCGCCGGCCAGGACCACCTGACGGCGCGTGAATTCCTGTTCAGCGAAAGCGGCGGTTTCGTGGTCACGGTCCCGACCGCGGGGCTGGAGGCCGCGACGGCCATCCTGGACAAGGCCGGCGCCGACTGGTGGACCCTGGGTGAGGTCCGTGACGAACCGGTCATCGAGGTCCGCGACACCACCGGCAAGTATCTCGTCAGCCTGGACGTCGCGTTGCTGACGAGGACGTGGCAGACGGCCCTGCCCCGGCTGCTGGCCGGGGATGCGGCCGCGACCGCGGTGCCGCAGACCGGCAAGATCCGGGAAGAGGCGGACGAGCAGGATCCCACGCGGTACGGCGCGGCCGTCCATCTGGACAGCAAACCCCAGGTGGCGGTGGTGCAATTGCCCGGCGTCAACTGCGAGGTGGAGTCCCAGCGGATTCTGGAAGCCGCCGGCGCCCGCGCGGAGATCTTCCGCTGGACACGGTCGCCCGCGGAGCTGGCAGCCTACGACGGCTACCTCATTCCCGGCGGGTTTTCCTATCAGGATCGCGTGCGGGCCGGTGCGGTCGCGGCGAAGGACCCGCTGCTGCGGGTGCTGCTCGAAGGGGCCGAGGCCGGCAAACCCATCCTGGGCATCTGCAACGGTTGCCAGGTCCTGGTGGAAGCGGGCCTCGTGCCCGGGATCGAAGCCGGAGCCGTCGAGGTGGCCCTGGCCGCCAACCGCTTTGCCGGTCGCCGGGGATACCACTCGCGCTGGGTGGGGATCGCGGCGGATCCCGGCAGCCACACCCCGTTCGTCGAGGGACTGGCAGGGACGTTCCCCCTGCCGATCGCCCACGCCGAAGGCCGTTTCACCCATGAGGACCCGGCGTTCTTCGACCGCCTGGCGGCCGCCGGGCACGTGGCCCTGCGTTACACGCCGCTGGGCGGACGGGACACCGCGGCCGCAGGTAATCCCAACGGCTCCCTGCTGGAAGCCGCCGGGCTGACGAACAGCCGCGGCAACGTGCTGGCGATGATGCCCCATCCCGAACGGGCGGCCCAGCTGCGGCACGTGCCGGAGGATCTGCCCCACGCCTGGGGTCGGTCCCGTCGGGCGGCCGCGGGCAACTTCGAGATGCTCGAAAGTGCGGGACCGGGAGCGTTCCTGGTGCGGCGCCTGGTCGAGCTATGCTGAGTCCGAACCCTGAACCGACCGAAAGGACGTCATGAGCGGGGATATCACGAAGCAGACGACCCTGCTGACCAGCCACAAGGGTGTGGATCTCCATGCCGCCACGGCCCTGCACGTGATGCAGGACCGGCTCGAACAGGGCGACCGCCTGGCGGCGTTGTGCCGGTGCGAGCTGCACACCTTCTGGGGCGAGCCGGCAGGCGTGAACATGGAGCGGCTGCTGGACACCGGACGGTTCTACAATCCCAACAAGCATCACTACGGGCATTTCGAGACCACTAGCAGCGCGCCGGCGTGGTTCGACGCCCCGACCGCGGGCCATGACCTGGAGTCCAGCTGGCCCGGCGAGCTGAAGGGCTCGGACCTGGGCGCCGCGGCCGTCGCTGGCCCCGCGTTCTACGACCGGCTGCTCGGCGGACCGGCGGCTTCGGGCCAGACGGCCGTGGATGTCGTATCGTTTCCCCTGGGGCAGGCCGGACCGGTTCTCTCGGGTGTCCTGTGGCGGCTGCTGCTGACAGGAGACCCCGCGTCGGCGGTCGCCGCCGGCAGGACGCTGGCCGTGGCCCGGCACCGCAAGGAAGGGTTGCTCGTCAATCCGCACATGGAATCCTGGCTGACGGCCGCCCGCTGAAGGGACAGGTCGCTACACCCTGTTTGACGGGAGCGTGCATGGCACCGAAGAGACACTGGCGTGAAGAGTGCGGCGTGGTCGGAATCGCCGGCGTGCCGGGCGTGGTCGAGCTCGCCAGCCTGGCGTTGCATGCCCTGCAGCACCGTGGTCAGGAGAGCGCCGGCATCACCGTCGCCGACGGCCACCGCCTGGTGACGCACAAGAAAATGGGGCTGGTCGCCGATGTCTTCGACGAAAGCACCACGCGCGGTTTGACCGGGGAGTTCGCGATCGGTCACGTGCGCTACAGCACGTCCGGTTCGAGCAACATCCTCAACGCCCAGCCCCTGCAGGTGGCCTCCCACCGGGGAACCGTCAGCGTCGCCCACAACGGGAACCTGGTCAACGCCCACCTCCTGCGCCGGGAGATGGAGCTCGAAGGGTCGATCTTCTCCACCACCAGCGACACCGAAGTGATCCTGCACCTGCTGGCCCGCAACAAGGAAGCCAAGGCCGAGGACGCCCTGCTGGAGATCCTGCCGCGGGTGCAGGGGGCCTACAGCCTGGTCATGCTGACGCGGGACAAGCTCGTCGCCGTCCGCGATCCGTACGGATTCAGGCCCTTGTGCCTGGGGCGTTATCGCGACAGCTATGTGGTGGCCAGCGAAAGCTGCGCCTTCGACATCATCGGCGCCTCGTACCTGCGCGACATCGAACCGGGTGAACTGGTCGTGCTGGGGCAGGGCGAATTGACCAGCCGCCGGCTGCCGGTTGTCGCTCCGGAGAAGCGGTGTGTCTTCGAGCACGTCTACTTCTCGCGCCCGGACAGCGTCGTGTTCGGTCGCAACGTCGAAGCGGCCCGGCGCCGCAGCGGCGAGATCCTCGGGCGCGAGGCCCCGGCCGATGCCGATCTGGTCTGTGCGGTCCCCGATTCGAGCAATACCGCAGCGCTGGGCTACGCCCGCGCCACCGGCCTGCCCTTCGAGCTGGCGCTCATCCGCAACCACTACGTCGGGCGGACGTTCATTTCGCCCGCCCAGAAGGTGCGGGACATGTCGGTTAGGATTAAATTCAACCCTGTAGCAGAGGTTATTGCCGGCAAACGCGTTGTGGTGGTGGACGACTCCATCGTGCGCGGGACGACCATGCGCAAGCTGGTCAAGCTGATCCGTGGCGCCGGGGCCAGCGAGGTGCATCTGCGCATCGCTTCACCGCCGGTGACCAACCCCTGTTACTACGGCATCGATACGCCGGTGCGCAACGAACTGATCGCCTCGAGCCACACGGTCGAAGAGATCAAGACGTACCTGCGGGTCGACTCCCTGTCGTACCTTTCGCTGCCGGGTCTGCTGGAGGCCACCGGCGAGGGCGACAAGTACTGTGAAGCATGTTTCACCGGAAACTACGCCGTGTCTTTCAGTGAAGGCGCCGGCAAGGATGTGTTCGACAACCATGCCGCCGGTGCTGAGATTCCGGTCAAACCGCTGGGCCCCGCCGCGGGGGACGGCTGAAACATAGAGGTTTCCATTGATTGTTTCCAACATGGGGTCCGGCGCTGCCGAGAGGTGGCAGCCGGATTCGCGCTTTGATGACCCGGCGGTGCTGGGCCGGGCCCTGACCGGCCGCGTGCTGCCGCTGGTCTCCGCGCCGGCCCGCTACATCGGCGGCGAACGCGGCACCGACCGCGAGGGTTTCGACCCGGCCGGGGCGAACATCCTGATCACCTTTCCCGACGCCTACGAGGTGGGCATGTCCCACCAGGGGATCCGCATCCTCTACAAGCTGCTGCAGGCCCGCGACGACACGTTCTGCGACCTGGCATTCGCGCCGTGGCCCGACATGGAACAGCGCATGCGCGCCGAAGGCCTGCCGCTGTTCGGACTCGAGTCGCGGCGGCCGGCCGGCAGTTTCGATCTGGTGGGGTTCTCGCTCGGATACGAACTGGCCTACACGAACATGCTGACGATGATCGACCTCGCCGGGGCGCCGCTGCTGGCGGCCGACCGGCGCGAACAGGACCCCATCTTCATCGCCGGGGGCTCCTGCGTGCTGAATCCCAGCGTCGTGGCCCCCTTCCTGGATTTGGTGCTGCTCGGCGACGGCGAGGAAGCGGTCCTGGACATGGCCGCGATCATCGCCGCGATGAAGAAGCAGGGCGCCGCCCGCGGTGAGATCCTGGCCGCCCTCAGGGGTGTCGCAGGGGCCTGGTGGCCCGGGGTCGCGGGCCCGGTCCGGTCGCGCGTGCTCAAGGATCTGAACACGTTTGCGCCTCCGGGCCAGATCGTGCCGATCATGGAGCCGGTCCACGACCGCCTGGCCATCGAGGTCATGCGCGGCTGCGTGCGGGGCTGCCGCTTTTGCCAGGCGGGCATGATCACCCGTCCGGTCCGGGAACGCGATGCCGGCGCCCTGGTGCAGGCGGCCGCCGAAGGGATCGCGGACGCGGGCTACTCCGAGGTGTCGCTGTTGAGTCTGTCGACGTCCGACTACACCGGACTGGGGGAGACGGTGGCCGGCATCCAGGACAAGATGGAGGGGCAGCGGACCAACCTCGTGCTGCCCAGCCTGCGGGTGGACTCGGTCGACGAGGGGCTCTACAGCCGCATCAGCCGCGAGCGGCCCAGCAGCTTCACGTTCGCCCCGGAGGCCGGCAGCCAGCGGCTGCGCGCCGTGATCAACAAGAACATCACCCAGGAGGACATCCTCACCACGGCCGAGCAGGCGCTCACCGCGGGCGTCAAGACCGTCAAGCTCTACTTCATGATCGGGTTGCCGACCGAAACCAACGAGGACCTCGACGAACTGATTTCGCTGGTGGGCAAGGTCGTCGCGGTGGCGCCGCGGGGTGGGTCGCAGATCCACGTGTCCCTGTCACCCTTCAGTCCCAAGACGCACACGCCGTTCCAGTGGGCGGGGCAGATCTCCCGCCCGGAGATCGAGCGCCGCAACAACTATCTCGCCCGGCCGCTGCGGCGGATGAAGGTCAAGGTCAGCACGCGTGATCCCCATACTTCCTTCCTGGAGGGGATGCTGGGTCTGGGGGACGAGTCCCTGGCGCCGGTCCTGCTGCAGGCCTGGGAACTGGGCGCACGTTTCGACGGCTGGTCGGAGCACTTCGACATCGGGTTGTGGGAACAGGCCCTGGAAATTAAGGGGATCGATCCGGACACCTTCCTCGCGCCCCGGGATCCGGAAATGCCGTTGCCCTGGGATTCGGTCGACGCGGGCGTGGAGAAGGCATTTCTGCAGCGGGACTGGCGTCGGGCGGTGAAGGAACGCCAGCTGCCGGACTGCCGGCTGGAGGGCGCCTGCTACGACTGCTCCTCCTGCGACGGGGACATGGTCCACATCTTCGCGAAGCTCGAATCGCTCGGTGAAGTCGAGCCCCGGCGCGGCCCGGCCATTCCGACCAAGGGCCGCCAGGGAACCCAGGAGCGGCTGGGGCCGCGGCCGGCGACCCCGCCGGCGCCGCCAGCGGTCGACGCTGCGGATCCGGCTGCCGGCTTCGATCCGCGCAACGCGGATCGGGACGCCCCGGACAAGGAACAGCGCAAATGGCAGATCTGGCGGCAGCAGGCAGCAGCCAAGTGCTGGTACCGCATCGAATTCGAGAAGACCGGCGACCTGGCTTTTCTCGGTCATCTCGACTTCCAGCGCCAGCTTCAGCTGGCCCTGCGACGTTCGGGCTTGCCTGCAGCGTACAGCAAGGGCTATCATCCTCATCCATTGCTGAAGTTCGGCCCCCCGCTGCCGGTGGGTGTTGTCGGCTTACGCGAATGTCTCGACATTGCCCTGGAGTGCCAGGTACCCGGTTGGATCGATGAGATGAACCGGTCCCTGCCTGCAGGTTTGCGGATTCTGAGGGATGCCGTGGTCGGTGGGCAGTCGCCCCCTTCCATCGACCAGGCCGTCACCCGCATGGACTACCGGGTGTTGTTGCCCGGCAGCGAAGAAGGCGGTCCTACCCCCGCGGTCGTGGCCGCCGCCGTGGACGCCTTCATGGCCAGTGACAGCTGGTTGTATACACGCAGGCGTCCCAAGGGGGATATCGAAATCGATGCCCGCAAGCTGGTGACATCCGGCGGTATCGGGCTGATCAACGAAACCGAGGCCGACAGGGGTACCGGGCTGCGCTTCGCACTGTTGCGCAGCGAGTCGGGAGCCCTGCTGCCCGTCCACGATTTTCTGGCCGCCCTGCTGGGCGAGGCGCTTCCGGTACCCGGACACAGCGCCATCACCCGCACGGGATATTTCGGCCGCCACACCGATGGTCGCTGGTTGTCGCCCATCGAGGAAGTAGGTGAAGCCAGTCTCCGCTACTGGATGGGTCGACACATGATCGGCTGATCCTGTTCATTGGCGGTCGGACTGGTCTCTTTATGAAAAAAGAAATGGTCATCAACTCGTCCCCCCACGAGATCCGCATCGCCATGCTCGAAGACGGCGAACTGGTGGAACTCATCGTGGAGGGCGCCGACGCCAAACGGATCGTCGGCAACGTCTACAAGGGCAAGGTCACCTCGGTCAAACCGGGCCTCCAGGCCGCATTTGTCGACATCGGCATGGAACGGGCCGGATTCCTGCACGCCTCGGATCTGGATCACGACGACAGCGAGGAGGAGGAGAGCGCGGGCGCCCAGCGCGGCGGCCGGCGCCGGCACCGCCACGTGCCGGACATCGGCACGGTCCTGAGGGTCGGCGACTCGATTCTCGTCCAGGTCACCAAGGAGCCCATCAGCACCAAGGGGCCCCGGTTGACGGCGGACATCAGCCTCCCGGGCCGGTATCTCGTGATGATGCCCAAGGGCCGGCACATCGGTGTCTCCCGCAAGATCGAGGACCGCCGCGAGCGGGTGCGGCTCAAGCAGCTGCTGCAGAAGCACCGTTCCGACGAAGGTGCGTTCATCATCCGGACCGCCGCGACGGCCGTGACCGAGGACGCCCTCAAGCAGGACGTCAACTACCTCAGCGACCTGCTCCGGAACATCAGCACGACCGGCGCCGAGGTCACCGCGCCGGCCCTGGTCCACGAGGATGTCGGGATGGTCGTGGCTCTGATCCGGGACATCTTCAAGGAAGATACGACCCGGCTGATCATCGACGACCAGGACGACCACGCGCGCCTGACCAAGTACGTCAAGACCTTCGCCCCGGAGCTGCGCAACCGGATCGATTACTACAAGGGCGACCTGCCGATCTTCGATCACTTCGAGATCGAGGCCGAGATCAAACGGACCCTCGACAAGCGGGTCTGGATGAAGAAGGGCGGCTACCTGATCATCGAGCCGACCGAGGCGCTGGTCTCCATCGACGTCAACACCGGCCGCTTCACCGGCCGCCGCAACCAGGAGGAGACCATCCTCCAGACGAACATGCTGGCCGCCCGCGAGGTGGCGCGGCAGCTGCGGCTGCGGGATTTCGGCGGCATCATTGTCATCGACTTCATCGACATGGAGAACGAGGGCAACAAGAAGCGGGTGTTCAACGAGCTGCGGAACCACCTCAAGCGCGATCGGGCCCGCCACAAGGTATTCCAGGTCAGCGGCCTGGGCCTGGTGGAGATGAGCCGCCAGCGCGTGCGGCCCAGCCTGCTGTCGCAGCTGTCGGACGACTGTCCCTACTGCACGGGTACCGGCAAGGTCCTGTCCATGGAGACGATGAGCAACCGCATCGACCGTCTGGTTCACCGTATCGCGATCGTGACCCATGAGAAGCGCCTGCAGATCCAGGCCAATCCCGTGCTGGCCCTCTACCTCCTCGAGCAGAGGCCCGAGCAGTTCCGGGAACTGTGCAAGACCTTCGACCTGGAGCTCAACGTGCTCGACGACGCGACCCTGCACGTCGAGGAATTCCGGATCATCAGCCTGGTTTCGGGCAAGGACCTGATCGCCGAATTCGAGAAGAAGGCACGCAGCGGCGGCCGCGCGTAAACGTTCGAGCCGTCAACGCCAAGGCCGGGAATGTCCTCGGGGCGGTGCCCCTGCGGATGATCCCGGCCTTGGCGTTGACGGCTGAATCGTTCATCGCGACCTGTGTCCCCGGTCAGGAGGGGGGCGTCACCTCGATGGCGCCCTTGAGCTGCAGGGACGCCCGCAGGCCGTAGGCCTCGGCCAGGGCGCGGTTGCGGTCGCGGTCGCCCGGCGCCAGCCGCCGCAGCAGGGATTTCAGACCGTATTCCGCGAATTGCGCCAGGCGGAAACTCCACACGCTGGTCTTGCCGTAGTGCTTGGCGACAAAATGCCGGTAGCTCTTCTGGAACTGGAGGACGCTGAACCGGCTGGCCTTCTCGGCGGCCTGTCCTTCCAGATGGGTGATCTCGACCTCGCCGCAGTACCAGATGTCCAGCCCCGCCTGCCGGGCCCGGTAGCACCAGTCCGTCTCCTCGAAATACATGAAGAATCGTTCGTCCAGGGGCCCGACCCGTTCCAGCGCGGACCGGGGCATCAGGAAACAGGCCCCCATGACGTACTCGACCCTGCCTGATGGTTCGCTGCGCTCGGGAATGAAGACCACCCGCCGGCTGAAGGGCCCGCGCAACCAGAGCCGCCGCGGATCCAGGAAACCCAGCCAGTGGTAGCGGGCGCGGGGGAAGTAGCCGCCGCTGATGGTGGGCGTGCTGTCGCCATCGACCAGCCGGGGGCCGACCGCGCCGACGTCCTGCTTGCCGACCATGAAGCGGTAGAGCCGGGTCAGGCTGGCCGGCGGGCACACCGTGTCGGGATTGAGCAGCAGGATTCCCCGCCCGGTCGCACCTTCCAGCGCGAGGTTGTTGCCGCGGCTGAAACCCAGGTTGCCGCCGGATTCGATCAGCCGGACACCGGGAAACTCGTCGCGGATCATGGCGGCCGAACCGTCGGCCGACGCGTTGTCGACCACGATGATCTCGGTGGCCAGTCCCTCGCGGGCGGCCGGCAGACTGGCCAGACAGTCGCGCAGCAGGTCGCGGGTGTTCCAGTTGACGATGATGATGCTCAGATCCATGGAGGCGCTACTCGCGGCCGGCGCGGCGCAGGATTTCCTGTTCCTCGTCGGTCAAGCTCTGCAGGCCTTCGCGCGAGATCTTGTCCAGGATGGCGTCGATGGTCTTCTGGTCCTTGGAGCGCGGTTCATCGCTCCGGCCGGCGCGGCCGTTGCCGCCGGGGGCATCGTCCTCAGGCCGGACCACCCGCATGTTGCGCTTGGTCCGGTAGCGTCGCCAGGCGGATTCCAGGCCGCCGCGGCCGAGGCCGATGCCACCGCCGAGAGACGGGATGGTCGTCTTCAGGAAGATGAATCCGGTCAGGAAGCCGCCCAGGTGGGCCAGGTGGGCCACCGAACCGCCGCCGGGGATGGACATCAGGTCGATCAAAGCCAACAGGATGACGAAGTACTTGGCCTTCATCGGGATGATGAACATGAACAGGATGATGGCATTGGGGAACGTCATGCCGTAGGCCACGAGAATGCCCATGACCGCGCCGGAGGCGCCGATCATGATGACAAAGGCGTCCATGCCGACCAGGTTGAACAGCCCGTAGGTCACCGCGGCGCCCAGACCGCAGACGAAATAGTAGACCAGGAAGGACCGGGTGCCCCAGCGGGCCTCGATCTGGGAGCCGAACATCCACAGGGCGAACATGTTGAAGCCGATGTGGAAGAACCCGCCGTGCAGGAACATGTAGGTCAGGAACCGCCAGAACTGCAGGCCGATGATGGCGTCGCGCGGGACGAACCCCAGCCACCGGGTGAGGTCCAGCGACGGGCCGATCACCGTCTGCAGCACGTAAACCGCCGCGTTGGCGATGATCAATCCCTTGACGCCGGGAGTCATGATCCTGCCGCCGAAAGACATGCCGGGTCTCGTGGTCTGCATAAACCGCCTTCAATCACTGCGCGCTGGTGGAACGGGAGCCGGCGAGACGGGCAGGAAGATGCCCGCACGGGCCATGTTGACGCCCAACAAGTTGTCTGGGAAAAATGTACACAAGTTTCGGGCGGCGACCAACCTAAAACCGGGCCGGGGCCGCCCGGCAAAAAAAGCGGGAGGGCCGTCGGCCCTCCCGCGGTCGGCTCCGGAGTTCCCCGCTAGCGGAAACTCCGGCGCATGGCTTCGGCCACCTCGGGCGAGATCCGGGGGATTCCGCCGGTGTAGGCCTTGGTCGGAATGGGTGCGCCGTAGGTCGGATCCCAGGTGACCGCTGCGGTCGGGACCGTCGCGTAACTGGTGCCGAGGGTCTCGTTGATCTTCTCGATGAACCCGTTGGCGACGAACACGTAACCCTTGTTGTTGGGGTGCACGCCGTCCAGCGAGAAGTAGGTCTTCGCGGCGACCTCGGCGATGGTGTCGCCGGGGTTGGTGATCCGCAGCAGCAGGAAGTGCCGGAAAGCGTCCGGGTTCGTAGGCTTCTCGGCGGCGATCCAGGCATTGAAGTCCACCATCGCCGCGGTGGCCGGGATCTGGGGATTGCCGTTGACCTGGGCCGTGACCGCCGCGATGGCGGTGTTGTAGGCCCCGATGACCTCGTCGTCGAGGTACGCCCTCTCGGCGGCGCTCAACGTCATGTTGGCCGGCAGTTCGCCGCCCGGCGTGACCGGCAGATCCGAACCGAGGAAGTTCGGCAGCAGAATGTACTCGGCGTCGGTTTCCGCGTAGGTCAGGCTCAGGCCCCCGAACACCGCTTGGAACGTGGCCCGGTCCAGGAAGAAGGGGATGTTCTCGACCAGCGGCAGGGTGGCCGTGATGATCGTCGGCGGGAACCCGTTCCGCTGCAGCAGCCCTCCGGCCAGGGAATTCAGGAAGCCGCCGTAGTTCTGGGCAAAGGTCGCCGCCGGTGTGATCAGCGCGTTGGCCGGTCCCAGAGGATCGCCGCTGGTGGCGCCGAACAGGAAGTCATTGCCGCCGACCCAGGCGGTCACCATGGCCGGGCCCTTGGCGATCGTCTGGTAGAACTGCGAACCGGTCTGGTAGCCGGGCGCCGGCGGAGCAGCCGGTACCGCCGCACTGCCGTACAGGCCGACCAGCGGCCCAGCCCGGTTGATGAACTCGAAGAAGCTGTTGGGCCGGCTGAAGGGCGGCCCGGCCGCATAGCTGGATCCGGCGCTGTAGGCGTTCATCAGATCGACGCTGAAAGCCCCGGGCACACCCAGGTTGTGGTACTGCGTGGGCTGGGCCACCGCGAGCAGGAGCCCGGCCACGTCGGCCTCGGGAGTGACGGCCAAAGGCAGCACCGTCGAACCGTTGTAGTACAGCACGCCCGAGACGTTGCCGGCGCCCACGTTGGTGGTGCCGATGCCCGGCGAGGCGATCCAGGGCTGGGTGAACGTATCCATGTCCAGGCCCATCTGGGTGGCCACGATCATGGGGTAGCTGTTGGCCTGGCCGGCCTGCATCAGGCCTGAATCCATGAAGCCGGCGGTCAGGCTGTTGCCGATCGCTACGTAAGGCGTGCTGGCGTCGGCGGGAACAGGGCCATTGACCTGTCCGGTCGGGTCAGCCACATCGTCGAGCGAGCAGCCCGTCAGCAGCATCGCCAGAAGGACGGGCAGAATGACCATGATGGAAAATATTCTCTTCATTTCCTGCACCTCCTCCTAGAAGTTGTAGGCTGCGCCCAACCCGAACAGGTTGGCCAGCGAGCTGTAGGTTCCGAACGGATAGTCGGTGGTTTCGCGGACTGGCTCCCCGCCCTCGATGTTGGTCCGCTCGGTGCCGATGACGACCATGTAGCTGGCGTTGAAGGTCCACTGACCCTTCTTCCACAGGATGCCGAGCGAATAGTCGTTGCGGTCGCTGTCCGGCAGCAGCGGGCTGACGGCCTTCAGCGGCTGCGGGGTCTTGTCGTGCACGTAACCCGCCATCACGTTCCACGCTTCGTTGAGCTGGTAGTCGAACCCGAAGCGGATCTGCCAGGAGTTTTCGTAGTTGAAGGTGAACTCCTGGTCCAGGGCCGGATTCGAGAAGGCCAGCTTGAGGCTCTCGAAGGTGCTCCAGCCGAACCGCACGTAGTTGAACTCGCCGCGGAATTTCGGGTGGAACTGGTAGGCGATGCCCAGGGACAGCATGTCCGGCAGGTTCAGTTCCGAAGAGAGGCTGTTCTCGGCGCCCAGGGCCCCGACGACGGTGTCGCCCCAGGGATCGTTTCCGGGAGCGACCGGGGTCAGGGTCGCGGTGCCGTCGGTGTACTTCATGGTCTTCTTGAAGTGGTACATGACCCCGAGGGAGACCTTCTCGTTCGGCCGGTACATCGCGCCCAGCGACGGAGTGATGTTCCAGTCGCTGCTGCCGTCGAGCTTGCTGGAGATGGCGTTCTCGCCGAACTGGGGTTCGGGGGTGAAGCGACTGAGCTCGAGGCTCTGGTGGGCGAAGTCCAGGCCGAAGGCCAGGGCCAGCCCGTCGGCAGCCATGTAGCTGACCGCCGGGGTGATGTAGACCGTCTGGATCTGCACGTCGTGGCTGATCCGGCGGCCGACCCAGGTTTCGGGGTCCTGCCAGACGACACCCAGCCCGAAGGGCGCGTAGGCGCCGATGCCGTAGGCCAGCTTGCCGCCGGGATTGGCGGTGTAGTAGGCGCCGGGCACGAGGTAGGTCTTGCTTTCGGACTCCCCGGTCTCCAGAGGTCCAGTCTTGCTTAATTGTCCGGCGAACTTGAAATTGGGGAGGACGGCGACCGCGCTGATATCGACGCTGCGGCCGGTCTGGAAGGAAAGCCCGGCGGCATTGTAGAATATGGCCGAACCGTCGTCGGCGGTGGCCGTGAAGGCGCATCCCAGGGCCGTGGCCTTGGAACCCGCTTCGTAGATGCTGAATCCCGAGCCGTAAGCCGCGCCGGCGGCCAGCATCAGGCATCCGGCTACCAGCAGGGGGAAAGATCTGGAATTCCTCATATCGCCTCCTCTGCGAGATATAGTCGGGACCGCGCTGGCCACGGCGGCCCTCAGTAGAGCCACCATGGCCCTGCCAGGATCCCGACATGTTGATGAACGGACCCTAGCACAGGGTCCGGAAGGGTGGGAAGGGTTTTAACATGTTGCTAAACAAGACCTTTTGTATCCTGAATACCCTCCGAAAGGCTTCGTGTTGATCCTGATCAACGCACCGGACCCGATCCTCACCGCGGCGTTGCCGGGCTGGCTGACCCATGGGACGCGGAGCAACGGCGGCACGGCCGCCGCCGGCGACTGGGCCCGGTTCGATCCCGCCCTGTGGACGGCCTTGACGGGAGAATTTCCCGCACGGACCGTCTCCGAGCACCCCTTGCCATTCTGGGGCCGGTGCTACGCGCTGGCCGAGGCCCCGGACTCCCAGTACGCGGCCCTGCGCGCCGTGATCCAGCAGTGCGGGGGGCTACCGGGTCATCTGATCTGCCTGGCCCTTGCGGGCCGGGGATTCCAAGGCCAGCAGGGCCGCCGCTGGCGGGCCCGTCGCGGCAACCTGCATCTGACCCTGGGATTGAAATGCGACCTGCCGGCGGTGGTCCACGCCCCGGCCCTGCCCATGCTGCCGGCCGTCGCGGTCATGGATGCCATCGGGCCCTGGTTGGCCGCCGGTGGTCCGGCCTGCGGCATCAAGTGGGTCAACGACATCGTGAGCGGCCCCCGCAAGCTGGGCGGCGTGCTGACCTCGATCCGCACCACCGAGGGCCGCATCACCTCCGTGGTCCTGGGTATCGGCCTGAACGTGAACGTGGCCCCGGACATCGCGCCGACGGTTTTTGTCCCCGGAACCACGCGCCTGGCCGACCTGACCGTCGGCCCTGAGCCGTCCCTCGAGACCACCCTGCAGGCGGTCCTGGCGGCGGTGGCCGCGCGCTGGCAGGAGCTGGCAGCGGCGGGTCCCCAGCCTCTGGTCGATGCCTACCGGGCCGCTTCGGTGGTTGTCGGTCGCCGCGTCGGAATCTGGCCGGCCGCCACGGTCGTGCGCGAGTCCACCGAGCCGATGCCTCCGCCGGCCCGGACCGGGACCGTGGCCGCGATCGGGCCGGCCCTTGAGATTCTGCTCGATGGCCAGGATGAACCGGTCACCGCGGGTCGGCTGGCCATCCTGCCGATCTGAGGCGCGCTGCCGCCAAGCCGTTTTTACACCAAGATTTAGGTTCAGTTTCCCGTCGGCCGGTCGATGTTGAGAACGAATCCTTGATGAGATCTAACCCAATGCGAGATAACAGGATTTATTCGGGGTGAACATGGCCATCGGAACCGAAGCAGGCAGTGACCGCAGGATCGCGCGCCTCCTGGCCCAGCGCGGAGCCCCTGGGTCCTTTGCCTATGCGGGGTTCCTGGCGCTGGTCATGGGCGTCACCGGCCTGTGGCGCCTGGAACCCGTTTTCGCGACGGTCCTGATGACGATCATGGTCCTGACGGGGCTCGTGCGCCGGCGGCTCAGCCGGCGGTTCGATGAAACCTACGGGCAGCATCCCGGCCTCTGGGTGGGTCTGTTTCTGACCGCCACGCTGATCTTTGCCGCCACCTGGGGTACGGCCACCATCCTGGTCGTCAAGACCTACGGGATGGGTTGGCAGATGCTCATGACCATGCTGGTGACCACCGGCCTGGCATCCGGCGGCATCAGCGCCTTGAGCGCCGATGCCAAGACGATCCTGCCCTACCTGACGGTGATCCTGGGCCTGCCGATCCTGGCGGCCGGCCTGTTGCCGCCGCCGCTCAGTCTGCAGCTGGCTTTCCTGTTCAGCCTCTATCTCGTCTATTGCCTGGTCCAGTCCCGAATCCAGAACCGGCACATCCTGATGGAGATCGAATCGGCCGAACTGCTGGAGGAGCGCACCCGCGAGCTGGCCATCGCCACTCGCAAGGCCGAGGGCGCCAGCGAGGCCAAGAGCCTGTTCCTGGCCAACATGAGCCATGAGATCCGCACCCCGATCAACGGGATCCTGGGCATGACGGATCTGGCGCTTGAGACCGAACTGAAGCCTGAACAGCGGGAGTATCTCGAGCTGGCCCGCTACTCGGGCGAGAACCTCCTGACGCTGGTCAATGACCTGCTCGACTTCTCCCGGATCGAAGCCGGACACATGGAACTCGAGCCGCGCCGCACGGACCTGCGGGACCTCGTGTCCAGGACCATCGCGTCCATGACGCTGGGCAACGTCCACCTCAAGGTTCCGGTGACCTTCACGGTGGCCGAAAGCGTGCCCGGCATCCTGGTCCTGGATGACATGCGCTTCAAGCAGATCCTGACCAACCTCATCGGTAACGCCATCAAGTTCACCAGCGAAGGTGAGATCACCGTCGCGGTGGCCGGCGGTGCCACTGCCGATGGACTCGTCCGGCTGGAGGTCGACGTGGCCGATACCGGCATCGGGATTCCCGACGAGAAGCGCGACGCGATCTTCGGCAGCTTTTCCCAGGCCGACAACTCGTTCGTCCGCCAGTACGGAGGTACGGGACTCGGCCTGGCCATCACCCGCCAGTTGATCGAGCTGATGGGCGGCTCCATCAGTGTCCACAGCCGGGAGGGTCAGGGAAGCCGCTTCCGGTTCAACCTCCTGGCCCTGGCGGCCGAGGAGACGGTCCCGTCCAGCACAGCGGAAACCACCGAACCCGGCATTGCCGTTTCACAGCGACTACAGGTACTCGTGGTGGAGGACAATCCGGTCAACAGTCGTTTCATGCAGCGCTACCTGGAAAAGCGGGGCCACATCGCCGCCGTTGCGGTCAACGGCCTGTTGGGTGTGGATGCCTGGCGGCAGGACAGTTTCGACCTGGTCCTCATGGATGTGCAGATGCCCGAGATGGACGGTCTGCAGGCGACGCAGACGATCCGGGAATACGAAGGTGACGGGGAGGCCCACGTCCCGATCGTGGGGCTGACCGCCCATGCCTCCGCCGAGGACCGCGAACGTTGCCTCAACAGCGGCATGGACGGTTATCTCACCAAGCCCGTCAATTTGGAGGCGCTCGACAAGATCCTGGATGATATCATGACCCGGACCTTGATCCCCGCCTGACCGCCCCGGGCGGGAGACCACCCGGAACCCGCAAAGTCATTCAGCGTAAGTACCGTCATGCGTGACCGACGTGAACCCTGGAAATGGCCCGTGTGTATCGGTGTGACCGTTGCCGTGTTTCTCGGCACCGCTTTCCTGCTGCCGGCCTCCTGGATCCGGCATTTCTTTTCTCCATTGCCGCTTGCGGTCGAACGGACGGACCGCGCCGCACGGCGCTGGCTGGTGGTCCTGCCGCCCCCGGAGCTGGAACCGGTCGGCCGTCACGAACAGGATCCGCCGCCGCCGGCCCGGCAGCCGCGGCGGGATTTCCAGGATCCCCGCTGGTGGCAGGAGGGCTGGCGTATCCGCCAGGACGACGCGGCGACGCGGTTGCTGGCCGTGGCGCCGACCGACAGCCTGGAGATCCTGCTGAACGTGCTGGGGCTCGAGCGGGAATTCATGATGCAGGCCAGACCCGACAGCATCCTGGCGGCGAAGCTGCTGCTGCTGGCGGTGGAGGAATCGTTCAACTTCGACGAGCTCAAGCCGCTCTGGCAAGGGGTGGCGCGGTCCAGGGCCTACGCCGATATTCTGTCCCGGGCCGCGGACATGTACGGCGAGCATCTGCAGTCTGAAATCATGGTTCCCGACTGATGTTTTCGAGAACGCCCTGTCATGAAAACGGCTTCATGGTTGCGATTCATGAAATTTCGTGTAATTTTCGAATACTTGACAATTTTACTCAGGGTAATTCCGGACGACCGACCAGGGAGTTGAGATGTTTCGTGTGAACCGCGCCGAGGAACAGGCCGTCCGCTTGACCATGCGTCTGGCCATGCACGGTGGGCAGATCACTCTCGGCGAGTTGGCCCAGGCGGAAGATCTGCCGGAGCCGACGGTCGCCAAGCTGCTGGGGATGCTGCGCCGCGGCGGGGTCGTCGACGCGGTGCGGGGCCGGCACGGGGGCTATGTCCTGGCCGACGCCCCGGAACGGATCTCCGCCGCGCGGGTGATCCACAGCATCAGCGGCCCGTCGGTCTTCGAATTTCCCTGCAGTGACAGCAACGAGAAACCCGACTGCCATCGCACCGATGACTGTGGTCTGCGCTCGGTCTGGCAGCATCTGGAGAACCGGGTGTCCGAAGTTCTCGAGCAGACCAGCGTGGCCGACCTCCTGCGCCGCGAGGCCGAAGCCGCCACGAATCTCCACAACCTCTGGCCGCTGGCCGAGAAATAAGCCGCCACCGCCGGTCGTTCGCCCGTCAGGCCGACCAGGCCTTCTGCAGCGACCGCACCATCCAGACGAGCACGCCCAGTCCCGCCACCAGCAGCACCGCGAAGATCATCATGTTCAGATTCTGCGGCTGCACTGCGAAGGTGTCCGGTCGGTAGGATTCCGCGAGCACCGCCCGCCGGACCAGGTGCCGGATCGCGACCATCGCCGCCATGACCGCCAGGGTGACCACGACTGGCGTTCCCAGGCGCAGGCGTGAGCCCGGCCTGAGGCTCAGCGCCCCGAGCACGACCATGGCGACGGCACCGGCGACCCCGACCGTCAGCAGCACCGTGGCGGCAACGTCGTTGCCCATGAAGGTCCGCAGCACCGGACGGGGCAGCGCCAGCAGGTACCACAGCCCGAACCCGAAATTCACGGCGGTCAGGAACGTGAAGGCGCCGAGCCCGGTCTGGCGCATGGCCGCCCCGCTGGCGTCACCGCGTTCCGATCTCGCTGTGCCCCACAGCGCGAGCATCAGTCCGGCAACCGCGGGCGCGCCGATCATGGCGTGCAGGTAGCGGGGGGCCAGCGTGGGGTCGCCGAGGTTCAGGTGCAGCCCGCGCGGGTCGGTGAAATACTTGCCCGCCCAGGAGCCCACCGCCGCCATCAGCGAGGTGTTGTTCGCGAACATGAATCCCACCCACAGGAACAGCAGCAGGGTCACCGCCAGCAGCGGCGTCCGGGCCCGCCCGAGGTCGGGCCCGCGGAAGGACTGCAGATAGGTACCGTAGTAGGCGAAGATCAGGACCACGACGATGGAGAACCAGCCCCATCCCATCAGGATGCTGCTGGTGAAGAAAAACTGTCCCATCAGGGTCTGCAGGAACAGCAGGGGAGCGACACCCAGCGTCACGGTGGCCGCGACCAGCATCGGGGTCACGCGGGCCAGCGTGTCGGCCAGGTCCGTCCAGCGGCCCGCGTCAGCGGGACCGCGCAGGCGGGCGTAGAGGGTGATCATCAGGCTGCCGACCAGGGCGTTCATCGCCAGCAGGTGCAGCAGGAAGGTCAGCTGGAGCAGGATGTCCAGCACGACCGCGGGGGCCGGCAGCGGCAGCGCGTCGGCTGCCGGCACGATGGCCGCGGCGGCCGTCAAGAGGCAGGGGTTCATGATCCGCTCCCTTCAGCTGAGGCGCCGAGGCCCGCCAGGTATTCGACCAGCAGGGCCCGCTGCTCCGGCGGACCGAAGTAGCCGGGCATCTCGTCGACCAGGTCCCCGGCTTCGTCCAGGAACTCGTCGATCTCGGCGGGATCCATGCCGGCGAATGACGAGGTGAGTTCCCGGAAGCCGTCCGGAGTGTGGCACAGCCCGCACGAGATGGCGAACGCCTGCGCCGGTCCATAGCCGTCCGTTCCCCAGACCGCGGTCGCTTCGGGCTTGAGCGTCATCAGATAGGTGACCAGGGCGTCATTCTCCGCCGCGTTGCCGTGCCAGGGCGGCATGAGGGCCCGCATGGAGGCCAGGCGCGGCACCAGACTCGCGACCGTTTCCCGGTTCCAGTGGGCGAGGTACGGCTGCAGGCCGTTGTAGCCGCCTTGGGTGTGGCAAGGTTGACACCAGGCGACATAGAGGTCGCGGCCCCGGCGAACCTCGTCCGTGGCCCCGGCCGGCGACAGCCAGCGCGTGCCGGCGGCCATGCCGTTGTCGGCGAACCATTCCTCCTGCTCGACCAGCATGCCGGTGCTATAGAGGTAACCGTGAATCGTGTACGGCTTGCGCCCGGCTTCGCGCATCCATTCGCCTGCGCCCATGGTGCCCAGCGCCAGCACGAGCAGGAGAACTGCCGGCGCCCGACGGGTCAGGGCGGGCCAGAGCCAGACCAGGACCGCCAGGATCGTCAACACGATCAGCCCGCCCTTGAACAGGGCCGCGACCGTCGGCAGCACCGTGATCGCCCCGCTGAGGGCTTCGTTCTGCTCCCAGACACCGACCGAACGGCCGTACCACAGGGCGGACGCCGCGACGCCGATCAGCGCCACGACGGCCCAGCCGCCGTTCCACCGCTGCAGCCGCCGGCGAAAAGTGTCCTGAGGCAAGCGGGTCGCGAAGAAGAGGGTCATCAGGCCGGCGATGGCCAGACCCGCGAACGTGCGGATCGCCAGACTCGGCCAGTAGGTGGGGTTGAAGAACCCGGTCCAGAAATCCTGATTCTCCAGCCAGCCGCCGGGTGTCAGCATGAAGGTGATGATGCCGTTGATCACCACCAGACTCATGTAGGCGGCGATGAAATAGATCCAGCCCACGGTTTCATGGGTGCGATCGTCCAGCCGGTCCCACCCGTAGTAGTAGACCATGGCGGCGCCGATCTCCACGAAGAAGAACACCCATTCGATGGCCCAGCCCCAGAGATAGGCGTGGATCAGGGCGCTGGTCCCATGGGGCGAGATCAGGCCGATGGTGGCCCAGATGCCGACGCCCGAGATGGCCCCGAACACCAGGGTCAGGAGCATGAAGAAACGGCTGTGATCCTTGACGAACTGCCGGAGCTTGGTGTCTCCGGACCGGCGGGCTTTGATCTCGGTCACCACCAGCCACAGGCCCCCGCCGACCGCGAAGTGGGAAACGAAGACGTGCAGGACCGAAACGACGGCGATCAACATGCCCGAACCCATGGCGAGTTCCCAGACCGGATAATTCATCAGCGACCTCCAGGATCAGGTTCCACAAAAACCTTGGTCAACGAGGAGGTGTTTTTCAAGCAATTTGTTGGTGTCGAACCGGTTTAACGCTACCGCGTCGGTGCGCACGCAGGCGGAAAAGCTAGAGAAAGCGCACGAGCCCGCCCCAGCGCTGGTTGATGCGGAAGCCGTGTTTCTCGTAGAAGCGGCGCAGGAAGAAGTGGGTCTTGATGGTCTTGAAACCGAGGGCGCCGAGCCGGGTGCACAGGTCGGCGAGGATGGCCGCTTCGATGTCGCGTTCGGCCAGCGCCTGGTTCACGACGATGCCGTCGAGAAAGACGGTGTCCTCGTCGAGGTGACGGTAGACCGTACCGCCGACGATCTGCTCGGCATCGTCACTAACGACAAAATAGAGATCGGCCTTGTTGATCGACTTGGGGAACCCCGCCTTGAGGAAGAGGCGGTAGAGCTGCCCGACCTCGGCCGGCCCGGCCGGTTCGCCGACGCTGTACGTGTGGCCGTACTTGTCCTGGATCGCCGACTGCAGGATGATCTGACTGCGCTCGCGGGACCCGACTGTCCTGACCTCGATGCTGTCGCTGCGCAGGCGGTGGGGGAAGGCCAGGCTGTTGAAGGCGACCCGGTCGTCGGGGTTGGCCAGGGCCGCCTGGAGGTCGGAAAGTTCCACCATCTGGGTGGCGCGCCGGTGCGGATGCCGGAACATCCGCACCAGGAGCCGGTCGAAGATGTCCTGCAGCTGGGGCTCGGCATCCTTGAAATAGGTGTTGCGAAAGAGAGTGAAACGCGCGATTTCCGGCAGCTTGTCCAGCCGGTAGAGCCGGCTCAGTTCCTCCAGGATCTCCAGCCGGGCCCGCAGCGGCGCGTGGGGGTTGACCAGCTTCCAGTCCTCGAAGCGATGGATGGCGCCCTTGAGGTTCAAGGGGGTGAAGTAGGTATCGCGCAGGCCGGCGATGAACGCGGGCAGGGCGTCGGCGAAACCCAGCCGCGCGGTTTTGGCGCCGCCCTTTTCCAGCTGGGTCTGGAGTTCCGTCAACAGTTCCAGCGCTGCGGCGACGCCCAGGGCGTCGACAAACGCCTCGAAGATCCAATCCACCTCCAGGTATTCGCGGGTCCAGGGGTAGTGGCTGAGGGTATGCTGGAAGATGTTGCGCCAGATCGGCCGGACCAGGGACAGGGGCCCCTTGTAGGGTTTCCAGCCGGACAGGTTGTTTTGCACCGCGCCGCCCCGGAAATCGGGTTCGGGCACGACGATATTGTTGGGCGTGATCAGGCCCGGAATGATCCGGCGGCCGCTGTTGCGCCAGCCGCGCACGACCACGCTCATGGCCCGCACCATCAGCTGATGCCACCGCATGCGCGTCGGCGGCGTGGTGCCCGGGCCGCGGACGCTACTGAACTCGCGGATCTTCTCCCAGACCGTCAGGTCGCTCACGTAGGCCATCGACAGGGCGCCCAGTTCGGGCCGGCAGCAGCCGAAGTTGGGCAGCACCGGGGTGCCGAACGGATAGCCGCGCAGGGCGATGTACCAGTAGATCGTGTCGGTGATCAGGACCTTGTCGATATCGCGGCGGATGATCAGCTGCAGGTCGAAATGTTTGCCGCCCTTGGTGTTGACGCTGACACGGTACCGGGAATCCCGGTAGCGGGAGATGATGCGGCTGACCCAGATGCCGCCGGGATTGATCTCCGCGAGCGCGAGGTTTTCGCCCTCGAACGAGAGCATGATGGATTCCTTCAGGAAGGTCGTGCCGATCAGGACTTCCTGGAGCCGTTCGATCTCCTCGCTGCCCAGGCCTTCCTGGAAAACGATCCGGCCCTCCCAGGCGGCCGGGTCCAGGTCGGGATTGTCCTGCTGCAGCCGGGCCTCGAACCACGCGGCCAGCTGGTCGAATTCGCGCAGGGCCGCCGCCGCCAGGGCGGGATCCCGGTCGTGCAGCGCCCAGGTCACGAGCTCCTCGCGGATGGCGCCATAGTACTCGGGGTGGAAGCGGCCGAAATCCGCCAGCAGCCGGAACAGATCCGTGAACAGCCGGCGGGAGGTGTCGGAGGCCGGCCATGACAGCTGCGTGCGGTACGAATGCAGGCGCTGGCGGAACGCCTGGAGGCGGCGCGGCTCGATACTCGCCCGGCTGATGGCCCGGAAACTCTCCTCGTCCAGGAAGGGTTTGCCCGACTCGATGAAGGCCGGCAGGTAACGCAGGTAGTCCGGGACCGGTTCGTCCAGGACCAGCACCTGGTAGGCCCGGCAACGGACGGTCGTTTCACGGTGGTTGGCCAGCGCCTCCAGGCGCCGGCGGATCACCGTACCCTGCCGAGCTCCGACCTTTTCCAGCCGGTCGTCCAGGGTGCGGATGGCGTCCAGGGCGGTCGCGAGTTCCCCGAACAGGGCCTGGCTGCACAGGGTGTTGACGTCGACGAGCTGGTTGTCGACCAACTGGGGTTCCGGCGGTCCGGAGTAGGTGGCGGCGATGTCCTCGGGCAGGTGGACCTGTTCGGAAAAGGAACCCAGGGCGGTGTCCCAGCCGGGCCGGCAGGGACCGAAGCCGATCAGCTGGGAATTCGCCATCCACAGCAACGGTTGGCGCACCATCAATCCCAGGTCGATGGCCTTGCCCTCGACCGTGTACTCCAGGTCACCGATCCGCACCCGGTTTTCGGCCGTGCGGGCGATCCCGAGTTCCGAACCGTTCCGGCGATTGTAAAGACCTCCCGGGCGGGCGAGGATCGTATCTTCAAGCACCCCGAGATCCCGGAAGAACCAGCGCGGAATCATGACGTCGCAACCTGCGAGCCGGTGCGTCCTGACGCTCGTCCGGTAGAGGTCGGCGATCACCTCGGAGAAATTCTCCTCGATCACCTTGCGCCGATAGGATCCCTTGGGCGTCAGTTCGCCCTTTTCCGCTGTAAAATCACGGTCCAGGACGGCGAAATTGACCACCCGCTCGAACGGTGCCAGGGCGGGATTGGCGGTTGTGACGATCTGCTGGAAGTACTCCCGCACCTCATCCGGACCAGCCAGCGACTTGAGCACGTCGTCATCGCGGTCAGGGACGATGAGCAGTGTGTTGTAGCTGCGTCCGTCGCCGGCCAGGAAGGTCCGCTTGATGCCCGGGACCTGGTCGAACAGGGCCTCGACGGTGCGCGGCGCGATGGTCTGTCCCTTGTTGTTCTTGTAGATGTCCTTGATTCGGTCGACGATTTCCAGGTGGTCGCCTTCGGTTCTCCGGAACAGATCCCCGGTGGAGAGCCAGAAGTCGTCCGAGTCGGGGTCCTCGACCGCCAGGCTGCCGGGGTCGGCTTCATCGGGCAGGTAACGGGCGATGTACGGTCCGGCGATCTGCAGTTCACCCTGCTCGGCGAAACGGACCTTCACGCCCGGCAGGGGAATGCCGACGGAGTTTTCCACGTATTGGCTCGGCGGGGTCATGGTCAGCCCGCCGGTGCCTTCGGTCATGCCGAAACCGGAACAGAGGCTCACACCGCAGCGGTGGAAGAAACGGAAGACCTTGGGGTCGAGGTAGCCCGCCGCCGACAGCCCCCAGAAGAGGCGGTCGCCCACGACCTCCCGGAGAATGACGCAGGGGTCGCTGGGGGCGTCGGGGTCCTGGGCCAGTTCCATCACCCGGTCGCGGATTTGCACCCAGCGGATGGGGACGCTGATGAAGCCCGTGGGCCGCACCTCGCGGAACTGGTTGAACAGCGTGGCGGCCGACGGGTTGCCGGCGAAGATGTAGGTGCCGCCCCAGAAGATCGCACCGAGCATCTCAAGGTAGCGCCCGAAGGTGTGGTACAGGGGCAGGTAGCAGAGCATGACCTCGTCACGGCCGACCTCGGGCAGTGCGGCGGCCCGCGCGAAACGCTTGCTCACGAGGTTGAACTGGTTGAAGGCAACACCCTTGGGCATGCCGGTGCTGCCGGAGGTGAACATGACCGTCGCCGTCTCGCGGATCCGGCGGCGCGGGCGCTCCGTCAGCAGGGTTGCGATCTCCTCGGTGTCGAGCAGGCCGCGGCTTTCGTCGAGCATCCGGATGTCCTGCGAGTCCACCCGCCCGCAGTAGTGCAGCGTGAAGATGACGAAAGGATGCTCCGCCCGGTCCCTGATCGCCAGGAGCGTGTCGAGCTTGTCGGGGTGGTCGCACACGGCCACGGTGATGCGCAGACGGTCGAAGATCCAGACCAGGTTTTCGAGATTGAAGTGGACGTTCAGGGGCGTGACGAAGATGTCGTGGGTCAGGCAGGCAAGATCACAGCAGGCCGACCCCACGCTGTTGTCGCACAGCAAGGCGACGCGCGGGCCGTCGCCGTCGCGCGGCCCGGTCGGCGCCAGGTCGGGGGCCGGACCCTCCTTGAGGAACACGGCGGCCGTGGCGCGGACCCGCTGCCTTATCTGGGCGTAGGTCCACCGCCCGCTGCCCGTTTCACCGAGCTCCTGGAACAGGACCTGATCGGGCCGGTCGGCGGCGCGGCGCTCCAGCAGGTCGCCGAGAGTGTAGCCGATCGTCTCGATGATCGTGAACGTGGTGGCGGCCCAGCGGTCGCGCGCCGCATCGTGGGCCAATGCGGTCAGGAAGTCCGGATGGCGGGTCACCGCCAGGTAGTCTTCCCACAAGGCACGCGGCACCGTCTCGGACTCACCCTTGGCGAGGATCTCCTCGACGGCCGCCAGCAGCGCCGCGGCGTCCACGGCCGCCGCCGGTTTCCCGGACTGCGGGGTCGCGCGGCGCAGGAGTTCATCCAGACGTTGGGACGGGGCGGCCATCAGATCCCGGATCCCGTGACCGTCGGTACCAGTCGATAGCCCACACCGTGAACGGTCAGGATGTGCTGCGGCTTGCGCGGATCCTCTTCGACGATCTTGCGCAACGAAAGGATGAAATTGTCGACGGTCCGGGTCGTCGGATAGGCGCCGAATCCCCAGACGCGGTCGAGGATGGTCTCCCGGTCGACCGGTTCGCCGCTGTGCTCGGTCAACAGGCGCAGGATCATGGCCTCCTTCTCCTTCAGCGTCACTGTCCCGTCCGGCGTGGTGGCCTGATAGGCCCGCAGGTTTATATCCGCGCGCCCGATGCGGATCGTCTCGGGCGGCTCCTGGCCGCGGAACCAGTCCTGACGCCGGAACAACGACTTGATGCGCGCCAGCAGTTCGGCCAGATCGAACGGCTTGGTGATGTAGTCGTCACCGCCTTCGTCCAGCCCGTGGATCCGGTCCTGGCCGGCGCTGCGGGCGGTCAGGAACAGGATGGGCACCCGGTCGCCCTCATGGCGGATGCGGCGACAGACCTCGAAGCCGTCGATGCCCGGCAGCATGACGTCGAGCAGGATGAGCTCCACGCCGCCGCGCCGCCAGATATCGAGGCCCTGTTCGCCGCTGTCGGCCAGCTCGGGAGCATAACCCTCGAGTTCGAGGTTGATCCGCAGCCCATCGGCCAGATGGGCGTCGTCCTCCACCACGAGAATGCGCCGTTTCATGGTTCTCCTTCATGTCGCCAAGCCCGGTATCAGCGGGCCCGGTTCACTTCCCGGCGGGCAGCACCATGGTGAAGGTGCAGCCGGCGCCGGTTTCGCTTTCCAGTTCGATGCGGCCGCCCAGGTTCTCGACGTTACGCCGCACCAGATGCAGGCCGATGCCCGCGCCGGCGGACTTGCCTTCCCGGACACCGCTATAAAAGCACTCGAACACCTTGTCATGCAAGCGGCGGGGGATACCCGGACCGTTGTCGCGGACGAGGACCCGGTGGCTCTTCTGACCCGGTTCGACGCGCACCTCGACGCGCACCGGGCCCTGGCTGTGGCGCACCGCATTGACCACGAGGTTGCGCAGGGCCAGGGCGAACGTCAGACGGCGGCCGGTGACTTCCGCGCCGTCGGGGGCCTGGAAATCCACTTCCGCCTGATGGCTGGAGAGGAATCCCTTGAGATCGTCCAGGACGGTGCGGCACTCCCGGGCCAGGTCCAGCTTGAGCTGGGGACCCTGATCGAAGGTATCGTCCGCACTCATGGACAGGATATCGTCGACGAGGTTCTCGAGGCGTTTCATGTCCTCGATCATCCGCTTGCGGATCTTCATCCGGTCCGCTTCACCCAACCCGTCGCGGCCGAGAGTCTCGCAGTAGAGCCGCAGGCTGGCCAGCGGCGTCTTGAATTCGTGGGTGGCCCCGGCCAGAAAAAGTTCCCGGGTCTCCTTGAACTTGATCTCGCTGCGCCACGACAGGTAGAGGATGGTGGAGCCGGCAGCCAGCAGCATGATGAAGAAGAAACCCTCGTACAGAAACATGTTGCGGGTGGCGCGGGCGTCGCGGCGGATCTGCCGGACGAACTCGGGATCGATCATCACCTCCACGCCGTCGGGCTGCTTCTTGAACAGGAGGTGGGGGAACGAGGGGCCGAGGATGCGCTGGGGATCCTCGTAGACCCGCGGATCGGCATCGATGAGGAAGGTGGCGTGCAGCCGGTCGATGGACAGCTTCTGCAGCTTGAATTCGGCCTGGTCGTTGCCGGTCTTGGTAAGGAAGAACAGCCACCACAGTCCCATGACCAGCAGCATGATCACGAGGATGCCGTAGAAGATGCCCAGGCGATTCCGTGCCGCGAACAACGCCACTACTGGTATTCCTTCCCGAGGATCACGCTGACGATGATCGCGCCGACGGCCAGCGGCGCGGCAAAGCGGATCAGGAAGCGCCACAGACCGTAGCCCCGGAACTCGCCGTGACCGGTTTCAAGCTCCTGCCGCGTCATCTTCGGTCCGAGGACCCAGCCGACGAACAGCGCCACCAAGAAGCCGCCGACCGGCAGGTACCAGTTGCTGGCCAGGTAGTCCATGGTTCCGAACAGACCCTGGGTGGACTGGCGGCCGATCAGGTTGAAACTCGACAGACTGGTGTTGCCGCCCAGGCTCAGGGCGTTGAGCACCCCGAACAGGGTGATGACCCCGCCCATGGTCAACGTGGCCCGGTGGCGCGACCAGCGCAGTTCATCGATGGCGTAGCTGCTGACCACTTCCAGCAGGCTGATCGTGCTCGTCAGGGCCGCGAAGCCGATCAGCACGTAGAACAGGGCGATCAGCAGTCCGGCGCCCGGCAGTTTGACCAGGACGGTGGGGATGGTGGTGAACAGGATCGTGCTGCTCTTGGACACCTCGACGCCGGAGGTGTTGATGATGGAGAACATGATCACGCAGGCCATCAGCGCGATCAGGGTGTCCAGGAACGAGATCTGCAGGGCGGCGCGGGGGATGGAGATGTCCCGGCCCATGTAGCTGCCGTAGGTCAACATGGCGCCCATGCCGAGGCTCAGGGTGAAGAACGCGTGTCCGAGGGCTTCGAGGACCGAGCCGGTCGTCAGGGTGCTGAAATCGGGATTGAAGATGAACCGCATCGCCTCGCCGAAGCCGCTGGTGGTCGTGCTGTAGATGACCAGGACCACCAGGATCATGCCCAGCAGCGGCATCAGGATCTTGGCCACGCGTTCGATCCCGCCCTTGACCCCAAAATAGACCGCGCCGGTGGTCAGGCCCATGAACAGGACGTGGTACATGGTCTGCTGGGCGCCGTTGGCCAGGAATTCCCCGCCGAAGTAGGCGCCCAGGGCGTCGGGATTCACCGCCAGTTCGGCCAGATCGCCGCTCAGCGCCATCCAGGTGTAATGGATGGTCCAGCCGGCCACGACGCTGTAGTACGACAGGATGGTGAAGCCGGCCAGGACGCCGAGAAATCCGAGACTCTGCCAGACGGTGCCGCCGGGCCGGTCCTTGCCGAGCGCCTTCAGGGCGCCGACGGGACTCAGCTGGGTGTGGCGGCCGACAAGAACCTCGGCGATCATGATCGGGACGCCGACGACGGCGATGGCCGCGATGTAGACCAGGACGAAGGCGCCGCCGTTGTTCTCGTGGGTGATGTAGGGAAATTTCCAGAGATTTCCCAGGCCGATGGCGCTGCCGCTGGCGGCCAGGATGAATCCGAGCCGGCCGCTCCACTGCCCGCGGGTTTCTGTCATCTTTTTGTCCTTTCCTGCCTGATCCGTCAAACGGGCGTCCCCGGTGGAACGCCCGGGGGCATCATAGAACATCGTCTGTCGCTTGACCAGAGGGATCGCCCAGTGCACGGACGCGAAAAAGGGATCCGGAGTCCGGATCCCTTTCACGTATTTGGTAGCGGGGACAGGATTTGAACCTGTGACCTTTGGGTTATGAGCCCAACGAGCTACCAGACTGCTCCACCCCGCATCCATATCTGATCTTGTGCCCACCGATCGTGGGACGGGCAATATAGGCGGCCCCCCCGGGGCTGTCAAGAAATCGGACCCGATTAACCGCCCTGCCGGTCGGGCCTATTCCGGGTCCGGGGACGGTGAGACGACCATCAGCACCTCTTCGCCCTCGCCGAGCATGTTGTATTTTTCCCGCGCCAGTTTTTCCAGCGCCCAGGGATCGTTTTCCAGGGCGTGGAGCCGCTCCTGCAGACGCTGGTTCTCCGCCGCGAGGGCGGCGACTTCGGCGCGCAGTTCCTCCTCGGCGGAACGCAGATGAAGCCAGGACAGGACGCCGTTCTCTCCCAGCTGCGACAGGAGCAGCAGCAGGCAGAGCCCGATGCCGACGATGATGGGCAGGGAGCGGCGGTTGAGGACGCCGCCGGCCGGCAGGCCGCGGATGTAGCGGTCACGCGGATGGGGGTTCGGGCTGGTGGACATGCTCCGTCATCTCCTGGTCGTGCGGGCGGCCGAAGGTCCGTCTTCGGGGCGGCCGGGAGAAGAGTCTCCCGGCCCGCCGGTTCATCCTAGCGCAGGTTGTAGAAACAATCCAGTCCGGGATAGATGGCCAGATCGTCGAGCTCCTCCTCGATGCGCAGCAGCTCGTTGTACTTGGCGATGCGTTCGCTGCGGCACAGCGAGCCGGTCTTGATCTGCCCCGTGTTGCAGGCGACCGCCAGGTTGGCGATCGTGTTGTCGGCGGTTTCGCCGCTGCGGTGGCTGACCACGTTGGTGAAGTTGGCCCGCTTGGCCATTTCGATCGTGTCGAGGGTCTCGGACAGCGTTCCGATCTGGTTGAGCTTGATCAGGATGCTGTTGGCGCAACCCTCGGCAATGCCGCGCCGCAGGCGTTCGGGGTTGGTGACGAAGATGTCGTCGCCGACGATCTGGATCCGGTTGCCCAGGGTCTCGAACATCTTGCCCCAGCCCTCCCAGTCGTTCTCGTCCAGTCCGTCCTCGATCGACATGATGGGGAAATCCTGCACCAGACTCTGGTAGTACGACACCAGCCGCGAGGCTTCCCAGGGTCCGTCGCCTTCGGCGTCGAGGTGGTAGGCGCCGTCGCGGTAGAACTCGCTGGCGGCGGCGTCCAACGCCAGCACGATGTCCTCGCCGGGCTTGTAGCCGGCCTTCTCGATGGCGGTGACCAGCAGTTCCAGCGCTTCCCGGTTGGAGCCGAGATTGGGGGCGAAGCCGCCCTCGTCGCCGACCGAAGTGGCCAGGCCCTTCTCGGCGAGGATCTTCTTGAGCGTGTGGAACGTCTCGGCGCCGTAGCGCAGAGCTTCACCGAAGGTGGGGGCGCCCACCGGCATGATCATGAACTCCTGGATGTCGACGTTGTTGTCGGCATGGGAGCCGCCGTTGAGCACGTTCATCATGGGCACCGGCAGCGTGCGTCCGCCGACGCCGCCGAGGTACTGGTAGAAGGGCAGGCCGACCGACTCGCTGGCGGCCCGGGCGACGGCCAGCGATACGCCGAGCATGGCGTTGGCGCCCAGCTTGCTCTTGTTGTTCGTGCCGTCCTTCTCGATCATGATCCGGTCGATGAGGGCCTGGTCGGTGGCGTCGATCCCCACCAGTTCGTCTTCGAGATCGGCCACGTTGGCCACGGCCTGGCGGACGCCCTTGCCGAGGTAGCGGTCCTTGTCGCCGTCCCGCAGTTCCACCGCTTCGTGCTCGCCGGTGGAGGCCCCGCTGGGGACACCCGCGCGGCCGACGCTGCCGTCCTCCAGGAAGACGTCCACTTCGACGGTGGGGTTGCCCCGGGAATCCAGGATCTCCCGCGCCTGGATCAGTTCGATATAGCTCATGGAATTCTCTTTCCGGTGGGTTGTCGGGCGCCGCGGCCGGGTGCCGGCGCGGCGCATTGGCTGAAGGATTTCTCCGCTAGTTTAGGTTCGCCCTCCGGCGGTGTCAATGTTCCGGCGGCGGCCGACCCGGACCGGCGGCGGCGGGTTAAAATGTTGACCCACGCCGCACGAGGAGCCTATTTTCGCGGTCACCATTCCCACCCGGAGGCTGAATGTTCGACCGGCACCAGGATCTGAAAACCATACGACGCTGCAAAAGGGGCGAGGAGGACGCATTTGCGGAGATCCTGACGCGCTACCGCGGCGCCATCTACAACCTGTGCTACCGGATGACACGCAACGGTGAGGACGCCCGCGATCTCGGCCAGGAGGTCTTCATCAAGGTTTTTTCCCTCCTGGACCGCTTCGACGAGAACTACGCCTTCAGCAGCTGGCTGTTCCGGATCGCCACCAACCATTGCATCGATCACTTGCGGCGCAACCGCCTGCGGTTTCTTTCCATCGAAAGCGGTGTGGGCCAGGACGGTGAGGAGTTCGAGCTGCAGCTGCCGGATTCGGGTCCGAACCCCGAACAGGTGCTGCAGCGTCGCGAAGCTCTCGAACGCCTGGAAGAGGTGATTTCCGAGCTGCCGCCCCACTACAAGGCCATCACGCTGCTGCGGCACGACCAGCAGCTGTCGTACGAGGAGATTGCCGAGGTCCTGCAGCTGCCCCTGGGCACCGTCAAAGCACGGATTCACCGGGCCAGGAACCAGATTCAGCAGATGTTGAGCGCGCGATCTTACGATATCTGAAATAGGCGTGATTTTTTTCGTAAATGGCGCAACAAAGGTCCGCTAGGGGCGTAACCCCCCTCAGGCGGGTGATCAAGTCATTGTCGGGGGATACGACACCTGCCGGTCATGGGGTGGAGACGGATCGGGAAACCAGTCCGTTTCCCCCCAAACAAAGATTGAATTCCGTTGCCCGCCGGGTTAAATCAAACCCTACCGGGAGAGGGACGACGGGGAAGGAGCCGCTGATGAACAGCAACAACAAAACCAATCAGCCGCTGGCCTGCCCGGACTGTCGCCAGGGCTTGCAAGCATATCTGGACGGGACGCTGGCCAAGCAGGAGTCCCTCCGGTTTTTCCTGCACATGCGCGACTGTGCTTCCTGTCAGCAGGAGCACGACCGCCTGCAGGTCATGTTCGGCATGCTCGATTCGCTGCCGGACCACGAGGTCCCGGCGGATTTCGATGAGGCCATCCTGGCTGCCGTTCCCTATGCGGCTTACCGGGCCATGGAACCTCTGCGCCGGGAGCGCGTCCCGGTCTTCCTCGAAGAGGCCTTCCTGCCCCGACTGATCCGGTCGCCCGCGGTACGCGGCACCGGTGTCGGCGCCGCGGCGGTTTCCCTGGTGATGATCTCGCAGGGTCTGGGCGGAAACTTCCTGCCGGCCGTCGTGGTGACCGGGCTGGTTCCCGAAATCCTGGTCCGGTTGCAGGGCCTGGGCCGCAGAGCCGTTACCGGCGCCGGAAGGGCTGAAGGCTGACACCATGACCGCAATCCGTGGGGCACTCGCCAACCCGACAGGGTGGTTTCCAGGAAACCTGCCTGGTTCGTCGCGTGCCGTCCCGGGCCTGGTGGTCGTCCTGCTGGCGGTGGGTCTGGCCGCCCAGGGTGTGCTGACGACTCCCTCCCTGGCTCAGGATTCGACCGTCGGCGAGACGGAAAGCGAAGACATCAACTTCTTCGAACAGGACGAGGTCAAGACCCAGCGCGATTCCCTGCGCGTCGAAATCCTCCGCTATTCGGAGATGGCCAAGAACCTGCGCGATTCCCTCGAGGCCGAGGGCAAGGGGATCCGGCTCAACGAGCGCCAGCGTGAAATCATCGAAGAGAATATCGACGAGGTCACACAGATGATCGAAGCCGTCGGCAAACAGCTGAGCAGGCTCGAATTCGAGGTCTCCAACAACACCATCTCACTGGTCAACGAGCTCGGCGAGGGCGTGGTGATCACGATCCCCGAAAATCTGGACGATGAGCTCAGCGAGGGCTTCCAGATCCTGTCGCAGGTCATCCTCAGCGAGCTGCCCGATTCCATCGATTTCGACCGGACCCAGAGCTGGGACTGGTCGGAGTTCATTCCCGAGGCGCCCGCCCCTCCGCGCAAGGTGATGCGCGGCAACCTGATCAAGGTCGGGGACGACCTTCATGTCACGGCCAAGGACGATGTCCGCGGGCACGTCGTGGTCATCTTCGGCGATGCCGAGGTGTCCGGGCGCGTGGACGGCAACGTGGTGGTCGTGTTCGGCAATCTGCTGGTCGACGAGACCTGTGAAATCACGGGCAAGGCCGTGGCCGTCGGCGGCCGGCTGGATCAGGATTCCGATGCGGAAGTGGGGGGCGTCGTGGCCATCGATCCCCTGCGCGGCTTCGACGGCGGGGGTCTGTTCGGTCTGATGGGCGGCGGCCTGGTGGCTTTCCTGGTTTCGCAGGGCGGCTTCCTGCTGACGGTGCTGCTGGCGGTCGTAGTCATCGTCGCGGCCCCCCGGGCCCGCTTCGAAGCGATCACCGGTACCTTGTCCGGTTCCGTCGGCCCTTCTTTCGGTGTGGGGCTGGCGGCGGCGATGGTCGGGCACCTGATGGCCGTGGTGCTGATGGCGGTACTGGTGTTGACGGTGATCGGGGTGCCCCTGGCCCTGCTGGTGTTCTTGGCGCTGGTGGTTGCAGCCATCCTGGCGATCGCCGTCAGCGGAGCGGTCCTGGGCCAGTGGGTCTGTCGGCGTCTGGGCAGTAGCTGCCGGTCGCCCTGGATGACCGTGGTCGTCGGGCTTGCCGCTCTTCACGTGTTCTCTTTCCTGGGTTCGGTGCTCGGGTTGCTGCCGACCGCTTCGGAGGCCGTGGCATCGGTGCTGGGCGTGCTGGGCCTGGTCGCCAAGTCCCTGGCCTACCTGCTGGGCCTGGGCGCCCTCCTGCTGTCCCGTTTCGGGGCGCGGACCTTGGCCGCGTCCGACTAGGGCGCCGTCATCCCTGCAATTCCTGTTCACCGTCGGCATTGTGGATTTTTCCCCACTCATGGGGGACATTTCCCCGTCGGCGGCCGCCCGGACGACGGTGACGCCACCTTCGCGCGTCACGGCGGCTGGCGCGATAAAATCTTGTTAATCCCAATTCATTGATTCTGTACGATTTGCGGCCTCGCGAGCCAGGCTCGCTCTTCTTCTGTTCCCTGTCCGGGAAAAATTCCCCATCCGGTACGATCCGTGCGCTGTTCAGGAGTAGGAACGGTCCTCATGGCCTGCGGTGGCCGCAAAGGACCGATCACGGCGCATCAGGG
>Ga0316201_10000099_pt1 | contig 35247 bp, 30 predicted proteins | sample CS6wburrow_MG_FD_204516 | JGI IMG/M metagenome (GOLD analysis project Ga0316201, IMG submission 204516) | Coastal sediment microbial communities from Delaware Bay, Delaware, United States - CS-6 worm burrow | ecosystem: Environmental > Aquatic > Marine > Coastal > Sediment | place: USA...
AGCCGCAGCAAACGCCTGCCCGACTGGTCAGAACCGATGCGGCTTGCCGTACAGCAGATGCTGAATGTGCTGGACCATGCAGCCAGCCCACTCACGCCGCTGCTGCAGGGATCTTACACGGCTGGTGACTTTCTCGATGCGCTGGGGGAAAGCCTGCGTGAACTGGGTAGCTGGCAGCACTTTGAACAGGATGCCGCCGGACAGCGCCTGCTGGAAATCATCGCCCGCTTACAGCAAGCCGCCACCCACTCGCGTGTGGAACTCAGCTGGTCAGAATTCCGTAACTGGCTGGGGCGCAACCTGGAGAACGCCACCTTCCGACTGCCCCAGTCTGCCAGCCCGGTCCGGCTGCTGACACTGGAGCAAAGCCGCCTGCAACGATTCGCCGCCATCATTGTGGCCGGATGCAGCCAGGATTACATGCCGGGATCCCCCCCCAGCCAGGCATTTTTCAACCAGCGCGTACGCACAGAACTCGGCCTGCCCACTTGGTCACAGGCGATGGCAGAAAAACTGCATCACTTCTGCCGCGTGTTGCACAGTAGCGAGCGTGTGCTGCTCACGCATCACCGTGAACGCGATGGCGACCCCGTCAGCATGAGTCCGTGGCTGGAACTGCTGGAAGTTTTCTATCATAGCGCTTACCGCAAAACACTCGCCGATGAAACGCTGCGGCAACTGGTCATGCAAGCGGGCACGCAGCCGGCTTCCCCAGATCATGCCGCCTTGCCACCGCTGGAATCACGCCCCGCCCCAAAGTCACCGGCCGCAATCCATCCGCAAACCTGGTCGGCCTATACCCACCAGCGACTCATCGATTGCCCCTACCGCTACTTTTGCGCCGATGCCTTGAGTCTCAAACCCCAGGATGAAATCCGCGAAGCGCTCAGCAAAAGCGATTACGGCTCCCTGGTCCACCGCATCGTACAGGCTTTTCACAGCGACGTGTCCAAGCTGCCGGGGCCCTGGTCCGGAGCACTGCAGGAAACGCATCGTAAACAGGCACTGGAGCTGCTGCTGAACATCAGCGAAGCGGTGTTTGCCGACGCGGTCAAAGACAACTTTCAGGCCCGCAGCTGGTTAAAGCAGTGGCTGACGGTCCTGCCCGACTACCTGGACTGGGAAATCAGCCGGCAGAAAACCTGGACCTTGCGCCAGGTCGAGGTCAAGGCAGACAGAAATATCAGCACGCGACTTCGTATCAGTGGCCGCATTGACCGTATCGATCAGTGCTCGGGAGCCATGGCGGTAGTCGACTATAAAACCGGCAAACCGCCCAAGGCCGATGAAGTATTGCGGGGCGAAGCCGTACAGCTGCCGAGTTACGCTCTGCTTGTCGAGGGACCGATAGCACAGCTGAACTACCTTGAATTCAGCAAGGACCAGGTCAGGGAGCAGGTCTGCGCAAACCCCGAAAACCTGCAACAGCTACTGCCGGCAATCGAGGCCAGAATGGTTCAGCTGGACCGGGCCCTGCAACAGCAAACCGCTTTGCCTGCCTGGGGTGATGCCAGGGTCTGCAGTTACTGCGAGTACAGCGGCCTCTGCCGGCGCGAGATGTGGTTGCATGGTGAAAACGACAATGGCTGACATCCCTCTCGCCACACAGCCGGAAAAGAGTTTCAGCGTGCTGGCCTCTGCCGGCACCGGCAAGACCTGGCAACTGGTGGCACGGCTCACCCGCCTGTTGCTGCATGGCGCACAGTTGGACGCCATTCTGGCCATCACCTTTACCCGCAAGGCGGCGGGTGAAATGCAGCAGCGCCTGAATGAACGATTGCGGGAACTGCTGGAAGCAGACGAGCAGCAGCTGGATACCATGCTCACCAGCATGGGTGAAACACCAGCAGCTGACATCCGGCGGCGTGCTCGAAACCTGCTCGAACAGGCGTTACGCTGTGAACAGAATCTGCGCTCCACCACTTTCCACAGTTTCTGCCAGGAATTACTGCAACGTTTCCCACTCGAAGCCGGGCTACCGCCCGGATTTGAACTGGCCGAACAGACCGGCCTGTTAATCCAGGAAAGCTGGGACGCGCTGTTCGCAGAAGCCACCGCCGCGCCTGAACGGCCGCTGGCCGAATCGCTCGAGCTGTTGTTCGAGACATTGAAAGGTCTGCACAATACACGCAGCGCCCTTTTTACCTTCGTCGAACACAGAAGCGACTGGTGGGCATTCACCCGACAGGCCAGGGAACCGGCCGCGCTGGCAACCGGCTATCTGCAACAGCAACTGGAACAGGGACAGACGACATCAGCCAGCACCAGCTTCTATAATGATGTCAACCGATCCAGGCTGAGCGAGTTTGCCGCCCTTCTCGGTCAGCACGCCACCACCACCAACCAGACACACCTCGCAGCGATAGATAACTGCCTGGCGAATATCGAGGATCCCGAAAGCGCAATACGCGCTATCCGGCCGGTGTTTTTTACCGCCAACGGCGGACGCCGCAAACGATCCTCCAGCCGGGCCCAGCGCAAAGCCATGGGCGAACGCGGTGAAGACCGCTTTATTGAGCTGCACGACGCATTCTGCGAACAGCTCGAACAGCTCACTGAACGACAGAACCGACAACAGACCCTGCGCATCAACGGCGCCTGGTATCGTGCCGGCCAGCGCATGCTGGAACATTACCAGCGCATCAAGCGCGAACGGCGTCTGCTGGATTTTGCTGATCTGGAGTGGAACACCTATCAGCTGCTTAACCACCCCGATCATGCCCACTGGATCCAGTTCAAGCTGGACCAGCGTATCGACCATCTGCTGATCGATGAGTTCCAGGACACCAACCCGACCCAGTGGCGCCTGATTCTTCCGCTGCTGGAAGAAATGGCTGCCGGTAACGAACGTGGGCGCAGCCTGTTTGTTGTTGGCGACGCCAAACAGTCAATCTACCGTTTCAGGCGCGGCAATCCGGCATTACTGGGCGTGGCGGCGGGGTGGATGCAGCAGCACCTGCAGGCCGGCAGTATCCACCTGGATCATTCCTGGCGCTCATCCCCGGCGATCATGGAGTTCGTCAACCGTGTCTTTCAGCACCCCGATATGCAGGGACTGTTAGTTGACTTCCAGACACACACCACCCACCAGACCGAACTGTGGGGCCGGGTTGAACTCCGGCCATTGATCAGGCCGCAAGCCGATGCGCCCGCGGTCGAATACGAGGGTCTGCGCAATCCGCTGCTACAACCACGTCCGCTCACGCTTGATCGCCGCCACTACCGCGAAGGCCAGGCCATCGCGCAGCGTATTCAGGAACTGGTCGAACAGAAGACTGCCAGCTACAACGATATCCTGATCCTTATGCGTTCACGCACGCATCTTGCGGACTACGAAGCCGCACTGCGTGATCAGGGTATTCCCTATCTGAGCCTGGACCGCGGCACTCTGTTACAGAGTCTGGAAATCCGCGACCTGGAGGCCCTGCTGGTTGTGCTCATGACACCACAGGACAACCTTTCCCTGGCACAGGTACTCCGCTCGCCCATCTTCTCGGCCACCGATGAGGACCTGGTGTTACTGGTCCAGGAGTCTGCCGGCGTCTGGATCAACAGACTCGAGGTCATCAGCAGGAATCTTGATCCCGGTCATCCGCTGTCCCGTGCCGATCAGCTATTAACACAGTGGCGTGCACTGGCGGGACGCATCCCTATTCATGACCTGCTTGAACGTATCTTCCATGACTCCAATTTACTGAATCGTTACCAGGCGGCCTGCCCTGACACACAAGTGTCTCGTGTGCGGGCCAACCTGACCCGTTTTATCGAACTGGCGCTGGAAGTCGATGCAGGACGTTACCCGTCGCTGCCGCGCTTTCTGGATCGGGTACGCCAGCTCCGCAACCTGGAGAAGGAAGGCCCGAACCAGGCGACACCGCAATCCGAACACAAGCAGCGCGTCTGCCTGTTAACCATCCATGCCGCCAAAGGGCTGGAAGCACCGGTGGTATTTCTGGCTGACAGCAACAGTCCGGGCAGCAGCCCACCCGGTTACCAGACGCTGGTGCGCTGGCCGGCCGAAGCTGACCGCCCCAGCGATTTCATGCTGTTGAACAATAGCAGGCAACGGGACAGCATCAGCAAGGCCCGTTACGATCTCGAACAACAGGAAGAACAGAGAGAATCAGCCAACCTGTTGTACGTCGCCCTGACGCGGGCGAAAAACATGCTGGTCATTACAGGCTGCGCGCACGCTACGAGAAGGGGTTCATGCAGCTGGTATGAGCAGATTGCAAAGGCTGTCTGTGAGGAAACAGCGCCTGTCGAACCCTGGATACATGCCTTCAAAGAAGCCCCTGTTAAAGATCACCGGGAAACCGCCAGGGACACTGGCAAGGCCGCTGTTGACCCCCGCCTCAGCCAGCCGATTCCGACCCGCCGGCTATGGCGGGAGATTGCACCCAGCAGCCAGCAGCAGGACAACGGATTTGAATCAGGTTCCGCTGAGGGGCTGCATCGTGGCCTGACTATCCACCGCATGCTGCAGCTGGCAACTCAGATGCCGGGAGCGCAGATGGCTGCCGGTGACATAGTTTCATGTATCGCCACCGAATCAGGACTGACACCCGACGCCCCCCTCCTGCAACAGTGCTGGAATGAGGTAATAAAATTAATGCAAAACAGGGATCTGACCTGGCTGTTTACACCGGTTACCGGCACCAGAACATTCAATGAAGTGCCGATACAATACCGGCGCGGACAACAAATCGTCTATGGCATTATTGACCGGCTGGTGGTTACCGATACCGGCATTCACCTCATCGACTACAAAACCCACCGTATAGACCGCGAATCAATAGTACAACAGCTGCTAGAACGCTATAAACAACAGCTCGAACTGTACCGGGAGGGTGTACAGCGCCTGTGGCCGGGTCATCCCGTCAAGGCCTATCTGTTGCTGACAGATGGCGGCAAGCTGGTTGATATTGACGTCTCGTTGCCAGATCCAGTCGGTACAACTTCACCATGATGGCAGCTTGAACGCGAAGGAAAAACCGCACTATACCAGTGCCGAAGAACCACGCTCCTTGTCCGCCCGGTTTGCCGCATAAGGAGCGTCTTAATAATTTGCGCTATCATGGCATTCAGGTATTCCAAAGAGCTTTCTTAACAATTAGCAATCTGAAGTGCAGGTAACATAATGAGCGATCTAGCCAATGTCATCGAAGTCAGCGAATCCGGGTTTCAGCAGCAGGTCATCGAAAAGTCCGGTGAGATACCGGTACTGGTCGATTTCTGGGCCGACTGGTGCGCGCCCTGCAAAATGCAGCTGCCGGTACTACTGACACTTGCCGGGGAATACCGGGATCAGCTGCGCATCGCCAAGGTCAATACGGATCAGGAACGCTCGTTGGCTGAACAGCACGGTATCCGCAGCCTGCCTACCCTGCGCCTGTACCGCCATGGAGAGGTGGTTGAGGAAGTACTTGGCGCCCAGCCAGAAGCCACGCTACGCAAACTGATTGATGCTTACATAGAACGTGAGTCCGACCGCAGACTGCAACAGGTGATTGAACTCGATGCGCAGGGCCGGCGAAGTGAAGCCCTGCAATTAATGGAACAGACTTACAGGGAAGACCCTGACAATCCACGCCTGCCGCTGAAATACGCCCGGCTGTGTGTTGATGACAATCAGCTGGATCGGGCCGGAGAAATCATCCAGGCATTGCCCAGAGAACTTCGTGAAGCGTCGGAAGTAAGAAGCCTGCAGGCTTTGCTGGAATTCTCCCGCTCCATCACTGATGCCCCGTCAGCCGCGGAGCTGGAGGCAGCGCTTGACAAAGATCCCAAACAGTCTGAACCACGCTATCAGCTGGCCGCCCGGCAAACACTGGATGGTGACTATGACGACGCGCTCGAGAATTTCATGACGCTGCTGCAACAGGACCGCAATTACAGAGACGGTGCCGCACAGCGTGGGCTGCTGGCAGTTTTTGCACTTTTGCATGAAGACGATGAGCGCATCGCCAGGTACCGGCGCCAGATGTTCGCCTTGCTGCACTAGGAGCCTGTCGGACTTAGGCTGATTCTACTGCGGCGGTGGGAGAGCGGCTCAAAATCGGAACGATTTGTTCTCACTCTCTCCCACTTCCCTCGCTACGAACACCTAACTCCGACAGGCTCCTAGCCTGGACACTTAAACAGGTGTTTGTGGTGAATGATTTCCGCTACTTTCTCCGGCACCATGCTCTCCCAGTCGGGTTCTCCATTGCGTATTTTCTCCAGTACCGTATGAGAAAATATTCCAAGTTGTGACTGATCGATGGCTGCCAGTTCCCTGATAAAGCCATTTTCCAGAAGGTGTAGATACAAGTGCCGTAAATGCTGCTCAATATTCAGGTTGTGTACGGTAGTCAGCTCACCCGTCTTGTCATCCCAGGCCGGACAGACGTACAGCCGCAGGTCGTTTCTGAACAGCCGGCCAAAGGATTCCAGAATACCGCCTTGCAGATTTTCATAATACTTTTCATCGAAAATCTGCTCCAGGGTTGGCACTCCCAGTGCGACGCCAACCGGCATATGTGTATAACCTGACAGATACTGGGCGAGACGGTAGAATTCACCATAATCTGAAACCATGACGTTTTTTCCCAGTGCGCATAGAATCTCGGCCCGATGCAGGAAATCCTCGGCGTCGATGTCTTCACCTTCGGCCAGGTTGTGCAAGGTCATTTCGCTGAGCACCACCACATCCTCGGCGTTGATATCCGACTCGCTGCAAAACGCCTTGTAGGCGCAGTCCAGTAAATTCATGGTCAGATTGGTCGGCGGCCTGAAGCGACTGCGCTCCACCAGAACAGCCTTTTTGTACAGCGCTTCGGCCGGTTGTACAACTTTACCGTCGGCCTGAAACATCGCCGCAACAGACAAACCAAGCTGCACCAGGCGTAATGCCATTAAACGATTGTCCACCTGCTCGAAGGCGGGCCCGTAAAAATCAATCATATCGATCGCCAGCAGATCGGTACTGAGTCCATCCAGTAGTGATACCAGCAACGCGTCCGGATCATGATGGAGATATAAGGCTGCATAGATCAGATTGACGCCCAACAGACCCAGAGTCTCCTGATCCTGTATATTCTCCTGCCCCTTCAGCTGCACGTGCAGATCGATCTGGGAGGCTTCTTCACCCGGGCGTGTCTGAAAACGGATACCCAGCCAGCCATGGCCATCCTCTTGCTGAGAGAAGCTGCGCGCAGCCACGGTGTTGGCGAATGCGAAAAAGGCACTGGTTGCGCCGCGACTCTCGCCAAGACGCTCGTTGAGCAGCTTATACTCGTGATCGAGCATCGCCTGCAGGCGGTCACGACTCACATAACGCTGACACGACCCGTATATCGAGTCGCTGAATTTCATGTCGTACGCCGACATGGCCTTGGCAATAGTCCCAGCCGCCCCTCCAACCTGGAAAAACCAGCGAGCTGTCTCCTGACCGGCGCCAATTTCCGCAATGGTGCCGTATTTAGCGCCATCGAGATTAATAGCCAGCGCTTTCTGGTGCGTATCAAGCATCGCCTGTTCCATGGTGTAATGTCTCCGTGTTTTCTCCCCGCGGTGAAGGTGTCGGCCGACCCGGCCAAAGTATGGCCGGTTCTGACAAAACGAACAAACGGGAAGTCCTTCTGGCTGCGCGCGTTAACAGCCTGAAAACGGAGAGACTGCCGTCAGCTGGCGTGGCTGATGGTCAGATCGTTACCGGTCAACCTGGCTGAGCAGGGTCGACAGCCTTTTGGCAGGCACGTACCCGGGCTGAGTACTACCATCTTCGAGAACAATGAACGGTGTGCCTCGTGCCCCGAGCTGGCGAACCAGGTCCATATGCTGATTGATGGGGTTGTCACAGGACTTCATCTCTATTGCTTTACCGTTCTTGGCATCGGTCAGGGCACCATTGCGGTCCTCGGCACACCAGACAGCTACAGCCTTCTTGTAGGATTCCGAGCCTTCGCCGGCACGCGGAAACATCATGTAGCGGACCTCGATACCTTCTTCAAGATACTGGTCCATCTCATTGTGCAGCTTACGGCAGTAGCCACAGTCGATATCAGTAAAGACGGTGACTACGTGTTTTACCTTTTCCGGTCGGAAGACAATCATCTTGTCTTCACCGAGCGTCTCGAGGACAGTGCGTGTCACCTGCCGGCGACGCGGTTCCGTCAGACTCACGCGCTTTTCGACGTCCACCAGTTCACCCTGGAGCATGTAACGCCCGTCTGCACTCATGTACACCACATTCGATCCGACAACCACTTCGTACAGTCCGGCTATCGGCGTCAGCTCGACTGAAGCCGGCTGGACATCCCCCAAGGCCTTGCGAATGGACGCTTCGTCTGCGGCGCGATCAGCCAGTACGGAACTTGCGGCAAATAACGCCAGGCATAGAAAAATCAGTGTTTTTATCTGTTTCACAACCAGGTCTCCTTCAAGATGATATTTACGGGTTCAGCAAGGCGAGAAGCGATCAAATGCAACGACTGCATGGGATGCTGGGGGTAGAGCACCGCATGGAGCAGTTACCGAGGTGCTTCGCCGCCGGGGTAGCCATTCTACCTCAAGGGCAGGCAATTCCGCAGAAGGCCGCTTATCACCTTGAAAGCACACTGATTACCTGCTTTTTCAAAACATTGTCCGGGCTCAGACCATAATTCCAGACCATGGTTCATTTCCAACCGGCCGGCCTGACTTCAGGGTATGACAGTTTACCTTACAAATCAGCCTCGCGGGTGATGTGTCCGATGAATCTGCTTGAGCCTCTCCCTGGCCACATGGGTGTATATCTGTGTTGTCGACAAATCACTGTGTCCCAGCAGCATCTGCACCACGCGAAGATCAGCGCCATGATTCACCAGATGCGTTGCAAAGGCATGGCGTAGCGTGTGCGGCGACAGATGCCCACGGATATCCGCTAGAGCCGCATATTGGCGAAGGCGGTACCAGAAGGCCTGACGCGTGATACCTGTTGCCTTTCGTGAGACAAAAAGCCTGTCACTGGATCTTTTCCGCAACAGTTTCGGGCGTCCATCCTCACTGTAACGCTTCACCCAAAGCACTGCCTCGTCACCCACAGGTACCAGGCGTTCCTTATCGCCTTTGCCAACAACGCGCACCACACCGTGATTGAGGTTGATACGTTCACAACTCAATGCGACCAGTTCAGATATCCGCAGACCGCTGGCATACAACAGTTCCAGCATGGCCCGGTCACGCAGTCCCACAGGCTCGGAGACATCGGGCGCATTCAGCAACGCCTCCACCTCCGACTCGCTCAGAGTATGTGGTAGTGGGCGATCCATTTTCGGCGACTCGATACTGGCCGTCGGATCATCCCCGCGCTGACCTTCCCTGACCAGATAGCGATAAAAACGCCGCATACTGGATAGCAGACGTGCACTGCTGCGCAAGGCCCTGCCACTCCGGTACTTGCTGGCCAGAAAACCCAACAGATGTTCCGGGCCGGCTTGCGGCAGGGAAACCCCCTGCTGTGACAGCCAGGCCGCCAGGCCCCGTAAATCGCGCTGGTAAGCCGCCAGTGTATTTTCACTCAGGCCGTTTTCCATCCACACGGCTTGCACGAATCGATCGATGACGTCGATATCACCTTGCGTACACTGTTCAGCCAGCGAAACGTTAATCCTGGCGGTGCGCTGCTGCATGGCATGTACCCTACCACAATCAAGGCCTGTTACACTGCGTAGAGGAAGAATACCTGCTGCCCATAACCAACAAAACCTGGCTCACTATGGGGATACCAATGGCCTGGCAACAGCCGGATAGCGGTTTCAATTGAATTCAAACCAGAATGGAGCGACAACATGACCAGCACACCTGCAGACCGTTGCGCGGATCCCGGACAGAAACTGCTAGCGGTAGAGCAAGCACGCCAGCGCATTCTTGAGGCAGTGCAGGCTGTGACCGCAGTGGAACAACTTCACCTCCGCGCAGCATTGGGACGGGTACTGCTCGAACCGCTGGTCGCCAATATCGATGTCCCGCCTTTTGCCAATTCGGCAATGGATGGTTTTGCCGTGCGCAGCCAGGACTGCTCCGGCCCGACACCAACCGAACTGGAAGTCATCGGGGCATCTTTTGCCGGCAGGCCATTTGATGGCGAGATGGTCGAACAACAAAGTGTTCGGATCATGACGGGGGCTGTTTTACCCCAGGGCGCCGATGCGGTGCTGATGCAGGAGCATGTCAAACACCAGGACGGGCGGATTTCATTTGACGGCACATCGGTAAAATCCGGCATGAATGTTCGCTATGCCGGTGAAGACAGCCGACAGGGAGATACCATACTGGAGGCGGGCATAAAACTTGGCGCAGCCGAAATTGGCCTGCTGGCTTCTGTCGGCGTCAGTGAAGTCAGGGTTTCACGGCGCCTGCGCGTGGCATTCTTTTCAACCGGGGACGAACTGACCGCTATCGGCACTCCGCTGTCTAAAGGACAGATCTACGACAGTAACCGCTATACGCTGTTTGCCATGTTATCGAAACTCGACGTCGAATGTTACGACCTTGGTGTGATTCCGGATCGACGTGAAGCCGTTCGGGCCGCATTTCAGCAGGCCGGGGAAATGGCCGATCTGATCCTGACTTCCGGCGGCGTCTCTGTCGGAGAAGCCGATTATGTCACCGAAACACTGGGTGAACTGGGCGAAATTAATTTCTGGCGCATGGCGATGAAACCTGGGAAACCGCTGGCTTTCGGTAAAATGGGCAACGGGGTATTCTTTGGATTACCGGGTAACCCGGTATCGGTGATGGTGACATTCTACCAGTTTGTGCTGCCGACAATACGCAAAATGTCAGGTGAAAAGGAGCGCGAAGCACTGTTAATCCAGGCTCGATGCCTGCAGGACCTGAACAAGGCGCCGGGCCGCATGGAATTTCAGCGCGGCATCTTAAACAGGGAAAGCGATAGCGGCTGGAGTGTTTCCAGTACCGGATTTCAGGGCTCTCATGTATTGAGCTCCATGAGCCGGTCCAACTGCTTTATTCTTCTGCCCGCAGAGAGTAGCGGTGTAAAAAAAGGTGAACGGGTTACCGTCCAGCCATTCCTCGATTTTGATTAGCCTTGTTCTGCCTGCTGCTTGGCGATGTCGGCGCGAACCTTGTCCATATCAAGCTGTTTGACTTGTTCAATAAGCTGATCAAGGGAAGAGCCCGGCAATGCACCCGGCTGGGCAAATACCATGATCTGCTCTTTGAATATTGCCAGCATGGGGATAGAGCGCACCTGGAAGTGGGCAGCCAGTTCCATCTGCTCTTCCGTATTGACCTTGGCAAAAACCATCTCCGGGTTCTTGTCTGAAGCCGCCTCAAAGACAGGTCCGAAACTCTGGCAAGGCCCGCACCAGGACGCCCAGAAATCGATTAATACGACATCATTGTTATCGATGGTGTCCTTAAAATTTTCATTGGTGAGTTCAATCGCCGCCATTACCGCTCTTCCCATTACCTGATCCAACAGATGAATGCAGAGTGTATCAAGTGAGGCTTGCGGGTAAAACCACAGAATTCAGATCAGGACTCGCCGCGCCAGCGCTCTATTCCCTTACCCCGCCTGGCGGGTATTTCCAGATCGGAATCGCCCTGATAGCTTGCGTCCATCTCGACACGGTTGCGGCCCAGTTGTTTGGCACGATACAAGGCCTTATCCGCACGCTCTATAAACGCACTCGCTGTTTCACCCGGCTTGTACAGGGAGACACCGGCAGAAAAGGTAGGGACCGGAACCATGTCACCTTCCGCCTGCCAGCGGGTTTCCAGTGCACGAGTTTTCACCTTGCTCAAAGCCCGCATAGAACCTTCCGCCTCGGTATTTGGTAACAGTACCGCAAACTCCTCACCACCATAGCGGGCGACCAGATCGTGATGTCTGAAGATTGAGAGAATACTCTTGGAATACATCTGCAACACTTCGTCGCCACCCGCGTGGCCGTACTGATCGTTAATCTGCTTGAAGTGGTCCAGGTCAATAAGTGCGAGTGACAACGGAAAGCCATAACGCTGAACACGGGCGACTTCATCTTCAATGCGGCGCAGGAAGGCGCGCCGGTTTGGCAGGCCGGTCAACTCATCAGTCAGACTCAGCAGACGTACCCGGGTCAGTTCATCGCTGAGCTGACGGCTGTCTGACTCAATCAACTGCAGATAGTGGTGGGTACTGTCGAGCTTCTCTGCCAACTCATGGTGGCCCTTGGTGAGTTTTTCGATTTCACGAATCAGCGTCCAACGCAAATCTTCGAGTTCCCTGTCATCACCAGCCTGGTGCAACTCACCCAGCACCACTTCAAGCAACACACCGAATTCTTCGTTCTGCGCAATGGTTCCAAGCACCTGTTGCGCAAGCGTCGCCTGCAGTTTCTGAATATCACGATGCTTGGAATCAAGATGACTGCGATAAGCCGTATCCACCTGTGCTTCCGCATCTCCGCCCTTGCCAATGGATTCCGCAATTAAGTCCGGGATCGGTCTGTGGTTTAGCGCTGCTTCGGGTATCGAAGCTGCGGCGCAGGGCTCTTCGGGACTCACTGCCGAACCCATGTCTGGCACCGATATCACATCAGGGTATAGCTGCTCCGTTGTTTCCGAACCGGCGAGCGACGCGTTGACCGCAGCCGCCAGTGGCTCTGGCCTGTCCGCCTGTGACTTGTCCCGCGCAACATCTGTAATACCGAACGCGGCCAATAGCGGCTCAACAGCGGTCTGAAATAATTCTGAATCCAGCTGTCCAAGCGCTTCAATCTGGCTGGAATAGAGTTCGACATAGTCTCTAAGCGCATCCAGGTCGGCTGCCGCCAATGGCGGCTGCAAACGAGCCTGAAGCAGGCGAACCTGCACCTGTAATGGAGAACCTTCGCGCAGGTGTCCGAGATAAGCAGCGAGCAATTGGTTAATGAGTCCGACGTAGACAAGCTCGACCGTTTCCTGACTGCTCACTACATCATCAAGCATCCGCTCCACCTGGCGGTAGATGACAGCACCAGTCCGGGACTGGCGCAAGGCATCGAGCAGGCGCAATATTTTACGCACACCAGCCCCTTCTATCCGACGCAGATCAGTTGAGCCCATGCTCCGAATTCACTCCCACGACAGCGGTTATTCACTGGGCAATTATTGCCTCTTTGTTGTTATCAACTGCGCTGTTATTTTCAATTAGACCCGGTCCAGATCTGAATACGCAGAGACCACAGCAGCGGAAGTTACTCCGGTTCCGCCTAAAGAACAAACACGTAAACGTCAGTCATTCCGGGTGCCGGCTGACTCACTTAATATTCTGGCTGAAGCCGGGCCCTGGAAAACTCAGTGCCAGCATCAATAGCAACATTAATTCAACTATGTTTTCAGCAAAATAGCTCTGCCTGATCACTGTTCGCAGCAGCCGGTTCGCACCTCAAGCGAAAAAACCGGGTCTTTTTCTTACAAAGTTCTTCTTTTCCTCTTAAGCAAAACCAGCCATTTTCAACAAACCCATACTCCAAACACCGGAACATGACGACACATTTTTGACGGGTGCGCTGGGCGGTCAACAAGGTCATAGGCAGAACGGATTCCGTTATTCCGCAGCCCGGGTAATCAATTGACCGTGTACAGGACTGAGCCCAGCCTCGCCCACCCTGGAGATGCACAAGTTAACCGACGCAAGCCCGCCCGGCCGTCGGCGGCGCCAGCCTGGGGATGGGCGAAGGCAACACCATGAGGGAACAATTGCGAAAGAGAGACTTAACGGGACAGCACTGTCCACACAAAGTGAACCGCCGCGAATCGAAAGCAAGTCCCCCGGGGGAGTACGCTCCCCGGGGCTGCCTGATCTAAAAACTGATGCCGGCTGAGCGTCGACCCGCGACTAACCCAACGCTGAAAAAATCGCCTCGCGAATTTCCTCAACCTTACCGACGCCCGGGATACGAATATAGCGAGGCGCGGCATCCCCCCCCTTGTCAGCCCAGCCGGAGTAGTATTCAATCAGCGGCTCGGTCTGATCGTGATAAACTTTCAGGCGTTGTCGGACGGTGTCTTCCTGGTCGTCGTCACGCTGCACCAGAGGCTCGCCGGTCTGGTCATCCTTGCCCTCTTCTTTCGGTGGATTGAACACGATGTGGTAAGTGCGACCTGAAGCAGGATGTACACGGCGCCCGCTCATGCGTTTAATGATTTCTTCATCGTCCACATCAATTTCCACCACGGCATCAATATCAACAGCCTGCACTTTAAGCGCCTCGGCCTGTGCCAGCGTGCGCGGAAATCCGTCGAACAGGAAACCATTCGCACAGTCATCCTGTGCAATACGTTCCTTGACCAGTCCCAGAATAATATCGTCGGAAACCAGGCCACCGGCATCCATGACCTTTTTAGCCTCGATGCCCAGAGGCGTTCCTTCTTTCACCGCAGCCCGCAACATATCACCCGTGGATATTTGCGGGACACTGTATTTGTCTTTAATGTAATTGGCCTGGGTTCCTTTTCCGGCACCCGGACCACCTAGCAGAATGATGCGCATCGTGATCGCTCCTTAACAACATAGACAGGCGACAGCAACCTGCCAGGATTTAAACCAATCGAATCTTAATCCGATACATTGGGACCTCAGAATCCAAGACGTCCATTATCCCCGGCCGGATTAAAGTAGACAAACAATAGAATGTATGAGGGGATGCGATGGATTTATGAAGTATGGGCCAGCAGTTTTGACAGGGATACGAGTTCGTCGCGGGAATCCAGCACCTTGGTGACCGCTTCAATCACTCGTTCAGGTGCCACCTGCAAGACACTCAGATTGTGCCCCGGAAATTCGCAGGCAGCCGGCAATTCAGCCATGTGCGGATAGATGAAATCGGCTAGTTGCACCAAATGCACCAGCACTTCGTAATTACCCCGGTAGTCTGCATTATGGTGTTCCTGCAGCGTGGTGCGCAGCGCCTCCGGCATCTTCCAGGCCTGCATCAGCCAGGCACCGACACGGGCGTGCCCCATCGCCAGCATATCGCTGGCCTGCCCCATGCCGAGCAGACGGCACTCCAGTTCCGAAACCGACTGTCCGGGATTGGCACTTGCCATATTATTGAGCAGCTTGAACTCCGGGGGAAACAGATGACCCAGCAACAGAATGCCGAAATCGTGCAACAAGCCACACAGGTAACACAAGCCCGCAGTAGGACGTATGGGATCCGGCAGAATAACACCCACTTTCTGCACCAGGACGGCACTGCACACAGCATGCTCCCAGAAACACCTCAGCCCCAGCGGTCCGTCTTCCTGAATACGGAACGAACGTCCCGCCGCCAGACCAAGTGCCAGGTTAAGCACCATGTCGTAACCCAGCACCCGAGCGATCGCCTCCTGGATATTGGTGACACGCCCTGTATAGCTGTAATAGGATGAACTCGCGTAGCGAATCACCTGTGCGGCCAGACTGGGATCGAGCTGAACGATTTTTGCCAGTTGCTGCGCACCGGCGTTTGCATCTGATTGCAGGGCGAGGATACGCCGACCCAGCTCCGGCATGGGTGGCAATTCGTAGACCCGCTCGATGCGTTTCTCAACAGCGCTAATGGAATCAGATTCAATCACAGCTGTCATGGACTCGATATACCCGTCGGACCGTGTCACATTGAAACATTCGCTTCCGTACAGAAAATCCGAATCCGTTCAACACATTGAACGTGTGCTACTGGTACAAGCTCATCGGCACACAGCGCGAAATTCTTTAGCTCTGATTGAATTGACAAACCATCGCAGCATGCGCCGCGCACAGCGCATAAGACGTGCAGGTAGTCATGCAGCGCGCGCAGAGCACAGCCTGAGGGCGTCAATACAGTTTAACTGGATGAATTGCGGAATTAATCAGGCCCTAGGAACCTGTCGGACTTAGGTGTGCATAGCGAGGCGAGTGGGAGAGCGAGGGCAATTCGTCACGATTTCGAGGCGCATAGTGGGACTACGCAACGTGAAATGGGGGTGAATTGGGCTGCTCTCCCGTCGCCGCGGTAGAATCAGCCTAAGTCCGACAGGCTCCTGGACATCATGTCTAGTTCAGCTGGATCCGCTGGCCCCAGGGGACTTTTCCACGCCCCTTGACCAGCCACAATACCGGAAAATCCGGCTCGGATCCGGGGAATTCGCCCTCGGCGTCGGTAAAATAGACCAGAAGGTCCGGCCTCCGGCCTGCATGCTCCAGGTATTCGAAAACCGGCGTAAACCGGGTTCCACCACGCCCGTAAATACCGGATGGCATGGTGAATTCTTCCCAGGGCTCGAATATCCAGGGACCGTTTTCACAAAGCGCGGCGTCGCAGGCGTGCAGGGTCAGGCGTGCACGCATCTGACCTTTGATAGCATCGATTTCCGAAACAAACTCCTGCATTTCGGTATCGTTCACCGAGCCACTGGTGTCCAGTACCACGACCACATCGACCTGGCTACTCTTCAGCGTCGGTAGAATGGCATCCCCTTCCCGGCGCGAGGGACGCTGGTAACTGTAGTCATCCCGCGCAACCGCCGTCATATAGCGGGCAAGCAGCATACGCCAGGGCAACTGGGGTTGTAACAGGTGTTCGACCAGCCGCGCCATGGTGGCACCCAGTTTCCCCGCCTGCATGGCTTGCTGGGCGGCCCCGGCCAGGCGTTGACGCCATTGCACGGCAAGCTGTTCCTGCTCGGTTTCTGAAAGCGGACGCGGCACCGCGCCACTGAGACCGGTGTCCTCCTCACTGTTACTGGCACCGCTCCCCTCCCGGTCATCATTGTCGAGTGGTTGGCCGCCCCCCGCACCTTGCGATTTATGCTCTTCATCATAAAAATGCTCGTCATGAGTCTCATCTTCCATATCGTCTTCGATATAAGGATAGATTTCCTCGGCCATCATGCCTTCGAAACCGCTTTTCAGCAGCACGCCCGGCGGCGGTTTGAGTCCATCCTTGATCAACAAAGGATTGATGGCGAGATCACAGGCAATGTCCCAGCGATTTTTGACGCGATGCTGGCGGCGTGCGAAATGGGACAAGGCACAGTGTAGTGCTTCATGGGCGAGCACGAACTGGGTCTGTTCCAGTGTGAGCTTACTGATGTACTCCGGGTTGTAGTACAGGGCACGGACGTCGGTGCCAATCGTCTTGCAGCGTTCCGGTTTGCTCCCCTTCATCGGCAAGCGCAGCACCAGCGCCCCGAGAAAAGGCTTGTCCAGGATCAGACGGGTACGTGCTGCGCTGAGCTTGGTTTCGATTTCGTCCGACATACCGGTGTAATCAGTACCTACATGTCGAACAACATCACGTCGGCCACCGCCTTGGCCCACTTGGAGAACTGCGGCACCTGGAACAGGTCCTGCCCGATGGCACGGTGCATGTCGGATATCAGCATAACGCCCATTTCGCGCTGCGGAAAGCTGCCGGCATAATCGATGATATGCCCGTAAACGGTCTGCGCATTACCGTTATCACGCGCACGGATCGCCCTCCCCACCAAAGCCGAAGCAACGGCGTATTGAAGATCGGTCTCTTTCGGAACCGCGACCGATTCGCCCCGGGTAATCGCGTCAATATCCGGGAGTTTATCCAGATTATCGACAAAAGCATGCAACTCGATGCCGGCCGCCGGACCGACACAGGCCTGTAAAGCCTCCACCAGGACCTGCGAATTACCACTAAATTTCTGCAGAGCGCGATGCGTGAATTCCCAGGAACGCGGTGACGGAAAAGCCACCGGGTTATGGGCCGGATCAAATTCAAACAACAGCTCGGGCCGGAAGCGCAGGAATGCAATCAGACGTTCGTCCATGCCCCTGGCATATGCCCAGGACACCCAGTCATCCAGGTTCACATCCAGTTCATAATGCGAGAAACGGTTCGCCAGAGGTGCCGGCATGCTGTAGGTCACGCCACGATCACCCTGGCGATTACCGGCGGCAAAAATCGCCCAGCCGTCGGGCACCTCATAGGCACCCAACCTGCGATCCAGGATCAGCTGGTAGGCCGCTGCCGAGACGCTCGGTGGCACCGAAGTAATTTCATCCAGAAACAGAATGCCGCTCGCCCCGTGGCGTTCAGTATCCGGCAACATGGCCGGAACCGCCCATTCGACCTGGTCCCCAACGCGAAACGGAATGCCACGAAGATCTGTGGGTTCCATTTGCGAAAGGCGGATGTCGATCACCGGTACCTGATGGCGTTCGGCAACCTGGGCCACAATCTGTGATTTGCCCACACCCGGCGGCCCCCACAACATCACCGGTGTATGCTGAGCATGTTGCACGCTTTGAAATTCTGTCTCCAGAACCGTTAGCAACTGGGATGGACGCATCTTTCCTCCAAAAACCTGGGCGTGCTAGCCCCCTGACCGAAAATACTCGTCATGGTACGCAAATAACCGGGGAAATGCATGGCACAACGTGGAAAAACACCTAAACACAATGGGTTAAAAGGAACTTCCGCAACAAGCCCCGCCCGCCACCGCCGTGCTCAATAAAAACCAGCCTCCGCCGTTAGTTAGTGTTAATACACAGACCAAAGTCCGATAGTCACATGTCATCTCAACAAACCGGTATTTCGCGCCTGTTGCTCTGTTCTTCAGATAAAGGGAAACTGGAACCGTTTCGCGAACGCCTGATGAACTCCGGTGTCGATGTGGACTGCGCCACCGAGGCCGAACACGCGCAACAGCTGCTGTGGACCCGGCACTATGACGGCGTCGCTATTGACCTGCTACTGGCCGACCGTGACGGCATCTCCTTCGCCATGGAATTGCGCCAGCAACATCCCTGGGTATCAATCCTGGTAATCTCCACAACGCCGAATTGGGGAAAGCGTGAGACACGTCCAGACTGGTTATACCGGTCCGCCGATTATGCGCGTCTCGTGTTCGCATTAAAACAGGCTGCTCAACGCTCCGCAGGCCGCCCACCCAGCATTCTGCATGTGGAGGAAGACGATAGTCTCGCGGAACTGGTACAGAACACCATTGGCAGACAAACGAAGCTGTTCCGGGCGCGTTCCGCGCAGGAAGCACAGATTGCAATGGCGTTACGGAAATACGATCTCGCGCTGATTCGCACCCTGATGCCAAGCTTGTCGCCCGAGTGGAAAGGCCATCTGGCCGCCCAGCAACCGGTTCTTTGTATTAATGCGGAAACCGGCCATGACCCACTGCTGACAATTCTCAATAATCTACGATGTACGCCCCACTTCCACCAACCCGCCTACTGCTGAAAACGCAACGGCGCCGCGCGCCCCGTCGCTCGATACTGCAGGTAATCTTCAACGATCTGGGCGTGATCAAAAGCCATGTCCGGGCACTCACCCGGGTTAAAAAAGGCCAGGTTCTTGGCGTCGTCACTGGCTTTAGCGAACCCTGACGCCGTCGTCACATAAACGGCACTCACCGTATGTCCGCGCTCATCGCGTTCGGGATCTGAATAGCAGCCGAGCAAGCCAACCAGGTGCACATCCAGCGACGTCTCTTCCCTGGCTTCCCGAATAGCCGCCTGTTCGAGGCGTTCGCCCACATCCACAAATCCGCCGGGTAACGCCCAACCATAGGGAGGATATTTGCGCTCGATAAGCACGACGGGCCTGCCAGGCTGATCGAGCATCTCGATGATGACATCGACCGTCAGCAGGGGTGTGACCGGTCTCACCATTTCAGGTCACGCAGCTGTCGCCGCGCTTTCTTGTCCGGTTTGCGTTGCGGATGGGGCGCGCTGATGGCTGCCAGACGATGCTGCTCGCGCAGTGCTGCTCGTCTTTTGATACTCTCCTGAGACTCCTCATACAGGGTCTGTGCCACGCTGGCTGGTCCGCGGCGCCCCGACAACAAGACAACCCGAACCTGATATTCGAACCCACTCTTGTGAATCTCGAGTTCATCACCCGGTTTCAGGACCCTGGCCGGTTTGACTCGTGCGCCATTGAGCTGAACCTTGCCACCACCGACCGCCTGCGCGGCAAGACTCCGCGTCTTGTAGAAACGCGCCGCCCACAACCATTTATCAATGCGAACCGAATCGGTCATCAGACTGCGGCTTCGGCTGCTGCCATAAGTTGTTCGACAGGGACGGCTCCATCCAGGCGGCGCTGACCGATAAAAAAGGTCGGAGTGGCTTGTACACGAAGTTTCTGCGCAGCCTTCAGGTAGCGCTGCAGACGCCTGCCGGCGGCTTCATCCTGCCAGGCCGATGCTATCTGGGCATCAGTCATACCTGCAACCAGCGCCAGGCTATGCAGGCAATCGAGATCCCCGATATTGCTGCCTGCGCAGAAAAACGCCTCGAACAAGCGCGCATGCAGACGGTAAAACACATCCGGATCAACGGTTTTCGACGCCTCTGCCAGCTGCAGAGCGGAATGCGAATTGGTGGTGAAATCGTGCTCACGCAAAGACAGATTTTCTTCCTCGGCCATGCGGCAGAGCGTGGCCATCATGCGTTTCCAGCTCTCGGCGGGATAATTCAACGATGACACAGGCTCGCCCTGTGGGGAAGTCTCGGGATGGATTTCCAGGAAACACCAGTTGACTTTAAGTTCGAAACGAGTCCGCAGACGATTAAGACGCGCGTCACCGATGTAACAGAAGGGGCAGATATAATCACTGAAAACGGTCACTTTAAGTTCAGGTTTCGACACCGCCACACCCCGTCGCAGAAATAAGCGCCAGGGGAGTCACAAAAATAGCCAGCGACTCCCATGGCTGCTCACGGAAACGCTCAGTGCTTGGACAACCCTACCAGGATTGCGTTCATACGCTTTACGAACGCCGTTGGATCTTCCAGCTGGCCGCCTTCATTCAACATTGCCTGCTCAAATAACAGGTGTGACCATTCGGAAAATTTTTCCTGATCCTGCTCATCTTTGAGACGAACAACCAGAGGATGGCCCGGATTCACCTCCAGGATGGGCTTGGTGTTTGGCAGAGCGTGCCCGGCCTGCTTCATGACCTGTTGCAGGTGGACGGCCATTTCATGCTCTTCCAGCACCAGGCAGGATGGAGAGTCGGTCAGACGATGACTGATACGGACTTCTTTCACATCGTCGGTCAACGCATCCTGGATGCGTGTCACCAGGTCCTTGAACTCGGTTTCCACCTGCTTTGCGGACTCTTCCTCGCCTTCGTCACCCAGCTTGCCGAGATCGAGTTCGCCCTTGGCGACCGATACCAGCGCTTTGCCGTCAAACTCGGTGAGATGAGAGACCATCCATTCATCAACCCGATCATGCAACAACAGGACCTCGATACCTTTTTTACGAAACACTTCGAGGTGCGGGCTGTTTTTTGCTGCAGCAAAGCTGTCCGCTGTCACGTAATAGATCTTTTCCTGCTCCGGCTGCATACGGCTGATATAGTCTTCCAGCGAAACACTCTGTTCATCCGTGTCACTGTGGGTGGACGCGAAACGCAACAACTTGGCAATGCGCTCGCGATTGGCAAAGTCTTCCGCCGGCCCCTCTTTCATTACCCGGCCGAACTGCGCCCAGAATTCCGCATATTTTTCCGCTTCATTCTTGACCATGTTTTCCAGCAGTCCAAGCACCTTTTTCACCGATGCCGCCCGGATGGTGTCTATAAATTTGTTCTTCTGCAGAATTTCCCTTGAGACGTTGAGCGGCAGATCATCCGAGTCAACCAGACCACGCACAAAACGCAGGTACTGAGGCATCAGGTTCTCTGCATCATCCATGATAAACACACGCCGTACATACAGCTTGATACCGTGCCGGTGCTCGCGATCCCAGAGATCGAATGGTGCCTGCTTGGGAATGTATAGAAGCGTGGTATAGGACTGGGTACCTTCCACCTGATTGTGGCTCCAGACCAGTGGCTCACCGAAGTCATGAGCGACGTGTTTATAGAACTCCTTGTACTCGTCATCCGAAATATCGCGTTTCGCGCACTTCCAGAGTGCCGAGGCATTATTGACCGACTCGAACTCATCTTCCTTGCCCTCTTCCATCGAGGCCATTTCTATAGGCAGGGAAATATGGTCGGAATACTTGGTAATAATCGATCGCAGACGGTAGGCCTCCAGAAACTCATCTTCATCCTCGCGCAGGTGCAGTACGACCTCCGTGCCACGGCTTTGCTTTTCAACCGCTTCCAGGGTGTAACTGCCCTCGCCATCAGAAACCCAGCACACAGCTTCATCAACCGCTGCGCCCGCCCGGCGCGTGATGAGCGTCACTTCATCAGCCACGATAAAGCTCGAGTAGAAACCTACACCGAACTGGCCGATGAGCTCCATATCCCTGCTTTGATCACCGGTCAGCGAATCGAAGAACTGCCGCGTACCGGACTTGGCAATGGTGCCGATATTTTCCATGACCTCTTCGCGCGTCATGCCGATGCCATTATCGCTGACGCTGACGGTGCGCTTGTCTTTGTCGAAACTGACGCGGATTTTCAGCTCACTGTCCCCGTCGTATAGCGCATCATTGGACAAGGCTTCAAATCGCAGTTTGTCGCAGGCATCCGATGCGTTGGAAATCAGTTCGCGGAGAAATATCTCCTTGTTGGAATACAGGGAATGGATCATCAGGCCCAGCAACTGCCTGACCTCGGTCTGGAATTCCAGTGTTTCTTTCTGTGTTTCTGTGGTCATGTTTAAAAACCCGTCTGTAGAAAATTAATAAACCGTACCGCGGCCCATCGTTGATTATCCTGCCCTAATGTGGGGATGCCTCCCACCAATTTCAACACCCTCATGTTGGAGCAGCCAGCGTTTGACCGAAACCAGTCGGCCGTGGCTGTCGCCAGCGAAACCACCCAGGCCACTGCCTGCTACGACGCGATGACAGGGGATCAGGATAGGCACGGGATTGCTGCGGCAGGCATTTCCCACCGCCCGCGCACCGCTACTCAGCCGTGCCGCCAGATCACCATAAGTCATTATTTTTCCTGGTTTAATCGAACACAATCCCTGCCAGACCCGACGCTGGAACGGCGTCCCGCACAGCTGCACGTCCACGTCCGCTACCTGCCGGGGATTTTCGAAGTAGGCCTCCAGCGAGCTCACAACATGGCTGGCCTGGTCGCTGTCAGCCTCGATCAGGCCGTACCGTCCGCTTAAAAACAGCAGCCGACTGAGCGCCTTCCCCCGCATCTGAATACCCAGCCGCCCCACGGGTGAATCAATCACTGCATCGAATGCCTGACCAGCCCCCATACTCGGTTACTCTTTGTTTTTGACCGCAGCAACAAGGTGCAGCCGCTGGATTTCATTGTTGAGCACAGCCTTGCGACTGGCATCGCGGGTGGCATGCAGGAGACTGGCGTAGATCTGCCGTGCATCTTCCAGCAAGCCGGCCTCAACCAGGACCTTGGCGGCACGGTAGCGAGCTGTCTGCGCCCAGGGGTCCATTGCCGTCGGCTCCAGCAGAGTCGCCGATTTCAGATAGAGGTAGGCGGCCTGATCAAACTGCTCAAGGGCCTGCGACGAATCAGCCATCCAGAACAACAGTTCACGTCGCTGCTGCTGCTCGAGCCGCTTGTGCAGAAGCGCGTCAAACAGCAGCAGTGCCTGCTGGTGATACTGTAGCGTCTGCAAATCAAAAACCACCTGCAAAAACCGGTCAACCTGCTGCGGGTCCCAGTCCCGGTCATTTGAAGCCAGCAACTGCTTTAACAGTTCAACACCGCGATCCACATCGACAGTAAAAATCGCCACCCGTGCACGACGCAGATCCCACTCAAATCCATCACTGCCCTCCGGTGGCGTCACCAGCCCCGCCATTAACCGGGACGCTGTTTTCAGGTCACCTGAGTCCAGCGCTGCATCGATCAGCCGGTAGCGGATGACCGGGGGCAGATCATCAACTTCAGCATAGCGCGCTGACTCCAGATACAGACGCTCAACCAGGTTTTTTCCATTCTCCAGTTCGTCGAGGATTCCGACCAGATAGCCATGCGCCACGAAACGGCGCTCTGCGCTGGAACCGTACACCGAAAGCACAGAAAAAAGTATGCGGGCGCGCACGGGATCGTCACCGAGAGCTTCAGTGGCCGGGAAGTACCAGTCTTCATCATTACCGAGGAGTTTCTGCTCCTGGTTGCCGATGCGTTTACCCTGCTGCAGGTACGCATCCCAGAGCTGATCGACATCGACCTCAAACAAACCGTGGGTCAACTCATGATCGACAGGCAACGACAAAGCGTGTTCGAGATATTCGATCTGTTTAAAGGGTTGCCGGGCCAGTTTTGCGGCACCCGCCGCCAGGCCCCAGAAAGCACCTCGTAGTTCAGGCTGTTCAAGCTGCCTCGCCAGTTTGACGGCAGCCTGTTCCACCTGAGGCGCCTGTTGCGGTGACATCAGCAACTGCGCGGCATAACGCAGAAATACTCCCTGCGGTGTATCATCGCCTTTTAACAGCTCGAAAGCGGATTCACTGTCCCCTGCCCGCAACAGCACCCGGGCATTCAACCAACGCCATTGCGGATTCTCGTCACCAAAATCCTGGCGGTAACGCAACAAAGCCAGCCGGGCATCCTCATTTCTGTCTTCGAGGACGTAACTTCGCACCACCAGACGACGCCAGCGCGCTCTGTCGCCACGCTCTGCGCTGTTGCTGTAGGACCATAATAGTGTCCTGGCCGTTGCCCGCGCAGCCTCAGCCTGCCCCAGTTCTAATTGAGCATCGGCTTTCATCGATAGTGCCTGGCGGCTGAAATGCTCATTGACAGACTCCGGCAGATCATCCACCCGCTCTATCAGCAACGGATACAGACCCTGACCGGCAAGAATCTGCAGCCGTTCCTGCTCCCAGGCCATCCATTCGACAACATCCTGATCCGGCTTCGGCTGCTCTGAATCCATGCGCCGCAACGCCAGCTGTGGAGCACCTGCCCGGGCGAGTTGGGCCAGTTCCTTCAAACTGCCGGTATCGAGGGCAAGGACCTGAGCCGCAGGGTAGAGACTCAGGCCAACGGCCAAGCTGAAGCAGCGGGTCACCGTGGCCAGACAGCCCCTCAGCCGTGCGCCAACAAAAACGGGCGGCCTGTGGCCAGGTCGCCCGTCGATCTGCACCACTGCGGAAGCCGGAGGCTGCCGCACGGAATCAAAGCTTCTCTTTGATCCGCGCCGCCTTGCCCGAAAGTTCACGCAGGTAGTACAGCTTGGCACGGCGTACATCACCACGACGCTTGACCTGGATACTCGCCACCGACGGGCTGTAAGTCTGAAAAACGCGTTCGACACCTTCACCGTGCGAAATCTTGCGCACCGTAAACGCGGAATTCAGACCGCGATTACGCTTGCCGATCACAATGCCTTCAAAGGCCTGCAAACGCTCGCGATTACCTTCCTTGACCTTGACCTGTACGACCACGGTATCACCCGGGGAAAATTCAGGGATTTCCTTGGTCATCTGTTCGCTATTCAGTTCTTCAATAATATTACTCATGAGTCTTCCCCTGAGGGTTCAATCTGTGATTCCGTCGATTACTGCTCGCGGATAAACTCCGCCAGCAACGCCTTTTGCTCCTCTCCAAGCGTCATCCGCTCCAGCAGATCCGGCCTGCGCTGCCAGGTCCGCCCCAGCGATTGCTTCATACGCCAACGTGCGATCTCAGCGTGATTACCGCCCAACAGCACGCTCGGTACGGCTTTTCCGTTGACAACTTCCGGCCGCGAATAATGCGGGTAGTCCAGCAAGCCGTCCATAAAGGAATCCCGCAGCGCCGATTCTTCGTCACCGAGCGCTCCGGGTAACAGTCGCGCCAAAGCATCGATGCATACCAGCGCGGCCGGCTCACCACCGCTCAGCACATAGTCGCCGATAGACCACTCTTCATCGACGTGCTGTTCAACGATGCGCTCGTCGATCCCTTCATAGCGACCTGACAGCAGTATCAAGTGCGGCAATTCGGCAAACCGCCTGACAGCCATCTGATCCAGCCGTCGACCCTGTGGACTCAGATACATAACCGGCCCGCCGCCCTGCGCCCGTGCCGCGGCGATAGCGTCAGCCACCGGTTGCACCTGCATGACCATACCCGGTCCACCACCGTATGGTCTGTCATCGACATTGCGATGCCGGTTGCTCGCATAATCGCGCGGATTCCACGTATGCAGATCCAGCAAACCTTTTTCAATGGCGATGCGTGGAATGCCATACCCGCAACACGTCCGGATCATGTCCGGAAACAGGGTCACCAGATCAATACGCATACTGGCGCCCCCTAAAAATCCTTGTCCCAGTCGACCCGAATTTCCCGCTTATCCAGGTCCACATTGACAATCGCCTGGTTCAGCACGAACGGGATCAGACGTTCCCGATCGCCTTTGACAACCAGCACATCGTTAGCGCCGGTTTCAATCAGGTGGTCTACCGTTCCCAGTAATTCACCCTCTATGGTGACCACCGTCAATCCCTGCAGATCACGCCAGTAGTACTCTCCTGGCGCTGCATCAGGAAGCTGGTCACGCCGGATAGCGATCTCACAGCCCATTAACGCCTGGACCTGGTCCCGGTTTTCACAACCAGCCAAGCGAGCAATCACGCCTTTCCCATGCCGACTACCTGCGGCCAGTGGCTTTTCCAGCCAGTCCCCGCCGCTGCCTTTCAGATACCACGGCTGGTAGCGGATAATGTTTTCACGCGGACGGGTATAGGAATAAACACGTACCCATCCACGGATTCCATAGACCCCAGAAATCCGGCCTACAGGAATGAAATACGCTTGTGACTCGCTTTCGCTTACTGCGCCTGGTCCTTGAGCAGTTTGGCGACGCGATCTGAGGCCCGAGCGCCCTTGCTGACCCAGTGCTGGGCACGCTCAGCATCGATCTTGAGACGAACTTCTTCACCAACAGCAATCGGATTAAAGAATCCAATGCGTTCGATGTAACGGCCATCACGGCGATTACGGGAGTCTGTGACCACCACGTGAAAAAAAGGCCGCTTTTTTGCACCGCTGCGCGCCAGTCGAATAGTTACCATCGAGATCGAACCCCTACATCATAAATAAAGTTCACGGCCGCGGAAAATCCGGCAGCACAGAAGAGCGGGCATTTTACGCGAATCAGCTGAAAAGTGAAGCCATTAAAAGCAAATTAAAACACGCGCTGTGAACAAAGCAGCACACGAACATGTTGATATTATTTACAGGTAGATACACCAATAATGCTGGCATAAGAAAAAATGTAACTTATTTATTTTATTAGCCATTTATGGGTATCCCCGCCCCCGGACACGCCCCCCGGTTGACGGATTTATTTACATTTCAAGTGATAACACTGAGGGCTTACCACCACGAAAATCACAACTCATTGTTTTCATATTATTTATTTTTATTGGCACATGGTTTGCATATAAGGCATTCAAGGAACAAACGTAAAACAATCAGGAGCTAAAGACGGTTGACTGCCAGTTGTCGCTAAGAACAACCTGCAACAGCCCGAGAACTTTCTACCGGAAACAACAAAGAACAAGTACCGGTGGCAGGGGGATGAATAATAAAAGCAATACTCCTATACGGCGATACCTTCGGGTTCGCCGTTTTTATTTTTTAACATCGATTGTCGGCAGGGACGCGCATTTTTACCACAACCACTCCGTCGATGCCCCGTGTCAGAAAGGGAACCCCTGAGGCATGCGCCCCTTCATTCCACGCATCATGTTCTTCATGCCACCCTTCGACATTTTCTTCATCATTTTCTGCATCTGCATAAACTGCTTCAGCAGGCGGTTTACATCCTGAACCTGTGTTCCGGAACCTGCCGCAATACGCCGGCGCCGTGATCCCTTGATAATATCCGGGAAACGCCGCTCCTGCGACGTCATGGAACGGATGATCGCCAGCATGCGGTGCATATCCCGATCATTAACCTGGTCACGCACGTTCTGGGGTAACTGACCAACCCCGGGCAGTTTATCCATGAGACTGCCCAGCCCGCCCATACCCATCATTTGCTCCAACTGATCGTGAAAATCTCCCAGGTCAAAGCGTTTACCCTTGTGCAGTTTTCTGGCCAGATTGGCGGCCTTATCCTTATCGACCTTGCGCTCCGCCTCTTCCACCAGACTGAGCACATCGCCCATCCCCAGAATCCGTGACGCCACACGGTCAGGGTGAAAGGGTTCCAGCGCCTCGGTTTTTTCGCCGATACCGAGAAACTTGATTGGTTTACCCGTAATTGAGCGAATCGACAGCGCTGCCCCGCCGCGGGCATCACCATCGGTCTTGGTGAGGACAATACCGCTCAGCGGCAACGCATCATTAAATGCGCGCGCCGTGTTGGCGGCATCCTGGCCGGTCATGCTGTCGACCACGAACAGGGTTTCGATGGGATCAATGGCAGCGTGTACACGCTGGATTTCATCCATCATTTCCTCATCGATATGCAGACGACCTGCGGTATCGACAATCAGCACGTCAAGGTGCTTGTTGCGCGCATGTGCCAGCGCCGCGCCGGCAATCGCGACAGGATCCTGGTCGGACTGACTGGGGAAAAATTCCACGTCGACCTCAGCCGCCAGCGTCTGCAACTGATCGATCGCCGCGGGACGATAGACATCACAACTGGCTACCAGAACGGATTTCTTTTTGCGCTCCTTGAGCCAGCGTGCCAACTTGGCTGTGGACGTCGTCTTACCCGAACCCTGCAGACCCGCCATCAATACCACGGCTGGTGGCTGAACTTTGAGCTGCAATTCATCACAGGCTTCACCCATGATGGACACCAGCTCGTCATTGACAATTTTAACCAGAGCCTGTCCCGGACTCAGGCTCTGCAGAACTTCCTGCCCAACCGCCCGCTCACGGACCTTTTCGATAAATTCCTTGACCACCGGCAAAGCGACATCCGCTTCCAACAAGGCCATGCGCACTTCGCGCAGGGATTCCCGGATATTATCTTCGCTCAAACGACCCTGGCCACGCAGTCGCTTGATCGTTCCGCTCAGTCGATCAGTGAGATTTTGAAACATTCCAGTACTCCGTCAAACAATCGGAGATTATAGCTTGAAGTGCTCCCCCCCGCACAGGCGATACACCGGGAGCTCATCAATATGGCCGCGGCATTGGGCGAGAATGATATCTTCGCTGCCGGGTTTCAGGTGGGTCAGATACAATCTGGGCCGATGCTGCAGTTTTTTCAGGTCATCGGCCAGCAATTGCGGGCAGTAGTGGTGCGCCTTGGAACTCAGCTCACGATCTTCGTCTGCAAAAGCGCTTTCCACAATCAACAGGTCCAGATTATCGTGGCGATTCAGCGCCTCCCAGAATGCGTCATTGCTGGTGGTATCGCCACTGAATGCAAAACAACCGACACCATTCTGCACCCGGTAACCCGCCGCCGGAACCACGTGATTCACAGCGATCATTTCAATACTGCGGTTATCAACTCCGATCTGCTGCCCCGGTGACATGACCTGGAAACGCAACACCGGATTTTCGGCGCTCGGCAGCTGGGAAAAATCCGGCCATACGTGCCAGTTAAAAATATGATCCTTCAGAACCTGTATGGTTTCCTGCCGCGCGTGAAGGACCACTGGCTCGGTAATCTGTTCGAACACGGAGTCGATCAGCATGGGTATACCGGCAATATGATCGAGGTGGGAGTGAGTCACGAATATATGGCGAATTTTCGCCATCTCCTCGAGACTCAACTCTGTAACTCCAGTTCCGCCATCAATCAGAACATCGTCGTCAACCAGCAAAGAAGTTGTGCTCAGATCCGCACCGATCCCTCCACTACACCCTAAAACCCTTAGTTTCATACATCACGCTTTGCAGTCTGTTTCCCTGCTTAATGCGAGGATCGTGCCAGCGCTTTTCACAGAAAAAATGCAGGCTGTGTCACACTTCCGGCCCAGAAACCACTGTCTGGCCCGCTTGCCACAAACTGACTGCCGTAATGCGTCAGCACACCTGACACAGTCAGGCAATCCTGCCGACAACCAAGACTTTCAGCCACCGGCGGCTTATGCCATTATTCCTTATATGAGCCTTTTTGCTTTTACCGTAGCCACTATCGTCTTGTATCTGCTGACCAGTGCCGCTCTCACCATGCGCCTGGCCAGCGCAGAATCGGGGCCACAGATAAGCCGTGCCGCGGCACTGGTACTGGGTTTCAGCGCAGTGATCCTGCACGCTGTTGTTCTCTATCCGGACCTGATGACAGGAGACGGGCTTAATCTGGGTTTTTTTAATGCAGCCTCATTAATCGCCCTGCTGACGATCGTGGTACTGTTGCTGGCTGCCCTCAAACAACCGGTCGAAAATCTGGGTATTCCACTGCTCCCGATTGCCGCCGCTACAGTCGCGCTTGCCAGCTGGGCCCCGGGACAAAAGGCGACGATCACATCGGGGGCGTGGCAACTCGAACTGCATATTCTTTTCTCGGTACTGGCTTATAGTCTTTTTGCACTGGCGGCCGTACAGGCTGTGCTGCTGGCAATTCAGGATCGGCATTTACGCAACCGTCACCCTGGCGGATTCATTCGCGCCCTGCCTCCGCTGGAGATCATGGAGCAGCTGCTGTTTCAGATGATTGGCACAGGCTTTGTGCTGTTAAGCGCTGCCCTGTTGACCGGAATCGTCTTTCTGGAGGATATCTTTGCCCAGCGCCTGGCACATAAAACCTTTCTCTCCATTGCGGCCTGGAGCATCTTTGGCATACTGCTGTGGGGCCGCTGGAAATTCGGCTGGCGTGGTCGCAAAGCCATCCGCTGGACCCTGAGTGGATTCGGACTGCTGATACTGGCCTATTTTGGCAGCAAACTGGTCCTGGAAATAATTCTTGGCGGAGTCGCCTGACAAGGCTGTGCATAAGATCTAAAATGGACTCAGTTCCGCAACCGAGTTAGACCTCTTTGGACAACATTCCCCTTGGCGCGCTGTTTGGCGCACTGTGTTTCTTAATCATACTCTCGGCGTTTTTTTCCGGTTCTGAAACCGGGCTGATGACGCTCAACCGCTATCGCCTGCGTCATCTGGTACGTGCGAAGCACAAAGGTGCCACGCGTGCGCAGAAACTTCTGGAGCGCCCCGACCGTCTGATCGGACTCATCCTGCTCGGCAACAATTTCGTCAACATTCTTGCCTCCTCGCTAACCACTGTTATTGCATTGCGACTGGGCGGAGAAGCCGGCATCGCCATCGGGGCCGGACTGCTGACGCTGGTTATCCTGGTTTTCGCCGAAGTCACACCAAAAACACTCGCCGCACTGCACCCGGAACGAGTGGCCTTTCCTGCCGCCTTCGTCTATGGCCCGCTGCTTTGGATTCTCTACCCACTGGTCTGGGTCGTTAACGGAATCACCAACACCCTGCTTGAATTGTTTGGAATTCGCCGGGAGGACAGCTCGACAGATGCACTCAGCCAGGAAGAGTTGCGCACCGTTGTCCTGGAAGCCGGCGCCATGATTCCCAAACGTCATCAGGATATGCTGCTAAACATCATTGACCTCGAAAAAGTGACCGTGGAAGACATCATGGTACCGCGCAAGGAAATAGCCGGCATCAACCTGGAGGACGATTGGGAGACCAGTGTTCGTCAGATCACTAACAGCCAATACACGCGTTTACCGGTGTTCCGGGACAACATCGACCACGTGATCGGCTTTATACACCTGCGCAAGATATTACCACTGCTGAAGAAAGACAAACTGGACGAGGAAATGCTTGTGAACCTGATCAGGGAACCGCTGTTCATACCGGAAAACACGCCACTCAACCGCCAGTTGTTGAATTTCCAGCATGAGCGCAGACGCATCGGTCTGGTCGTTGACGAGTACGGCGATATTCAGGGCCTGGCCACCCTGGAGGATATTCTCGAAGAAGTGGTTGGCGAGTTCACAACAGACCCGTCTTCCAGCATCAAAGATTTCACAGCCGATAAAGACGGCAGCTTTCTGGTTAACGGAACCGCAAATGTACGCGACCTGAATCGCGACCTGAACATGGAATTACCCACCGATGGCCCAAAAACGCTAAACGGCATGGTGCTGGAATACCTGGAAGACATCCCTCAACCCGGGACCAGCCTGCTGTTATCCCGCTATCCGGTCGATATCGTACAAACAAAAGGTAACCTGATTAAAACACTGCGTGTACACGTCAATAAGCGGCGTCCCGACGGCCCTTTGCCGCGTCACTAGGCAAACGAATTACACACAACAATACCTTTAATAACAATAATATATAACTTTTTACACAGTTACCAGGCACTCATTCCAAACTGAAACCATCACAGATTGGGGCAACGCGGCCGCTGTTTAGAACCAGGATTAAGAATATGCCTAAGGGGGCATCCATGGCAAAACTGACGTTGTCATTCAAAGACCGTAAACTCAAGGTTTTTGCGTTGCAATCCAGCGACTGTCTTATAGGGCGCGAGTCAGACTGTACGATTCCGATTGACAGCCTTGCCATCGAACCCAGGCATGCCCGTGTTCGTACCGTCGACGAAGAATTTATCGTTGAACCCATGAGCGACGCTACACCGGTGCGGGTCAACGAGCAGACCATAGGTGAAGCACATCCATTAAAGGAAGGCGACCTCATTCAAATCGGTAAACACACGCTGCGCTTTTCCGCAGAAACCGACGTCATCGGCCAGAGTTCTGTCGTCACAAGAATGCCAGCCGTTGGCTGGTTACAGATCCAGAGTGGCCGACATCTCGGCCGGACCATCCGTATTAACAAAGCGTTCACCCGCATTGGTAAACCAGAAGTGTCACTTGCCATCATCGCCCACCGGGACCAGGGCTACTACCTCTCGCACCTGATTGGGGATAAAACACCATATATCAATCACCAGGATATCGGCGAAGAAAGCTACAAATTGCAGAATGGAGATCAAATCACAATTGGAAAACTTCAACTTCAGTTTTTTGCCGATGCGGTTGCCTCCCAGGAATCAGAAGTGAAGGAAGGCGAACAGGAGCAGGAAAAGCAGCGGCAATTCGACCGGATTCCTTTTAAGCTACCCGCCACCCTGCGAACAGAACAACAGTCATGGGAGACAGAACTCATCGACATTTCATTGCATGGCGCATTAATAAAGGCACCCGGGACTTTTTCAGCCGACCAGCAACAACCCTATCGGCTAATCATTCACCTTGAAAGTACCCCAGAAATCTCTATGGTTACTCTCATAGCCCATCACGAAGACGGGGTTCTGGGATTGCGCTGTAAAGACATTGACACCGACAGCATCACCCATCTGCGCAGATTGATAGAATTAAACTTGGATAATCCAGAACTTCTGGAACGTAAGCTATCAGCACTCGGCTAAGCGAACCAGTCCAGAACATCTGAATAACGAGAGACAGCATGGATATCCAAACCATCCACACCGGATTTCGGTGCATTAGCAGCCGGAATGAGGGCCCGTTTAAAGCCCAGCTTGGCGGCCTCTCGCAGGCGTTCCTGACCATTCGGGACCGGTCTAATCTCCCCTGCAAGCCCAACTTCACCAAATACGATCAGATCATTGGGTAAGGTACGGTCACGGAAACTCGAGAGCACCGCCAGCAACACCGGCAAATCAGCCGCTGTTTCATTCACCCTCACTCCGCCTACCACGTTGACAAAAACATCCTGATCACTCATCAGCACGCCACCATGACGGTGTTGCACCGCCAGCAGCATAGCCAGACGATTCTGCTCCAGCCCTAAAGTAACTCGGCGTGGATTGGATAGCTGGCTGTCATCCACCAGCGCCTGGACCTCGACCAGTAACGGACGCGTACCCTCCATAGTCACCAGAATGACGCTGCCGGCTACGGGCTGTTCGTGGCGTGACAGGAAAATTGAGGAAGGATTGCGGACTTCCTTGAGTCCTTTGTCGGTCATCGCGAATACGCCGAGCTCATTAACCGCACCAAAGCGGTTCTTCACCGCCCTGATAATGCGATAACGGCCTCCCGAATCCCCCTCAAAATACAAAACAGTGTCCACCATGTGTTCCAGTACCCGGGGGCCAGCCAGTGTACCCTCCTTGGTGACGTGACCAACCAGAAACAATGCCACACCGGTCTGTTTGGCAAAACGGACCAGTTGCGCCGCACTTTCCCGTACCTGACCGACCGAACCGGGTGCCGACTGCAGAACTTCGGTGTACAAAGTCTGAATCGAATCGATCACCATAACCCGCGGTACTTCGTCGTGGGCATGTTTGAGAATACGCTCTACCTGCGTCTCTGCCAGTATTCGGACGGCATCCGCCTTAATTCCAAGACGCCTCGAACGAAGCGAAACCTGCTCAGGGGATTCCTCACCCGTTACGTACAGCACCTTCAACTGGTCTGAAAATGTTGCCAGCGCCTGCAGTAATAGTGTCGACTTGCCAATACCCGGATCACCGCCAATCAGCACAACTGAACCTGCGACCAAACCACCGCCCAATACCCGGTCAAGTTCTTCCATCCCCAGCGGCATGCGAGCTTCCTGACCAGGTTGCACGTCGGAGAGATTCTGCACTAGCGGCTGAGTGTCACCGGCATAACCTGCGAATCGGGATGCCTTGCCAGCTGCCGAGACCACCGACGCTGTTTCGGCCAGACTGTTCCAGGCACCACATTCGCCGCACTGCCCCGCCCACTTCGGGCTTTGAGCGCCACATGCTGAACATTGGTAGAACACTTTGGGTCGAACCATTTAAGAATTATCCTCATACTAAAATCGAGAGCGAATTCGGCTAGTATTACAAGGCAGCCGGTAAAGTAAAGTAGTCATCTAATCTCACATGAATCTCTCAGCGTCTACCTTCTCTGGAAACATACTGTCACAGACACGCCCCTCCCTGCGTAATTACTCATTGTAATCCGATCTATACACCCTAAATGCCTGTGTACTTCCGCCGCTGAATCTGGCACCCTTAATTTTGACCGTACCAAGAGGGGGTGGGTTTGCATGAATGGGCTCGTAGCCAGGATTGCGACACGGGAGTACGTGCATTGAGTACAAATAATGAATTTTTACGGCGACGCCTGCGTCATCTGAATGTAACGCTGGATCAATCAGCGCGTGCTGTCTGGGTAGAGTTCAAATATGCTACGGAGCGCCCCTGTTGCTCACCAGAGCTCCTGAAAGAGCTGCAGACTGTTCAACATACAATCCGTCAAACAGCCCAAACTGGATACCATCAAAATCTTTCAGACAGGCTTCTATTTCAGGTTTTGGCATCTTCTGACACCCGCGCCTTCAACCTAGGGGGCGACCTTAATTATTTCATTGAACTGATAGAGGCTGGCGACAGAGAAAACTTATTGGGCTATGCCAAAACATGCATTGATATTCAGTTTTCTTCAGTTA
>Ga0316201_10000100_pt1 | contig 35155 bp, 28 predicted proteins | sample CS6wburrow_MG_FD_204516 | JGI IMG/M metagenome (GOLD analysis project Ga0316201, IMG submission 204516) | Coastal sediment microbial communities from Delaware Bay, Delaware, United States - CS-6 worm burrow | ecosystem: Environmental > Aquatic > Marine > Coastal > Sediment | place: USA...
GGCGGCGCGCGGCTTCAAGGTTGTACCGCATATTGCGGCACGCATGGTGCGCAACAAGACCCATCTGCGCGAGATCTTTGCCCGCATCGATCAAACGCCGATCATCAGCCTGTTTGTGCCAGGCGGTGACGCGGATCCGCCAGTCGGTGACTATCCGAGGGCGCTCGACCTGTTGCGCGACATGGCTGACATCGATCACAAATTCACGGAAATCGGTATTGCTGCACATCCCGAGGGGCACCCGGCAGCCAGTGACGAAGAACTGATCGAGCAGTTGCTGGCCAAGCAGGAGTACGCCAGCTATATGGTCACGCAAATGTGCTTCGATGCAGTGCAGGTCGATACATGGCTGCACGGTATTCGCGGACGCGGTATTCATTTGCCGGCCTGGCTCGGCGTGCCCGGAGCATCCGATCGGAGCGCGCTGATAAAAACGTCACTGCGCATCGGCGTAGGCGATTCAGTCCGCTTCCTGAAACGTCAGGGTAAGAAGACCGCGCACCTGATGGCGTCGCGCGAATTTGTCCCGGATAAACTTCAGGTAGCACTCGCACCAACAATCGCAAACCCGGATCTCAAGGTTGATGGACAGCACGTCTTCTGCTTCAACCAGGTCGAGCGCACCGAGAAATGGCGGCACGACTTTATCGCGTCAATCGGAAATAATTAGAAACGAGCTCGTTGTCTCGATCAGTCCGGACACCACAATCATGTAGGCGAACGAAATCGCCAGCACTCTCCAGGCTGCCCCGCTCCAGGTAATCGAGTAGACGCGCCGCAGGGAGATAAGAAAATAGGCCAGCATGTAGAGCAACAGGCCCGTCTGCAAAACCACTGCCAGCACACTGTTATTCGCAACTCCCTCAAACGGCAACATGATGCCGAGAATCACATACGCTGCGCTGTGCAGGTGCACCGCGAATATCAGGTGATCGAAATACAGGCGCTGTCTTAAGAAGGCTTTGAGTATCAGCGCGTACACCGGCATCAATAAAAACATCAGGCGTGGTAGTTCATCAGACATGAAGTTCGCCTGTCGCGCCGCGTCGGCCTCCAGCGTCTGTGCCGGATCCAGCAACAGACCGCGGCCCGCGGCCCAGGCCATGAGCACGAAGAACGACACGCTGATAAAGAGGTACAAGCGCAGCGGCGGCGTATAAATTCTTCTCTTGCCCGCCAGGAACTCGCTCGTCAGGCGACCGGGTTGTGCAAACAGCGTCTTGAGCGTGCGCCATGCACGACCATCGACATCAAAGGTCTCTTTGAGGATCTCGCTCGCGAGTTCGAGGAAAGGTCGCTCGAGATCGAGGTCCCGTTGACCGCATGCGGGGCAGTACGGGCCATCGAGTGTGGCGTCGCAGTTCTTGCAAAGATCCATGGGCACAGAGTATATCGGCTTGCCGCGACTCTGTTCGGTTAGCTAGAAGCCTGTCATACCGCCGGGCCGTGAACGCAGCAGTTTGAACTGCCGAAATCCCATCTCAATGTACGGATCGAGCGGGAAATCAACCATGCCATACAGCTCACGCTCTTTGATCGGCTGCGAACACTGAAACTCACCCCCATCGCCCTTGTTGATCTCGGAAATCGACAGGTAGCAAAGCTTCGACGGACAGGTCAGCGCGCAACCGGCATTGGCAAACAGGATGATGCGATCTTTCTGTTCTACTTTTTCGAGGAATTCAAGATCCTCGTTCAGTCGCATTGGCAGCACAACTGAATCGTAAATCTCGAGGGCCTCGTCAATCTTACGATGCGTCTTGATGTTTTTGATAACACTCGCGTCCAGCCGGTACATCGGAAACTCGTGCCGGATCCAGCGTGCGAGATCATCGTTCGTCGTAATAATCGAATTAATCTTGCGATGATAACGAGTGAACAACCCAATATTGCTATCAAATTCTTCGCGCGTCGCATGATGATTAGACATCGGCAGGCGCACACCAATGCCGGCGTTGTTGAGCATCAGGACGTCACGATGAGACAGTTCGCGGCGCGTAAACCCGCGCCCGCCATACAGAGTGCTGCGCTCAACGAATCCGAACACGCTGTCGATCTCGCGCAGCGGTATGTTGCCGTAGTTCTTGCGGATGTACGCCATCACGGGCATGTCGGGCGGCTTGTTACGCGCCGATATCGTGTAGGTGACTGCCGGCTCTGGCAATTCCTCCGTCGGCGTAAAGACACGCCCACCGGGAATTGGCTTGCGCTCTTTAGATGTCGCTGAGGTCTGAGTCATAATGACGTTAGATACACCACGTTCGCGCAATTATCGGCGCCACGAGACGGCCCGTCTATTGCGGCATTCGCGTACGATTTTCCAGTGACATGTGGCCTGGGACGGCAATTTGACTGAATCTATTCAGTCGACGTGAGGTCTGTATTATTGACGATCTCACAGCGGAAACTGCCAATGCCCAAGTTTGCCCGAAAACTCCGGATTCCAGCCGTCATCGCCCTGCTCATTGCAGCGACAGTCTCCATGGGGCAGTCGGATGACAGTTTGGGCCCCATATCGCGCAGTGCAGCAGGCGAATCCGAAGGTGAGTTTCATTTCGTGCGCCTCGCCTACTCGGAGAATCGCTTCGCAGCCCAGGTCGGTCGCCGCGCAGCCTGGCAGACTGACTGGCCGGACGCCGAACATCATTTCCTCAAGGGTGTGAATCGCCTGACCACGGTCGAGGCCGCCGAAAACGGACGCGTCATGATTCCGCTGGACGCAGACATCTTCGATTATCCGTGGATCTACGCTGTCGAGGTCGGGCACTGGTACCTGAACAACCAGGAAGCTACGCGCTTGCGCGACTATCTCCTGCGCGGTGGCTTCCTGATGGTCGACGACTTTCACGGAACCTGGGAATGGACCTCGTTCAAAACATCGATGGACAAAATCTTCCCGGATCGTCCCATTGTCGACATACCGCAGGACGACGAAGCCTTCCACGTACTGTACGACCTCGACCATCGCGTTCAAATTCCGTCGCGAATGTTCATTTATTCAGGCCAGACCTGGGAGCGCGATGGCGTTACGCCGCACTGGCGTGGAATCTACGATGATGACGGTCGCCTCATGGTGGCCATCAACTTCAACATGGACATCGGTGACGCATGGGAACACGCCGACTGGCCGGATTATCCCGAAAACATGACGGCGCTGGCCTATCGGTTCGGAATCAACTACCTCATCTACGCGATGACACACTAATAATAGGCACGTGCAATCGTTGTTTGAATTCTTCTTCAAGTACTCGCTACAGGACTACGCGCGCAGCGATCTGGTGTTCACTGCGGAGTGGCCGGCCTGGCTATTGCTGCTGCTTGCCACGGTCGCAGTAGCGGGCTTGTCAGCGGCCTTATGGCGCCATCGCGGTGCTGCGACGGCCGGGCAACTACTCGTGGTGTGGACACTTCAGCTGGTGATGCTGGCACTGGTGGCCGTGCTGTTGCTGCAGCCCGCCCTGAAGACAGAGCAATTGAGACCCGGCGAGAACACCGTTGCACTGGTGATCGACAGTTCCGGCAGTATGGCTTATGGCGAGGGGCCGCGACGATTCGATGTTGCGCTCGAGAGCCTGGCCGCTGCAATTCCCTCGGATTCGACGGGCCTCACAAGACAACACTATGCGATTTCAGACGTTGCGGCGCCTGTCGAGGCCTTTACTGGCACCGCGCCAGTTGGAACATCGACCTCAATCGCTGACTCCCTGATCGATATCATTGATAGCGCTCGCTCGGAGTCGCTCGCCGCTGTGATTCTGGCGTCAGACGGAATTGACACCGCAGGTGGTATCTCTGCCGGCCAATTGGCGGACGTTGCCGCATTCGGCGTGCCCATCCACACGATCGGCGTTGGGCGCGACCGTATTCCCGAGGATCTCGAGCTTGCGCAACTTGTTGCGCCCGCAAAAGCGCTACCCGGCAGCACGGTAACCGCGCGCGTTGCTATTCGCCACGACCGGGGGGGCGAGGCCCGCGTGCGCGTCTACGACGGTGACGAACTTCTCGCAACTGAAGCTGTTCAACTGGCTTCCAACACAACGACCACAACGGCAAAGATCAATCTTGATCTGCGCGACGCGGGCTACCACCGACTCCAATTCAGCGTTGACGGCGCCGATACCGAGCCCGAGCTGCGAAACAATGTCCGCTCAACACTCGTTAAGGTTGAGGAGCAACAATTTCGCGTTCTTTACTTCGAGGGTGAGCCGCGCTGGGAGTACAAATTCATGCGGCGCGCCATGGATCCGGACGGTGATATTCGCCTCATTTCTCTGCTGCGCGTCAGCCCGAACAAATTCTATCGCCAGGGACTGGAGTCAGCGGAGCAGCTGGAGGCTGGCTTCCCCGCTACTCGTGATGAGTTGTTTGCTTATGATGCGCTGATCATCGGTAGTGTCGAGGCTGCATCCCTGAGCGACGAACAACAACAGATCATCGGCGATTTCGTCAGCGAGCGTGGCGGCAGCCTGCTGATGCTGGCCGGGCCAAACGGTTTGGGCAACGGAGGCTGGGGCCAGTCGGCCATTGCAGACCTGCTTCCGTCTCGCTTGCCGCCCTCGTCCGAGGACTCCTTTGTTCGCACCAGGGCCGCAGTCCAGCTGACCCCACAGGGCGCCGACACCGAGATGCTGCGGCTTGCCGCAACAGTCGACGAGAACCGGGCTGTCTGGGCAAGCCTTCCGGAAGTCGCCGACTACCAGGCAACGGGCAACATGAAGCCGGCGGCGATGACGCTGCTCAACGCAGTAACTGAAACCGGCAGTCAGCCGCTGCTGATCACCCAACCCTATGGCCGCGGCCACGTCTATATCCTCGCGTCGGGTGGTACCTGGCGATGGCAGATGAGTGCGCCGCTGGAGGATCAGAATCACGAGACTTTCTGGCAGCAGTTCATGCGGGCATTGGTCGCCAGCGCACCGCCAGGCATCTCGCTGTCAGCAAATGGCAGCAAGGGAGCTACCGAGGTTCAGTTGCGCGCTGAATTTCGCGATGAGGCGTTCCGGCCGATTGACGGAATTCACGTCTCTGCCGTTGTTTCTCACGAGGATGGCGACACCTATACGCTGGATCTGTTACCCAGCCAGGAGGACGCCGCCGTTCACGTTGCCGACGCACCACTGAGCGAAACCGGAACCTGGTACGTGGAAGCAATCGCCGAACGCGAGGGCGAGGTAATTCAGGTTGCAAGGACAAGCGTTTATTCTGAGTCCGAGCAGGCTGAGTACTTCAATATTCGGCGCAATTCGGCACTGCTAAGGCGCTTGTCGGATGCAACGGGAGGCCAGTATTTCGAACCGGACGACCTCGGCGCCCTGCCCAACCTGCTGCGCTACTCGAATGCGGGCATCACGGAGCAGATTCTGCGTCCTGTGTGGGATGCGCCGGCGCTCTTCCTGTTGTTGTTCATCGTGAAATTCGGTGAGTGGCTGCTGCGACGCCGCTGGAGGACGATTTGATGAAACGGCTCACAAGCCTGGCCGGACTGCTGCTGCTCCCTGCGCTGACCTTCGCAGAGCTGCACGTGCTTGTCATTGAAGGACTACCCGGCGATCAGGTTTACGCCGAGCAATTCGATCGCCAGGTCACGGCCATCAGCACGGCCCTGCGGTCTGTAACGGAAACGGAGCGCGTGCGCGTGTTTCGCAGCGACGACGTGTCGCGCGATGCGGTACTCGGACACCTTCGGTCGCTGCAGTCCGAGGTCCGCTCGAGCGACCAGTTCGCGCTGTTTCTGATCGGGCACGGCAGTTACGACGACGTCGAGTACAAGTTCAACATTCCCGGTCCCGATCTGACCGGCGAAGACATTGCAGCAAGTCTCGACGAATTGCCCATCACCAACCAGCTATTCATCAACACGAGTAGCTCCAGCGGTGCGATCGCCGACCTCGTCGCCAGTGACGACCGTATCGTTGTGCTCGCGACGCGCAGTGGTGCGGAGCGCCATGCGACACGTTTCGGTAATTATTTTGCCGTCGCGCTCAGTGATCCCAGCGCTGACATCGACAAGAACGGAAGAATTTCGGTCGAGGAAGCTTTTCGCTTTGCCGAGCGGCAGGTCAGCGACTACTTCGAACGTAATGATCAACTGGCAACCGAACACGCAACCCTGGATGGCGCACGTGCGGAGCGTGTAGTGCTGGCAAGACTTAGTGGCGCGCAACCCAATGTCGTCGACACGGCGCTGGGTGAACTGATCGCCGACCGTGATGCGCTTAATGCCGATATTGAAGCCCTGCGATTTGCTCGTGACGACATGCCACCAGCGGACTACCAATCTGCGTTGCTGCAGAGAATGCTCGAACTCGCACGTGTCGAGGATGCCATTGAGGCGAGACAGGAGGAACTGGGTGCAAACGAGTAAGCGCATAGTCGGTTTCCTGGCTGTTACCTGCCTCGTACTGCCGGCCAGCGCGGCTGCGCGTGACATTCACTACGGGGCTGTGACGGACCCGGCGATACTCAATTGTGATCAGATGCTCTGGCGCGGTGAGACAGAGCAGTCTCGATTCTGTTACGCCGAACTGCTGCGCAGCACAACGCCGGCAGCCGCCAAGGCCGAAGCTGCATGGGCACTGAGCAACCTCAAGCAGGCCAACGACTGGTTTCGCGTGGCGATGTCAGAATCCCCCGACGATCACGCCACCAAGGTCCGCTGGGGCGACCTGTTTGCGGCATCGCACCAGAATGGCGAGGCCATGGATATCTATCGAGAGGTGCTCGCCGAAGACCCTGGCAATGCATTTGCGATGCTGGGTGCCGCGCGGGTACTCGTCGACAGGTTTGAGGACGCGGCCAATTCGTATCTCGAGCCGCTAATGACAGGCACGGTTTTGGGCGATGGCGCCCTGATTGGTGCCTGGCTGCTCACGGCCCGCGTAGCGCTTGAAAACGGAAATTACGATGAGGCTGCCGCCGCCCTGCTCGAAGCTGACGAACTCCTGGCACAGACTGACTGGCCGCCGCTGGAGATTTACGCACTGCGTGCCTCCATGGACCTCCTCAATGATGGCGACAGCAGCCACTGGACCGAGTTGTCGCTTCAGTACAACCCGCATTTCGGCGGCATCTACGCAACGCCGGCGCATTTCTACATGATCACGCGCCGCTACCGTGCTGCCATCGATATGTACCAGAAGGCCGTGGACATTGAGCCCGGCCTCGCAGCAGCGCACGAAGAACTCGGCATCAACCTTCTGCGCGACAACCAGATGACGCGTGCACGACAGCACCTCGAGACCGCTTATGGGCTGGACCCGTTCAGTCCGCGCGCAGTCAATTCGCTGCGACTCATGGATTCATACGGCAAATTTCGGCTTGTTAACGATGTGCCCACTGTGGAGGGTGAGGTTCCAATCGTACTGCGTCTCCACGAGGACGAGTCGGCAGCCATTGCGCCGTATGCCATCAAACTCACGAGAGACAGTATCGACGTGTTCGCCAAACGCTATGGATTCGATCTCCGCGAGCCGGTTGTTATCGAGATGTACCCTGATCATGAGGACTTCGCGGTACGTACTGCCGGCATGCCAGGTCTTGGTATCCTTGGCGCGACATTTGGCTACGTCATAGCAATGGATTCGCCTTCCGGGCGGCCTGCACAACAATTTCAGTGGGGCACAACGTTGTGGCATGAGATGGCACACGTCTTCACACTCGAGGCAACCAACCACCTGGTGCCACGCTGGTACAGCGAAGGCATCTCTGTGTTCGAAGAATGGCGCAGCGGACCGAACCCGGGCGTTCGCATCCCGATGTCGGTCTACAAAGCGATGAAAGATAATCGATTCCTGCCAATCGCGAGTCTGGATGAGGGGTTTCTGCGGCCGACTTATGAGGACCAGGTCATCGTGTCGTACATGCAAGCCGGCCTGGTGTGTGACTTCATTGACCGGCACCTCGGCGCGGACAAGCTTCGTGAACTGCTGGTCGCATACCGCGAAGGACTGGATACTGAGGAAGCCGTCACATCTGTACTGGAGCTGGAACCGGCCGAGTTCGACAAGCGCTTTGCGGACTTCATCGACTCGGATTACGGTGCTGTTCTCGAAAAGCTCGAACAATGGCACCACACACAGGCCGAAATAAGTAACCAGCTCGATGAGAATGACTGGAGTGACGCCATTCAACTCGCGAACGGCCTTGTCGACATCATTCCGCAATACATCGAGCCCGACAGCCCGTACCTTGCGCTCGCCAGGGCGCATAATGAACTCGGCAACCGTGAAGACGCGCTGAGCGCGCTCGAGACATTCTGGAAAAACGGCGGCTACGACCCAACGGCACTGAAACGGCTCAGTCGGTGGCTCTCCGAAGCCGGCCGTGACGAAGAGGCTATTGACGTGATGATGAGCGTCAACCTTGTCGATCCGCTGGATCACGACTTGCACGGCGAACTGGGCGACATGTTACTCGCTGCAGATCGTGCCGCCGAGGCCTTGCAGGAATACGAGATCGCGTTGGCGCTCAAGCCGCATGACATGGCGACGGCCTGGTACCGCATGGCACAGGCGCAATACAAACTCGGCAACATCGAGCGGACGCAGGACCACTTGTTGCAGGCGCTCGATATCGCACCAAATTTCAGACCCGCCCAACGGCTCTTGTTACAGCTGGCAAGCGGTGAAGCAAACTAACAAAACATTAAAACGGAAAAAATGGCATGGCGAACAGGAAAACGGAAGAAGTATTCGAGTCTGACGAAGTGCGCGAACTCATTGTCGCGTTCAAGAAAGCCACTAGTGGCCTTCGCGAAGAGGTTGGCAAGGTCATCATCGGTCAGAAGGACGTTGTCGAACACCTGCTCGTAACGCTACTGGTCGGCGGGCACTGCCTGATCACGGGCATGCCGGGTACGGCCAAGACCCTGCTCGTGCGCACGCTTGCCGATGCACTCGGACTGACATTCAAGCGCATTCAGTTCACACCGGACCTGATGCCGACCGACGTAACCGGCACCGATATCATCGAGGAGGACGCGGCGACAGGTCATCGCTCATGGACCTTCGTCAAGGGGCCGATTTTCACCAACGTATTGCTGGCCGACGAAATCAATCGAACACCACCCAAGACCCAGGCCGCGTTGCTCGAGGCCATGCAGGAACGCAGCGTCACGGTGCGCGGTGAGAACCACCAACTGGAACCGCCATTCTTCGTCCTGGCAACGCAAAACCCGATCGAACTCGAAGGCACGTATCCGCTGCCCGAGGCGCAGCTCGATCGTTTTCTCTTCAACGTGCTGCTCGACTACCTGAGTGACGATGACGAACTCGGCGTCGTCGAACGCTTCACGACTCGAGTCGATATCCCACCCGTAACCGCCGTTACTAACGCAGAAGATATCGTGAAGTTCCAGTGGTTGGTCAGGCAGGTCCCTGTTTCAGAAGCCGTGAATCGCTATGCCGTCAACCTGGTGCGGGCGACGCGACCCGCCGAAGACCGCGCACCGGAGGTTATCAAACGCTACGTCAATTTCGGCGCGAGTGTTCGTGCAACGATGTTCCTGAACCTTGCTGCCAAGGCAAGCGCTCTGCTCGAAGGCCGTTATCACGTAACGCAGGAGGACGTTCGCAAGATGGCGCTACCCGTTCTCAGGCATCGAGTACTCGTTAATTATTTTGCCGAGTCAGACGGCATGACTATCGATGACATACTGACAAATATGCTCGACTCGGTGGACGGCTGAGGCGATGGCCGCACTGGATACCAGTCGGTCCACGGCGCGGGAGCTCCTGCGACCGGAGGTCCTGTCCCACCTGAAGAACCTCGACCTCGTGGCACGCTCTGTGGTCGAGGGCTTTCTGATGGGTCTGCATCGTTCCCCGAAGTTTGGCTTCAGCCAGGAGTTTGCCGAGTACCGTAGCTACAACGAGGGCGACGATCCGCGTTTCGTCGACTGGAACGTCTATGCCCGTTCCGAGAAGATGGTTATCAAGCGTTTCCTGGGTGAAACGAATTCGCACCTGATGCTGTTGCTCGACGCCAGCGCATCGATGGGCTTCGGCGGACCACCCGTCACGAAACTGCGCTACGCCCAGTTTCTCGCTGCAAGCCTTGCGTTCCTGGCGTCCAAACAGCATGACGCAGTTGGTTGCATGGTTTTCGACGAAGAAGTTCGAGACTACCGTGCCCCGTCATCGCGCTCAGGCAAGCTGCAAAGTGTCCTGCATTGCATTGACTCGGCCGAAGCACGGACCGGCACCAAGTTCGACAAGCCGTTCGACAAGTTCAGGGAACAGATCAATCGCCGCGGCCTCGTCGCGGTGATTTCCGATTTCTATTGCGACATCGACAAGCTGCTGGACAGTGTCCGGCCGCTCGCCTGGCAGGGCCAGGATGTGGTGTTGTTTCAGATTCTTGACGAGCAGGAACTCGACCCGGAAGTGCGGTCGAACGTCCTCTTCGAGGATATTGAAACCGGAGAAGCTGTCGAAGTCGCTCCCGAGTTCATGCGCGAGGCCTACCCTAAGCGTATTCGTGCACATGTCGAGTCACTCTCCAGGGCAGCCAAGGGTGTCGGGGCCGATCATGTGCTCGTAAAGACAGGCGATTCACTGGACCAGGCGCTGCGCAACTACCTGTTATTCCGACAGAGGCGTCATTAACAATGGGCTTCGTTGCGCCGCTGTTCCTGTTAGGTGTGCTCGCGGTGGCAGTGCCCTTCTGGCTGCACCGATTGCAGACACAGAGCTCGGACCGTAAGCCGTTCAGTTCTGCGATGTTGCTGGAGACGACCGAACAGCAGGTGCACGTGCAGAAGAAACTCAAGTACCTCACACTGCTGGCACTGCGTGCTGCGTTGCTTATCTTCATCGCACTCGCATTTTCGAAACCTCTATGGATGAACCCTGCAGCATTACCCGGGCCTGGGCCGGATGGCACGCACCTGGTACTTGTCGACACGTCGGCATCGATGAGCCGCGATGGCACCTTCGAACAGGCCACGTCGCTCGCGAGGCAGGCCATCGAGGAAGCCCCGGCCGGCGCCATTTTGCAAGTGTTCTCAGCCAGCGCAGCCGTGCGTGAGGAGTCCCAACTCTCTGCCGAACGCGGCATTCATCTCGCGGCGCTGCAGGGCCTTGCCCCCGACCCGTCACGTCTCGATTTTGGTCATGTCATGACAGTCGTTGATCGGCTGGCCGAAACAATGCCGGCTCCTGTGACGCTGCATATCGTCAGCGATTTTCAGGACAGTGGCTTGCCGGCACGATTTGCCGACATCGTGTCGTCGCGAATCACGACGCTGCGAGTGCACGCACCGCCTACGCAGCCGCTGGTCAACTGGTCGGTAGAAGCCATCCGCGAAACAGCTGGCGGCGTTGACGTCGTGGTGTCCGCTATCGGCGATGATGATATGGCCTCTGGTGTCGAGCTGTCGCTGAATGGCGCCGTGGTCGGCAACCGCGACATATCGGGTTCCGGGCCCGCTGCGCTCAGTTTCACAGGATTGGTTCTCGAACCCGGCGACAACCAGGTGCAGGTTGAAATTACGGCAAACGACGATTTCGGCATGGATAATCGCCGCTATCATGTGATTCGCAATACGCCACCCGCTCCTATCCCTTTGCTGACACTTCACCGCGGTGGTTTGCCGGTCACCTATCTCTCGGCTGCCCTGCATTCGGACCCCGACGATGCGTTTCGCGTCGAAACTGCCGTGATCGGAGATTTCGATACGCGTACCTTGTCGCGCTACAACTGGCTGATTGTTGACGACATAGGAGCGGTTGGGCCAGCGCTCGAAGCGTCATTGCTTGAGTTTGTACAGAATGGCGGTGGCTTGCTTGCTTTTGCAGGCCAGCGCAGCGCCAGGGCAACGCGCATCCCGGTGAGCGGTCACTCTATTCGGCCTGCGACCACCGGCGTTGCCGATGATCAATTCCTTGCCATAGGACAAGTCGACTCAGGCCACCCACTGTTATCCGCAACGGATGGCTGGTATGCGGTCAACCTGTCGCAGACGATTCCGATCGAGACACATCCTGACGACGATGTGCTGGTGCGGCTGGAGAATGACGAGGCATTCGTGATCGAACGCCGGCTCGGTCAGGGACGATTTTTGCTGGTTGCCGGTGGTCTCGAGAACCAGTGGAATGACCTGCCGATTCGACCCGTGTTTGTTAGCTTTGTGATCGAAGCCGCACGCTACCTGTCCGGGACCGAACAGGTCGCCACAGCGTTTGATGCGGGAGCCACGCTGCCGCTCTCGCTGGTCGGCGGCGTATCTGGCCAGGTTGTCGATCCGGATGGCCAGACCATACTGTCCCTCGCCGATACAACGCGCGCGCAGCGAATCGAATTGCACAAAACAGGCTTTTACGAGGTCTATACCTCGCAAGGGGACTACGTAGTGGCCGTGAACACCGACCCTCGCGAGTCCGAGCTCGCCGCTATCGCACCCGAAACGATGCAGCGTTGGGTTGCGGCGATGAGCGCTGCGGCCCAGCCCGGCGAGACCCTGGCCTTTGAACAGGCGGCTGAGCCGCTCGAACTTTGGCATGCGCTGCTCCTTATACTGGCACTGCTGCTGATCGGGGAGTCCATTCTCGCAAACACGCACCTGGCGCTTCGAAGCAGCGGTGGATCGAACTGATGACATACTCAAAACAGTTTGAAGAATATCTGGATTCGTTCACACAGCGACTGAAAAAGCTTGTGGTCGCGCGCGGCGTCGCTGCGATGTCTGTCGCGGCTCTTGCCGTTTCGCTACTTACCGTAATGGCAGCGGTCCGTGCCGGCTTTCCTGACAACTTCATGATTACAGCGCGCATCGTTCTTGCGGCCTGTATCGGTGGTCTCGCGTACTACTTCTTCGTCTTGATGCGCCGACGAATCGACGCCGAGTTCGCACATGACATCGAAGCCAAAACGCCCGAATTTGGCGGCAGGGTCGAGGCCTACGTGGATACCCGGGATGCGGCGAACCCGATGCGCGAACTGCTCGCTGAAGAATCGCTCGACATTGCGGCGCATCACTCGCCCGTGAAACAGATTGCACCACGCGAGTTTCACTACGCCTGGTCATCCGCCAGCGCGGCGCTGGCCGTCCTGCTGCTTGTGGCGATCGCCGGCCCCGGTAACTACAGCTACGGCGTTCGGGATCTCTGGGTCGGTTGGGCGCTCCCGGGGCTCCTGCCAGCACAAAGCATTGACGTATCGCCGGGCGATGATGGTATCCGTCTCGGCGGAACGGTGCGGGTACAGGCCAGCATGCAGGGATTCGACCCGTCGGATGCTTTCGTGCACGCGAGCTTTGGCGACGGCGAGTGGCAACAGGTTCCGATGTCACAAGACGAGGATGGTTTTGAATTTACGTTCTTCTCGGTGCGCCAGCCGCTCGAATATTTTGTATCGGCCAACAATGTGCGCAGCCCGACCTTCCAGGTGCACGTCGTTGACTTGCCGAATGTTGAGAAGCTCTCGCTGACCTATCGCTACCCTGACTGGACCGGACGCGAACCCGAGATACACGATCCGGGCGGCGATATTCGTGCGATCGCAGAAACTGAAGTCGAACTAAGAATTACAACGGACAAACCGATGACGCCGGGATCCGTCATCCTCGACGACGATGCTGTAACACTCGACGTTGACGGAACCACCGCCACGGCAACATTCGCGGTCAATGAAGATGGTCAGTACTTCGTCGCCGCCACCGTAGGTGGGGAGCGAATCCGACTAACGGACGATTACTTCGTTACGATTCTCGACGACCGCGCGCCGGAAGTTGCGTTTGCCCGTCCAGGGCGCGACTGGAGTGCCAGCCGCATCGAGGAAGTGACCACGAAAATCACCGCCGTAGATGACTTCCGTATCGATGAGCTCGAGTTGCGCTATTCGGTCAATGGCGGCGACTGGGAGTCGATTGAACTCGATGCCAACCTCGAGACCATCGAGGTCGACTATGTGTTCTTCCTCGAGTCCCTCTCCGAGAACGGCGAGCAGGCGCTCGTTCCCGGAGACCTGATTTCCTATTACGCGGTCGCCGAAGATCGTGAGAATTCTGCACGTACGGATATGTTCTTCATCGACGTGCAGCCGTTCGATCGGCGCTACTCGCAATCGCAGCAGGCCGGCGGTGCTGGCCAACAAGGCGGGCCTCAGAACGAGGTGTCGGAGCGGCAGCGCGAGATCATTATCTCAACCTGGAACCTGATTCGGGAGCAGAGTGACCAACGTCGCGGCGATGACGCCTATGTCGCAGACAACGCGGCCTTGTTGTCGCGACTGCAACAAACGCTCAAGGAACAGGTGGAAACACTCGCAGAACGTGCCGAAGCAAGGCAGTTGACGGCATCGGACGAGGAAATTGCAGAGTTCGTCGAGCATCTGTACAAGGCAGCCGAGGCGATGACGCCTGCCGCCGAGCGGCTCGCCGAAATTGAACTCGAAGAAGCCCTGCTCCCTGAGCAGGAGGCACTGCAACACTTGCTGGCAGCCGAGGCCGTGTTCACCGACATCAACGTATCGATGCAGGCCAACAATGGCGGCGGCGGCCAGGCAGGACGCGACCTCAGCGAGATGTTCGAACTCGAAATGGACCTCGAGAAGAACCAGTATGAGACCGGCAGCAACGCGACACCGAACCCGCCGGAGCAGCAAATAGAAGAGGCGGCCAACGAGCTTGAAGAGCTGGCCCGGCGCCAGGAACAGCTGGCACGGAATCAGAGCCGTTCGCAAACACCAACACCCGAGCAACGCTGGCAACAGGAGATGTTACGCCGTGACGTAGAAGAGCTGCAACGACAGCTCGAAGAGCTTTCCCGGGGGCAACAACAGGCACAATCGCAATCGAGTCAGGGCCAGTCAGGCAGTGAGTCATCCGAGTCACAGTCATCCAGTAGCGAACCGACCGAGCGTGAGATTGATGAGCTGCAACGCCGGCTGTCGAGCGCGATGCGCGCCATGAACGAAGCAGATGCGGCGATGCGCGATAGTGCCGATCCTGAATCACTGCAACGCGCGATGGACGAGGCGCAACGCCAGCTCGAGGGTGCGCGCGACAGTGCTGGCGAAGCACAACAGCGTGCAATGCAGGCTGCCGTGGACGAGTTGGCAAAACGTGCCGACGAGCTACACGATACGCAGGTTGATCTCGAAGAGCGCATACAGAATGCGGTACGCGAGATTTTGAACGAAGACGGCGAAGGCGATTCGTTCAACAGCGGTCTGAGTTATGAAGAAGAAGCCGAGATGGCCGCTGAGAAACGAGATCTGCTTGCAGACATTCAGCGACTGCAAAGAGATGCCCAGGGCACGGCACAAACCATCGAAGATGATCAGCCGCGCGTTGCCGATGAAATTCGCGATGGCGTCAGCAAACTCCAGGACATGGAGATCGAAGCCCGTATCGCCGTCGCAGCTGCCTACATTGAACAGGGTGAGGCCGTGTACGTTGCCGCGAGCGAGAGCGCTGTTACCGAGGCTTTGCGGCAACTGCGCGAGGACCTGCGACGCGCCGAGGGGATGATCTCATCGGCTGCCGATGGCGAATCGGACCAGGGCGAACGCATGCAGGCATCGCTGGACGGGGTCCGCGCATTGCGTCGCGCGTTGCAACAGGCTGCGACCGAGAATGGCAGTGGCCAGGGGGCTGTCAGATCCGGCTGGCCGGACGAGCGCGCCGAATCCACAGGTGAACGTGCAGAGAACCTTGAGGTCGCGCCCGCGTTGCAGCAACAGGCGCAGGAAGTTTCGCGAGAGGCTACCGCCCTGCTACGTGCGCTATCAAATTCAGGCGTGGAGGCCCGCGATGTTGATCAAATACGGCAGCTGGCCGCCGACATCCAGGCGTCGGATTTCAGCGGCAACCCCGACGTGCTTGCGCGAGAGGCACGTCAGGCATTGGCACTGGTCGAACAGCTGGAATTGCGACTGGCGAAAGCCGTTAGCAGTGATGAGCGCGGCATTCGCAGCGCGATCGATGAAGAGGTGCCGGAACAGCACCGCAAAATCGTTGCCGACTACTACCGAAAACTCGGCCAGGCTGGCGAAGAGGAATAGCACAACAGAAATCAGGCAAATGCACGCACACCCATGCGCAGCGCGACGATGAACAGAAAGATTCCGAATAAAATACTCAATTGCCGCCGCGGCAGAGCATGCGCGATTTTCGCGCCCAGCGGCGCGAACAACACCGTGGCCGGCGAAATCACCATGAAACCGAGCAGGTTCACATAGCCCAGACTCGCAGCCGGCAACAGTGTATTGTCCCAGCCGCTGATGATGTAGCCGATCGTCGCCGGCACCGCGATCACCAGACCGAACAAGGACGCTGTACCTACAGCCAGGTGAATAGGTTTGTTGGACAAGGTCATCGCTGTGACGCTCAGGGTACCGCCACCGATTCCCATCAGTGTTGATACGGTGCCAATACCTACCGGTATTGCAGGTCCGAATACCCCCCGTGGAATATCGTTCGAAAGATTCTTGTCATCAAGCGGCAAAGCCATCTTGATTGCCACGGCCAAAGCAACAACGGCAAACACTGCCGCGAGGAACTCCGCACCTACATTCGCGGCGATACCGATTCCGCCAGCGGCACCGACAACTATCCACGGCGACCAATAGCGAATGATGTTGAAGTCAATCGAATCTCGAGCGTAGTGTGCGCGTGCCGATGACATTGAGGTCGGAATTATTGTCGCCAGCGATGTCGCCACGGCAATGTGCATGCGCACCGATGGATCGACGCCGACAAATGCCAGCGCCGCTTCGAGCACGGGCACAATGACAATGCCACCACCTACACCGAGCAGCCCTGCCAGGACGCCGCCGATAGCGCCGGCCAGCAACATGGCTGCCACGAGACTCGCTATTTCCACTAACGAAGCCCCCTCCCTGCAAACGCAGGATCATATATCGATGCGGCTAACAGTCCCAGAACCATCGGGATATACTGTCATCATTCACCCGCAAAAGAACAAAAATCTGGGGTTCGATATGGCAGACAACTCGATTCTCAAGCCACTCACAGGTTTTGACCGCTTCGACCAGCTCATCGCTGATTTTTCAGACATTACGGATGCAGATGAGCAGGAAGCTGCGCGCACCAAGATCTGGGACGAATTTGGGGTGGAAGGCGCTGTATTTATTTCCGACATGGCGAGTTTCTCGAGCACATCGAGGAAAATCGGTGTGTGTCACTTTCTCAAGTTGATTTACAGGGCACGCCAGCTCATTGGTCCCCTGATAGCAAGCAATAATGGCATGCTTCTCAAGTGCGATGCCGACAATTGCTACGCGTTCTTCGAAAGAACTGACGACGCTATCCAGGCCGGTTTTGACATAAACGCAGCGTTGTTCAAATTGAACGCCAAATACCGCATGGAAGAACAGATCTACCTCTCGGTCGGCATCGACTACGGGCGCGTTCTTCTTATCGACGATATCGACTTCTTTGGCGACCCGGTCAATACAGCATCGAAACTCGGCGAGGATCTCGCGGTCAAGTCGGAAACTCTCGTCACCAAACGTGCAATCGAGCACTCTAACTTCGACGTTCCTGAACTCGCCGAGCGCATGACTGCACGTATCTCCGAAATCAAAATCAAATATGTGCGCATACCCATGACCGAACCGTCACGAGCGTAGATAACATGGTCGCCGAAGCAAAAGCGCTGCGGCGCGTACTTGAAGTTACTCGCAAGCTCGCAGCCCCATTCGACCTCGATACGATGTTGACTGAAGTGGTCGACGTTTCGCGGAATATTCTTGACGCGGATCGCGGTACGGTTTTTCTCTACGATGAGCTTACAGACGAACTTGTCGTTCGGGTCGCGACTGAGCTCGGTACATTCCGCATACCCGCTAACAAGGGCATTGTCGGGGAGAGTGCGCAGACACGTAAACTGATCAACGTTCCCGACTGCTACGCCGACGAACGATTCAATCGTGACATCGACAAGCAAACAGGCTATCGCTCACGTTGCATGCTCACGATACCGCTACTTGGCTTCGAGGATTCGCTTGTCGGTGTCCTGCAAATTCTCAACAAGAATGACGGCGTCTTTGACGAACAGGACGAATTCATTGCCACTGCGCTTGCGGCGCAAGCGGCTGTCGTCTTGCACCGCGCCAAGATCACCGAGCAGATTATAGAATCGGAGAAACTGGATCGCGAGATCACGGTGGCCCGCGACGTGCAGATGGGAACCTTGCCCAAGGAAATGCCGAAGATCGAGGGCTACGGATTCGCCGGCGCTTTCTTGCCCACAGACCAGACCGGCGGCGACCTGTATGACTTCGTGCAACTCGATGGCCAGCGCCTGTTCCTGCTGATGGGCGATGCGACGGGTCACGGCATTGGCCCGGCCCTGAGCGCGACGCAGGTGCGAGCGATGCTACGCGTTGCGCTGCGCCTGGAATCGAGCCTCGATGACGCCTTCATGCATATCAACGACCAGCTGTGCGACGATCTGCCCGATGACCGCTTTGTCACCGGTTTCTTCGGCTTGCTCGATGCCAGCGAGCATACAGTTCGGTTTCACTCAGGCGGCCAGGGGCCGATCATGCATTACCATGCGGCGAGCGGCGAGTATGACTGGCACCCCGCCACGACGTTTCCTTTAGGCTATCTGCCGCAGACCAACCTGGCGGCGCCTCTGGAGCTTGGGCTCGAGCCCGGCGACATTCTCGGACTCATTTCTGACGGCATATACGAGTACGAGAACGAACAGGGCGTGCAGTTTGGCCAGCAAGGTGTCGCCAGTGTCATTGACCAACTCCCTGGCGGCGACGCTGAAGCAGTCGTTGCGGAGATCATGCGGGCCGTGCGGCGACACGGCGGCAGCGTACCCCAGGCCGACGACATCACGATCGTGCTGGCGCGCAGATCGACGTAAACGCCTGTGCAAAAAAAGTTCGCAAGGAATATCGATGCGCTGGGGGATATCTACCAGTTTGCCGAGGACGTCTTTGCAACCGGCGACGTTCAGGATGAGGTCCGGTTTCCCGTTCACCTCGCGCTCGAGGAACTCTACGTCAACATGGTCGAGTACTACCCGGACAACGATAATGACATCTTGCTGGAGGTCGCGGCGACGGACGGCAAGGTGACAGTTACGATGACCGATTTCGATGTCGATCCATTTGACGTAACGTTACCGCGAAATATCGATACCGACCTGCCGCTGGGCGAGCGGGTACCGGGCGGCCTCGGTCTGCACCTCGTGCAACAAATGGTCGATAATCTCGAATACCAGTATCGCGACCGGCAGAGTACGATAAGATTTACCAAGGAGTCAGGTTAACTCTATGTTTAATATTGAATTTGGGGACAATGGCGAGATCCTTTGCAGCGGCCGGCTGGATGCCGCCCAATGTGCCAAGGCTGAGGAGTTTCTGGTTTCGGTCCAGGGGCCGAGCACGCTCGATTTCGCCCAATTGGAATACATCTCCAGTGCCGGGCTGGGTATACTGTTGAAAACGCAGAAGCGCCTCGTTGCCAATAGTGCGGGGCTAAAAATAATAAATGTTAACAATCATATACATGACGTTTTCCGATACTCGGGGTTCCACTCGATCTTTGAGATAGAAGCGCAATAAAGGTCGGTCCGAGGTCGCGTCAGGAAGGGGGGCGCAATCTACATGGACGCCAGCGAAATCTCTGTCAATGTTGATGGCAGTCCTGCCACCAACTTTTTCGGCTGCCAGTTGTAAGTATGAACAGGCCAGACGATAAAAAGTTAATGGAGCGTTGTTTGAAAGGCGACCGGCATGCGTTCGAAGCGTTGCTGGTCAGGTATCAGAAACCCGTCTACAACGCCGCGTACCGGATGCTCAATAATGCCGAAGATGCGCGGGACGTCACGCAGACAGTGTTTCTTAAGGTCTATGAAAACCTGGACCAATACGACCCTTCGCATCGCTTCTTCAGCTGGATTTATCGCATCGCGATGAACGAATCGATCAACTGGCTAAAGAAGTCGAGTCGCCAGGAGGCGCTTGAACATGAGACAGCAGATCAAGGGGATGGGCCGGAGCAACAGGCCGGTGACGTGCAACTCGGTGAGGGCATGGAGGCCGCTCTGATGATGATCAAATCCGAGTACAGGGCCGTCATTATCCTCAAGCATGTGCTGGGATGCAGTTATATCGAGATTAGTGAAGCGCTTGATATTCCTGAGAAAACGGTGAAATCGCGTCTCTTTACTGGCAGGCAGTTGCTGCAGGAGAGACTCACACAACAGGGTTTGCACTAATGGCTATTGATCCGAACATTGTCGAGCTCATCAACGCTGATATCGATGGCGAGATCAGTCCGGCGGACAAGGAAATGCTCGCGGCGATGATGGCTGATAGCCCCGAGGCAAGAGCAATGCATGCCGAGCTGTCCGGGCTCAGTTCGTCACTGGACGAGCTGCCGGACCTCGACGCACCGCCATATCTCATACACACGATAATGGCGCAGATACCGAAACCAGAATCACAGGGTCGTCGCGGCGATTTCCTGCGTGGGCTATTTGCGGCACCGGCATTGCGATACGCCGCGATGTTTGCGGCCGGTTCCGTACTGACATTGAGCCTTGTCAGTTCCGATCAGGTTTCGGAGCGTGCGTTCAGTGACGTCACGGGGCTGGTTGGGACGATTTCATCCGAGGTGCCAGTTGGACCGGGCATTCAGACCATGCAGATCGACCGCACGGACGTTGCCGGGCATATAACGCTACGTAGCAGCGGACCGCTACTCATCGTAGATTTTGACCTGGTTTCGAACGGTCCCATCGACATCGTGGCGTCGTACTCGGATCAATCAGTCTGGTTCAACGGTTTCGCGCAGCTCGAAAGCCCGGGAGCCAGTATTTCTGCGGAATCGGGGCGAATTTCGATGAAAATAGACGGCAAACGCCGCTATGCGTTGTATTTGCACAATCCCGGCGATCGTAACGTCTCTATCAATTTGCGCTTCATGTCGGACGGTGAAGTCGTCTACGACACGGAGGTTCAATACGCTCAACCCGGGCAGCCTGGATAAAAAAACCAACATTCTCGGACTTGCTCGGTACTTACATACAAGCTCAACCTATATTGGGGGCCCTCACGGGCACAGGAGGAAGGAAAAATGGCTACTAGCAATAAGACAATCCCCGCGTTCGTAATTGGGGCAGTATTTGGCGGCGCGATTGCTTACTTTGGGCTCACCAACCCGCCAGGCGACGCGTTGACAGGCGCGGTGGCACCCGCGGAGCGCTACAGGGCCGAACAGATTTCCGGCGAAGATGTACAACTCGGCGATCAGTCGCTGCAGGACTTTATGCAGACCGACGTGTTCACGTCCCTGACCAACGACGCAGCATTCAGTGCCGCGATCAACAGCGAAGCCTTCCGCGCTACGCTCAACAGTGAGCAATTCCGCAAAGCAATGAACAGCGAAGCATTTCGTGCCGCGCTGGATAGCGAATCTTTCCGGGCCACGATGAACAGCGAAGCGTTTCGCGGTGCATTGAACAGCGAGGCCTTTCGCGGCGCACTGGATAGCGAAGCCTTCCGAGGTGCGATGGCCAGTGAAGCATTTCGTGGTGCACTCGATAGCGAAGCCTTCCGCAACGCATTGAACAGCGAAGCCTTCCGCGGCGCACTGGACAGCGAAGCCTTCCGCGGCGCACTGGACAGCGAAGCTTTCCGCGGCGCAATGGATAGCGAAGCCTTTCGTGGCGCACTGGACAGCGAAGCGTTTCGCGGCGCGATGCAGAGCGAAGCCTTCCGCTCGGCCCTCGACAGCGAAGCATTCCGTGCCGCTCTGGCGAGCGAGCAGTTCCGCACAGTTATGAATAGTGAAGCCTTCCGCAGCGCACTCGACAGCGAAGCATTCCGCACCGCGCTGGACAGCGAGGCCTTTCGCGGCGCGCTGGACAGCGAAGCCTTCCGCGGCGCGCTGAACAGTGAGGCCTTCCGCGGTGCACTCAACAGCGAAGCCTTCCGCGGTGCACTCGACAGCGAGGCCTTTCGCGGCGCGCTGGACAGTGAGGCCTTCCGAGGCGCCCTGGATAGCGAAGCTTTCCGCGGCGCGATGGACAGTGAAGCATTCCGCTCCGCGCTTGCCAGCGAAGCATTCCGGAGTACGCTGCAGCGAGAGTCCATGGATCGCCGGGCGCGATGATAAGAAGACGCCGGCAAGGCAACATCAAGTAGTAAAAGCGCTCGCCGATTCATCGGCGAGCGCTTCATTTCGTCGCTTGTACAAAACCGCCTGAGAAAGCGGTTCGGGGGCAACAAATGAAGTCTCTTTTTCGCATAGCTTTCTTGCTAAGCATGGGATCATCGCTGCACGCAGCGGAATTGAGTTCGATCGAGACGGACGATCTGAGACTTCTGTATTTTGATCCGAGCGAAACATACCTGACGCCCTATGTTGTCAGGAGCTTCACGAATTCCATCAACCATCAGCGCCGGTTGTTTGACTATGAACCGAGCGAAGAGGTCTCGGTGCTACTAACCGACTTCACCGACTGGGGCAATGCCGGTGCCATCGCTGTGCCGCGAAACGCCTTGCTCGTTGATATTGCGCCGACACCGTTTACCTTCGAAACCAGCGATACTGCAGAACGTATGTACTCGCTCATGAACCATGAACTCGTACATGTCGTTTCAATGGACCAGGCGTCAACCCGGGACCAGAAATACCGTAACTTCTTTGGCGGCAAAGTCGATACGGTTGCCGATCATCCGGAGACGATCCTTTACAGCTACCTGACCAACCCACGCCGTGCCAGCCCGCGCTGGTTCATGGAAGGCGTCGCTGTATTCATGGAGACATGGATGGCTGGTGGCCTCGGGCGTGCCCAAGGCCCGTACAACGAGATGGTTTTTCGCTCCAAGGTCCGCGACGGCGCGCCATTTTACGACCCGCTCGGCCTGCTTGCCGAAGGCACCAGGGTCGACTTCCAGGTTGGCGCCAATGCCTACCTCTATGGCACACGATTCATGAACTACCTGGCCTACACCTATTCGCCGGAACATATCGTCGCCTGGATAAAACGCACGGATGACACCGAAAGATTTTACGCGGCGCAGTTTGAAAAGGTGTTCGGCCTGACAGTCGACGAGGCCTGGCAGGATTGGGTCGAATTCGAGCGCGAACACCAGCAGGCGAATCTCGACGCACTGCGGCAATTCCCGATCACTGCGTATCAGGATCTCTCAGACGAGCCGCTGGGCTCTGTATCTCCTGCCATTTTGGACACCGAATCGAATGCGCTGCTCATGGGTGTCCGCAAGCCTGGCGCTGTCGCACACATTACGGCTCTGTCGCTCGACGACGGATCGTCCACGCGACTCAAGGATATCAAGGGCCCGATGCTGTACAAGGTGACGTCTCTCGCGTTTGACGCCGACGCGAGGACGCTTTTTTACACCACCGACAATACAAATTACCGTGATCTCGTCGCGCTCGATATTGACACCGGCAAGAGCCGGATCCTGCTCAAAGACGGGCGCATTGGCAACCTTGCCTTCAATCCGGCGGACAAGTCGATCTGGGGCGTGCGCCATCTCAACGGTATCGCCACGCTCGTGCGCGTCCCGCCACCCTACGATGAATGGAAGCAGGTCAAGTCACTCGACTATGGCGAGCTCTATTACGACCTGGATGTCTCTCCCGATGGTCGCCTGCTTTCGACATCGTTCGGCGAAATCAACGGTGATCAGTCACTACTCGTGTATTCGATCGAATCATTGCTCAGCGGCGACGCCGAGCCCGAAACCTCTTTCGACTTCGGCCTTGCAGTACCCGAAAACTTTGTATTTTCGCCGGATGGAAGATTCCTCTTCGGCAGCTCCTACTACACGGGCGTCTCCAACATTTTTCGCTACGAACTCGACACGGGAGAGCTTGAGGCTGTCAGCAATGCCGAAACGGGGTTATTCCGTCCCGTGCCGCGCGACGATGGATCGTTGATCGTATTTCATTACACGGGCCGTGGTTTCGTGCCCGCCGTGATTGACCCCTTACCTATTGAGGACGTCAACCCGATTACGTTTCTTGGCAATCGGGTCGTACAGAAGCACCCGCAACTCAAAGAATGGCAGGTCGCCTCACCTGCCGGCGTCAATATCGAAGAAGTAGTAACCGCCGAGGGAATGTACTCACCGGCCTCTAACATGGGCTTCGAGAACATGCACCCGATCATCGAGGGCTATAAGGACGAATGGGCGCTCGGCATGAACTTCAATTTCGCCGATCCGATCAGGCTTAATACGCTGAGCTTTTCGGCAGGCTATAGCCCGGCCAGCGATTTGCCGTCGAGCGAGCAGGTACACCTCAACCTGGACTACCAACGCATCGTCGTCAGTAATTCGCCATTGGCCGGCGTCTGGAACGCCGGGGCAAGCCTGAACCGGGCGGACTTCTATGACCTGTTCGGCCCGACCAAGCAAAGCCGCAAGGGGCAGCGCTACTACGTCGGCTATGAGAAGTCGCTGATCTACGATGAACCTCGCCGCCTCGGCTTTTCCACGGAATTGAGCCACCACCGCGATATGGACGCGCTGCCGCGCTACCAGAACATCCCGGTGACCTTCGACCAGATGACGACGCTGTACGTCGATCTCCAGTATGAAAACATGCGCCGCTCACTTGGTGCGGTGGATGATGAAAAGGGTTTCCGCTGGAGCCTGGCAGCAACCGCGAATCACGTAGACAGTGACACTATTCCCAAGATTGGCGCGGAGTTCGACTTCGGCTTCGCCCTGCCCTGGCGACACTCGTCCATCTGGTTTCGTAACGCGGCCGGCGGTGCCTTCGGTGAGCCCGACGACGAGTTCGCCAACTTCTTCTTCGGCGGCTTCGGCAATAACTACGTGGACAGTGGCGAGATCAAACGCTATCGCGAGTACTATGCGTTTCCGGGTTTCGAACTGAATGCGATTCCCGGGCGTAATTTCTACCGCAACATGATCGAGTGGAATTTGCCGCCGGCCCGATTCGAGCGCACTGGGCATGCGAACTTTTACCTGGCGTACATGCGTCCGGCGATTTTTGCGAGTGCCATCACTACCAATTTTGACGATGACTTGTTGGAGTACAACGCACACAATGTGGGTGTACAGGTCGATTTTCACATCGAATTCCTGTCGCGACTGTCTATGACCTTGTCGTTAGGCTACGCGAAGGGTTACGGTGAGGACGATCTCACCGATGACGAGTTCATGATCTCGCTTAAAATAATGTGACGACCGATTTTTTGATCCATCTGCTGCTCGCGTTGCTGCCTGTCTGCTGCTTCCTCGCTGCGCTGGTGTACCTCGACAGCTACAAACTCGTGCCGATTCGCTGGGTTTTGTCGGTGATAGTGCTCGGCTGTGGTGCCGCCGCGCTAAGCTATCCGGTTAGCATCGTCTGGCTGGACCTGGTCGGAATCGATTTCATGGCGTATACGCGATACGTCGCTCCTGCTTTTGAAGAGGCACTCAAGGCGCTCGTTATCGTTGTATTACTGCGCCACAACCGCATCGGCTTTCTGGTCGACGCCGCAATCCTCGGCTTTGCGGTCGGCGCCGGATTTGCGATCCTCGAGAATCTCTACTTCCTGCGCATCGTGCCCGAAACGCAGCTCGGTACGTGGATTGTCCGCGGTTTCGGTACGGCAATCATGCACGGGGGTGCGACGGCGATCTTTGCCATCACGACACACACGATCGTCGGCCAGAACCGGACAATCGGCAAATTGGCATATCTGCCTGGCTACTTCGTCGCGGTGATCGTTCACTCGGTGTTCAATCATTTTTTCTTCGCGCCAATCATCAACACTCTGGCCGTCTTACTCACGCTGCCATTGCTGCTGGTGATTGTTTTCGACCGCAGCGAAAAAGCAGTCTCGGACTGGCTCGGCACGGGTTTTGATGCGGACACCGAATTGCTGGAGCTGATTAACTCGGGCGAGTTCTCATCGTCCAAAGTAGGCATGTACCTGAATTCGCTCAAGGAGAAATTCGAAGGCCCGATCGTCGCCGACCTTCTCTGCTATCTCAGGCTCCATACAGAACTATCGATTCGCGCAAAAGGCCTCTTGATGCTGCGGGAGTCCGGATTTGAGAACAAGACAGGTGAAGAGACCAAGGCAAAGCTTGAAGAGCTCAGGTACCTCGAAGGCAGTATAGGTACAACCGGACGGCTCGCAATCAAGCCCTTTATGGCAATGAGCCAGAAAGACCTCTGGAAGTTCTACATGCTGTCCGGCTAGGAGGGTCCTCCTATGCCTTCGAGGATATTGTCGAAACCACCTAGCGGCTTTGATCAATATCGAAGCTTAGCGGCTGGTTGGCGCCGTTCACGATGCAGGTCGCGGCGTAGGCGCGGATCGCGTCGCCTTCCGCCTCGCCATATATGGATGTACTGATTTTCAGAGTGTAGCCCACTGTGCGACGCTCAATTGCGGTTACATCATGACGAACACGCGTCGCATCCGAATAGTCCAGGCGCTCACGAACTTCTGCGACGCAGGACTCAACTTCTCTTTCCACGCCAGATTCGGCGACTGTTGCTGCTGCGGCCGGCGCTGCGAGAACATACAGCCCCGTCAGGGCCAGGCTTAGAACTGCTTTATTTCGATTGATCATGACTCTTATCTCCAGATGATTGATTATCAGAACGTTCGTTCTGTTTGTGACAAAAAAAGTCCTTACTCGATTTACTGCTTCCTTAATTCAGAATAGTCATTCTGTTTATGCTAAAAAAAACGTCAGGGTGCGAATGATGCCAGCGTGCTGCTTACGATGCTGCTGAGCGCTTCCTCACCAAATCCGGCCCGGCCAAGCACTGCAAGACCGAACATGGTACTGGTCAGTAGCTCTCCTGCTACAGCGGAATCGAGATCGGCTCTGACCTCACCGGTCTCCTTCGCCGACTCCAGGCCGACCGCAAACGCTTTCGACATTCGCTTCATGAACTTCTTTAACACACCCTGCAGTTCCTCGTCGTCCGGCGCAAGTTGCATGGCCGTGTGGATGAACAGGCAACCCTTGTGCTCTTCCGCGCAGCACATGTCCGCGACTCGCTCATCAAAGATTGTGCGAATGTGGACAAGCGACGCGCCTGGCTCAAGCAAACGCAGGAACGACTGCTTGCCCATGCCTTCTGCGAAACGCTCCAAGGCCTGCTCAAACAGCTCGCGTTTGTTGCCGAACGTACTGTACAGCCCGTAGCGGCTGACACCTGTCGCACGCACGATGTCGTCCATCGAGGTCTCCGAATACCCTTTTGAGGCAAACAGATCCACCGCTGTGGACAGTGCGGTCGACGGGTTAAATGCGCGTGTTCTCACCATAGCGAAACAGAATACTCATTCTGTTTAGAGTTGTCAACATGCAGCGCTTGCCGTAAGTCGAAGGATGAGCGTGGCAAGCCGAAGCAAGCGGGTCACGAAATCGTGGTGACCCGCCCTTTCCAGCATTTACTAGGGAGCGAGCGTGTCCTCGATGTACTGGTCCACGATGGTGTCCATGAAGGCCAGCGGCAAGGCGCCATTGGTCAACAAGGCACGATGGAAGCCTTTGATGTCGAATTGTGCGCCGAGTGCATCCATCGCCCGCTGCCGCTCCGACAGGATTTGCAGCATTCCAACCATGTAAGCCGTAGCCTGGCCCGGGTAAACGCTGTAACGAGCCGAGGCACCCTGCGCCGCTTCGGTCGTTTCCCCAATGTTGTCCACGATGAACTGCGTGGATTGGTCGAAGGTCCAGCCAAGACTGTGGATACCGGTATCCACAACGAGCCTTGCCGCGCGCAATGCTTCGTACTGCAGGCGCCCAAGGTTCGAGTATGGGTCGTTGTCGTGCCAGCCAAGCTCAAAAGCGAGGCGCTCTGCATACAACGCCCAGCCCTCAATGAAACCGGTCGATCGAGCGACCTCCCGAGCCACGGGCATGTTCTGGTCCAGGCCTATCGCTATCTGCGTATGGTGCCCTGGAATAGCTTCGTGGTAGGCGAGTGAGCGCATCTGGAACCACGGTTCATCATACGTCGTGCCAGCGTAGAAAGCGCCCGGGCGGGTTCCGTCCCTGGATGGTCCAATGTAGTAGCCACCGAAAGGTCCACCAATGACGACAACGTCTGTCGACGGGAAAATATCGAATGCATCGCCAACGTCTTGCGTGGCCTGGTCGATGATCGTCTCATAGGTCGACAGCACGTTGGCCGCAGGAATGACGCCGCCATCCGTCGTCACGCGTGCAAACAACTGCGGCAAAGTCTCATTCTGCGGATACCCGAGCTGATCGAATATCACCCGCATCTCCGCGTGGATGCGCGTGAGCTCGTCCAGTCCCAGTTGGTGAATCTCAGCCGCCGTCAGGTCGGTCGTGGTGTGATGCTTCAGAGTGTAATCATAATAGGCGCTACCGCTCGGGAATTGTCCGACTCCGACCTGTGCCGGAGCGAGTGGCAACAGCTCCTGCAGTTTCGATAACAGGTTCTGATAGCCGCGCCTGACACCACCGTCCACAGTGGCGAGTGCCTGGTTCGCCAGGTTGGCTTGTTGCGTTGCGTTGATGGCCGGGTGACCCGTAATTTTCTCGACCAGTGCCGTGTAGTAAGGGTTAACAGATGCATTCATCGACGCCATCGCCGAAATCTGATTGATCGCAATCTGCATCGTCAATGCCGGCTCAATAATGCCGTTCTGCCGCTGCTGTTCGAGATGATTGACCAGTTCGGCGAATTTTCTTTCCACGCCACCCAGACGAGTAATGTAATCCTGGGCATCCTGAAGGGAGTCGATTGGATGGACCTCGGTGAAGAGCTGCTCCGTGCCGCGGGCCACACCAAAGTTGCCATAGGTAGCAACATAATCGTGGTAGATAAACGGTAGCCGGTCCACGACATCCTGCAAATACCACTCGAAAACGTCGTAGTTGAGCTGACCGGCGGCATCTAGTATCGACCGGTCATAGCTCCGCAACGCGTCGAGAGCAATCTGGTACAACTCGAACGTCTCGCGCTGGTACGCATCGGACAGGTCGTCGAGCGTCGCCGCGGCAAGCGGATACACATCTTGCAACGAGCGCCATATCATGGTCTCGGGGGAGCGCCTCACTAGCGCAGCAATCGACGTCTCGTAGTAATTGTCCAGCGACAGCCCCTGCAGGTCCTGCCGCAGCTGATCTGCGGCCGACGGCGGCGGCGGCGGCGGATCAATATTACACGTTGGGCTTTTCTCGCATACCTCTGGTACGTTGTAGCTGGAACTCCCGCCACACGCTCCCAGCATTACGGCGCATACACCGACCAACAGAGTCCATTTCATCCCGCATTCCCCATGTTTTGCAACTATGCTCAGTTAGTCAGGCATCTGAGCGAAAAGTTCTTTACCTTACCCTGCTAGAATACCGGCAAACAAAAAACAAAAAGGCATATTTATGGCCAACTCCGACCTCGATTCACACACTAACAGTGTCAAGGACGTCAAGCAGCTAGGCATTGTAGCGGCGCTGGGCAGTTTATCTTATGTCTTCTGGATTTGCGGCGGCATGGAGATGGTCGAGCGCCTTGCCTATTACGGTGTTCGCCAGGTTTCCAGCCTCTACGCCACGGATGCCAGGTCGAACGGCGGCCTCGGACTCAGCGGCGATGATGTTGGCATTATTTTCTTCTTCTGGGCGGCCATGCAATCGTTCGTGCCCGTGCTGACCGGTGGCATTTCCGACCGCGTCGGCTACAAGGAAACGATATTCGCGTCGACGATATTCAAGATCCTCGGCTACCTGCTTATGGCGTGGTTCCCGTCTTTTTGGGGATTCATGGCTGGTGCGATGGTGCTCGCGTTTGGGACGGGCATTTTCAAACCTGGCATCCAGGCCACTATTGTCAAGTCCACAAATCGGAAGAACAGCTCAATGGCGTGGGGCGTGTTTTACCAGACTGTGAACATCGGCGGGTTCATTGGCCCCCTGGTTGCGGCGCAGTTACGGCAACTGGAATGGTCGCACGTGTTCTATGCGTGCGCTGCCATCATCTCGCTCAACTTCCTGCTGCTACTCACTTACAAGGAAGTCGACAAGGATGAGCGGCTCGAGCATCGCGCCAAGGTCCGTTCGGGAGAACTCCAGGAAACGAGCCTCTGGCGTGACAGCCTCAAGGAAGTCTTTCGACCGATCATGCTGTGGTACATGGTGCTGTTTTCGGGATTCTGGTTCATGCTGATGGCCTTCTGGGACGTTGGCCCGCTGTATTTCAGGGACTGGGTCGACACGTCGGTCATGGTGCGTGACCTGTTTGGCGAAGGCGGCACCGACAATCGATTCTGGATCTTCTTCCTTGGCATGACCCAGGATGGACAACGGATCCAGCCCGAAGGCCTGGTCAACATCAATGCAATGCTGATCATGATCTTCTGTTTTGTCGTGGCGGGCTGGAGCGGCCTGATGAAGGCGACCAATTCGATGGCGCTGGGCACCTTTCTCGCCGCGGCTGCCCTGCTGCTGATCGGCGGATTCAACCTGGTCTGGATCGTGGTTGCGGCCATAGTCTGCTTCTCGCTCGGCGAGATGCTTTCAAGTCCAAAGAGCTCCGAGTATCTCGGCAATATCGCGCCCGCACAGAAGAAAGCCATGTATCTCGGCTTCAGTCAATTTCCGCTCGGCATAGGTTGGATGCTGGAAGGATTCCTGGGCCAGTCACTTTATGGCCGTTTCAGCGCCAAAGACACGATCTCGAGAGAGTCGCTGCTCGATAACGGGTTGACGCAGACTGAAGTGGACGCGGTACCCATTGGCGAGGCATTTCAGAAGCTGGTCGAGATAACAGGGCAAAGCGCCGAAGCCCTGACTGCGCAACTTTACGCAGCCAATAACGTCGGCAAAGTCTGGTTCCTGATGGCAGCTGTTGGCCTGATTTCCGCTGCCGGTATGTACGTTTACGGACGCTGGACCTACAAGCTTAAGGAATAAGCTCAGCGTGGGCAGCCAGATCACCGAACTCCAGGTCCATTTCTGGCTGGTTCTTGTCATGTTCGCTTTTGCGGTACAGACTTTTGTACTGCTGCTGCTGGTCAATGCGCCTTACGGGCGTTTTACACGTAAGGGCTGGGGTCCGACGATATCGACACGCAGCGCCTGGGTACTGTTTGAGAGTCCTGCTGTCGTTGTTTTTGCGGCGGTCTATCTCGGCGGCGACCACGCACTTGAAACGGTGCCGCTGGTTCTATTTGGTATCTGGCAGTTTCACTATGTCGCTCGCACGTTTGTTTTCCCCTTTCGAATTCGCGAGACGGGCAAGCGAATACCGATGGTCGTAGTTGTCCTTGCGATTCTCTTCAATGTTCTGAACGCCTACATTAACGCGCGCTGGATTTCCCACTTCGGCGACTACTCTGTGGACTGGCTGGCGACCACACCGTTCATTGCGGGCGTGTCGATTTTTGCGGTCGGCTGGATAGTCAACCAACATGCGGACCGGACCCTGTTTCGGCTGCGCAAGCCAGGTGACACGAACTATGCAATACCCAGGGGTGGGTTGTACGAAAAGGTGTCCTGTCCCAACTATCTCGGCGAGATACTGGAATGGTTGGGCTGGGCCATCGCGACGTGGTCGCTCGCGGGCGCGGCATTCGCTGTTTTCACCGCAGCGAACCTGTTACCGAGAGCCGTAGCGATACACCGCTGGTATCGGGCAGAATTTCCGGACTACCCGGAGTCTCGGCGCGCCGTGATTCCGTACCTTATTTGAGTTACTCGTCGCGACGCCAGACTTCGACGGATTCCCCGCGATTTCCTGCTTCAATAATGATGCCGCCCATCTTGCAGGCACCCTCCCCGTCAAAGTCTTCGCAGTTTGGCAGGTCTTCGAGGCGATCCTGATATGTCACGGAGGACGAAGCCGGTTTTTCTGCCGCTTCACCCGGTTCTTTCCAGCCGTCGCTCTTTGGCGATGCGCCGCTGACAGCTTCCAGGCTCGCGAACACTGCGCTCTGACGTGCAGAGGCAGCACAACTGGACTTGCTCTTGTCGACGATGACACTCGCCGATTCGTCCTTCAGAGTGACAAGTTGTTCAAGCGCGAACTCGCAGTCCGCACGCGTTAGAAACGCCAGGTCGAACTCCTGTTCCTGGCAAACCGTCTTCCCCGCCGGGGCCACACACTCACTTATGGTGAGAACGAAGACCTGTATCCATGAGGTATCCATGATTCCTCTCCCTGCTGATCTTATTGACCCAGAGTAGCAAAAAAGGCCGTTGGTCATAAATAGTCATGTAGTGCATTGTGGGACGAACGCGGGTTGCGACAGTGGCTGGCTGGATGCCAGCGCTTGATCAGTGTTATTTTGGATATTTCCACATTAAGAGGCCTCGAATGATTACACGTCGGGATTATCTGAAGAACACCGCATTGATTGGCGCGGCGTGCGCGCTGCCCTCAGCCCTGGTTCGGGCATTCGAATCGGGAGACCTGATTACACGCGCCATCCCCAAGACCGGCGAAAAATTGCCCATCGTTGGTCTTGGCAGTTCCGCGACGTTCCGAACCGTCGCGCAAAGCGAAGACGTCACGGCGCTGGCCGAAGTCATTAAGACGCTGGTGGACAATGGCGGCACAGTCTTCGACACGGCACCATCGTACGGCGCATCCGAGGAGGTTAGCGGTCAAATCGTTCACGATGCTGGCTTGACAGACAGAGTATTCTGGGCGACCAAGGTCAATGCGCTTGGTCGTGGCGCCAGTGGCCCAGCAGACCCTGACGCTGTAAGGGCCCAGCTCGAGCGTTCATTTTCGCGAGCACACAAGGATCCGATTGACCTGATCCAGGTTCATAACCTGGCCGATATCCCAACGCAAATGGGCATCATCAAGGAACTCAAGGAAGACGGCCGCATTCGCTATATCGGCACAACGTCTACAAGGGCCGCGCGCTACGGTGACCTCGAAAAAGCGATGCGTGAGTACCCGATCGATTTCATCGGCGTCGATTACGCTGTCGACAATCGCCTGGCCGCGGAACGGATATTGCCCGCGGCGAAAGACCTGGGCATAGCAACCCTGATCTACGTTCCGTTTGGTCGCTCGCGGCTATTCTCACGAACGAAGGGTCTGGATGTGCCCGAGTGGGCTCAGGAATTTGGTGCCGATTCGTGGGCTAAATTCTTTATCAAGTACGTTGCGGCACATCCGGCCACGACCTGTGTAACACCGGCGACCAGCAAGGCAAAGAACATGCTCGACAATATCGGTGCTGCATATGGCGAATTGCCGGACGCTGCGGAGCTGCGCAAGATGGAAGAGCTGGTAGACGGACTGCCCTCTGCCTGAAAACTAAAAGCGGAAAACAACTCCGGCGAAGGTCTCGATCTGGGTGAGCAGATCGCCCGTGATGCGAATTGCACAACCGCTGACATCCGGGCCGCTCTCGCACAACAGGCTGCTGCTTGAATTCGTGAAGATGCCGTGAGCGCGCGCCTCGAGCCGCAAACCGACCCTCGAGTGTGGACTGATCAGCACACCAACCCCTATCGAACCCGACCAGAATGTATCGTCTGCGGATCCCGAAGAACTTGCACGCGCTTGAGTCGCGCCTAATGTGGCCGCGAGGTACGGAATAAACTTGTCGCCCTCAAACTGGTAGGTTCCACCGAGTTGCAGAGTCTGCAGATCGATATCGATCACTGGGTCGTTCTGCGTCGCCGCGCTGAACTCTGCCTCAGTCGACTGCTTCGAATACAGGATTTCCAGCTGCGTATTGGCACTTTGCGGGACATTCAGGATAAGGCCGAAACTGCTCGAATCATTGAAGTCATAGGAGTCTGGGGAATCCGCGACTTCGAACGTTCCGCCAAAGCGGTACGCACCGAACGGCGTCAGTTCGAACTTGACCTTGTGCTCCTGCGCCTGTGCCGTTGAAACCAGGCACACACAGAGCAATGCCTGCAGAATCGTCTTCATACGCCGAACTTTATCAGGAAACGAGTTGTGAGACGGCTGCCGTCAGCTCCCCGTCAGAAGCGGACAAACGATAGGCAATGTGCATATGCGGCTTGTCGATGCGCAGCAGCCTCGTCAGGTCAATTGGTGTGGCGACGATGACGAGATCGCAATCCACGGCGTTCACAGTTGCTTCGAGATCACGGATTTGCGCGTCGCCGTAACCCATCGCCGGCAGCAGCGGCCCGATGGATGGGTACTGTTTAAACGTGTCTGCAATCTCACCTACAGCCCAGGGGCGCGGATCGACCAACTCTGCTGCGCCATTCTGCCGGGCTGCCACTACGCCAGCACCAAATGGCATGCCGCCGTGAGTAGTCGTTGGGCCATCCTCGATCGCCAGCACGCGTTTACCTGCGATCAGGCCCGCATCCGGTATGTCCAGCGTGGACTCGCGTCGCAGCACCTTCGCTCCCGGGTTGACCCTACTCGCATTGTTTTCGATCACGGCTATGGCGTCAGGCTCTGCCTGGCTCACCTTGTTGATCAACACAATATCGGCACGCGCGAAATTCTCCGTGCCCGGGAAATACTCGAGTTCGTGCCCCGCGCGGAAGGGATCGGCGACTGTTATCCACAGGTCCGGTTTGTAGAACGGCGTGTCGTTGTTTCCGCCATCCCAGATGATGACGTCCGCTTCCTGTTCCGCCTGCTCCAGGATGGCCGCGTAATCGGCGCCTGCGTAGACAATAACGCCGTTACGAATATGCGGCTCGTACTCTTCGCGTTCCTCGATCGTGCACTGATGCTTATCGAGATCCTCGTATGTCTCAAAACGCTGCACGGCCTGCTTTGCAAGATTGCCGTAGGGCATTGGATGACGTATCGCCACGGGTCGCTTACCCATTTCCAGGAGTATGTGCGCGATCCGCCGCGCAACCTGGCTCTTGCCACAACCGGTTCTGACCGCGGTTACCGCAATAACCGGCTTCGATGACGGCAACATCGTTGCGTCCACGTCAAACAGCGAGAACCTGACGCCACATGCCTCAACATTTTTTCGCCGTGCATCGACGTAATCGAAATGGACGTCAGAGTAGGCAAATACGACTTCATCAATCTGCTCACCGGTCAAGAGCGCGTCAAGCTCTTCCTCAGGGTAAATCGGAATGCCGTCAGGATAGGCACTGCCCGCCAATTCCGCCGGGTAACGCCGATCATCGATATGCGGTATCTGGGTGGCTGTGAATGCAACTACCTCAACATCGGGATTGTCCCGATAGCAGCAGTTGAAGACGTGAAAATCTC
>Ga0316201_10000101_pt1 | contig 35126 bp, 47 predicted proteins | sample CS6wburrow_MG_FD_204516 | JGI IMG/M metagenome (GOLD analysis project Ga0316201, IMG submission 204516) | Coastal sediment microbial communities from Delaware Bay, Delaware, United States - CS-6 worm burrow | ecosystem: Environmental > Aquatic > Marine > Coastal > Sediment | place: USA...
TAATGATAATTTAACACAGTGAGCCCCCCTGGCAAGCCCTATTTTGCTTTTTTATCAAATGTTTATGGCATGATTCTTGCTACGCGTGTACGCCTGTTAATAGTGTAAACAAGACAAAGCAGCGCCGCAAGAACCGTGCCAAGTCTAAAACGCGCGACAGCCCGTTGTCCTATTGACCGATTAGCCTATTTACCGCATAGCCTATCAAGCCTATCAAGCCCACACCAGGCATACCCCGAGCCCAGTGCAAGATCCATGCCATGATAGGCTGTATAGGCTCCAGGCAAGATCCATGCCAAGGTAGGCTGTATAGGCTCCATGCAAGATCCGTGCCAAGAAAGGTCCTGAAAGCTTGAAAGCCTATACAGCCTCACTAGAATCGCCAGGTGTCACGCCGATGTGACGCTGAAATTCTACCGAGGCTAGGATTCAATACAGTGGCACGGTAGATTTACAGGCTTGCTGTAATTCTGTACAGTGAGACTGTAAAATTACAGCCACACTTAAAAAATCGCGATACACCCTCCCCCTCTCTGGACATTAGACAGGCCAAAATAAACTATCCTACCTTTCCCTACACCTATATAGCCTATAAAGTCCATCGTGTCCCGATCAAGCCTACCCGGTCTTCATTTTTCGCCTATTTAGCTTGACATCGGGGGTCCGATGTGTTATTATACTACTTAGCGCTATTTCTGCGCCTTCTTAATGAACCATTCCCCGAAAATACAGGCTTTTTAGCCAAAAAGGACCCAAAACAGTGGCAGGAACCAAGAAAAAGAGCCCTACGAGGGCGAAAAAGCGTAAAGAGGCCCAAGAGGCGTCCCTAGACGCCGCAAAGCCGGCCCCGAGGCCGCCGAAGGCCCCCACTGCTGACAAAGAAGAGATTATCCGCCGATTATACGAGATTATGGACCTTTCTTCCGAAAAATGGCTTGCGATCCTCTCCAGCGACTCCTGGAAAGGTGTCGCGGTAGCGGCGGACTCGTTCCAACGAGCTGCCTTCTCGGCAGGGCAGATCGAGGCCCGGCTGGCCGGAACGGCCGGCATGTTCGAGGGAGATATCCACCTGAAGTGGAAGCCTTTGAAAAAGGCCAAAGAGGACGAATAGACCGCGACCTTAGAGCTTAATGGGAAAAATAAAGACTAACATGGAGTTAGGGGTGCATAACCCCTTCTCGAAGAGAAAACCGCAGCCAGTGCAGCAGGCACTGCTGAGCCAGGACCTCATGGGTCCCGCTGTGAAGCGGGTAAACCTCGTCACCGGACGAGGAGGCGGCAAGAGCTTCGGCGTCGGCCTCCTAACCTTCAAAGTCTGTATCGAGGATCCAGGGACAGTGGGCCTGGTAACAGCCCCAACGGCGGCCATGCTGCGAGACGTCTTCTTGGACGCCTGGCGGACCATCGTCCCTCAGCGGCTTTACACCTACGTAAAGACCGAGAACACGATCCATATGATCAACGGATCGAAGATCCTCCTCCGAAGTCGCCACGCCGACAACCCGTCTCGTGGACGAGAGCTCGCTCGAGGTCTCAACATCAACTGGTGCATCGACGACGAGGCCGCGCTTGGCTTCCAGTCCGAGCAGTACCTCAATGTGGATGCCTGCATCAGACGACCGGGAAACTACCGATTCCACGTCACGATCACAACCCCTAGGTTGGGGAATGAGTACTACGACTTTGTGACTCAGGAGGGCCACGTCCTCCTTGACGGTTTCACAACCATGGACAACCCCTGGCTCCCCGAACAGTTCGGGCAGAACCTGGAAGGGCAGATGTCGGAGCGGCAGGCGGAAAGGGAGATCTATGGCAAGTGGACTGAGTTGGAGGGCTTTATCTGGCCAGATTTCAAGCTGGAAACGTGGCCTGACGGAAACCTCCATGAGCATACTCATGATCATTCGGAACCGTATATTCTCGCTTTTGACCCAGGAGTCGCCAGCTCTGCATGGCTGCTGCTTCAGAAGGTACCAGCTGTTGACAGATACGACCGAGAGGTCATTCCGGGAGAGGATTATGTCTGGGTTGCCACGGCCGAATACACGCCGAAGGTCGACGGGAGTGCGACTGCTATTCTTAGTGACATTGCTGAAGAGTATGGGACTCCTCAGCGAATTGTTGCTGGGCACGATATCAATACTCGGTCGGACACTAATGGCCGTACAATCAAGTATTACATCCGTCAGATCTTTGGTGCACACCCTTCGATCACGCCGATAGTCGGCGAGAAGCAGGACAAGCGCCGGCAGTACAACCGGCTCTCCTGGATGATCAAGGACTCGGCGGGCAGCCGTCGCTTTTGCGTCTCCAAAGATCTCAAGAGCCACAACCCCACCACGAAACGTGGTGTCTTGAAAGTATTCCAGCAGGACGTATGGCCTGACGAGCTCAAGCGCCGTCGAGGCGACTTCCTGCCCAAAGATAAAAGACTCGAGCACATGCGGGACGCCATGCTCTATTTCGCAATATGGGCCTCCCCGCCGCGCTTCGTCAAAGCCAGCACCATTCCAAGTAACTAAAGGACCCCATGCTAGATTACGGACTCGAACGAGGAAAAGACATCCTGCGCTTCTCGCTGCGAGAGCTGCAGGCGGTCTCGATAGAGATCGACAACATCAACGTCGATGACGCCCTCAGTTACTTCGGGCGACAAGAAGACGTGAAAGCCGTTCGGGACAAAATGGTGGACCGGTTCGCAACTGGCGTCTACAAAGACGAAACAGGCTTCGAGTTCTTCATAAAGGCTGCTGAGTCAGAGATGATCGACGCCGGGCTCTACGAGTCCGTGACGTCCGGTCTAGGCCCCCGAGTCGTCGCCTCCTTGGCGAACCTATTCACCCTACCTACGCAATCGTGGGACTGGGTAGGTCCGGACTCCGTCCGGAATGAGGAGGTCACAGCCAGAATGGTCGCGATCCGCGAGCATGGCCAGTTCCAAGAAGGGATCACCAAGGCTGATCAGATCGCGGTGTCTGTGAACACTGGGCCTCTCATGATCGCCTCCCAAGGTGGGACCTTGCGATATATGCCCTTCTCCCCGTCCTGCATGTACGCCATGTACCATGACGAGGTCTACGAGGAAGGGCAGCTCAGGGGAGTTGACTACACCGACATCGAGGATGCCACTGTAGTGATCGTGCAAGTCTCGCAGAAACGAGACTCCAACGTCTCGAACCCCAACGAGGCTGCCTTTCTGGCAATCTTCGGGCGATCCGAAGAGTACCCTAACGGCAGGTACGTGTCGTACCTAGCGACAGATTATGACGAGATCCCCGACGTGGGGAACGAGAAAGCCTACGATTACGTAGGACCGGATGGTAATCCGGCCAATCCCCTGTCTCTCTACGCGAACCAGAATCCGGATCGCTACATACCTGAGTACCCCTTCGTGATCTTCCGAGGTGGGTACGATCTGACGACTGACACCCTGCTGCCTGTGACTACGTCACTGTGGGAGAGCTGCCTTGAGGTAGACGTGGCCTTCAGCCGGTTGCTGAAAGACAGCCTCCGCTCCGCGAGAGGAACGACCGTATTCCGCAATCCCGACGGGGATCCCCTGCCACCCTCCCTCGAGGGAGACGTGGTCATGAGTGGTGACAACCAGACTATGGAGTTCCTCGGGCGAGACGCCTCTAACTCCGTTAGTGCGCTGAACGTCGTGCGACAGCTGGCCCGCAGCGTAGCGGAGGGATTCAGTGTCCCCGGCTACCAGGTCATGTCCGAGACGACGTCGATCCCCGAGAGCGGGGTAGCGCTGACAATCAGGACGCAGCCTCTCATCGACTTCAGAGACCGCAGGGTCGAGATGAACAAGTCCGCCGTGCGGCGGCTCTTCGAGATCGAGAAGGCGCTAATAGCCTTCCATGGCTTGGATGAGCCCATCAGCGAGGACGTCTCCCAAGTATGGATCCCTGGAAGGTATATCATACCTGAAGCGAAGATTGACAGAGTCAACCGACTCTCTATCGCTCTTGACAAAGACCTGATTGATTATGTTCGCGCTGTGCGCGACTACCACGACTTCTCGACGGACGAGGAGGCGATGGGCTTCATCGACATGATGGAGGAACGAAAGGCTGATTACCCGAAGCCTAGCGAGGAACGAGCTAAGGAGCTCCAGAGCTCGGGAGGCTTTTTCGGCGATTCAGGCGAAGAAGTAGACGATGATGCTTAAGATTTTTATTTGGAAGTGCGGTTCTTGTGGAACCGACTTCGAAGTCTTCTATAACGCCGCAGAGCTCAAGGAGCTCATTGAAGACGGAACTCCGCAGCTATGTCTCTGTGGAGGCAACTTATACCCTTACAACTTCAAGAACAACTCACAGCGATGGCGATTCGCTGACGAGATATAATCTCGGTCGCAGAGACCGTTACCTCTGCAACCTCTGATCTTGCAACCCCGTTCGTGGCCGGTTAGCCCACGTAGTGAGAGACGATGGACGAAGAAAACAGAAACCCCGACCAAGTAGAAGCGACATCCGAAGAAGAAACGAAAAGCGACTGGAGAGAAGAGCCTGGTGCAAAAGCGATGCGAAAGCAGATCGCAGAACTCCAGAAGAAACTCGAAAGCCGCGACAGGGCCTCGGAAGAGGCCGCCGCAAAGAGAGAGCGAAAGAAGCTCGAAGACCGCGAGCAGTACGACGTACTGATGAAACAGAAAGAGGACGAGATCGCGACCTTGAGGTCCGAATTCGAGTCCCAAATGACCGCTAAGGAGCTCGACATTGCTCTGGTCCAGGCAGGGTTCTCGAACTCTTTGCTCCTTCAAGGAGCGAAAGCTGGATACGATGGTTCTGTTCCGATCCCCGACTACGTCGAGGCTCTCCTGGCCGATGAGTCTGTACAAGCTATCATCTCTCCGGCCGAGCAGACGGCTGCTCCGTCTCCCAAGTTCAGCAAACCTTCTCCGAAGTCATCTACGAAGTCACTTGATGAAAGACTGGCAGAAGGCGACAAAGATGCACAGATGCAAAAGCTCGCCGAACTGACAGGACTCAATTTACGTAGGAGTTAAACATGGCTGGTGCTACCAAGACCACCCTCGCAACCGCGATCAAAACTACTTTTGAAGCTGGTATGCGCAAGACCTTCTACGAGGGAACACCTCTCCTGAATCTCTTCCCCCGTAGATCAAACATCGGCGGCGACTCCGTCGACTGGAAAATCAATTACGCTGGCAACGCCGGTGCCACCTACTCGGAAGGCGACACGCCCCCGGCAGCTGGAAACCAGAGCTACATCGACGCGACCGTCGGCCATCAGCACTTCTGGAACGTCGTTCAGATCACTGGACACGCCAAAGACGCCCTGGCCAATGGCTATTTCGACGGCGTAGCCAAGGAGATGGAAGGCGGGGTCTCCGGGCTCCTGCACAAGATCGAAGAGACCTTCATCTCCACGTTCGAAGGCGCGATCAACGACGACACCAGCTATGCTGGTCTCACACGCGCCACGTACGGCTTAGCGTCTGACGTCACCGCAGGGGGCACCGCTGCCCTGACTCTCGCCATGCTGAGCGAGATGTACGAGACTCTGAAGCTCGACCCCCGGGCTGTTGTTTTCAACAACCCCAAAGAGTGGATGATTCTTTCGAATCCGGTCCAAGAGACCGCGTACACGGAAGTTGCAACTGGAATCACAGTGTCGGATATCACTTCTGCTGATACGGCCGCTTCTGGTATGCACCTCCCCTACAACACCTCGCAGAACGACCCCAGCCTCGACGCTGGTCTGCTGAAGCACACCATCGAATACAACAAGATTCCTTGGTTCTCCGTTCCCACGATGACAAACAGCCTCGTGCTGCTCACTCGTAGAAGTGACATCCTGATCGAAGAAGCCCGCCCGCTGACTATCGAGCCCCTCGGCAAGATCGACGACAGCGACCGCTTCCTCTTGACCTGGGCTGGACAGATTGTTCACCTCGATCCCTACCGAGCCGGTAGAATCGAAGCCCTCACCACATAGGAGTAGAACATGGCTAACGATCCTATGACCGTTGTAAGCGCGACGAGCTTCACTCTTCGCGAAGGATTAAGAATGACAACGTTGGTCGTGTCTGGTCCCGCAGACTACGATGCCACCAACGGCTCTGCTTTTGACGTATCTGACTACGTCTCTAGCATTTACTCTCTGGACCTCCAGGGTGTAACGGCGAAGGCCGATGCCCTGATCAATGCCCGCTACGTTAACGACGACTTCACTGACGCCGACGGTGGGGCAGTGTACTTCACCTGGGACTCCTCGACAGCCGCTGACGCGGTTTTTGAGAACGTCACCGACACTACGAACCTTTCTGGTTACGTATGGCAGGTGCTGCTCATTGGAGCTCCCGCCTGATCTGAATAGATCTACCTAGCCGAGAGAGGCTTTTGAGCTGTGCCGTCTCTGTACCGAGAAGAAGTCGTTACCTTCTCAGCCGGTGCAGCTCTACCTTTAACGAAGGAGAAATTTTATGCCTATTTCTTGGGGACAATTAGAAGCCCTCTCTGCGCGAAAGAAAGCGCACTCATCTCTTAAAAAAGTCATAACCGCAAAGAACTACGGCTGGGACTCTGGCCAATGGACCTTGACGGAACTCGTCCAGAGCTCCGACCCGAGGAAGTTCCTCGGCTACCAGATCCTCGAAGGGATCCAGCCAGACGGTAGGAAGCACGTCGGTTCCGAGCTCAAAGCAGCCGGCGGAGCTGGCCCCTTCCTGTTTCGCTTCGAAGTCTTGACCCGGCAAGCCTGCGTCCGAGACGCCGACGGGAACACGATCTTCTCAACTGAAGAGGCTCTGGATGCCATCGGAGACGAGGGAGACTTTGTCTGTGATGCCAAGGACAAGCCACAGCCTGGTGACATCGTAGAATGGAAAGGTCATCGCCGGACGTGGGACGACGAGGGCGACCGCGAGGTCACTTCTGGGGTTCTCAAGGAATGGGCTCTTCGAGGAGAGCGACCGGTCACGTACGTCGAATTCGAAGTAGACGATACAGGTTGTATCATGGTTCCTTACCCCTACGCCTTGTCCATGCTGCAGCAGAACGGCGAGCGGCTGGTCCACCCTGAGTTCAAGAAGAAAGACAAGCAAAAGCCGACCAAGCGTCGGATCACCAATTGGTGGTTCCGAGAAGTGCATACTCAGGAGCCGCTGAAGAAAAGTAAGAAAGGCAGCAAATAATGACGTCTCTACTGACCGACCGAGCTCTACTGGCTATCGTCGGGGAACTCCCCGCGCAGGGGGACACGGTCACTCTTAGCCTGTCTACCTCCGCTGCTACCACGGCTACGGAGCTGACCACTGGCAAGAAGTATGACATCGTTTGCGATGTGGACTGCTTTGTCTGTTCGAGCACGGTAGGTGCGGACGACGCGACTACCTCTGACTACTTCCTTCCCGCACTGACGATTGTTGCCTTCACGCCTGGCGAGACCAACACCTACGTGTCTGGCATCCTGGCCTCAGGGACCGGAACGCTGTTCATCTGCCCCAGAACCCCCGTCAACAAAGCTGCTGAATAATGTATAGTCCCCACCCTGCAATACCCCGCATCCGTGGGGGCTCTCTGGCGGCGCTCAAGACCTTCGAAGCCTTTTCAGGCTTGTCAGGCGTCGACAACCTCGACGCCAATCTCACGATCAACGGCACCACGAAGACCCCGACGTTTCGCTATTTCGGCGGCGACGCCAACGGAACAAACTGGGCTCCGGCTGGTTACGGCGAGACGTTGACTTTGCAGGCTGGAACGGCTCCGAGCTACAACCAGGGAAGCCCATGCCTTGGTGCGAACGATGATTCTGTGAAGTTCAATGGCGGTGGGCATTATCAAGCAACATCTTCTTTATCACAGATAGCAACTGAAGATTTTGTTATGGAGTACATACTTACCGCCAAAGACATAACAGAATATGTTTGCGCAACATATGACACTGGTCCAGGTTGGGTTTTTTATCTCTCCCCGAACGGAGCTGGTTCTTTTAAGTTTCGCATGTACGATGCTGGGGGAGACGTTTCTATTGAAACTACTGGAACAAATACAGACAATGCGTGGTATCACGTTATGGTATTTGTTAACAGAGATGAAGCGAGCCCAAACGGCTCTCAAGTATACATTAATGGGTCCGCCGCTGCAACTGGTGTTGACATGTCCGCAGTGTCTGGAACTCTTGCCGATACCGATCTTGCGATTGGCGCAAACGCTTCTGGTGTTGGCGAATACAACGGAAACTTGGCATACGCTGCAATGTGGAAACAGGCTTCCTGGCACCAAGCCGGCGCTTCCGGTCCAGCCGAGTGGGCAACCCTCGCCGAAGAGCGATTTCTCAAACTGTCCGGGATGTATCCGAACAAAGCTAAAGGAACAGCGATCCCCACGACAGCCACAAGAACCTATCCAGCCTACCTAGACAAGGTAGAGTCCGGAGCTCGGAAGCTCTACTACGTCGGCGGTGAGTGGCTGCGACAGTGTCATCGGCAAGATGGAAGCGCTGTGGATGTTAAAGGCTATCTGTCCGAGGTTGAATCAACAAATAGCTTTACCTACTCTCAAGACCTATCTAACGCCGCATGGGTAAAAACCCGAGCGACAGTTTCCAGTAACGGAGCGGTCGCGCCGGACGGGACAACTACCGCTGATGGTATCATTGGAACGGCAGTAGCGAACACCCACTACGTGGGTCAGAGCATCTCTGGTGGGGCTGGTGATGACGAGTGGTCTGGCTGGCTAAAGAAGGCGAACAAGACATGGGCCTACCTTAACGTTCCCACTGTGGCCAATTGCGATGTATACATCGACGTGGACAACGTAGCTCTGGGCACCAAAGGTGCTGGCATGACAGCTTGTTACTTGGAAGATTGGGGTAACGACTGGGTGCGATTCGTGTGTATCTACACTGGTGGAGTTCCCGCACACTCTCACGACATCTACCCTGCAGACGCCGACGGCGACAATAACTATACAGGCGATGGATCTACCGAGGATCTCTGGGTATGGGGTCAGCAACATGAGAAGAACAGCTCCGGCTACGCAACGAGCTACATCCCGACGACATCAGCCGCTGCTACCAGACTCAAAGACCAGCTCCAATTCGTGGCTGGTGCGAATATCGGCGGGGAGGATGTGGGGCAGGGAACGATTGTTTGTGATTTGTTAATGCCGAACTACAACTCCGGCGCTAGGGTTATCACCCAAGTGTCAGATGGTGGGGCAGTCGCAGACCGGATCAATTTCCTTGTCAACAATCCAGGAGATGTTTTAACCGTTGCAACCACCGCATCAGGAGGGAACAGCGGTGCTGCCACTGTCGCGGGAGATGTCTCGGATGGGGAGAAGCATGAAGCACGGTTGCGGTACGAGACAAACAACCTGGTCTTGAGTCTCGACAGTACGGATGGAACTGCTGACACTTCTGTGGATATTGCGGACGACTTGGACCGTATCGATTTCGGTATGGATGTGAGCGGCCTAAATCAATTCAACGGCCTAATCTCCAACTTCCGAATCTACAAAAAGCCTGTCAAGTCTGGATGATCGGTTACGCCATAGGTAACGGCCTCTCCCGCCTCGGTATGGAGATCCCTACCGACGGCCCGATAGTTGCCTGCAACCGAGCCTACACAGACACACCGGCTGACTACATCGTAGCCCTCGACTGGCCTGTAATCCTGGAGATCGAAAAACTCGATCACCGTGATTTTCAGTTCATCACTAGGACGCCAAGATGGAGCCACTTCACCCTCGACGGCGAGCCCATCTGTAAGATCTATGAGCTCAACGGGAAGCACGCCAAGAACTCTGGAATCGTCGCTTGCGCCTTCCTAGCCAAGATACTGCAGTGCAGTACCATTTACATGATAGGCTTTGACTTCTTCGCCTACGACGAAGGGGACAAGACCAACGACATATACGGCGGTCTCCACCGCCACGGTAACATCATTACACCTTTTAACACGCTCTTTGCACGCTACCCAGAGACGGAGTTCATCAGAGTCGGACCATGGCGTGATGAATATAGCACGCTCAAGGGACTCACGTTTGAAGACCGGCTACGCGATAGGTAACGGCCTCTCCAGAGAGGGAGTCGACTTAGGCTCTTTAGACGGCTTGGTCGTAGGCTGCAATGGCCTCTACAAGGACTTCAGTCCGGACATCCTAGTGAGCCTCGACGCCCGAGTCGAGGTTCCCGAGGAAAGAGACTTCAAGTGGCTGCATCTGGCCGAGACCAGAGTGGGCCTCCTCCTCGACGACCGACTGATCGGCGACGTGCGGGACTTGTTCCCCTTCCCAGGCTTTGACTCTGGGATGGTCGCCTGCGCCTACCTAGCCCGGTACAGCCGCTGCGCGACTGTCTACATGATAGGCTTTGACTTCTACACCGGCTATGGAGGCCGGAACGACATCTACCACGACGAGGCAGTCAAGAATAGCATTCCAATGACCAATTGGAATCTCCTTGCTGACTTCTACCCCGACACTGACTTTGTCCGCCTGGGACCCTGGCGCGATGAATATAGCGAACTCAAAGGATTGACTTTTGGGAATCACCGCCCTTAGCACAACAGCCGTCGAGCGCATGGCAGGCTGCACCTTCTCCGAAGGCTTCTACTCGGACGCCTACATCGAAGAGAACGGCGGCACCCTTGAGCCTGTAGCAGGCACCCCACCTACGGCGGACAGTTACGAATCGCTTACCCTTACCAGAACGGACAGTCAATACGTATCCTACCCCCTGGTCGACGAGCTCAACCATTCGACGCTGACGATCATTGCGGAGTTCTCGCCCACCTTCGACACCGACGCTGACGCCTACTACTACCTCTTCAGTGCCTCCGGAGGCACCTACGTAGTCAACAAAGCCGATAACGCCGGGAGCAACACGCTCCGGATCCGGCTCGGTGGAACCAATATAATATTGATCCCGGAAGCTACGTATTCCCCCTACTGGAACGTCAACTCCCGCAACGTCCTTGCAATCTCCTCGACAACTGGCGACACCGACGTCTGGCTCAATGGCAACAAGATCGTCGACGCGGACAACACCGCCTGGTCCCCCAACGCCGTCTCCGGACTCTGGTTGGGATCCTACAGCACCCCTGGCAACTACTTCGACGGGACGCTGTACAAGTTCCAGATCTACGACTCCCGTCTTTCAGACGACGACCTCGAGCACCTGCGGCTGGGGACGCTGACAGACTACCGCGACTCGGTCACGGTCGATCTGGATTGCAGTGTGGCGAGCCACCGAGCGGGAACGCTCCAGGCCCGAGACATCAGCGGCAACGACAACCATGCGAAGCTGGGGAACAGCCTCGTAGCGGCGCAGGCTCCAACGAAGACAGCCGGGAGAGCTGGCTACACCTTCGACGGCTCTGACGACTACCTGTCCGGCGTGACAGCCCCGACGGGGGCCTTCACCATCACCGTCCTCGAGAGAACCGGGGGAGCCCCGGTCCTGAACCAGGACAACGACTTGGCTTCCAAGTGGGACGACATCATGTCCCCTGGGCAGTACAGCAACGAGTTGCTGACCCTGCGAGTCCACCCCACCGCCTTGACTGCCATGCAATTGCTCGACGAGCAATACACCCTCTTCAGGCGACTCAACGACAACGACCTCACGGACGGCGTAGTCCTGGACCTCGACGCCGAGGGAGCTCTAGATTTCTATCTAGACAGCCGTTCAGGGGCTCTCGCGGACTGGTCTCGAAACGAGTCAGCAGTCTCTGCTGCCAACGTCACTTGGGACGACACGAACTTTCAATGGACCTCCGGGACCAACAGCTACGTAAACAACACCGTCGGCAAGCGCTCCAAAGGAGCTTGGTACGTCGCCGGCAACTTCTACCTCGTCAGTACCAACGGGACCTTGCTGTCTCAGTGGGAGACCGCTGGGGATCAGCAGTACCTCTGGGACTGGAACGCCGCAGGGGGCACGGTAGGCTTGACCGGCAACGGAGCGAGAGCGACCGCGACCACGACGATCTCCAACGGCGACGCCTGGGTGGCCCATGCTGTAAACTTCGAGTCTGGGCTGACGCCCAAGGGCTTCAAGAACGGCGAGAGCATCGGCGACTACAGCGCCGCAGTGACGGAGGCCGGCGACACCGTGGTCTCAGTGATCGGTAACGACCACGACTACAACGCTGCCTTGGCGAACGCGGAGTTCACCGTGGCGGTCATGGTCTCCCGGCAGCTCTCGGAGAACGAGCACAGGAATCTGCATTCCTGGACCTTCCCCAACAGGTGGGAGACCGACGCGGTCACGCGCACCACTGCTGACGTAGAGGACTACATCGACAACAAGGACCCCTCGCGGGTCGTTGGTCTGAACCTACGTCGAGGCTCTGATGGCCTCGTCCCCGACCTGAGTGCTTACAATCACTATGCCAGCCCAGGAGGAGATGAAAGCTTCACCAGAGGACGCCTCGGGCTGCAGGTTAACCAGAGCGGGGGAGGATCCCTCCCGGTGTTCAGCCTCACGCAGAACGTGGCTTCCATAGCCTTCTGGATAAAACAGGACGCCTCGGTCGACGAGACCCTCTTCGTCACGACAGGAGTTGCATCCAATCCAGAGATTGCCATCGTATCTGACACCTTGACAGCCTTGAACTTCCCCAACACCGTGGCCTTCTACGTCGACGGCGAGGCGGGGACCGCGATCACCCCGGGGGTGTGGCACCACGTTGTCGCCTCCTGCGGAACCATCTTCGACCCCTCAGCTTTCAACCTCGGCTTCGGAACCACCTACGGATCCTACAACGGCTCCTTCGCTGGAGCGCAGTTCTTTCGCCGAGCGATCTCAGCCGAAGAAGCTGCGACCATGTATGGTCGAGGGAACGCCGCCAAGTTCGAGACGTCCTGGGGAGCCCAGGAGACCTTCGGAACCGTCTCTAGTGGCAACATAGGCAACACACCCTTCGTAGTCTCTTCAGGCGTCTGGGCGCTCGACAGCGAGACCGTGGACGACTTCCTGATCAAGACTCTGGCTTGCTCGACAGCGGGCAAGGTCTACCTGCCCACGACAGCCCTAATCGAGGATACCACCGACGCCGCCTTCGGCCAGTGGGAGTTCTCGATGTACAAGACGCAGACCGCGAACGTGGCGACAGTCTACTTCGTAGGGTCCTCGACCGTACCGGCAGCAGGGTACTACCTGCAGCACGATGCCAGCGACGAGGTCTCCCTTGGCGAGGTGGGTGTCGGGGCTGCAACTACACCGGTCTCGACGACCGCCGCAGCTTGGCACGACTACAAAATCACAAGAACGTCGACTGGGGTTTTTGAGGTATTCATCGACGACACCTCGGCCGGGACCTTCACCGACACGACAACCCTGGCGTCAAGCTACATCGTTTTCGACTTCGACGCAGGGGACAAAATCAAGTACGCGGACTTCTTCGGAGGATCGAACTTCGTCAAAAGGCTGAAGCATGAGCTATAAGAAAGTAATCTACGGAGAGACCACCACCCTGCGACTTGAGTTCCCTCTTACGTGGGAGACAGAGAACCTGAGCAGCCTGACCCTCGCCGTCAACGACCGAGCCGGTAACGTCTTGGAGGCTGCCTCTGCTGCCACCCTAAGGACCGCGACCGAGCTCGATGGAGCTGTTACTGCCGGGGACATGACTATCACCCTAGATAGCGGTGCAGCCGATGTAGTCGAGAATGATACACTCTACATCTTCGCCAGTGGATCAGACCCCTCGGAAGAGGTAGAGGTAGCAAGCTACGACACAACGGCGTATGTCGCCACTCTCAAGCGCCCTCTACTCTATGACCATGTCGACGCTGCAGAGGTCTACGGCGCTTTCGCGACCTACGACCTCGACGCATCCGACACTGACGTTTTTGAGCTCGGCGAGCAACTGGTGCTCGAGTGGACCCCGACCTGGGTAGCCGACGAAGTCGAGATGGGCGGTATCGTCCGAGAGCGAGCAGAGGTCGTCCAGTACGAGACCTTGGTCGCTGACTTCCGGCAGCGCTTTGCGGCGCTCTACCCCAGAGAGTTTGAGGCTGTCACTGAACAGTATAACCGTTTCGAGGACCTCTACTTCGAGGCTCGCCGGCAGGTAAAGACCGAGCTGGCTCTACGCGGGATGGACATGGACCGCATCGTGGACGCCGACCTCCTGGCCCCCGTGCTGATGAACAAGATCCGGTGGCTCATCCTCGTCACAGCCGACGCCTCCTATGAAGACGAGCGAGAGACCTGCAGCAATGAGTACGGTCGGCAGTTCGAACTGCTCTGCAACTCAACGATCTGGACCGACGACGACCAGGATGGGATGATCGACGACGAAGAGGTCTCGACGTACAGCCCCATCTTCGATAGAGCCCTATGAAACTGACATTCGAGATGAAGAGCATTGCCCTACCAGGCAACACCATCGAGGATATGCAGAAGCGCATGGCGAACGGTGGGGCTATGGCCTTTGCCGACCCCAGGGATATTCATCCCAGGACAGGTGAGTTCGTCGAGGATGTTGCAGTCATCAACGAGCTTGGAGCCACTGCCACGGCTGACAGTCCAGCGATTCCGGCTCGGCCGGCTTTGAAGACTATGATGCGAAAGAGCAAGAAGTACTTCATTGACATGATGACACAGCTCTTCCGGGCCTGGCTCAATGGCAAGCAGACGCTGCCGGAGATAGAACGCCGTGTAGGGAAGACACTCATGGAGAGGTTAAGAACCTCGATTCGTGAATGGAAGAGACCGGCCAACGCCCCGATGACTCGCCGGCGCAAGAAGTTCAATAACCCCCTGGTTGAGACCGGAAAGCTTATAAGGAGTATCAAGTGGAGATCAGTGCGATCAAGAACTGGCTTCAATACATAGGAGCTGACTTCGACGTACGCGAGGCCCACAACCGGTTTCGAAACGGAATGAAGCCACCAGCAGACCACTTCGTATTCAACATTGCGGTCTCGCAACCAATAGGCGACCACGCTGTTGTGGACAAGGAAGCCTCCTCGTACGACAACTCCACGTCATTTAGCAAGCGCTTCAGGACTCTGGTGGAGGTCAGCTGTGAAGCCGAGAACGCCGTCCTAGTCATGCAGAGCCTCGACGCCTCTACTTCCATGGAAGCCGTTCGAGACTTCTTTGGGGCAAGCGTAGTTTGCCTCGGCCTCATCAGCGACATCGTTGACTCGACAGAATACGACGAGACTCACGGCGAGGTAGCTCGGCAGACTCGCTACACAGCGACTTTTGAATTTCAAGAACTAATCACATACACCAAGACTCTCACCAACGACATTTGGGATGAGTACGAATTGACAGGAACTCTCGTCGAAGTCGACGATGAAACCGAGACAACGGTGACGGCGGAATACTCAACAGGAGACCCGTCCCCTCCCGAACTATAACAACCGGCCGTAGGCCAAAAGGAAAATCATGGCAACCATTAGCGACCACGTATCAATCACTGCAACACTGCAGACTGCGACGTCGCCCGTGGCCTCTTTCGATCAGCTGTTTCTGGCTGCGGACACGGCCGATGTACCCCACGATCAGAGGTATATCACGACTACCAAGTCGGCGTACACTGACGATCTGACAAGCGGGACCGACGCCTACAACTTCGCGTCAGAGTTCTTCGCGCAAGACCGCACGGCAGACTCCCTCTCAATAGGCTTCTGGGCTGAAACGGCTCAAGAGAACTTTGTCGTCTGTCCAGACCTCAGCACGACGGTTGCGTCTTGGAACTTGAAAGGCGCGACAGCTTACTACAAACTGACTGAGAACGTGACTACCGAAGAGATGACCGTATCGGGTCTCGACGCTGACACTACGATGGTCGAGGTCTTGGCAGCTCTCAACGCTAGTCTCGCCGGCACATTCGCAGCCTACGCTTGGTCAGTAGACCCCCTTGGTAGATACATCCTGACATCTGACAACACCGGGGCCTCTGCTGCCACCGTGACGATCACGGCCGGAACTACTGGAACTGACGTCTCCGACTTGATTGGGATCAGCACATCCTACCACGTAGCCGGCCTCGACGCTGAGACGCCTGCACAGGCTCTAACGGCTATCTCTGACATCTACGACGACTACTACTTCGTCTGCTATCGTGGTTCGAACGGGACTGGCTCGGGAGCAGCGGTCGAACAGCTCGCCCTCTCCACTGCCGTCCAGTCTCTGAACAAGATGCTGGTCCTGGTCAGCACGGACGCAAACTGCAAGCTCGCATCGGGAGATACTTCCAGTATAGCCTACGGAACCTCCAACGCCGATCACAAGAGGACGATGGTAATCTTCACAGAGCACACCACCGACTTCGTCGATGGAGCTATCCAGGGCTTGATCATCCCCGCAGATGAGGGGACTGTCAACTGGGCTTGGGAGCCGCTGACTGGAGTCAACGAGTCCGGCCTAGCCGGCGACGGCTCGACAGCCGAACCCCTGACCAATACGGAACGTACGGCTCTCGAGGCTAAGAACTGCAACTGGCTTGAGAGAATCAGCGGATCCACCTTCCTGTACCCTGGCATAACTGCGGACGACATCGAGATGAGGCTCATGGTAGGGCGCGATTGGTTCGTTTTCGGTATCCAGGGAGACATCTTCGCGGACATGCTCAACAGCAACCTCAACGCCTTCGACAATGCCACCTTGGCCAAGTTCGAGGGTATCGTCCGAGAGTGGCTTGACGTCGCTCTTGAGCGTCGAATCATCGTTGACACTGAGGATCGGCCGATCACGGTTGACTTCCCAGACGCCGACGACTTCACGGCTGCACAGAGAGCCTCACATACGATGACCCTCTCTGATGTGTTCACGGCCTACTTGAACAGCGCGGTCAACGACGTAACAATCACCGGCACCTTCGTAATCTAAGGAGTAACCAATGGCATACAAACAATACAACCCTGACAAAGTCGCCGTGATCCTCGGGACCTTTGCTGCCAAGGGCCTCGCTGAAGGCGAGTTCGTTACGGTAGAGTACGCCGAAGACCGAAGGTCCATGCAGATCAGCACGGACGGCTACGGCCGACACATCAAGAACCTGAACAACAGTGGGACAGTCACCGTTCGCCTCACCGACTTCAGTCCTACCAACGACGAAATCATGACTCTGGAGACATCTGACGTTCCTTTTATCATCCAGATCGTCGACAAGAATAGCACTGCTGCTCACTTCTTCGCCGGCTCCTGTATGTTGGCCAAGGTCCCGAACTTCGTTCGTGGCAAAGAAGGAACTGTCAATGAGTACGTGTTCAACTTTACCAGCGGTGTAATCTACCAGTCTGGTGCACAGGAGTACTAAACTTAAATGGCTCAGCTTAATATTGAATTTACTACCTTAGGTGGCCGAGAGGTCAAGTACCAACTTACTGCCCTAAAGCGCAAGGAAGCGGCGTTAGTGTTCCATAACACTCTTCGGACTTTACTGTCGGCAATGATCAGCGATGATGAAGAGGTGAGCTCTACCGCCGTTTTCGTACGTGCTCTCCAAAACTTTGACTTTGAATTGTTTTGGGAGCTAGCGTCTCGGTTGCTCCGTAATGCTACTGTGTTTTCAGAAGACAAGATCATAGAGATCAAGAGCCTAGATAACACCGAATACTTCGACGACCGCCAAGATGAAATGTATTGGGCCGTCTATCATGCTGTGCAGGCTAACTACCCAAAGTTCTTTTCGGGTCTGATGGAGAAACTCGGTTTCAGCCCCGACTTAGCCGAAGTAGCGAAAGCGAACCAATAAAACACTCCCTAGCGGTTTGGCAGATCGAAAACTACCAAGTCGCGACATTCTACCATGTCTCCCCAGACGAGGTAGAGAATTGGACCAACGTAGACTTTCTGGACCGACAGGAGTTTATGTTCATCGAATGGGACCTCCAACGGAGAGAACGAGAACGTGCCTAAAGTCCTAGAAGAATTTGTTGCCCGACTAGTCTGGGAGGTTGATAGTTTCGACCTCAAGAAGGCAGAGAAGGACGGGAAGAAAGCCGCGAAGTCCCTCCGGGAGGGGTTCTCCAAAGCTGCGAAGACTATCAAGACGGTTGCGAAAGTAACCACCGCAGCGGCTTCCGCCCTTAATGGCTTTCTCTTCTTGACCAACAAACACACGGCCATTGAGGTCAACCGTGCTCGAGCCTTTGGTCAGTCTGCGGCGACCATCGACGCCCTTGGATACGCCATGTCGAACATGGGAATCGACGAGGAGCGCATCATCGACCTAACAAAGGAGATGAATGCTAAGATGGGTGAGTTCCTCCAATTGGGGGAGGCATCGGATCGTATGTCGCAGGCATTCGGGCAGGTCCGAGACGTTATCACCTTGACCGGATTGGAACTCGAGGAGATCGAGAAGCTCGAACCTGCAGAGCAGTTCATCCAAATCGCCGACGCGATGAAGCAGATGGACAATCTGCAGGGGGCACAGGCTGCGGCGAAGATCCTATTCGGAGAAGAGGGGACGAAGATCATTGGTCACCTCCGTTCCTATGACGGATCTCTCCGTGACATCGTTACCCGGTACAAGGCTCTAAGCCTCCTCACTGATGAGGGTAGACAGGGTGCGGTTGACTTTTTCAAAGAGTTCAACGAGGGCCGTGCTGTCTTTACTACCCTTGGTCAAGAACTCGCCGGGCTTACCGGAAAAGCACTTCTCCCCCTCATCGAGCAATTTAAAGACTGGGTTATCACTAACCGAAAACTCCTTCGGCAGCGGATTCGTACATGGGCCAGACGGCTCGCTAGATCTGTCCGAGACATAGCGCGGACAATAGCTTGGCTCTTGGACCTACTGATCCCTCTCGTGGACAGACTCTACCAAGCCAAGGGAGCCATTGTCGCTTTTGCAGCGGCTCTCGCTATTGGAAAGATAGCAGCCTTTGTAGGAGTCGTTGCTGGAATAGGTAAGTGGGTTCTTATCCTAGCTAAGATAAAAACCTTCGCCTGGCTTGCCGGCTTTACTGGCTTCCTTATGCTTCTTGAAGACATCCACCATGGAATCACAAAAGGGAGATCTATCTTTTACGATCTCTATCGAGTCCTTTCCTGGGATAAAGATGTTGCTTGGATGGTCTTCTGGAAAGAATTGATCGACCGTACAGAACGATTCATAAGCGGCGTAGGCGCTGCCTTCTTTGGTGGTGAGGACTTTTTCGGTAAAGAGCGAAGGGAACAATTCGGCGGCACACCACAACCGAATCAAAGCTATGCTACCCCGTATCAAGTCAGTAAGGGCGTAGAGTACAATAAGAAACAGTCTCGCGTTGACATCAAGAACACATTCAATATCTCTCAACGAAAAGGGGAGAGCGGGAAAGATTTTGCAGATCGTGCTGCAGGGCAGTTCAGTAAATACTACCGAGAGGGAGCGCTCTACTAATGTCAACATTCCCAAACCCTATCCAAGAAAAGAAGAATCAGTTCTTCGGATCGACCCCTGTCCTATTGGAGTCCGAGAAGAGAGAACTGATCGTGGATGTGTTGACAGAAGAGCGTCCAGACTTCTCCTTCGAGATAACTGAACACCCCGTCGAAGAGGGGCTTGCAGTTAACGACTCACGAATTAAGCTCCCTACGACATTAACCCTAGAGTGCATCTTCCTAGACATGGACCTCAGCATTGTTGGTGTGGGCCGTAACGCGATGTACGGTGGGTTCAATACCGAAGAGTGGAAAGACAAAAGAGACCGCCTCTTTCTCATGGCTGAAGAGGATTATGTCATCAAGGTTGTGACGCCTTTCCGGACCTACGAGTCGATGGTCATTGAGAATATCGCCCCGAATGTAACCCCCCAGACGGCCTCTGGTCTGTTTGCTACCGTGACCCTTCGAGAGGTTGTACGGGTAGAGAGTGCTGTCGGCGAGGACACCAAGGACATTCCAAAACGTCTCAAGTCAAAGGAAAAAGAGACGGACACGAAAAAGAAAAAGAAGCCCCCCAAAGAGGGAGGGAACAACAAAGGGAACAAAACTACTGAGCCGATGTCTAACTCAGCGATTCAGAATGCACAGGGTCTACTACCAGGATAATGGAAGATTATAACGAAATACCGCTTGAGAGCGATTCAGGCTATTCCTTCTCTACCTCCCTTGAGAACAACCCCTACACCTTCAGCATTCACTGGAACGTTCTGAAGAGCGCTTACTTCATGAGCATCAAGAGCGACACCCTGGATGTGGACATAAAAGGAATCCGGCTTGTCACAAATGTGAACCTACTCAAGCCCTACCCTGTTACTGAGTTGGGAGCGATGTACCTCTTGGACACCTCCGGAGATTATTCAGAGGCTACTTTTGAGTCTCTCGGCGACACTCATATCCTAGTCTACATCCCGACTACGAATCCAGATGCTATTATATGACCGTACTTGTATCCTCTACGTAACCGCAGGGGGACAAAAATACAAAATCGACAAACTGCACATGGATTTTAGAATCCTGCTGACCGATGAGCCTGAGCCAAACTCAGCGGAAATTACCATCTTCGGTCTAGGTAGTGGAACACGACACTTGTTCTCGGAAGAGCACCAAGCTATTGAATTCCACGCGGGGTATGGAGACAACACCGCGCTTATTTTTAAAGGTGTCACGGTCAACGTCTTCCATGAGAAATCGGATGTCACTTGGGAGACAACGATCTTTGCATACGACGGCTTGGATGCCTTAGTAGACCCCCGGAACAAATTCAAGAAGTCTTACAAAAAAGGTGTTAAGATCTCCAGGATCGTTAAAGACCTCGCTACTCACCTTGACATACCTCACAAGATTGGTGTGATCAGTGACTCCGACCGGACACCCTACGGGGTTGCCTACTGCGGAATGCCTAAGGCCGTACTGAACCAAATAGCCATTGACTACGATCTCGAGTGGAGCATACAGAACGGAGAACTCCTCGTCTACGGAGCCCGTACCCTACTCAACCCAACCTCTATCGTGCTCACTCCCGAAACAGGCTTGATAGGCTCCCCTGTCGTATCAGAGAGAACAGAACAGCTCAAGAAGAAGAGGAAGAAGAAGGCAAAGCCGAAACGTATCCCCTACGTAGAGGTCACTTCTCTCCTCAATCACCAGATAAGACCCGGGGCGCTAATCAAGATTGAATCGAACCGCACCCTAGTTCGGACCGGGAAACCCTCAACTGAGAAAGCAAAAAAGACAGAAGCGAACGGCCTCTACTATGTAACGACTGCCCGCTTCTTAGGAAGCAACTACGACCTAGACTATTATGTAGAAGCTACCGCCGACGCAGGAGAGGACATCTTCTTTTACAAGACTTTCAACGGGGCAAAGACTAGTGATGTCTGAAGAAATTTCTAACTTAAATAGATGGCTGCGGGATCAACTGACTGAGGTACACACCTGCCTTCCTGGTCAGGTAGTCTCCTTCGACGCCGCGACACAGACCTGTTCCGTTGTCCCTACCCTCAAGAGGCTCTTCTACGGAGACGACGACGCGACGGAGATCCCTGTGATCGAGGACGTCCCCATCGTCTTTCCAGGATCTGGAAACTTCTGGATTACATTCGACGTCAAGCCTGACTCTTACGTCCTGCTGGTCTTCGCGGAGAGGTCCATTGCTAAATGGATGGACTTGGGTGGAATTGTGGATCCGGAAGCGGCTCACAAGTTCGACTACTCCGACGCCGTCGCAATCCCCGGGCTCCTCCCGGAGCCTGTAAAGCTCAGTGGCGGCGTGCAGTCGGACTCTATTGAGATCCGTGACGCCAGTCGGAACACCTATCTCAAGCTTGAAGATGGCGCGATAGAGATAAACGGCGACTCTGACTTTGCGGTGGCCTTTAATGATCTAAAGACTGGTTTTGATGACCTCCGAACAGAAGTGAATGCCTTCCTCGGAAAATATAACACCCATACCCACGCCGGAGCGGGACCTTCACCCCTACTAGCTGTCCCTGCTGAGAGCGCAACCACCGCAACTGCAACAATCGACGCCGCAAAAGTCTCAACCGTAAAGGTACCTTGATGGCAACTGACCTGAAACTAACAGCCAACCATGATCTCTCGATCACTGGCGGCGACATCGACCTAGCAACCGAGGGAACCGAGGTGGCTCAATCTGTCAAGATCCGACTGCTCTTCGTTGAAGGTGAGTGGGTGCTGGACTACACACAGGGTGTTCCCTGGATAGACGTCATCTTCTCCATGCAGTACAGTACAGCCTACAAAGAGCTGACCCTCCGAGACGTCATTAACACCACCGACGGGATTCGAAACCTGAAAGAGTTCTTCTTCGAGACCGACCCGAACAATCGGGGGGCCACAGTATCCTTCACAGCCGAAACAGACTTTGCCGACATCATAGTCGAGGTTAAACAATGAGCACAATAGACAGCACTGGGATCTCGGTTGACCGTCTAGCGACGATACGTACCAACCTGCAGACCCTCTTCAAAGCCTCTTTCGGCGACGACATCAAAGTAGGCGCTGACTCTGTCTTTGGACAGATCATCGAGAACCTAGCTCTCACCCTCCACGACCAGAATGAGCTCATCGAAGACGTTGCAGGGATCCTCAATCCACAGAACGCCTCGGGAGTAAACCTCGCCAACCTAGTCGTCCTCAATGGCATCACAAAGAACCCCAACGTCAACTCTACCGCTTCAGTGAAGTGCACAGTCACCAAGGCGATAACGATACCGCAGGGGTCGATCATCACCGACGCCAATGGTATTGAGTGGACGACCGACGCTGACCTGACCATCGACTACCCAACAGCCACTACAGGCTATGTAGGTGTGACATGCTCTGAAGATGGAGCCATCTCAGCCGGGGCCAATACCATTAACGTCATCAGTAGCCCCCTCTCTGGTTGGACCCTAGCCACGAACGACCTCGCGGCCGCCACCGTTGGGGAGCTCGAGGAGACCGACGCAGCCCTGCGCCTACGCAGGCAGACGGTATCCGAGAGAGCGTCCACAACCTCCACTTCAGCCATCTTCCTGGCCGTCTCCGAGGTCGACGGGATCACTGAGACCAAAGTCTACGAGAACAACGGAACGGCGGTGGACAGCGACGGGATCCCCCCGCAGCATGTCTGGGTGCTGGTCAAGGGAACCTTCGACAGCGACGAGCTCGCTGAGGCGATCTACACTCACCGAGGGGCCGGCACGGGGACGGTGGGCGACACGACTGTGTCCTACACAGACTCGGACAGCGGCGACACCGTGGACCTGAAATACACCGAGGCCGACGACATCACCATCGATGTCGAGATCACCCTAGACATCTTTGACAACACCACCTATACAGCCGACGGAGGCGCGGACGCTATCAAGACCGCCGTCGCCGCGTACATAAACTCCTTGGCGATGGGGGTCGACGTAGACCGCTCTCGCATCTACACCCCCGCCAACACCGTCGGGGGCCACACAATCACCTCCGTCAAACTTTCCCGGAACCCTGCGGCAGTGACAGCCGCTGACATCACCCTCGATGTGGATGAGTACGCCGTCACAGCGGTGGGGAATATCACGGTGGCATAATGGCTGTTGATGTATACCAAGACTTTCTAGACCGCGCGCTTAGTCAGTTCGAAGAGTCTACCGAGCTCCTCAAGCTCTTCGAGGCTATCTACGACCAAGTACAAGACTCGCAGGACTTGGTAGACTATCTTGAGGCGAACCTGAATGTTGACGACGCCGAGGGCGTCTGGCTTGACATCCTGGGGGACCTCGTAGGTCTGCCACGACCGTACGCCGACGAGGCCCGGGGCGCTATCTTCACTGCCAAGCTCTCGGGTGAGGTAGACGACCCCGCCCTTGGATGCTACGATAGCGCCACAGGCTCAGGAGGATACATCCAAACCTGGAGCGGGATCAACGTCGTAGCCGACAGCTCGACCACGGTCTCCGATGCTGAGTATCGCAAGCAGATAAAGGCGAAGGGGATTGCAAACCACGTCAGTGGTATCCCCTCCGATTTCTATAACTTTCTTAAAACCGGTTTCAACGTGGAGTCAGACATCGACGACAGCACGGTGGGACTCATCGAAATCACAATCTACGACTATCTCTCCCAGAAGGAGCGCCGCTTCGTCGAGGAGAAGGGACCCCGTCAAGCGGGGACTCAGGTCGAGATAATCAACTGGCCATAGAGGTACCATGCCTATAAAAGATATTGACGAGTTTGCCTCGACAGGAACCAAGACCATACCCTCCGACTCCGAGAAAGCGAGAGGCTGGGTAGGCGGCGAGCAGGTAGCAGGGGATCACCACAACTGGTGGCAGAACCAGATCACCAACAAGCTCAACGAGAGCATCGCGCAGGGGGTTGACACTGTATACCCAGACGGCGACTCAGCCCGCGACGTGGTCGCTACCAAACTCTGGGCCACGGAAGTGACCCCTTGGGGTATCTGTGACGACGTCATAAACACCCTCGATATTGGAGCTAAGGCGATCTGTGATTTGGAGGTATACTACCCCTCATATGCCGCCGATCAAGACCCCTACCTCATGATCCTCGAAAGAGCTACGGACTCCAATGAGATCTTTGTCTACAACGCGAGAACGAAAGCCTCAATAGACTCTTCCGGAACTCTTGGAGGATTGGACTCTGGGAGTGGACAAACCTATGACGCGGTAGACTTCTGTACCGACGGAACCAACGTCTACGTCCTTTTCTGGGATTCTCAGGGTGGAGCCAGAGACTGCTACGTCCAAAAGTACGACATCGCGACATGGACTCCTCAATGGGGAGCTGGTCTTATCGGTATCCCTTGTATCGCTACGGCCTCCACATATCCAACCAATTCCCAGATCATCATGGCTAATGACGCCTACGTAGGTCTCACCATAGAGGGAACGGATATAAACAGCTACAACCCATTTATCATCCTAGCTATTGCTGACGGTACTCGAAAGGCTGGGTATGGTGATTTCGGCAAAGGAGCCTCTGACGTAGGTACTGGAGCAATAGCCTCCGACGGAACAAACCTGTTTGTTGGGATCTATGATCATGCCCCCTCAACACAAAATATTGTAGCAAGTGCGACCATTGCGGGGTTGATAAGCGGCGCTGGCGGCGGTCTGGCCGGCTTTTCCTACTCTGGTGATGGGGACGTTGGTTTAACGAATCTGATCTGTCCCGCCACAGACGTGCTAGTATCTTTCTGGAACGCATCAAGTAGTGGAAAGATCGTACAGGCTGGGTTGACTTCCGACCCTGAAGCGTTAGACCTTACCAGCTCTGCAGACATAGAATCCCCCGTCTCCCTCTACGATGTAACTTTTGACGGATTGAATTTTTTCATCTTAGGCCGAGCAATAACTGGCGGTGACGCCTTTCGCGCTGTGTACAAATTTCCTGCCTCTTGTTTAATCCTCGAAGACTCAGGGGGTGCCCTTACTGCTGTTGACTTTTCAACAGTGTCGAGTTATTTCTTAGTCAATCCTAGAGAATCAGGCGGACTTGCAACGTCTGACAAAGGCAACCTCACCTTCGACGGCCGTGACATTTGGACTGCGCCTGAACCAGATGCGGGGGGAGCGACCCTCGAGGGACAACTCTTCAGACTACCGAGAGCGAACAACAGGTAAAGACATGACGAATCCAGAACTAGATCTTAAAATCAGCGAAATCAAAATCTACCTCGAAACAAAGGTTCCTCACTTAGCAACAAAAGAGGACGTTTTGTCTGCCGTGTCCAGCGCACTCGAGAAGCACGTCAAGGAGGTGCACAGCCGAGGAAGTCTCTCGAACAAACAGGTTGGATTGCTGGTATCCGCAGGAGTCGCCCTAGCTGGTGCGCTCACTGCAGTCTTGACAGGCTTGGTAGGCTAGACAGTAAAAGTGAAAGTGATCTCGAGGTCTCTCGATTTCTCGAGGGTCCAGAGGTCGTGCAGGACTTGATGGACCTTTTCCGGGACGTCCCAGAACTTGTGGCTTTCGTAGTTCCAGCGGCTGGTCAAGACGTCAATCCTCTCGTGATCTCCGTCGACCCTCCTTAGGTTCGTGATCTTAACTGCCTCCTGCTGCCTCAACATCTGGAGAACAGACTTTGCAAACTGAAGTGTCTCCCGCGTCTCCTCGTGTGGAACCCATATTCCTCTAATTGCTCCCATGTTTCCTCCAAGCCTGTAAAGCCTCAAAAAGCGAACGCTGTCTTTCGTCCTTCGAAGATAAACGTTTGCTTATCATCTCATCTACAGTGTCCTTCGCCACCAGGCGATGCACTCTCACCTTCTTCGCCTTGTTCCCTGACCGGTAGATCCTCCTATTGAGCTGCTGATATAGTTGGAAGTCATCTGTCAAAGAGAACCAGACCACGTCAGCACAGCCACCTCCCTGCATATTCAACCCAAAAGCAATTGATTGAACCTGTGCAAGCAGCACGGGGACTTCTCCAGCGTTCCAAGAAGACAGCGTCTGTGCATCCTCTTTACCCGACGAACCACCATGTATTGCCCGATTGTCGGGTAAAGCCTTCTGCAGCCTCTCGAGCTCATGTTTGAACCGATAGGCTATGAGAACAGGCTTCCCATTGAGCTCTTCGACGAGGCTCTTGAGGGCTTTGATCTTTTCGTCGTGAAGAACCTGAACACCCCCCTCATGGTACATCGCCCCACCAACCATCTGACAACAGAGACCGTACGCAGAAGCTGCGGTGTCCGCGTAGATCTCAGCCCCGTCCAACTCCGCAAAGAGACTTTTTTGAATACCGATATATGCCTTTTTTGCCTTGGGAGGGAGCTCGATCTGAATGTCATTATAGAGAAGGTCTGGCAGATCGATGAGCTTTTCAGCATCCAGGCGAAGAGCAATCGGCGCAATCCTCTTATACACGACGTCCTCCATACCCTGGATAGGCTTCCAGTCGAAGTAGTTCCCTCGCATGACTTGGTAGAAATAGGCATTGCGGAAGTGGGTGATATACTTTCCAAGTCTCTCTCCTTTGTCCAAGATAAAGATCTGTGACCAGAGGTCCTGCAGAGATCTAGGGGTGGGGGTACCTGTCATGATGTAGCGGCGATTGAACCTGTTAAGTTCTCGTTTCAAGAGTTTAAACCACTTACTGCTTGGGGATTTCAAGAGACTGCTTTCGTCGACAACGAGAGCATCATACTCTGGGAGCTCTTGGTCAAAGAACCACTTCAACCCCTCTGGGTTGATGAGGTCAATATGTGTAATACCATGTCTTTTTGACCCCCTATCGACCGTCTTCTTTGGCCCGTGTAGGACTGTACTCGTAAAAGGATACTCCCACTTCTGGATCTCTGCCGGCCATACGAATTTACACACGCGAATAGGTGCTATTATTAAAACCCGCTTCACGCCGCGAAATCGTAAGCGGTTAAGTAGTTCCAGGATAATTAAACTCTTTCCCATCCCTGGATTAAGAAATAAAGCGGCGTGAAGTCGGGGTAGTAAGAACCCTACAGCCTCCTCTTGGTACTCCCTGAGACTAGGCATGTTCTCGCACTCTCTCGTATGCTTCTTCCCAGGAATCGCAGATGTAGGACGGAAAGCCTAGCGCGAGGAGTTCCCTTCTATATCGAAACTGCGGCTTCCTCACAATACCATCCGGTCTCTTCATCTCGATGAACATAGCCTTAGCCCCCGGCAGGAGGATCAGCCTGTCCGGACCACCCACCTGAGCAGCATCCTTGAACTTCACTACCTTCGCTCCAAAGTCCTTCTTCACCTTCTTTACGAACTTCTTCTCGATTTCTTTCTCTAAGGTCATCTGAACCTCCTACCAACCCAACCTTCTGCTTCCAAGGGCAAGCCCGGTGCCCAGGCCAGGGGTCGGCACATCTCATCGATCAATTCCTCAAGACAAGGCCACTCGCCCTCGACGACTAGCTCGTCGTGGACGCTGAGGACGATGTCGCCGAGGTCGCCTCGGTCGGCAATTCTCAGGCTCGCCGAGGCTATGACGTCTCGGGCGATGGCCTGGTCTACGTTCTCACAGAGCTTCCCACCCCAGGTAGACACCTGCGTCCACTTGCGGTTGATTGAGCTCTCTGTCCAATAATAAATCTTCGGCCGCATGGATCCCCAGGGGGTCTCCTCCATCCGGATCTCCGGTTTGAAGTAGGCAATCTCCCGCCCGCTTGGTAGTCCTACGTAGACGAAGGGATACTCTTTCCGAAAGGTCAGCACACCGTGAGAGAACTTCCTGCCGTCGCCGGCTATGCAGGCGATGAAGGCTTGCTCAAGGTCTTTCCAGAATGGGCCGATGATTCCCTCTCGGAAGGTGTTGACAACTCGCTCGGCGAGGTCTGGCTCCACACCAGTCTCCTCAGCAAATCTCTTGGCTCCGAGGCCGTACCCTAGACCGAGCACTGCGGCCTTAGCGATCTTGTACTCAAGGGGATCCCCCTCCTTGGTGATCTCCCGGCCGAAGATCTGTGCACCCATCTCACAGTAGATGTTGCGGCCCTCGCGGAGCGCTTGCAGCATGTTCTCGTTCCAACAAAGCCACATGAGCACTCGAGCCTCAATCTGCCTGTAGTCTGCACAGGTCAAGATCTTCCCAGGCTCGGCAGACAAAGTAGGCCGAACACAAAGGGAGAGCGGGCCAGTGGGATCTGGGAAGCGCTCCAGAAAGGAGGTCACTCCGGAGTCGAGGGCCGTTACGATGTCATCTATGTCTGACATCTCCTGACCCCGGAGTGACTTAAGATTTTGGACCTGGAGACCTTGGCCGGCCCACCGGCCGGTGATGGCTCCGTAGTACCGCAGGAGGTCCCGGACTCTGTTGTCCTCTGGGTCCGCCCGGTTGATCATCGCCTCGTACTTGGAAACCGACGCACGGCTGAAGACCTGCCTGAGCTCCAAGGCTTCCCTGGCCGGCCCCGGCTCCAGCCCGTCGAGGGATTTCTCTACGCCGGCCTTGGTCATGTCTGAGATCTGGATACCCTGCCCCTGGAGCCAGCGCATCAGCACGGCCACCTGCCGGCAGGAGCGAACGGCCCCTCCAGTGATCTCCTGGAGGCGAGCATCTGCTACACTCTTCGAGTGGTCTAGGACCTCGATGGCCTTCCGAGCGAACTCGACGTTACTGTATAGTCCATGAGTATTTATGCGCTCTGTCAGCTGCCAAACTCTAAGCTCTTCCGCAGATAGTTCGGGAAGGGCCTTCGAGACCGCGTGTTCCGCGTCAACGTCCTTGACGCAATACTCGTACAATCGTGCCAGATCTTCTTCTGTTTCGTGCCACTTGGCTCTGTTGTTCTTCGTAGGCTTTCTCGGCTTGCACATCTTCAGCATCAGACGATTGCCGGCCATGTCCTTCTTGATGCCAAGGTCCATGACTTGGCACAGGGTCTCCAGCTTCCTGGGCAGGCCATAGCGGGCTGCCTTGGCGGCGCTGCAACGGAACCTACTCCAGTCAAGACTGGGCCAGGAGGTCTGCTTGTTGTTCCAGTGGCAGTACTCGAAGAAGGCATTGTGGGCTTCTACAATGGCCCCATCTTCGAGGGCCTTACGGAGCTTGAGAGGGAACAAGTCCCCTCGCTTCCACAGCCTCGTGGGGCCGTCGTCGATTTTGTAGGCCATGCAGAGCACTTCGGTGCTTGGGTGCTTCGAGTAGACCCAAGCGCCACATTTTTTCAGGTTGCATTCGCTCCTTGTCTCGAAGTCAATAGTGATAAAGGAGCTCCCATGAGGTGAGGGAGGAGACAAGGAGGTGTTTTTTGGAGATGAAGCCGTCATGGGAGCTCCTATTATCTATAGTAGCATAAAAGCTACGTTGTTGTCAAGTCTAAAATGTGATCCCCTGCAATTTCTGCGGCGACCAATATAGACATGAAGTCCTGGAAAGACAGATGGACTCGATAGACAGCGCCGTTCTGCATACGAAGCGTGGTCGCAGTTGGATCTCTCCATACCATCTCGATGACCACGATGCTATCCCTCTGTAAGGCGATTCCTCTATCGATTCGTATCCACATCACGCCTCCTCGAAAGCCTTCTGAGCTGAGTCGGTGGTCATGCCTGCCCCGCCGAAGCGCTCGGCGTCCCCTTCCTTGCGGATTGCCTGGAGGGTGAACAGCACGCCGTTCTGCTTCTGGTCGTAAGCGTACGTGTGGACGATGGCACGGCAGAGACAGCCTGGGTACAGGTCCCCTGGGTCGATAATCTCCTCACCGTCCCGGTTCAGCAGCTTGGGCTGCTGCGTCGTCCAGGTGTTGATGAAGACGTTGCCATGGTACTCAGCGCCTTCCTTCTCGTCCCCGTCGTTGAACGGCCGGCGGAGCTTGCGGGGTGGATCATCCCCCCACTTCGCCTTGATGGCTGCCTCGACGGCGGCCTCAAGCTTGGACATGTCTGTCCCATCCTCGAAGATCATCGTGCAAGAGAACCGAGGCTTTTGCTCGGGCTTCTCTGGGTTGCCGACGGCTTTGAAAAGCTTAGGCCAGGACAAACGAAAAACTGGTGTTACGATCTTTCCTTCACTCATTTGGATTCCTCCTTGTCGAACATGTCGTTCAACTCTTCCATTGTTTTGGTTTTTCTCAACCTCTTTCTGCCATTATTGTACACCTGCAATTCCCATCCGTCAAGCATTTTTCCGTCGGAGAGTAATCTTTTAGCTTTGGCCTCGCTCTCCTTGATAAGTTTCTTGACTGATTGAGACTTGTCCAGAACATCTACGAGTTCTGTCCTCGACAGGTGGTCCACGTCGGCGTCGGCAGCATTGAAGAGTTCATTGAACTTCTCCGTCTGCGACGGGCAGAGTGACGTGGCCGGGCAAAATTGACACCACGACCCGAGGGCCGTGTACTCCGGGAAGTACTTGACCGCCCGCATGGCCTCGTTGAGCTCCTTCCCAAAAGACTCGATGAAGTCCTGTGTATCCAGGACCAGTTTCCGTACTGGGTCCTCTCCATTGTATCGAGGCTGCACGATGTGCAGCTCCAGCTGTGCCGGCGCGATAGGCTTGATAGACTCCAGGAACATGTAGGCGTAGATCTTGAGCTGGTTCGAGTTTGGTTGGACCAGAACCCCAGAGCCGTGCTTGTAGTCCATGACCACCAGCCTGTCCCTAGACAGGAGAGCATAGTCCAGCGTCCCGTAGATCTCCGGGTAGGCCAGCGACCTCACGGGGAACTCGTAGAACTCAGCCAGTGGGGGCGTCCGCCTCTTTTCAGAGGCGATGTGCTGCAGGTAGTATACGACCGCCGGGTCCAGCCCAGTGAGCTCGTAGATGCTACTCTCCAGCGCCGTCGACGCCTCGTCGTGTGCTCGCGTGCCTTCCTCTGCTGCGGGGGAAGACTCCGACCCGGCGGGCCGCTCGGCGCGGGCGCGGGCACCTAGCTCGATGGAGCCTGGACAGTTGAACCAGCGGTTGGAACTCGACGGCGCGAAGATTGAATGCTTACCCATTAGTGCAGTGTCCCCTTCCCACCCTCGTCGTCCCAGCCAAAGTCGGTGTAGGCGGGCAAGTCGGCGTCGGTCATCTCGGAGGCCAGGACCGCTCGGACGGATCCTCGCATGTTCACCATGAACTTCATGAAGGCTGCGGTCTCAAGAGCTCCATAGATCTGTACGACCTCGTTCTCCTCGTGGCCTTCAAAGGCTTCTTCGCGCTCCCTTGAGATCTCTTCAATGGTGTTGTCCATCGCTTCCCAGACAGTATCCAGAACGAACTGCACCATGCGCTTCTCTTCCTCGTTCGAACAGAGGACGTCGTAGGTGGCGAGTGCCAGTCTAGGATTTATCATAGCGTTCGTCCTCAATCGTTACAGGCTCGGCAGGCTTTGCTGGCACTTCGGAGACCAGGATCTCGCCGACGAGCTCCATAGCCTTCTTCAGCTTGAGAGACTGTCCGGTCCGTGTCTTGCTCGCCAGGAGCATCTGGACCTGTGTTAATTTGTCAAGATTTGTACTCTTCATTTTCCGCTCCATAAATCTATGGCTACGACACCTTGCCGAAGCCTCCTGTCTTCTAGATACCAATTGCCATCGAGGTCAAAGCCCCAATGCCATTTCTTCCGTCGTCGTGGGGTAGAGGCTATGAAGTTCGAGATCCGGTTCATCTTGAGTGGGATGTCTAGAATCGGAGGAGAGTACCTCTGGAAACACTCAAGGATAACACGGACTTCATATGGGATATTCAACCACTGAAGCCTGCAGTACCCCTCCCTCTGCTTAAGCCTCTGTGGCGTGCACATCTTCGAGTTCGGATACTTCTTGACGAACTTTCCTCCCTTCATCCACCGGGGATTGATTGGTTGAGAGAAAGCCCGCAGCATGTATTTGAACGACGGCCAGTGCTGGTTCCCTCTGTGGAGGAGGTACCGATTGATCATTGCCCAGACGAAATAGCCGCAGAACTTCCAGTCCTCTTTACCATCCCCATGCTCTCCAACAAAAGCTCTCCCAAGCCACAGTAGGTCGTCGTCTGAAAAGACAAGCTCCTGGTGGGGATTCTCGTCAGGTCCGTAGTAAACATATCTGGTCATCCTCTCCTCCTTAGGCGGTCCCGGACACAGGTCAATCGATTCTTCTCTTTGCCCAGGGGCTCACCTCTCAATTTCTTAATGATAGCAGATCTCTCTGCGTCTGTCAAGCCTAAAGAGTCGAGATCGTGGAGGAGCTCGACAGTCTCTGGCCAACGGGCCGGCTCCCCGAGATGGTCAGGGAGAGGATAGAAGTTCCGGTAGAGCCCCAATCGCTCGAGCGCCTTGAGGGCGAGGAGCCTGGGGTTTCTGGCCTTGGGCCAGTGCTCCCACATGTACAGCAACATCTCTTGCCGGATGTCTTCTCTCCAGGATACGTTGGCTTTGTAGGCAAACCAGTCGCAGACCTCGAAGGCCCTCTTCGCGTCGAAGATCATCCTACTACTTCCTTAAGTAACTGGGTACACGCAACATTGATCCTGTCCCTTACACGCTCCGTCGATGGAGTGTTGGCCCTCCTAAAATATCCCCGCAGGATCCCCGCAACGGCTTCGAGCGTCTCGATTGCGTCGGTAGGATCTCCATCCATCGTGTCTATCTCGATTGTCATCTTCATGAGCTGAACTCCCTGGCCTCTGCAGCCTCGGCCGTGAGGTCGTCTACCTCGTCCTCGAGCTTTCCCGCAAGCTCCCACGCGTCACAGACGTAGAAGGGCTGTGTAATTGGGGAGAGATCCAGCGGGTCATCCCCAGCCTCATGACGGCACACAAGGTCAAAGTTCCTGTACGCTCGGAAGCAATGCTCGCAACTCGCACAACACTGTGAAATCATTACAGGCTTCATCATTTCGCTCTCTCCATTCTGTAGAGTGGTTTTATCTCATCGATAGTATAATACCGAGCTGCGTAGCAAAATTCACCACAATCAAATTGGAGGGGTAAACTAATCGTTAGCTCTCTATGCTCGCACATCCACCAGTCATCCTCCTGGATCTCTCCCGTCCCCCGGCAATCTGGACACTCCCACATTCCACGCAAGCATGATACCACACCATCTTCGCAATTCGGACACGTAGTCATTTCCACGACCTCCTGTTTTTTATCGCACAAATTTGGCTAGGCGTGACCTTGTACTTTTTTGCCAACTTAACGCCCGGCACGCCACTATTGAGAGCTAGTCTTATCATATCAACATCAAACTGCGTCAGTTTTGCGCTAGCGTGTGTCTCCCCAAACATCCATGGAAGCTTTTTCGCCCTACCCTTGCTAATGGCGTCTCTAAAATTGTCACCCCTTGTGCCAAGAAATAGGTGCGCTGGTTTTACACAGGATGGGTTATCGCAACGGTGGCAAACACACATGCCTTCTGGTATCTCTCCAATAAACAACATATGGGACATTCTGTGTGCCCCTATGTTTTTACCATTATGCCTGAAACTACCATACCCATATTGTCCCTTTCGGGAACCGTTAGAGTACTTTGTTCTGCTACCTGCCCATTCCCAACACCCATCTCCCTTTATTTTTATTTTATCCATGAACTTTTTTACAGTTTCGTGGTCCTTCGGACACTTCATTCCTGAACTCCTTTCAAGCCTACCCCGTAGGAGTAGCTCCAGTAACGCTTCCCTCCGACCAAGGCACCGACAACACAGCCGTCACTGTCTAACAGTGGTCCTCCGGACCAACCTGGGTTAGAGGCTATGGAGACTACGTAGGTGTCTACCTCGACCCACGTCGCCTTCTTCCCGCTCTTCGAGAGGACCGTCCCACACTCACAGCCGAGGATCTCGCTCGCCTCGAAGCCGCAACCGCAGAGGTGCTCTCCCCACCTGGGGGATCCGCAGGTATCCAGTGGGTCTTCGACCAAGGCCGAGTGCGTCGTCACCACCGCAAGGTCGCGGGCCGGGAGTGTCTGTACGACCCTCACCTCGACGTCGCCGTCAGCGAGCTGCAGCCAGTACTTGTCGTGCTCGTCTACGACGTGGAGGGCCGTGACCCACCGTCGCGGTGAGACCGCGAAAGCCGTGCCACACCCTGCCTCGTGACAGATAGGGGCTACGTTGTATCCCGGGTCGAGTGGGTCAATGTCTGCACAGCCTATTAAGGTGAGCAGCATAATTCCAGTGATCAGTTTAATCATTCTTCCCCCTTGTAGTCTGGGTGGGCTTTGATGGCTTCAATTAAATCATCAAAATCTGGGTCTCCGAACATAAACTTTACATCTCTGATCGCCGCCTCTATCACAGCCATGTCCATCGCATACCTGTTCGCCGACAAGCTAACCATCTCACCCTGCTGGGTCAAGTCTATCTCGCGGACGCAGGTATCATCACCGCAGGTCATTGTGATCCGTATTGTGGACTCGTCTGTGAATTCGTAACTAATCTTCATCGCAAGGCTCCCATCTGCGAATGAATTCATATTGTGATGGTGACCCAGCGATTCCCCCATCAAACTGTCTCATATGGTTATCGGGTCCGTGGTATCTTCTCAAATGACTTATTTTTGCTCCGATAATTCTTACCTCCCACACCTCCCCAACTTTCGGCTCTTTCGGCTTACAAGGGTGCTCGAAATTCAGAAGTTCCCATGTGTTGCCTTCTGACTCGCATTCATATTTAGTCTCACAGCCGATTGTAACAGTCCCATCATTCCAATAGCTTATAGAGTACTGACCCAGGGGAATTTTTTCGCCTTGCTTGTATTGCTTTCCTAGTTTAACTTTCATCCTAACCTCCTCTGATTTAGCTTATCGTGTTCATCTGACATTAGCTTATTGTGCCTCCTAGTCTCCAGACTATCA
>Ga0316201_10000103_pt1 | contig 35032 bp, 29 predicted proteins | sample CS6wburrow_MG_FD_204516 | JGI IMG/M metagenome (GOLD analysis project Ga0316201, IMG submission 204516) | Coastal sediment microbial communities from Delaware Bay, Delaware, United States - CS-6 worm burrow | ecosystem: Environmental > Aquatic > Marine > Coastal > Sediment | place: USA...
GAAAGCCGAGGCGCAGAGAGTGCTGCTTGATGTCGATGTTCGAGACTGTGACATCACCGCACTGCTGGGGAAGATCGAGCAGCAGGCGAAAGACCTTGAAAATGCCATCAAAGCTCAACGAGACAGTGAAAAGGAAATCGCACGGCTGGAGCGGTTGCTGCGAGAGACTGAGAAGAAGACGGAAGGCCTCGAACAGGCCGAAGAAGCTCAACGAGACAGTGAAAAGGAAATCGCACGACTGGAGCAATTACTGCGAAAGACTGAGAAGAAGTCGGAAGGCCTCGAACAGGCCGAAGAAGCTCGACGAGACAGTGAAAAGGAAGTCGCACGACTGGAGCAATTACTGCGAAAGACTGAGACGAAGGTAGAAGGCCTCGAACAGGCCGAAAAAGCTCGACGAGACAGTGAAAAGGAAGTCGCACGACTGGAGGAGCTACTTAGAAAGAACGAGCAGAATACGGAAGGCCTCGAACAGGCCGAAGAAGCTCGACGAGACAGTGAAAAGGAAGTCGCACGACTGGAGCAGTCAATCAAAAAGACTGAACAACGTGCGGATGGTTTGAGCGAGGACCTCAAAGCCGAAAAGCGAGCGGCACGAAAGCTCCAGACTGAGCTTAACAGGGCATCGCGCAAACTCGAGAAGCTGGAGCAGACAAAAACCGAATTGCAGGAGTCGATCCGCGACCTGAAAGCCGCACAGAAGAAGGACGAAATTGAAGCGCGCCGCAGCAAGAAGAATCAGGACAAGAAGATCTCCGGTCTCGAGCAATCTGTCGAAGAACTCCAGATCAAAGGAGATGCGCTGCTGGCCAGGGCCGAGCAGGCCGAACAGCTATTGGATAAAACGAATCAAGGAACGGACCCCGCCCAGGCCGTTGATGAAGCGATAGAATCCGCGGCCGAGGAGCTGGAAGCGACCAAGGTACTGATGACCGGCGATATAAGGGCTGCCCACGCAAGTGACGCCGTCGCGGATCAGGACGGCTACGTTGGCGAGATTGGCATTATTGAAGTTTTCAAGAATAGCGAACTGGATCATATCGTGACATTGCAGCCAGGTGTGAAACGCCTGATGATTGGACGAAGCAGCGACAGCGAGCTTTGCCTGACGAGCAAGTTTGTCAGTCGTCATCATGCGCTGATTTTTCTTGCCGGGCGTCACGCGTACGTAGAAGACCTGCGCAGTTACAATGGCACGATCGTAAATTCAAAGAAGATCTCGCGCTGCGATATAAATCCGGATGACCGAATTACAATCGGGGACTTCGAATTGCGACCGCGTCGCAAGCCGAGCTAGCGGGTTCATTCGTTCTGCAGTCCCCTGCCTGTCAGACCGTGTGACAATTAGCGCGCTGCACGCTGCCGAATTCCCGCCGCAAACCCTGCCACCAGCGTACCGAGCAAAACCAGCGCGAGTGACAGAGGCAACAGGCCCGCGGCGTCCCTGACAATCCTGTTCAGCCCGAACCAGGACTGCGGATTATTCAGCCACGGCATATGTATCGAAGCAACGCTGAGCAGCGAGATGGATCGCCAAATGCCAGTCCTAAGATACCCATAGACCTGCAATGCGAGTACGCCTATGCCTGCCAACGCCACCAACAGACCGATGGCCACGAAAACACCCGTAAGGAAACGCTTCAGGTTGTAAAACAGGCGGCTGCCCCAGCCTCTGCCTTCCCGATCATCGTCAATGCGGCGACGTACAGAACGATAACCTTCCCGGGTCTTGGTCCGGTCGTGCGCTTTCAACGCGAAGTACAGCGAAACGATCAGGCCAAGCGCCAGGATTGCGCCAGTCAATAAGACAGATCTCCCCTGTAGCTTCGTCGAAGCACCTGTGAAGTACCAGGCACTGCCGGCCGCTATCGCCGTTGCGATCAGTACCAACAGCGACTTCTGTAGCCGCTCTTTAAGCGGTATTTCTCGCCGCGCCAGTAAGGGGCTGGTTTCCATCGTCTGATTCTAAACGTAAATTGGAAGTCAGTAGAAACCGAATTGAGATAGGCCGGAATTCCGCCTAGTATGGCTGCAAAGTCACGAGGAGAACGCAATGCGACAGCAGTTAATCGAAGCGCTCACTTTTCCGAAGTTACTTGTGAAAGGGCTCATCGAAGAGGGCAATTTCCCGCACAAGAATCTGTTCGCGGCGACGGGCGAACGCTGTAACCATTGCGATCTGACCGGCGATTGCACCTGGGAACACTGCTTGCAGGACTTCAGAAGCGTCGAGGACGAATCAACCGAATCACTTAGCTCAGCCCTCCGTGAGGGCATAAAGCTGGTTGAGGCTTTGAACAGCGAACTGCGACATGACGAAACTACCTGCACCTGCGAAACCTGTATCTGGATTCGAAACGCGGAACACCTGACCGAGGAAGTTGAGCACCACCTTCCGCACGTCGAGCCCGCCGCGACAGCCCACGAGCAGGAAGAACTTTAGCCTTCCATAAGGCAAAAGACGCGCACAATTTCAGCCATCGCTTCCGTATCGAACCGGCAGTAGCGTAGCAGCTGTTCTTCGAGTTGGGCTTTGCGCGCCTCCGTAACAGCCGGACTGATCGCTTCAATATAACCTTCCGACGCACCCGTACCTTCCTTGATGCCCTCGAGGTTTGCATAGTCCAAATCCGGCGCGATGGTCGGCAAGACTGCCTTGATCGACCAAGACCCGAGCATCCGGGGGTGGTAGTAGTTGGCCTTGACTACCGGGTGCAGGTCAAACAGGCGATGCGTAATCTTTAGCAAGTCTTCGGCAAGCTCGGGAAACATGTCGGCCAGACCAACGATCACGCGCTCCTCATAGCTCGTATACATGATCACCGGTCCCGAAACTCCGAGGCACTGAATCATATGTTCGGCGAGCGCACGCATTGGCGGGTCGCCGGAAAGATCCAGGAACTCCTCGTGGCGCATCGTTTTGTACGACCCGTCCCCGTTGCCGTCATCTATATGGCAGGACCACTGCACGGGCACGGCCGCATACGGGCGCGTGCCTGGCCAGAAAGGTATGGCCGGAGCGATGGTTTCGAAATCAAGGTAGTACCGGGGGTATGCAAGATCAGTAAGTGCCTTCCGAGCGCCGCTGAGTATTTCAGCCTCGCCACTTTGCGTAACGCGATGAATACGTCTTTGGGTTTCGGCTTTGATGCTCGCCGCCGGTACATCGCGAATGTCGGTATAGCCTGACGCGACGTATTCACCGAGTTTCGATTTACTGCCGCCAAGGCCAGCTACCGGGTATTCCGAATCGGTAGGCCAGCAGAACTTCACGAACGGACAGTCATAGGGCTTGTGGCAATGCGTACCGACCATAACGTTCGGCATAGGATCCGCTATCGCTTCGCGCGCACGATTGACGAGCGTCTCGACGGTGGGCTGCACCGCTCGCACTTCATCCGTCAGGTCGACCTCGGTGAGAATACCGTCGTATCGGTGATCGCCGGGGTAGACGAACAGATTGTCGATATGCGCCAGCGAGATCGAAGTCACGGGCACATCGAGATGACGCATCACCCAGTCCTGAATAGCACAATCCAGAACGTGGTAATCCTTGACGGACGTCGATGCTTTTACCTCGATAGCACGCCACCCGACAATATCCGGTAACAACACGTCTACGCGAACAAGGACACCCTCATGTTGAAACGTCGCCTCAAAGATCGGCACCCGTTCATTGGCATCGATGAGTCGCTTTGTTTGCTCCACCATCAGGTTCATGCGGCGATTGAACGGAATCGCGACTGCGTCGGGATTACCGTAGATTTCCTGGGCGATGGCGCCTACCTGGTGGCCAGTGGCAAATAACGACTCCGTCCGGGCCGTCACTTCCGCCAACTCAGGGCGATTCTTTTCGAGATAGAGCTTCTTCTGGCATTGCCAGGCCGAAATCACACGCGACTTCGAAAGAAAGGGTTTTCTTGCAGCCATCGCTGGAATCATACAGGAGTACCGAAGTCGCGATCCGCGATGCTATGATCCGGCCTTCGAGATTTTCCGGAGAAGACCCTTGAGAGCACTATTCGCATTGTTAGTACTGTTTGTCGCCGGCAGCGCATTTGCCGCGAATGAAATTGATGCCAAAGTCGAAGGCGCACTGGCCGCAGAGTCACGCCCGGCAGGCGACCGCGAACGTGACCGGAATCGGCGACCCCTCGAGACGCTGAATTTCTTCGGCCTCAAGGACAATATGCGCGTCCTTGAGCTGATTCCCGGAGGCGGCTGGTACACACGTGTGCTGGCGCCCGTGCTGGCCGAGAATGGCAAACTGTATGTCGCGTTGGGAACCGGGCGTGTCAAATCGGGCGTCCTGCAGGAGCCCGGCTTCGAAAAGGTCGAGCTATTGGAGACCAATGAGAATATGCATCGCCCTGAGGGCAGTCGCTTTTACGCCATGGACGCTTTCGAGTTTGGCGTTTCTAACCTCGACATGGTGCTGACGTTTCGCAACCTGCACAATTTCGAACCCGAGTCGCGGGCGATGATGAACCGCGAAGTATTTACCGCACTAAAGAGCGGCGGGCTGTATGGCGTAGTCGACCATACGATGCGCCACATGGAACCAGCGAACAATGAAAATCGTCGCCGCATTGATCCGGTACTGGTCATCAAGGAAATGCTAGACCAGGGATTCGAATTCGTTGGCTACTCGGACCTGCACTACCGTGCCGATGACGAACTGGAGTATGAGGTCGGTCGAAGATCGGTGAGCGGCAACACGGACCGCTTCACAATGCTGTTTCGTAAGCCCTGAGAGGTCTTTGGGACGGCCGCGAGGCTTGTAACAAGTTGTCTCCGCGATAAATTTTCATAGATTTTAGCGGCTTTGGCGCAGCGACCGGCCGTATAATGGTCGGATGCTGCAACTTGCCCGAATAACCGGCCTCGCTTTCGCCCTGCTACTCCTGGGCGCCTGTTCTGAGGCACCAGCGCCAACTGAGCGCGGCGCCCGCTCGTCCGCGCCGGCCGTTCACGTAATCGCTGAAGTGCTGAGGGTCGAGCGTGAGCGCACCCGTGTCGAGGCCGTCGGCACGTCTCGGGCAAGGCTCTCAGCCGAACTCTATGCCCCGACGTCAGGCGAAGTCGTGTCCGTAAATTTCGAGCCGGGCCAGTTTGTGAAATCCGGCGACGTACTGGTTGAACTCGACAGCCGCGATGAGAAGCTGGCGGTGCGCGTCGCCGAATTGCATCTTGAGGACGCAGCTCGATTGTACGACCGGTACAAACGGTCTGCAGACAGCGGAGCAGTGTTGCCAACGGCCCTCGATGAGGCGCGCACCGCGACGGAAACAGCGCGAGTGGAACTCGAGCGGGCGCGCATTGCGCTCGACGATCGTACGATCGAGGCTGTCTTCGATGGATTTGTCGGCAGTACCGAAGTCGACCCGGGCGATCGCGTCAATACCAACTCGCTGATAACAACACTTGACGATCGCAGCACACTATTTGTCAGCTTTGATATTCCCGAGGCTTTCATTGGCGAGCTGACCGTCGGTGACGAGGTACAGCTTGAGACCTGGAACGGCAAGGCACCTGTCGTTGCCGGTCAAATCGTCGATATCGGCAGCCGAATAGACCCTGAGAACCGGACGTTCGTCGCACGCGCCAGCGTTGCCAATAAAGGCGATATGCTGCGCCCTGGAATGAGCTTTCGTGCGAGGATTGACGTGCAGGGCGAGCCTTTCGCCGTCGTTTCTGAAACCGGCGTGCACTGGGGTGCCGACGGCGCCTATGTATGGTCCATCGTCGACGGCACTGCCACCAAAATCCCTGTGCAAATTATGCAACGTCGCGAAGGTCGGGTACTTGTTGATGGCGCCCTCGAACAAGGCGACGTTATCGTTGTCGAAGGCACGCAGCGTATGCGCGACGGCATCGCTGTGACCTACGATATTCAGCGCCTTGCCGGCCAGCCGGAATCGGAACCTGTGTCCGACGCAACCGTCGGGGCCAGCAATACACCCGTCATTCTCGACTAGAACCACGATAATGAATGCAATACAGCGCGACGATCTGCCGAGCATCAGCGTACGCCGGCCGGTATTGGTGCTCGTTGCGAATCTTCTGATCGTTCTCGCAGGCATCGCAGCCCTGCTCGCTGTGGAAATACGCGAACTGCCCGACGTCGACCGACCGGTGGTTACGGTTCGCGCCAGCTTTCCCGGCGCCTCCCCCGAAACCATGGATACGGAGGTCGTTAGCTTGCTGGAGGGCGCGGTTGCGCGCGTCTCGGGTATTCAGAACCTGCGCTCGGCGTCCGAAGAAAACAGCGGAAGAATCTACATCGAGTTCCGGCCAGGCGTAGATCTCGACAGTGCGGCGGCAGATGTGCGCGAGGCCGTCAGTCGCGTATCGAGGCGGTTGCCTGAGCGTGTTGAGCAGGTGGTCGTCGTAAAGGCGGATGACGATGCCGAAGCGATCGTCAACATCGCGGTGTACAGCGACACGCTGCAAATGGAAACCTTAACGCGTGTCGTCGAGCAGGAACTCGTTCCGTTGTTCATTTCAATCGATGGTGTGGCGGACGTGCAGGTGTCGGGAGCCCGCAAACGGATGCTACGTGTTGCCGTCGACCCGTTGCGGTTAACCAGTTATGGACTTGCTGTAACGGACGTGGCCGCGGCGCTCAGGCAGGCTCCTTTTGATGTTCCCGCGGGCAGCTTTCGTTCCATCGATCAGGAATTGATCGTGCGCGCCGACGCCACGGTAGTCGAGGCATCTGAGATCGCCGACATCATCATTCGCGATTCTGTGCGCGTCCGTGACGTTGCGAATGTCTTCTTCGGGCCGGAGGATTCCGACTCTATAACCCGGCTTGACGGCAACCCGGTCCTCGGCCTTGGCATCATTCGCCAGGCACGCTCGAACACCATCGAAATTTCCGGTGCAGTTGGCGAGGCAGTTAGTCGTATCAACGCTCGCTTTGACGACGTGGATCTGGTTATAACGGACGATCAGGCAACCTTCATCAGCAGCTCCGTGACCCAGGTACTGATCACGCTCGGGCTGTCTATTGCGATCGTTATCTCCACAATATGGCTGTTTATGGGCAGCTTCCGGGCGACGCTGGTACCCACGATTGCAATTCCTGTTGCGCTGATCGGGACAGTCGCAGCAATTTGGCTGCTGGGCTTCTCCATAAACATCCTGACACTACTGGCGCTTGTGCTAGCCACCGGACTGGTTGTCGACGATGCCATTGTCGTCCTGGAAAATGTCCAGAGGCAGCGCGCCGGCGGCATGGGCGCCCGCGCGGCTGCGGTAATTGGCACTCGCCAGGTGTTTTTTGCCGTCGTCGCGACCACGGTCGTGCTGATCTCCGTATTCATTCCCATAGCTTTCCTGCCAAGTACGGCCGGCCGCCTGTTCCGCGAGTTCGGCCTCGTACTCGCGTCGGCCGTGATCATCTCCAGTTTTGTTGCTCTGAGCCTTGTTCCAGCGGCGGCCGCACGGCTCGTGAAGAGCGCTGATGCATCTCGAGTGCCAACAATTCTCGCCAGGCTCGGCGGTGGTTTCGCAAAGGCCTATCAGCGTTCGCTGGCCGCTTTTCTATCACGGCCGTGGATTCCGGTAGCTCTGGCACTATTCTTTGCTGCGTCCGCTGGTGTCGCGTACCAGTCACTGGACCGCGAACTCATTCCGCCCGAGGACCGCGGCCTCGTGCGTGTATTTGCCAGCGGCCCAGATGGAGTCGGCCTGAATTATATGGATCGTCAGACGGTCACGATTGAGGAAATACTCCAGCCCTACGTAGATAGCGGCGAGGCGGATTCAATCTACAGCATGATCGGCATGTGGGATCCAAACCGAACCTTCATTTCGTTACCCCTCGTGGACTGGAGCGACCGGGACCGCAGCCAGCAGGGGATTATGGATGAATTACGAGCCCCCCTGGCCGCGATTCCAGGCGTCCGCGCCAGCGTCTGGAGTGGCAATAGCCTCAACCTTCGCCGCTGGGGTGGCGGTATGCGAGTCGCGCTGCTGGGCAATGACTACGATGAGATTTTTGAGGCTGCAAAGCTCTTTTCGACTTCTATTGAAGAACGCCTAGAAAACCTGACGCGCCCTCGCATCTCATTTGATCCGACGCAACCGCAGTTATCCGTTGAGATCGACAGGCGCCGCGCAGCCGACCTGGGCGTCGACCTGCCCGATCTCGCGGCGACCCTGCGCGCCATGATTAACGGTGATGAGCTGATTGACCTGAATATTGATGATGAAGCCGTGCCGATCCTTCTCGAATCGGCCAGCGGCGAGATCAACGATCCGTCGGACCTAGTCAATCTCTACGTCAAGGCCAACAACGGCAAGCTGGTGCCGCTCTCCAGTGTCGTGACATTGAAAGAAGAAGGCGTAGCCACCGAACTTAATCGTCACAAGCAACGCCGCAGTATCGAGGTCAGCATCGATATCGCTGAATCGTACCCGCTGCAGTCAGCCGTCGATGAACTCCGCAGCCTTGGCACTGACGTTCTTCCAGAAAACGTATCGCTCGTCTTTCTCGGTGAAGCGGCAACCCTTGAAGAGACCTCTCGTGAAGTTGCGTTTACGTATATCGTGGCGATTCTCGTAATCTTCCTGGTGCTTGCAGCACAGTTCGAAGGTTTTACGAGCGCGTTGGTTGTAACGCTGATCGTTCCTTTCGGCGTCGCCGCCGCAATCTTCGCTCTGCTGCTCACGGGCACGTCGCTGAATATCTACTCGCAAATCGGCCTCGTACTGTTGATCGGCCTGATGGCCAAGAACAGCGTGCTGGTGGTCGAATTCGCGGACCAGCTGCGTGACAAGGGCTTAGGCGTGAGAGATGCCATAGAACAGGGTGCCGCTCGTCGCCTGCGGCCGGTGATGATGACGCTGGTTTCCACTGTGCTGGGCGGATTGCCGCTGATTCTCGGCACCGGGGCCGGAGCTGAGGCACGCCACTCAATTGGCTGGGTTGTCTTTGGCGGGCTTGGCATCTCCGCGTTGTTCACACTGTACTTGACACCAACGCTATATCTTCTTATTGCGCGCTTCTCCAAGGCGCGAATCGCCGAAACGGCCCGCCTCGCGGAAGAGCTGGAGCACGCCGAACTCGAGGGCGCGGGTTATCACGGCGCCTGACAGCCATTCACTAGCTAGAATTCACTTTAAGAGCCACCTGTAAACCACTGTATAGCGCTTTCGACTTTTGAAGGAGGAGGCTCGATGGTTTATTTTCTTTCATCAATCCAAAAAAAGAAGACTTATTGGGGGGTCGGAGTAATGAAAAAACTAAGCGAGATTCTGCTACTACTATTCATGTCGTTTATGTTCAGCGTCGCACTGGCCGACGACCGATCCGACGATGATTCGTCCGATGACGATTCCAGGGACGAGCAGCGCAGAGGACTGAATGCCGACGCCGCCGCAGAACTTCAGGACGCAGGCGTGAACAAGTACTTGAACATGTTCGTGCCGATCAGCCAGGAAGATGTTGGCGACGGTTGGACAAAGCATACTTTCAACCCAGATGGAGGCAACGGGCCTATCTGTATCGCGGGCACGCCTTATTCCGTCTTTACCCGTGCAGGTAAGAGAAACAAGCTGCTGATCTTCGAGCAAGGTGGCGGCGCCTGTTGGCAGGACTTCTACAACTGCAATGTTCGCTCGGAGGCACAGGAGCCTCCCGGCGACGAGCCGCCAGAGGGCATATTTGACTTTGACAACAAGAAAAATCCGTTTAAAGACTATTCGATCGTCTATATGCCCTATTGTGATGGCTCCGTCTTTTCCGGCGACAACACTGTTGTAGACCTTGAGTGGCAAGCATTTATCGAAGAACAACTCGGGCTCCCGCCTGGGACCGGGCCTTTATTCCGCTTTCACAGCGGCTTGCGCAACCAGTCCGCCGGAATGAATGTGGCGAAGGCGGTATTTCCGCACGCACGCAAGATTACCGTCGCAGGCTCAAGTGCAGGCGGAGTCGGAGTGGCCGGATTCGCGCCATTTCTGGTGCGCGCACTCTATGGCAACAACGTCAAGCTTACAGTCTTCAACGACGCCGGACCGATCACGACCAATCAGGCCGCCGAAGACGAGATTGAAGCACGCCGCGATGACTGGCAGGTCGGTCAATTCTACCCAGCCAGCTGCGATGAGTGCGGTGACGAAGTAGGCGATGACAGCACCGCCATCATCAAATGGCGGCTGGAAAACGACTCTACGATTCGCGAGGCGTTCTACGAAACAGACGGCGACCTGACGAATCGGTTCTTTCTGGATTTGCTGTTCGATCCGATAGGATTCCGGACTTTGGTCGTGACCAAGCACGGAATGCTCAACGCTATGTTTCCGAAACGCTACAAGCGTTTCATTGTTGCTGGAGACGAGTCTCACACGGCGCTGCAGACGCCGCTCTTCTACAGCCAGGATGCCAATGGAACACTTCTAAACGAGTGGACCAACTTATTTATCAAGGGCAAGAAGAAGAAATGGAAAGACATCGTCGAGGATCCGGTTTTTCCCTAGCAGGATCGCGTACGAATAAACCTCAACAAAAGAAACCCCGCTCTTGCGGGGTTTCTTTTTTCAGGCGAGCGACCTATGTAAGCATCACACCTCTTCCGGTGCTATTCAGCATCTTTCTGGTGTTGCAGGTAGGCCTCCTCCACGGCCTCCACGCCGTACTCGCGCTCGAGTCTGCGAATGGCGAAATGCCCCCGCGCCATGTCCTGGAAGTGAGAGATGAATATCGTGTTGACGAGGCCGCCACCGACAGCGCCGATGATCGGTATCGTCTGCGCCATCGCTTTTTGCGTAACCACCACGCCAAACCGGCTTGCGAGTGATGAGATCAGGCGTACCAGCGCCGGGGCGCTGGCACTGCCCATGCCATGAGCGGCGACGTACTGCATCGCATCCGTCACAGCCTTGCTCAGGGCCACGCGCACACCGTAATAGGAGGTCTCCGCGGCATCATCGCTGTCTGACGCTCGACTGCCCAACGCAAACACCTGCATGCAGTTGATCAGCGTTTCCGGGTCTTGCGGGGACTCTCCTTCGGCCCGGGCGATATCGGCGATTGAGCGAAACATGATGCCGGTCGTTACCGGCAGCTCCACGATCAGCGTTTCGATGCCAAAGAAACCGGCAACAGCGCCGGTCGTCATTGCCGCAGCGGTATGCAGTCGTGGGCGCGCTTTTGCCTGCTCCGCGTCCCTGACGCTGCGCATGGAAGTCTGAACGACGATCTCCAGCGCTTTTTGGCTGGACTTGCTAACCGCCTCCACCACAGCCGCGGGCGCTCGTTTGCCCAACTCACGCGTAACCGCTTCCACGGGCATACCAACCGCAGAGCTCAGGCGTATCGCTAGCGACGGGTTTTCCAGCTGTCTATAGGCTGCGCTAAGCGTCGCCCTGTCTTCGGGAGTCATAAGGCGTCCCCTGCTTTCTTCTGCCAGACGCCAGTTTATCTGCTTAGCGCGTTGTGCGCGGCATCAGAAGAACATCAGGAATACATCGGGTAATCCACATTGCTAACTGGCACGGCGCGCGTAGCTTCATTGTTGCCGCAAAAGATGCTGCCTGGAGGAAAAAGCGATGAAAACCACACGAAACCTAGCGTTTGCTGCACTGGCCGCCCTGCTGGTAGCCGGATGTGGGGCGACACACCACGCTACAGACGTACGCGAGGCCGATGATATCGACAGGGTCACCGTTGGTACGGTGCAGAAAGAAATCCGCCTTGGCATGTCGGCGGCCGACGTCGCAACCGTCCTTGGCTCACCGAATATCGTGACAACCGATGATCAACGCCAGGAAACCTGGATCTACGACAAGATATCGAGCGATGTCACCTATTCGAGGAGCAGCGGCACGATCGTCGGACTGATCTTCGGTGGTTCTGGCGGCGGTGCCGGAGTCGGCTCCAGCAGTGCCGGATCAAGCTCAAGTTCGCAGCGAACCCTGACCGTCGTCATCAAGTTCGACGGCAATAATATGGTGCGTGACTTCTCCTACCATACATCGAGATTCTAATGAGTCGTCTGCCCTCTTCGCTGCTGCTGCTCTTTATGATCAGCGGCTGCGCGGCATCGATTCCGGATGCCGCGCTTCGGCTGCCCGAGAGCACGCTCGAGATGCGCTCGATGCAAACGCGAACCATGGCGGCGCCGTCTGAGATCGATATTCTCACGGCCACGATCGCCGTACTCCAGGACATGGAGTTCAACATCGATCGCATCGAGAAGCCATTGGGCGTGATCACTGCCTCGAAGGTCTCAGACGCCGACTCGGCCAATGAGAAGGCAGGCCTTTTCTTCCTCGACCTGTTGTGCGCTATGGGGGGTGGCGGCGGCTGTGACGCCATGTCGACGGCGCAGGACGATCAGCACATCACGTTGACGATGGTCGTGCGAGAAAGCCTCTCCGGCAGCGGGGAATATACGACACGAGTTACGATTCAGCGCGTTATTTACGACAAGATGGATCGGATCAAGGTACTTGAACGAGTCGACAACCCTGAGGCGTATCAGCAGATCTTCGACAACCTGCGCAAGTCTCTCTTCTTACAGGTAGGTGACAAATGAAAAGGTCAATCGGTCTGATTTCACTTCTGAGTCTTTTCGTATTGGCCGGATGTGCGACAACACCCGCCGACGTCGCTGGCGCCGGCACGCAGCTCGAAACCCGCCAGATTCAGACACGTGAATACGACACACTGGACAAGGCTATGACGATGCGATCGGTCATTGCAACGCTTCAGGATCTCGGCTTCACGATCGACCAGGCCGATGCCGAACTCGGCACAGTGACGGCGACTCGCTTGCACGAATACACGATGCGCATGACAGTCACCGTGGTCCAGAAAGACGGGCGCCGTATATCGGTGCGCGCCAATGCCCGTATCGGCGAGAACAGCGTCACTGACGCAAACACCTACCAGGACTTCTTCGTCGTCCTCGACAAGGCGATGTTTCTCACGCTGCACAAAGTTGATTAGAGAATTCCCGACGGACGGTCTACAAGCCGTCAATCCGCTTGTACCGGGAACACAATCCGTCACCGCTTCCACAACAAGCGTAGAGCGACTGGTGTCGCGACCGTCGTCACAATTGCCATTATGACGATTGCGGAAAACATGCTTTCGACGATTAAGCCCGGTGGCTCGGGCTGCAAGAACAGGCCGGCCTCCAGCGCGACACCGGCGATAATCAGCTCAACGGCGCCCCGGCCGCTCATACCCACTCCAACCAGCACCGATTCGCGTTTCGAAAACCCTGACCAGTAGGCCGGAAATCCGGAGCCGACGATCTTGCTGGCAAGCGCGAGCAACGTGAGAGCAACCACGAATGCCGGTACCTGGCTCAGGCTGCTGAAATCGAGATGGAAGCCAACTGAAACAAAGAAAATAGGCGCCAGGAAACCGCGCGTCAGCCCGGACATTTGCTGTTCAACGCGTTCATAGACCTCTTCATCGACGACCTTCGGGTAAAAGAACATGCCCGCAAGAAACGCGCCGATGATGAGATGTAGCTCCATGTACTCGGCAAGCACCGCATACGCGAGAGCGGCGATAAGCAACATGCTGAAATCAACTTCAGGGAAGCTCAGGTACCTGAAGTAACGGCCGATCAGGGGAAAGACGTACAGACCGATCGGTATAGTGATCACGAAGAACAGCAACACCTTGCCGACGACTGGCAGAAGGTCGGTGACGCTGAATGTGCCGGTACCCACAGCGCTAATCTCGGCGAGCAAGAGCGCCATAAAGAACAGGCTAAGCACGTCATCCCAGAGCGCTGCAGCAATCACCGCTTTGCCGACCCTGGATTCGAGGGCACCAAGATCCATGAACATCCTGACGGCCACCGGAACCGCGGTAATCGCTAACGCGACGCCAAGGAACAGGCTTTGCGCAATCTTGAACGGTGAGTCCGGCAGGACGAGAAAGCCCAGCGCAAATCCCGCGCTAACGGGAAGCAGCATGCCACCCATCGCGACGAAAACTGCCGATTTGGAGGATTTCGCGAAATCCAGTGGCGCCATTCGTATGCCCGCCAGCAGCATCAGGAAGAACATACCCAGCTCTGCAAGCCCGGCAAATATTTCACTGTTCGCGGCAAACCAGATTGACGGCACCACGCCCTGGAATCGTTGCAGCAGGAATCCAAGGAAGATGCCGGCCACCAGTTCTCCGACCAGTGCCGGCAAACGGGCACGCTCCGCAAGCTCCGCAAACGTACGGGTAACCACGAGGAGAATCAGAATAATCAGAAGAACGTTCAGAACCCCTTCCTCCCTGCCCCGGGCGCCGCTCAGCGGCACCTTGCGCGCGCCAGACCAGATTATCATGCTAATCGATAGTCGCCGTCATAGCGGCAAATACGGTCTTCGCAGTTAAAGCAATGGGGGCAATACCGGGCTTCTGCAAGGAAGCTGCCCACAACCTTTGCCTATCGCCGCACCTTACGCATGCAAAAAAAAGCCCCGCACGAGGCGGGGCTTTCTAGATAACGCTGGAACGAACCTTAGAAGTTCATCTTGGCTCGCAGGTACCACTGACCACCATTAAATCCGAATGGGCTGGCCTCTGAATAAAGCTGGCCTAGATCCGTTGCCCCAGGATTTTCATCAGGATACGTATCAAAGATATTAGCTACGCCGCCAATAAGTTCAATATTGTCCCTGAGCTGATAAGAAACCTCAGCATCAATCAGGAATTCCGCACCGATTCCATCGACACCGTTACCGGTATCGTCCCATTTACCGTAGTAATTGGCGCGAACCAACGTGTGGAATTTATCCATGGAATGCGTCCACGTTACACTGCCTTTGATGTTGGGCAGCAAGTCTTCAAGTGCCCGCACACGATCGGCGCTGATTGGATTCACAGTACCGACACTGTCAACTTCCGTCTTGTTGTAGTTAGCAGCAATAATGACATTCGACTCACCACTTCCGAGCGCGAAACCGAATCTGCCTACAACGTCGATACCCGTAGTTGTCGTATCAAAGCTGTTGGAGAAGAACTGGAATGTCTGCAGGTCATCCAAACCGATAAAGTCCTGACGATCAATCACACCGTCAGCATCAAGACCGGTCAACGCTGCCGATACAGTCGTATAGTTGTTGACACCGCCATCCGCGTAATTCAACGCGTCGAGGAAGTCGACCTGGGCGCCAAGCGCAACGCGATCCTCCATCTCAATATTGTAGAAGTCGACTGTCCAGGTTGACTCGCCCGCGTCGAAGGCAAAACCCAGTGCGAGATTCTGCGCATCTTCCGAACCCAAAACCGGACGACCGTTGCCTTGACTCTCAATGAAATCCGCGCCCAGCTGGCCCGCCGGCGAAGACAACGGCAAGGTGCCCTGATCGCGGAGTACGCCAGCAACATTCTGCGTGGTTACGTTGGTGATGTTCGCTTGTCCGGCGGTCGGTGCGTGGAACCCTGTCGAGAACGCGCCGCGAATGCGGAGCGTGTCACTCACACGATACAGTCCCGCAAGTTTCACATTAGTCGTATTGCCAAACTCACTGAAGTCCTCGAAACGAACCGCGGCTTGCAGCGTGAACGCATCGGTAAGATCGGCCTCCAGGTCGATATAGGCAGCAATACTATCCTGGTCAGCGGACGTGCTGTTCGGAAACCCGCCAAAGCCGTTTGAACTGGACGAGAACCCTTGATCAGCAAGCACTCCAAGCGCAAACGAGTTCGGATCGCCGGCGAACAGGTCGAATTCTTCCTTTCGATACTCGGTACCAAACGCGACGTTCAGATCCGATGTGAAGCCGGCATCGACGGTGTAGACGAAGTCGGCATTGACCATCGTCTCTGTCTGTTTTTGCCCACCGGGAATGAAATCTCTCGGCGTGTTCGGGCCGAGTGATGCGTTGATCGTGTTGCGAATAAAGAACTGCGTCTCGTTAGCACCTTGCGAGACGCTAAAGTCGTAGCTCAGACCCGTGCCCAGGTCAAAATCACCCCGAACGCCCACTGCGATTGCCGTGTCGTCATTGTCGCCACCAAAGCGCGGAACAAAGCCCGTCGGAATCGTTTCAAGAAAGGAGAAACAGTTCGCATCGGCCGTAACCTGCGCCAGGATAGTCGGATCCGGAGTCAAGCCACCAGCGCCGCCCAGTGGTATACCCGCAGGGCATGCACCACCAACACCGAGGCCGTCAAGATCACCAACGAGAACCGAAACACCGCCGTTAGGGTCTAGCGCACCGGTAGCATCGACCAGAGGACCGCGGTAAACACCGCTACGTTGACCACCGGACGTTGCGGCGAGAGGCGTACGATAGAAGAAGCCACCCTCCGCAGTTCGCTGCGCGTAGCTTCCGAAGAAATAGAGTTCCGCCTTGTCACTCAGATCGACAGCCGAATTGACGAACAACTTGACGTCATCCGTAACATCGGGCTGACCCCAATAGTGCGGAACTTCGTCCGTGTATGAGTTGATGGTCTGAAAGTCAGACGCGGGCGCATAACCGGCATCAATCATGGCCTGAACGTCGCTGCGAACAACAGACCGAATAGTACCGTCGGACTCGTTAAGTTCGGCCGTCAAGTTGATGAAGCCAGAATCGCCGAGCGGGAAACCAACGTTGCCGGCAATACGATAATTATCGCCGTCACCATCATACGTTGAGCCATAGTTAACCTGAACCTCTGCGCCTTCGGAGGCGTCTCTCAGGACAAAGTTGATTACGCCTGCGATGGCGTCAGAACCGTACTGCGAGGACGCACCGTCGCGGAGCACCTCAACCTGCTTCAGGGCAAGCGACGGAATGGAGGAAATATCAACACCCTGCGCACCGTCAGAAATACCGCCGCCAAGGAAGGAAATGATAGAACCACGATGACGTCGTTTGCCGTTGACCAGAACCAGAACATTGTCCGGTGAAAGGCCACGAAGGTTCGCGGGTCGTGAAATGGTCGCTGCATCGCTGATGGGCTGCGTGTTCACGTCATAGGACGGAACAGCGGTGCGCAACAAATCCTGGACGTCCGAAGACGAGGCCTGGGAAAACTCCGCGCCCCCGATGATGTCGATCGGAACCGGTGAGTCCGCGGCCGAGCGATCGGCACGACGGGTGCCGGTGGTAACGATTTCTTCGATCATTTCGTCATCTTGCGCAAAACTCTGTTGCGGCATCACAACAGACAACGGCAAGAGCAGACCGAGAATCGCGGCCCTTTGCCCAAATTTTTTATGACTTGCGTTCATATTATTGAATCTCCAACGAAGTAAAGAGTCCGTCTAGTTTAGGTAAACTTATAATTACAAAGCGTATTTTCGTGTAATCCGCGTCTTGCCTTGCGTCATTGCAATGAAACGCTCTACGGACCGTAGTGCCCTGTTGTTTTGAGACCACAGGGCTCGTACATAATAACTATCTCTGCATCGACCATCTGAGTCAAGCCGGCCGCAGGATATAGGCCGCACATTGGTGGCCCTGATACCAACGATTCTATTCGCAAAGCAGATCGACCGGCCCAATTGAGCTGGCGGCAAGGAACCGGTGCGACCTTGTAGATCGTGATGACTGGCCAGCGAAGCTGCACATATCACCTATGTTAGCGAACAAGGTCACGTGCTAGCGTTTCACTGAGCCTGGCCAATGGAGCGAGTCATGTGCGCAACGAAATACGCTACCCGCATGTTACTGGCCGCCGCCCTGCTCTTCGTCGGCTGTGCGACGTCACCCGACTACGAGAATCGGCGCCAGCAGGTAGACACAGATATCGACGAGATACTAAGCCTGCAGCTTGACCCGGCAGAATACGGTGAGCCAAAGCGCTGCCTGTCGGACAGGGAATTCCGTAATTTTCGACCGCTGGGCGACCGCCATATCCTTTTCGTTGGTCGGCAAGGCAAGTTGTGGATCAATACGCTACGTGGGCGCTGTCCGGACCTGCGTCGCGGCGACGTTTTGGTTGTGAAGTCGTTCAGCAGCACACGCATGTGCGATATGGACAGCTTCCAGGTCGCCGATTGGTTCGCCTGGCCGTGGTACAGGCGATGGCCGTGGCAGTGGGGCAATGCCTGGAACACAGGAATACGGTGTTCGCTCGGCAGATTCCAGCCGGTTCTCGAGAGCCAGGTGGAGGAAATCGAGGCCTTGCTCGAGTCACTTTAGGAGTCGCGCAATCGCGAGAAGTCCTGTTTGGCATGTGTTGAGCATCAGCGCTGGTCAGAGTGATGAGTCAACATCATTCACCGTGGCCACGGGTTTTTATTTCGGGCGCTAAGCCAACGAAGAACGCGTTCTTGAGACCCCGCCCTGCGCGGGGTCTTTTTTTTTCACCTTAGCGCTATAGCTTGCGGCTTCCCCTGATTTTGCTAAGTGCTTGTGCGTGCTATTAATGAATGGCAATCGATTCGAGTTCGCTCGATCAGGAGGCTTGTCATGAAAGCACGATCTGTACTGACGTTAGTCCTGGTTGGCCTATTCGCGCTCACAGCGTGTGACCAGGAAACCGTAATGTCACAAAGAGGCTTTCGACTGCCAGACGGAGACGCCCAGGCGGGTCGCGAGGCCTTTCTCTATATGCAGTGTCATCAATGCCACTCGATAAAAGGTGAGCAACTGCCAGGAATCCCGGGTCAGGAACCGCCCTACGTTGAGCTGGGCGGAATGGTGACCCAGGTTAAAACCTACGGTCAGCTGGTTACGGCAATCATCAATCCGTCACACAAACTGGCAACAGGCTATGCCAAGGAGGTTGTGGCCGACGACGGCGATTCCAAGATGTACTTTTATAACGATCATATGACGGTCAAGGAGTTGACCGACATCGTAATGTTCCTGCAGCCGCACTACGAAGTGGTTGCACCGAACTTCCGTTATCCGGTATATCCGTAATAGATCCTGGGATCATCCACCGAACCAAAGCCAGCGCCTGAATAACAGCGCTGGCTTTTTTCATGTTGCGAGCACCGCCACAACACCGTAAGGGCTACATCTCGACGTCGATGCCGGCAGATACGTGGCAGCCGTTACAGCTGGCTTCGATTTGTTGCACCGCGGCCTTTGCCTGCTCGATACTCTCCGCATTATCGACAGCTTGCGCACCTTCGCGCATACCCTTGACATAGACGAGCCAGCCCTCAGGAACGCCGCTGACTTCTTCATGCCCGGATAGCCAATAGGCGGGCCGCTGCGCCGCCGGTAACGATCCTACTTCCACCGCGGCCTTGAGTTGCCCCAACTGGCTCGCGTGATGATGCATATGTTCGATAAATGCGGCAGACCCCATCTGGTCCTTCTCGACCGTCGATGCGTCTGCTGCCGGCGTCTCAGCGGCCGGTGCCTCGGCGGCCGCCGGCGCATCAACCTCTTCCGCAGGTGCCGCGACCTGTTCCTCTTTTGCACAAGCGGTCAGCCCAATAGTCAGGCCGATAACGAAAAGTGTATGCAGTTTCATAACTACTCCCTGGTTGGTGCCAAAATAGAAAATTCGTAAACTATTGCGTTGAGAAATATCAGTAATCAAATCAGTCGAGAATATTTTCTCCGCCATCATCCATACTCTCTGGACGCTGCCAGTATCGATATTGAGGGGTCCAGTCGGATACGCCAATTCCGGCCATGGCAAGCAAGTTCCAAATCGAGCAAAACAGGTCACCCGGCCCAAATTCCGCGGCGTTCTTACGAGTAATCCGATCGCCGTCGCGTTCGTATACAACGACACCGGGCGTATTGTTGTCACCCGCAGAAACGCTCTGTTCCTCGATGTAGTCACCTCCGCTGTGCGAGGCCAGGCGAAAACGCCAGTTGCGTGAATTCGCGAATGTACGCTGCAGGTCGGGAGCGTCCTTGGAGACCAGGACAACCGGCATGACTGATTCCAGGTGCGGGAGAAAGCCGTTGAGGCCGTCCGCCCACAGCGTACAGTAGCGACACCCCTGTCCCATATTGTGAATTAGCAGGAGCCGATCGTGGTCGCCGAATAGCTCAAGCAACGTAACTTCGCCGTCCAGTGTCGAGAAAGTGTAATCAGGCACCGTCGCGCCAGCGCTGGTCTTGCGCAATTCATTGAGCCTCGTCGTCAGCTCATACAGCTGCTTCTCTAAAGCCTGAATCTCGTCACTCATCGTCTAATCCCAGTCGCCGTAAAGACCGAAAAGGCCAACACTTATCATAGGCCCGGGGAAAAACACCGGCAAGTTCAGCTGCCGAAGGCTGGCCGCGTGGCGCAGCCACACAGCATTGAAGCGCATCGACGGGTCACGTTAGCAAGCCGTCATTTCAGAACAAAAATATTGTGCTTTTCGCAAACCTCATGCAGCTGTTTAGGCCAGACCGTCGTGCTTACCTCGCCAAGATGGGCCTTTCTCAACAGCAACATCTGCGTCCTTGATTGACCAATGCCACCACCGATCGAAAGTGGAATCTCATTATTCAGGATCATCTGGTGATACGGCTGCGACAGCTCATCCTCTCGCTCGGCGATCTTCATCTGTTCCCTCAAGGTCTCTGGCGTTACCCGGACGCCCATTGATGTAAGCTCATGGCGTCTCTTCGTTACATGATTGTAGACCAGGATATCCCCGTTCAGGCCATGCATTAGCTTGCCGTCTTTCTCGATCGTGGGTGTAACCCAGTCATCGTAGTCAGCAGCTCGCATTTCATGCGGATAGCCGTCTTCGAGCACCCAGCCGATGCCGTAGATGAATACCGCGCCGAATTCTTCAATGATCCTTGTCTCGCGCTCTTTTCTCGGCAGGTCCGGATACTTCGCGAGAATCTCCTCAGCATGAATGAAGTGCAGCTCCTCAGGCATCGGGGGAAAACGTGGGTCCTGAAGCTCCGGGTACTTGTCCATCACCATTTTTTCGGCGCCGGTCAAAACCTTCCAGATCTTCCTGACAACCTGGGTCAGGTACTCGAGGTTCCTGTCCTCTGCCGTGATGACCTGTTCCCAGTCCCATTGATCGACGTAGGCACTGTGATCGTGGTCCAGAAAGTAGTCTTTCCGCACGGCACGCATATCGGTGTTGATTCCCTCGCCAACCTCGCAATCGAATTGCTGCAGCGCCCAGCGTTTCCACTTCGTCGCCGCCTGGACAATGGAGGCATGTACAGGCTCATCAATGCCCAGTCCACAGCGAAACTCGACCGGTGTCCTCGAACCATCACGGTCCAGCATGTCGTTCATGCCGGATGCAACTTCGACGATCAGCGGCACCTGCACCAGCATCAGGTTGAGCTCTTTCGCGAGGCCTTTCTCGATGTACTCCTTGACGTCGTAAACGGCTTTTTGAGTGCGCTTCCTGTCCAGCAGGGATTCGTAGCCGCGCGGCAGGATCTCATCCACCTGTTCGTAGGTGCTGATGCCTGGTCCGGCAAGGTCTGATCGCTTGTCCAACATTGCTCTGTCTCCCAGTCAGAGGTCGATTCTGCTACAGAATCTCAGAGCCTTATTAGAAGCCTCGAATAGCGCAAGGGCTATCGTGGAAACTAGCACCTCAGGCGGCGGAATACGCCCAAGCGAGACAGGCAATAGTACCTGGCAACTGGCGACCCAAGAACCCTAGCGCCGGCCGAGCGGGTTCTCACGTCGATAGCCCGCTGGCGCCTCAAAGAGCTTTTCGTCCAGGTCCTGCTCGCTGACCGAATCCAGCGATGTCTCTTGCAGCACCTTGCCGTTGCGGTAGTCGATCGTGTGTACAGGGAAACCGTCGATCTGGTCCATCAGGTCCCCTGGGTTCAGCCCCTCGTCCTTGAACATGGGCATCGATTCGGCCATTTTCCGCATGTACGCAGCCATCCCGATGAACGCTTCAATGGCCTCATCGGCACCAGGTACATCGTCCAGCTTTGACGCGCAGACCTGTTGCGTCTTGTCCTGACCTTCATAGACGGCATACTGCCGGCACGCATAAGACTGCCACTTGCTGGTGCCGAGACGCTCGACCCGGGGCTTCGGGGCGGCGGAACCCTGTTTGCCCATCATGCCTTTCATCTCGCCTTGCATCATCTGCTCGACCATGGCGCGCTGCTCCGGCGGCATGTTGGCGAGCTGGGCTTCCACTTCCTTCATCGCGTCGCTGATCTGCGCCGAAACCTCTTCGAGCATTGCCTCATCCATTACGATGTAGCTCTTGTCACGGTGGTTGACGTACAGAAAACTGTCGCCCAGGAAGATCATTGCAGCTTCAGCGTCAGGACCCTGGTCCATGTGTAACATCCCGTCCTGCGCATAGATCTTTGCACGCTCAGTCTCCTGGCCACTTGCGTCCCGGGACACAAGATCCATAGCCACTCCTGCTTGAGCACTTGATGAAAACGCGGCCAATACAAGGATTAGAACAAGTCTTGACAGTTGCATGGTGAATCTCCTCTGCGGACATGGCGTCATCGAGGAGCCGCGATCCTCAAATCCGCGGCCGCCCCAGTTCCTCCTGAATTATACAAGCTACCATGACCGGGAATCCGCTAGCGGTTGATCAAGCACTCTCAGCGGTAGTCAATATCGGATATCCTGATTCTGTGCACTGAGGCGCCAGGTCTGGATCGGTCGAATGAGCATCTATGTAAGCTCCGGAGCCTGCTCGTCCACAAGTCCGTGTAAGGAGGAACGCCGTATGGGCGTGACAAAGAAGATCGTCAGGTCCCTTGTGATACTTGTTGTTGTCCTGCTGCTTCTCGTCTTAGCAGCATCCCCGCTGGCGCGCCTGGAAACGCCGGGTGACCTGCACGTTCCCGACAACAAGCAGGCGCTGGCGATTGACAACGTCCATCTGATTACGATCAGCGAAGACCAACCGTTGATGGACCGGCAGCTGCTGATACGAGATGGCGTCATCGAGGCTATTCGACCGGCCGGCGAAGAGTTTGGCGATGACTATGCGCTGATCGACGCCAATGGCGCCTACCTGGTACCCGGGCTGTTTGATATGCATGTCCATGCCTTCGATCGAAAATACCTGGCGCTGACCCTCGCCTATGGTGTGACAAGCGTGCGTAACATGGGCGGCTATCCCATGCACCTTCGCTGGAAGCAACAGCTGTTAGACGGCGAGTGGCTCGGCAGCACCCTGTATGCCGGAACGCCGATAATGAACGGCAAAAAAAATTCCAACCCGCTTGCGCACAAAGTTGTGAGCGATCCGGATACGGCACGACGCGAAGTTCGCGAATTTCACGCAGAGGGCTGGGACTTCGTTAAGGTCTATACGCGGTTAAGCGTGCCGGTTTACGAGGCGATTATCGACGAAGCCCAGCGACTCGACATGCCGGTAGCTGGCCATGTGCCCTACGCGATCGTGGAGACCGACTATGCCCTGTCTGAGCCGATGCTTACACTTGAGCATACGGAAGAAATCTTCCAGGGACCCCTCGGCTACGCATTCGATGAAGAAGCAGTTAGCTCAATAGCGCGTCGCCTGCGCGAAATGAATGCGACAGTTACGCCAACGCTGATGATATTCGATCACCTGACGCAGCTGGCCCGCGACAAGCAGGGATTTGTCGACACGCTTGATTTGCAGTACCTCAATCCATTCATGAAGTACTTCGAGAGCAAGACATCGGTCACGCGCTGGCTGACGGCAAGTGACAACACGCGCGACGCGATGACCGAGCGCAACAACTTTTTTCAGTACATCACCAAGGAGCTCCACGAAAACGGCGTCAACCTTGTGTTGGGTTCGGATTCCGGAATCATGTACGCGGTACCCGGCATCTCGACACACGACGAGATAGCGCTATTGAAGAAAGCGGGACTACCGAATGCCTCGATCATTCGTATGGCCACGCTCAACGCCGCTGAGGTGCTGGGCGTTGCCGACCGTTTCGGCAGCATAGAGGAAGGCAAGATCGCGGACCTGGTGCTGACCGCAGGCAATCCGCTACAGGACCTGGATAGCCTGCGAGCACCGAGCGCGGTGATCAAGAATGGCCAATGGCTTGGAACAGAAGAGTTGCAGCAGCTAAAGGACTCAGCGAAAAACCCTTCAAACGCGTACTTTACGTTCGGCCGCTTGCTCGAATTTGTTACGCCCTGGTAGACGAACATCGAAATCCGGCATGACGGTTCCGGCCTGCGTTATTTCTTGCGCGACTGAAGCCTCTCCTCGCGCGTCAGCTCGCCCGGATGTTTCACTTTGCGCAGGCCATCAAGCTGATGAGCGATCGCCAATAGCGGATGGCGCAGCAACATCCTGGGACCGGCGTAGCGCATGATCTTCCTCGCCTGCTCGCGCTGGGCTGGTTTGTAGCAGTGTACCGGGCAATTGGCACACGTCGGCTTTTCCTCGCCATAAGGGCATTTGTGCAGCCGGGTCTCAGCGTAATCAAGAAACACCTGGCATTCAGCACACAAGTCATCGGCTGAACTGTCATGATGTGCCGAGCAATAGATGCCTACCATCTTGCCCATGGTCACTCGTTCGCGGTCCAGGCGTTTCTGAATTCCTCGCATATTCTGAGTGAGCCTTGTCAATTAACTTTCCGATCCTGCCCCTGCCAGAATGGCTCCCGAAGCTTGCGCTTGAGAATCTTGCCGGGCCCCGATTTGGGCAGTTCCTCGCTGGATAAGGTTATTGCCTTGGGCAATTTATAGCCGGCGATGTGTTGCCGACAAAACTCGATCAAAGCTTCGGGCGTGACATCGTCGCGCGGCACGACAACCGCATGCACAGCTTCGCCCCAGTCTTTGTCTGGTACACCAAACACGGCCGCCTCAAGCACCGCGGGGTGCTTGTAAAGGGCCTCTTCAACCTCCGAGCAGTAGACGTTCTCGCCGCCACTCACGATCATGTCCTTGGCGCGGTCAACCAGGAAGATAAAGCCTTCTTCATCCATGTAGCCCATGTCGCCGGAACGATACCAGCCATTGCGGAAGACCTCTTCGCTTTGCTGCGGCTTGTTCCAATAGCCTTGCATGATGTTTGGACCGCGCGTTGCCAGCTCACCAACCTCGCCCGTCGGCAATTCCTTGCCACTATCGTCGGTGATCATTACCTCGACACCAATCAACGCCTGCCCACAGGAACGACTTCGGTCATTATCGAGGAGATCCTGTTCGTTCCGCAGCCCTGTCACTAGCGGCGAACCCTCTGTCATACCGTAGACATGTACAAACTCTGCCGTCGGAAAGGCCTGGACCGCACGTCGCACGGTCTCCGTAGCAATGGGCGATCCACCGTGCGCGATCATTCGCAGCGACGTCGTGTCTCGGGGTTCGGCGTGCTGCAGCTCGCTAATTGCGGCTAGCATCGTGGGCACACCGAGCGTATGGGTGACCTTGTGTTTTTCAATGATATCCAGCGCGACCGAGGCGTCAAAAATCTTCAGTGGAATCTGGCAGCTGCCGGACCATATTCCGGAAAGAACGCCGTTTGAACCTGCCGCATGAAACATCGGCGCCATAATGAGGAACACGCTATCCCCAACAGGGGGCGCCATGGTCATGAAATGGAAGGTATTCGAGATCAGGTTGCGGTGCGTCAGCATGACGCCTTTGGACGCGCCGGTTGTACCGCCTGTGTAGAAGAGACCAGCAAGCGAATCCTCTGTGACGCCTTCGCCCAGCTCAATTCCATCTGCCGCATCGATCAATTCATCCAGCTCCCCCGGGATCAGGATGACGGTATCAACCAACTCACCCAGCAAACCAGGATCACGATCAGTCAGGAGCACTTTCGCACCAGCATCCTCGATGGCGTAGCGAAGTTCGGGTTCGGCATGACGCGTGTTTAGCGGCACGATAACGAAACCGGCGGCAGGAATGGCGACATACGCTTCGAGATAGTGGTGCGTGTTGGCCGCGAGAATAGCAATACGGTCACCGGGCCTGGCGCCTGCCCGCTGCAAGACCGACGCCAGGCGCCGGCAACGCGAGTTCAGCTCCCGGTAAGTCAGTGTACGACCCTCGGAGATTATGGCCGGCCGATCGCCGGCAACCTGCAAAGCGCGTTTCAGCGGGTACGCAAATGTGTGCATAGGCATAAGACTCGGTTCGTATGACGCGCAGTATAGCTGCAATTGTGCCATCTCCCGATATCATTCAGACTATCTTACGAGCTTCGTCAGGAGTCCTTGGCAAGCAACCACGAAATAAAACCGGGGGACGGCCTTGTGAGCAACAACAGATACTTCGCAGTACTCGTCATGCTTTGTCTTTCACTGGCGCCAGAGGTCGCTTCGTCAGGTGATGATTTGACGTTGAAAGAAATCATGCAGGGCTTGCGCGACGATTTCGTCAGGATTGGCGACGGCCTGCTGCACGACAACTTCGAACAGGTCGCTGAAGGCGCGCTGGGCATTGCGGAGCACCCGAGAATACCGCCAGATCAAGTCAAACGAGTAGCTACCGAGCTGGGCGAGGAGATGCCCGGCTTCAAGCTGATGGACAAACATGTTCACGACCTGTCGCTTCAGGTGAAAGCCGCTGCCGATGCTTCCGACCGAGACACGGCTTTGCGGAGCTACCTGGCTATGATGAAAGGCTGCATGGCCTGCCATGTCAACTACAAGGAACGCATTGCGGCGATACTCAGTGAACCAGAGAGCGCTCTATCGGAAGACTCAGGCAATTAGACTGATTCGAAATTGAATGGGCAAGCGTCAGAAGTCCTTAACTGCGGCCGCTCATACTGCGCCGACTTTTGTTTGCTGATTCTCGATGCATTCCGACTAGAGCGTGCGTCACTACCATAGCTGCCCACCTGATTTCGCACTGAGGCCAGTTTTTGGGTAGGCTAGCTGACAAAATAATAAATGGGATCGTGCCATGAACCGACGTCACTTCATCAAGTCTTCTGTTGCCGCGGCCGTCGCCGCATCGTTGCCGGCAAGTCATGCCCTTGCGTCACTGCTACATATACCGACGAAGATCGAGACGGATATCAGTGCGATCACGCTGCAGGGCGCTGAGGTCACGCTCCCGAAAGCCGCTGTACAGGAATTCAGCGACAGCCTGAAGGGTAAACTTCTGCTCCCGGGCAGTGCCAGCTACGATGACGCACGCCGTCTGCTCAATCCGGGGTTTGACAAACATCCCGCACTGATAGCGCAACCAACCGGCGCGGCCGATGTCGCCAGCGCGGTAAATTTCGCCAGGGACAATGAACTGCTCGTCGCCGTCAAATGTGGTGGTCACAGCGCATCGGGCAAATCCAGCTGCGACAACGGACTGCAGATCGATCTATCACGGTACCGCAGTGTTCGCGTAGATACAGCGGCGCGCACGGCCCGCGTTGCAGGCGGCAGCCTGCTGGGCGAGCTGGATCACGAGGCGATGGCGCACGGCCTGGTCACAACGGCGGGCACCGTATCGCACACAGGCGTCGGCGGGCTAACGCTCGGTGGCGGCTTTGGGCGGCTTGGTCGTCGTTTCGGATTGACAATCGACAACTTACTGGAAATGGACATCGTTACCCCCGACGGCCAGCTGCGTCGTGCGGCGCCGGACGAAAACCCGGAGCTTTTCTGGGCATTGCGCGGTGGCGGCGGCAACTTTGGCATCGTGACTTCATTCCTGTTCCAGCTCCACCCGATGCAGCGCGAAGTAATCAGCGGCGAGTTCGTGTTCCCAATAGCTCAGGCCAAACAGGTACTCCGGTTCTTTGGCGAGTATGCCGACGCTGCTCCTGATGAAATGGACGTTAACGGCGGGGTGTTCGGAGCACCTGGCGGTGGAGACTCAATGGTCACGATGGGAATTGTATGGTCTGGTGATGCCGCCAAGGCGGAGGATCTGATCGCACCAATTCGCAAGGCCGGTACGGTACTTAACGAGACAGTTAAGCCAATAGACTATGTGGCACTGCAGCGCTCCGGCGATACCGATGATCCCCGCGCGAATGGTTCTTACATGAAATCCGGTTTTATCGGCAAGGTTGACGGCGAACTGGCCGACGACATGATCGACAACTTCGAGGCCGCACCGAATCGCATGACATGGATCGGTTTTCAGCAGTCAGGTGGTGCTATTGGCCGCGTGGCAAATGATGCGACAGCTTTTGCGCACCGTGAGGCCAAGCACAACCTGTTGTCATTTGTTGCATGGAAGCATGGCGACGATCCTGCCGAACATATCCGCTACATCAAGGAGCACTGGTCAAACATGCAGAAGTACTCGACGGGTTTCTATCATAATGACCTGTTTAGTGAGAATCAGGCCGCAAGCAATGCGAACTACCGCGGAAATTACCCGCGCTTACTGGCCGTCAAGAAGCAATACGACCCTACCAATCTGTTTCGGCTGAATGCGAACATAAGTCCCGCTTGAGAGTAGCGAATTGAGCGGCAGTTCACGTTGGGTACACACGATCCAGATTGGCGTGACTCATTTTCTTGCCTCTTTAACTCAGAGAACGCGATCTCCACTGATCGTCACGTCAGCGTCAGCCCTTTGCATCGCATGTTCCTCCCTGCCTCAAGGTGTCGATTTGCCTAATCCTACAACGGACGTCAGTTACAACTTGTCCTCCACGATTGAAGTACTCGTTACCAGCGAGGCCGGCGACAAGGTTGCACCACGTGAGAATCTGACTTTTCAGGACGGTGTAGCAAAGGGCACAAGGATCGTCATCAGGCCCGAAGTCCTGAAACAGACCATTAGCGGCATAGGCTCATCGTTTACTGAGTCTTCCGCATTCGTGCTTGCGCATCTCGAAGCGGATGAGCGTGCGACGATCATGGACTCTATTTTCAGCGAGCGAGGAGCCAACTTTTCGCTGGCCAGAACGCCAATCGGATCAACTGACTTCTCAGTCGAAGGCAAGTATTCGTACGCGGATGTGGCAGGTGACGTCGCACTCGAGCACTTCAGCATTGTTGTCGACAATGACGGCTTCAAAAAAGATCAGTACCCGGGCATCAAGGATGAGACATATGATGTCTTGCCGATGATCAAGGAAGCCCTGGCGATAAAAAGGGCCCAGGACGGCGATGCTCTCAGGATAATCGCATCAGCCTGGACGGCGCCGCCGTGGATGAAAGACATCGAGGACTGGTACATCCCGGCTACCGCTGAAAATGATTTCCACGGCACCGGCGGCGCACTGAAGCCAGAGTATGTCCAGACCTTCGCCGACTACATTGTCCGCTACCTGGATGCCTATCGATTAGAAGGCGTCGACATCTGGGGACTAACGCCGGTGAATGAACCACACGGCAACAGCGGGCAATGGGAAAGCATGCATTTCACGCCCGCAACGCAGAATGAATTCATCAAGAACAATCTCGGGCCCGCCCTGGCGGCGAACGATTACGGCAACCTGCAGTTACTTATCTACGATCAGAACCGGGATGGCCTGGAGGACTGGACTGACGTGATTTTCGGCGACCCTGAAACGGCCCGGTATGTTCACGGCGCGGCCGTGCACTGGTACGAAAGCACCTATAAGGTCTACGAGGAAGTCTTCGATCGTGTGCATGAGAAGTTTCCGCAGTTCTCGATCATTCACACGGAGGGCACGATCGACGACCTGGGCAAGGAGGCACCCGGCGGCGTACTGGATCCTGTGCGATTCAAAGAATCCGGGTGGTTCGACAACGATGACTTCTGGTGGAATGCCAACGCCACGGACTGGGCCTACACGGCAACCTGGGCGCCAAATAGTGAAGATCACCCGATCTACACGCCAGTACATCGTTATGCGAGGAACATCATCGTCAGCCTGAATCACTGGATGGAAGGCTGGATCGACTGGAATATTGTGCTCGACAAAGACGGCGGCCCGAATCACGTCGGCAACTATTGCGGCGCGCCGATCATGATTGACACAGAGTCAGGCCACGTCTACTACACGCCGATCTTCTACGTCCTGTCGCAGTTCAGCCGCACTATTCGTCCAGGGGACAAAGCGGTTCAGGCTGAGAAGTTTCTCGATGAACTTGACGATGATGCACTGCATGCCAGTGCGACAATTAATGCCGGCAAGGTGCTTAGCGTGCAATTGCTGAATACGACGAAGAAGGCTGTGCAATATTCCCTGCAAATAGGGGCTCAACACGCAATAGTGGATATTCCGGCAAATTCCCTGCAAACGGTACGCGTTCAGTTGTAGCGTCCGGCACGCGGACCGGCGGCACTGCTATTCCTTCGTCGTTCCGATCGGGTAGAACGCGATCAGAGCGGCGACCTCTTCCTGATCTTCTGCAGTTTCTTCGTCCTGTGTTGAATCGATCCAGGCTTTAAGCGTATTTCCAAGCTCGGCGATTCGTTCTGGCGACGCCTTGAAACGCACCCGCATCATGATCGCTTCCTGCTCGTCTGAAGGGTCCGCATTCGCAATCGCCTGCACGATCTCATCCTCCGCGGCCCGCAACATATCCCGGGCTGCATCGGTCCCCTGCCCGTCGCCATCGTCAGCGAATAACGCGTGGTCCGCCTCAAAGCGCTCGGCGACCGCTCGAAACGTTCTTTCAACGGTGCCCCTTTTCTTCTGCTCACTCGCAACGACCAGCAGGCCCGCGTCCTGCAGTGCATCCACGTGTCGATAGAGCTTCGTAACGCTCTCGCCGAGTTCCTTGGCCACCTGCTTTGTCGTCTTCGCACCCTCAGCGAAGGCTTGTACAAGCTGCAGCTTGAACGGATCAGATAGCAGACGTATCTGATCCAAGTCACTGATTTTAAATACTTCTTTCACTTTTCAAATATTTCCCAAGCAAATTACTTGATTATTCACGATAATGTGAATAGTATTATTCACACTTCAGTGAATATTCAGGATAACGAAAGTGATACACATTGTCGACCACCTCTTTATTCTCATCTTGTTCCTCGTTCAGCCAATCCACGGCGCCTGGGAATTCAACCGCTACGTCAAGCGCGTGGAAGCCGGCGAAGCGCCTGACCGAATCAAGCTATATCGCGAGACGCTGTCGATCGAATGGATAGCATTCGCTGCGTTGGCCGGCGCCTGGTACCTGCTCGGACGACCGATAGCTGATCTCGGCTACGTAGCGCCTGGCGGAGTCGGGTTTTGGGCTGGCGCGGCATTCGTCGCAGCGTTCTCTGCCTACCTGCTACTGTCCTGGCGACAATCGAAGCAGCTGACCAACGAGGACAAGGAAAAGCACATTGTATCGTTTGGAAAACTGCAGCACTTCCTGCCGCAAGGCGACCGGGAATACCGATACTTCGCTGCACTTTCAACGACAGCCGGTATCGTTGAGGAGACTCTGTACCGCGGCTTCGTACTTTGGTACTTGTTTAGCTATATGCCGGTATGGGCTGCCGTCATTGTATCGGCCATCGCCTTCGGCCTTGGGCACAGCTATCAGGGTGCTGGCGGCGTTGCGCGCGTTACGGCAATCGGCCTGGTCTTCGGTGCCTTGTATATCTTCACCGGATCAATCTGGGTGCCGATTATCGGCCACATCCTGCTGGACGCGTTGCAAGGCCTGAGTTTCGTCGAGATCTTTCGCAAAGACCCGGACGCGTCCGCGACACAGCCAGCCTGAGCGTCTAGCGCCCCGGCACTTCAGGAATCGTCGCCGAAAACGAAGCTATTCAGGCGGCGATTCCCCTCTTGTTGCCCAGCGCTGGAAGAATGCTTGCATCTCCGATCGAGTCGCGTCGTCATCAAAGGATTTTTCGCCCGCCGCGAATGGCCAATAGGCATCCATCAGTTCGATCAGCTCGTCGCGCGTGTAGCTATGGTCGTGGCGTGCATTGAGCGCCAGGATTTCTTCCATCGCCTTCGCGATTGTCCAACCGGCCTCAACCTGGCGAGGTACAACCAGGTAGTGGTCTTTCGGGTTTTCTTCGAACAAAGCGAGCTCGATTGCCGCGGAGACCGCGTCCGGCGGGGTACCCTCGTTTTCAACGCCGGCCTCGACCCGCTCGCGGCACCTGGCGAGTAGTTGTTGGCGGCGTTCCTCGAAATAGACGTACGGCTTGGCATCGGTGTCAGCCAATCTGCGCTTGCAACGCGTCAAGCCAATTTCAGAAGCAAAGTTGCCCGGCTCTATAGCGGCCACGAATACATCGAGTTCCTCCATCTCTCTTGCGAGAGAATCCGTGAAAGCCTCCACCGCATGTTTACTCGCCGAGTACATGCCATATCCTCCGCCTGACAAAAAGCCGGATATCGAGCTGATGTTTACGATGCGCCCCTTCGACTCTATCACCAGCGGCGCGAACGCTTTAGTCACCCGAAATACGCCGTAGACATTCACATCAAACAAAAACTCGAGCTCAGAAATATCAGCCTCGATCAGGGGCGCGACGACATTGACGCCAGCATTGTTGACGATGCCCCACAAGCCCCGCCCTTCTTTTCGAACCAGGGCTACGGCCGCGTCGATCTCATCCTGCCTGGTGACATCGAGGCGCACCGCCATGATGTTGTCTATCTCGTTGAGCGCTTCCAGGTCCGCTGGCTTACGAGCACCTGCGTAAACAAAATAGCCGGCTGCTGCAAGGCGCTCTGCCGCATTGCGACCAATGCCAGTACTGGCGCCCGTGATCAATACTGCCTTCTGTGGCTCGACCGCATCCGCCAGCACAGTTGATGGCACTGCAAGTACCGATACCGTGAATACCAATACGGCCAGAATTCCTGCTCTAATCATCGCTGCTTCCCCTCTTGTTGTATTACTTGTCGCAGATTCGCCCAGTCTACGGCCTTTGGCCGGCTAAATGCTGCAATGGCTGGTTGACGAATACACGGTAAACTGGAACCGAATACAGTCGCACCAATCTAAGTGTTCATGGCGCGAAGCACTCAGGTCCTCCTGAGTTTAACTGACCCACCCGAAGAATCGCGAGTAGGACTAATCACGTGAGGCCATACGTCAATTTCCTGATGCTGGCGGCGTTGCTCGCACTGCCTGGATGCGCCGGTGTGCTCAACCTCGACGGCGCGCTTGCGATGACGCCGTATCGAATCGAGGACAGTGGACGCATAGTTATAGAGGTCCGTGTAAACGGTGAGGGGCCGTTTGATTTCGCGATGGACACCGGTGCAAGTATTTCCGCCGTATTCGATCCGTTGCGCGACAGGCTCGCACTCGAACAAGTTCCACATAAAGTAGTGGTTGTTCATGGCGCCATCTCGTCCGGGCGGTTCCCATTGCTGGATATTGATCGCCTGGAGGTCGGCCAGGAAGCCTGGCTGAAGCCGAGGATCGTGTCACTACCGGGCGTGACCGAGGCTGGCTGGGGTATCGACGGCGTTCTGGGCATCGATTTCCTGCGTCAATTCGCCGTCGGATTCTCTACCAGGGAGCGCGTCGTACGTTTGTATCCGCCGGAACTCGTTGCGCGAAGATCTTATCGCGGCTGGGCCTCAGTGCCGTTGGAACTCGAGCGAACCGTGGAAAAAGGGGCAGCGCTTTACTTCATCGATATCGAGGTCGATGGCAGAAAGATCCCGGCACTGTTCGACCTGGGCGCGGGATTGAACATGATCAACTGGGCAGGCGCGCGCAGCCTGGGCATTGCTCCTCGTAATGTACGCCGTGAGGGGCATATCTCCGGCGCCCTGGAAAGGTCGCCTTATGTTGCCCGGTTTGTCGCGGACGAAGTAACCACCGCCAGTATTCGCTGGCGCAACGAGGCATTTTCGATTGCCGATCTTGCGATCCTGGAAACTTTGATGCTGGACGGCAGTCCAGTCGTAATCCTCGGCGCAGGCCTGTTCACACAGCGTGATTTCGTTATCGACTTTGCCCGGAGTCGTTTGCTCGTCAACGTTACAACGGCAGAGGCAGATCAATCGGAAGCTGTCAATTAGCGATCGGCATTAACTAATTCTGATTGCTGGCATTCTGGCTGAAACGTATGCGGCCTAGTCGCTCTTGCGGCATGACGAGGCTGCACCACTACGTATCTTCGGTCACCGAGATTCCTCAGCGTGTAGGCGCGGAAGTCTTGCCCGTACGCGGTGACTAGCGTATGCAATGGGGATAAGAACAATAAGGTCTAAGGAATTGGAGCGCTACGACTCGATCATTATTGGCGCCGGACACAACGGCCTGGTCTGCGCCGCTTACCTGGCCCGAGATGGGCAGCGGGTTCTCGTGCTCGAGGCATCGGATACCGCAGGCGGACTGGCCGCGGGGCGTGAATTTCACCCCGGCTTTCACGCATCGGTCGCACATTCGATCAGCCACTTCTCCGCCAGGATCGCCGACGATCTCGATATCGACCCGCAGGCTCATAATGCAGCGTCGAACGCGATGCCCACGATTGGGCTAAGCAAGAATCGAGAGCACGTCACCGTGCACCAGGGCAGCGTTACCGGGGCGAGCGCCGAAGACGCGCAGGCCTACAATGACTACGCCCAACTGATGCATCGCTTCGCTGATGTCTTGAAACCGTTCTGGCTGAAAAAGATGCCGCGCATAGGCAGCACGAGCCTGGCGGACTTATTCACATTTGCGAATGTTGGCCTCAATATCAGACGTCTCGGCAAAAAGGACATGCAGGAATTCCTGCGTGTCGCATCACTACCAGCCCGCGACCTCATGGATGAGTATTTCGACAATGACATCCTCAAGGCGATGCTGAGTTGGGATGGGCTCGTCGGTGCGAAGCTGGCGCCACGATCGCCCAACAGCGCCGTACTGGCCATGCTCTACCGCATGGCCGAAGAATCGCGGGGCGCCCACACTGTTCCAGCAGGCGGCGTTCGCGGACTCATAGGTACATTGTGTTTATCGGCCGAAGCAGCTGGCGCCGAGATTCGGTTCAGCTCACCGGTCAGTCGCATCCTGACCGACAGCAAGGACGATGGACTGTTCGTCACCGGCGTACAGCTTGCCAGCGGTGAGCAGATTCATGCCGATCGCGTCGTGTCATCCACAGACCCGAAAAGGACCTTTATCGATCTGGTCGGTGTTGAAAATCTGGATATCGGATTTACGAATCGGATTCGGCGGTTACGGTGCGACGGCTATGTTGCGAAGTTGCATCTCGCGCTAAACGCTATGCCTGATTTCGAGGGACTCGATTCATGTAACGCACGGATGATCATCGCCTCCGAGCTAGACGCCATTGAATTTGCTTTCGACGATGCGAAATACGGCGATTGCCCGGCAAACCCGGTCATGGAGATAGTCGTCCCCACCGTGCACGATGCTTCCTGTGCGCCAGATG
>Ga0316201_10000104_pt1 | contig 35000 bp, 27 predicted proteins | sample CS6wburrow_MG_FD_204516 | JGI IMG/M metagenome (GOLD analysis project Ga0316201, IMG submission 204516) | Coastal sediment microbial communities from Delaware Bay, Delaware, United States - CS-6 worm burrow | ecosystem: Environmental > Aquatic > Marine > Coastal > Sediment | place: USA...
GCCAGGACGCTGCCCGGATTGGCGTTGTAGCTGTCGTCCAGAACCGTCCTGCCGGCGATACGCAACATGACGCCGCGGTGCACCGAGCCGGCGAAACCGGCCAGGCCGGCCCGGATCCGCTCGTCGACCACCCCCAGCGAGCGTGCCGCCAGCAGGGCGGCGACCAGATTGGCCCCGTTGTGTTCGCCGGGCAGCGGCACGTCCCAGACGGTGCCCGCGACGGTGACGCGCCCCGGCGCGGTCGCATCACCCGGCTGCCAGGTCCACCGCTGATCGCCCCGCTCGCGGCCGAACGAAACGACCGGACACCGGACCCGGGCCGACCATTCCCCGAAACCCGGGCTGTCGGCGTTCAGCACCGCGCAGCCGTCGCGCGGCAGGCTGTCCAGCAGCTCGCCCTTGCCGCGGATGATCTCGGCGAGCGAATTGAACTCGGCCAGATGGGCCGGCGCGGCGTTGGTGATGATCCCGGTGCGCGGTGCGGCCAGGGGCGCCAGCCGGGCGATGTCCCCCACGGCCGAGGCCCCCATCTCGATCACCGCGTAACGGTGTTCCGGTTGCAGCCCCAGCAGGGTCAGCGGCACACCCAGACGGTTGTTGTAGTTGCCCGCGGTGGCCAGTGTGGGCCCCGCGCCCGACAGCATGGCCGCCAGCAGGTCCTTGGTCGTGGTCTTGCCGTTGGTGCCGGTGACGCCGACAACCTGGACGTCCCGGCGCGAGCGCCAGTCCGCCGCCAGACAGGCCAGGGCGGCCGCCGGATCCGCGGTGACCAGGACGCCCGTACCGGCCGGGGCGGCGGCGGCGGCGTAGGACTCCGTACCGTCGGGGCCGGCTTCGGCCAGCACCCAGTGCCCGCGTTCCAGGGCCGCCGGGATGAACCGGCGTCCGTCGATTTTCTCGCCCTGCATGGCGACGAAGAGCTGTCCGTCGGCCAGCGTCCGCGAGTCCAGCGAGGCGCCGCAGAAGGAGCCGGCAGCCGCGGTCAATCCGGCGTCCGCGGCCAGAACCTGCAACCGACCGTTCGCCGGCGCATGGACGGCGACAAGGAGCCCGGCTTGCGCCAGGCCACCGGCGGCGAGGTTGATGTCGAAAACCGTGTCGTTCATGTCTGCCTGCCGATCCAGGCGGTGATGACGGCCCGGTCGTCGAGATCGAGCACCTGGTCACCCACCAGTTGATAGTCTTCATGGCCCTTGCCGGCGATGACCACGATATCCCCCCGGCGCGCCTCGTCCAGAGCCATGCCGATGGCCGCGGCCCGGTCCAGTTCGACAAACCGCTGGCGGGCGCGCGGTGCGGCCACGGCATCGTAGCCGGCGACGATGTCGCTGCAGATGGCCGCGGGGTCCTCGCTGCGGGGGTTGTCCGCCGTCACCCAGACCAGGTCGCTGCCGATCGCGGCCACCTCGCCCATGAGCGGGCGCTTGCCCCGGTCCCGGTCGCCGCCGCACCCGAAGACCGTCAGCAGCCGGCCCGCGGTCAGCTCCCGGCACGCGTCCAGAACCGCCGCCAGGGCATCGTGCGTATGGGCGTAATCGACCACGGCCAGGCCTCCGGCGGGCAGGATGAATCGTTCCAGACGTCCGGGCACCTGCGGCACCCGGCCAAGAGCGGCGGCGCAGGCGGCCGGTTCCAGGCCCAGGGCCACGCCGGCCGCCAGGCTGGCGGCCAGGTTCTCGACATTGAAGCGGCCCACCAGGGGACTGTCCACCGCGAGGGTCGTACCACGCAGATCGAATTCCAGACGGGTTCCGGTCAGCGCCAGCGTGGCGGACGTCACCTGCAGGTCGACGCCTTGGCCCGGCGCGGACGGCCGCGCCGAAAACCGCAGGGTCGGGTGCGCGCCGGTTTCCAGCCCGGCCAGGTGGGGATCGTCGGCGTTGATCACCGCGGTTCCCGGCCGGCCGGTGCCCCCGGGTTCCGGGCCGCGGCGCAGCAGGTCCAGGATGCGGGCCTTGGCCCGCAGATAGGCGGCTGTGTCCCGGTGGTAGTCCAGGTGGTCGCGGCCGAGATTCGTCATCACGGCTACATCGAGACCGAGACCGGCGGTCCGGTCCTGATCGAGTCCATGAGAAGAGAGCTCCATCGCCACCGACGCGCAGCCGTTGTCCCGCATCCGGCCCAGCCACTCGTAGAACACCGGGCCGCCCGGCGTCGTCAGCGGCGCCGGCACCGAGGTGGCGCCGTCGTCGTACCTGATGGTTCCCATCAGACCGCAGGGACCGTGCAGCCGGTCCAGCATCTCCTGCAGGAGGTAGGAGACGGTGGTCTTGCCGTTGGTGCCGGTGACCGCAGCCGTCCACAGGGCCCGGTCGGGCTCACCGTGGAGACGCCGTGACAGAACCGCCGGCAGCGGCCGCGTCGCCGGCGCCAGGATCACCGCGCCGGAGTACCCGATCCCCAATGGCGCCATTTCCTGGAGACGGTCCGCCTCGAGCGCGACGGCCGAACAACCCCCGGCAAGCGCCGCGTCGAGAAACCGGTGGCCGTCGCTGCCGGTGCCTCTGACAGCCACGAACAGAACGCCGGGGCCGCCCTGGCGGGAGTCGGCGGTGACGCTGGTGATGACGGTGGCTGAATCGCCGCGTATTTCGATATCCGGCAGGCCGGCAAGCAGCTGCCCGACTGTCAGCGCCACGCGGTGGCCATCCTGACGGTGATCGGTTTGCCGGCGGTGTTCTGCGCCGGTTTCAGATCCTGCTGGACGGCATAGCCGACGCCCTTGATGACCACCGGGATGCCCAGCCTGGCGGCCAGGCTCTGGACCTGCCGGTTGCTCAGACCGGTAAAGTCGGGACAGAGGGAACCCGCCGCCGCGGCGGCGGCGGCCGTGTTGGCCGCCACGAGCTCGACGGTGGTGCCCGGCAGACAGCGTGTCCCCGGGGCGGGGACCTGTTGGATGACCAGCCCCTCCTTTTCGCCCCCGACCGGCTGCAGGTCGGCGTTGGCCAGGATCCGTGACGCCTTGGAAACGCCGACGTGCAGGACGTCCGGCACGGTGACCAGGTCCTGTTTGCCCGGGGTGACGATGGGACCGACCAGCGGGCCGGGGGCATCTGTCAACCAATCGGTCGTGCGCCGCACCGCGGTGACCACCGCGGAAAACAGCGGCACCGCACTCATGGAGGCGTAATGGCGGGAGGCCTTGGGCCGGTCGAGCACCGCCACGATGACCAGCCGCGGCTTCTGGCTGGGAACCATGCCGGCGAAACTGGCCATGTAGGCGCCCTTCGTGTAACCGCGGCCGTCGACCGACATCTGCGCGGTTCCGGTCTTCCCGCCGACGGTGATCCACGACAATTGACCCTGCTTGCCGGTCCCCTCGGAAACGACGCTAGCCATGGCGTCCCGGAGGTAGGCTGACAGGGGCGGGGCCATGACCCGGCGCAATGGCACCGGTTGGACCTCTTCGATGACCCGGCCCCTGTCGTCGATCATGGCGCGGATGAGCCGCGGAGCGTAAAGCGTGCCGCCGTTGGCCACGCTGGCGACCGCCATTCCCAGCTGCAACGGCGTGACGGCCAGTTCCTGACCGATGGCGAGAGTCTGCATGGAGCGGCCCGACCACTCCGACGGCGGGTGCACCGTACCGGCGCTCTGCCCTGCGTAGGGGAAAGAGGTCTGCTGGCCGAAGCCGAAGTCGGTGATGTCCCGGTAGAGCTCGCGCGGATCGAGATTCTGAATGGCCTTGGCGAAGTAGACATTGCTCGACTGGGCGAAAGCGTCGGTCAGATTGAGGTTGCCGTAGTCGTGCTCCATGTCGTTGCGCACGTACAGGTCCGGCGCCGAGTTGTTGTCGCAGTTGTAGACCGTGGCGGTGTCGATCGCGCTGTTGCGCAGCAACGAGGCGGCCGAGAAGATCTTGAACACCGAGCCGGGCTCGAACTGCTGCGTGAAGATGTTGTTGACCCAGACCGCATCATCGGGCTGCGGACCGCGCCTGGAATCCACCAGGGGCCAGCTGGCGGCCGCCAGCACGTCGCCGGTCCAGGGGTCGAGAATCAGGAGGGAGCCGCCCCTGGCCCCGTTGTCGGCCACCGCGTGCCGGAGTTCGTTCTCGGCGATGGTCTGCAGATCCGCATCCAGAGAAAGCTCCAGGCTGTTACCGTGGGCCGCCTCCTGGAGAACGACCCTGCCGAGGTCCTCGTAGGGATTCGGGGAGCAGATCTCCCGCGCCTGCCCTTCCGTTCCGGCGAGGTACTTGCCCAGGCTGAGTTCCAGCCCCGTGGCGATCGCTTCCTGCGGACCGCGGCGGTGGAATCCGATCAGCGCCGCACCGACACCGTCCAGGGGATAGACCCGGGAATGCTCCATGTCCATGGTGACGGCGCGCTCGGCCTCCAGCCGGATCTTCTGGGGTCCGGTGAGGACAACTTTGCGGGCCAGGACCACGTGAGGTCCCTTGGCCCGCGCGACCTTGCGCCGGATCTGCTTCGCGTCCTGCTCCAGGACCTCGCCCAGGATGCCCGACACACGGTCGAGATCCTTGACCAGCTTCTTGGAAACACCGATCCGGTAGGTGAAAACGGAAAGGGCCAGGGGGTTGCCGTTGCGGTCGTAGAGATTCCCCCGCTCCGCGTGGATGGGAATCGCACGGCCCCATTGGGCATCCGCCCTGGCCCCGTATTCGTCGTGCATGATGATCTGGACGTGGACCAACCGGGCCGCCAGCACCAGACCCAGCCCGAGGATCAGGACCCGCAGGAACTGGAAGCGCTGCATCTCCTGCCGGTTCTCGCTCATCGCGCGGCCACCGTCCCGGTCACGGGCTGCCGGACCTGGCGCGGAACCAGGGAGACCAGACCCGTCGGTGCGTCCGACGCGGGCTGGACGGCGGCCTGGGCCTCACCGCCACCGAACCGCGACAGGATCCGCTGCAGCATGCCGGCGCCATCGCCCCGGCTGTCGGCGGTGTGGCGCACCAGCACGAGGCCGGGCGCATCACGCAGTTCCAGCCCGAGTTCCCGGCACGCCCGCGGCACTACGGTCTCGGCCGCCGCGGCATGATTCCAGACCGTCAGCAGCTCTGCCCGCCGGCCCTCCTCGAATTTCCGGCTCGACTCCAGCGCCGCCATCTGCGCGCGCATGACGCTGGTCTGATTCGAAACGTGGACCGAACCGGCCAGCAGCAGGGTCAGCAGGACCGTCGCCAAGACCAGACCGGTCAGCTTGCCGCGCACCAGCACCCGACGGTGGGCCATGGCGCAGCTGGGGCGTGAAGCGTGGCGACCCTGCGGGCACTGGAGGTTGAGATCGGGTTTCCACATGGCATTCTCTTTTCTTATGCCGGCCGTGCCGGCGTGGTCCTGCCGGCGGCTCGCTAGATGATCTCCGCCGCCCTCAGGCGGGCGCTGCGGGAACGAACGTTGGCTTTCTCCTCGGCAGCGCTGGCCTTGACCGCCTTGCGGGTCAGGGGCCGCAGCTGCTTGCGATGCTTGCAGACACATTGGGGAATGTCCGGCGGGCAGAGACAGTCCCTCTTTTCGCGATCGATGAAACGCTTGACCAGACGGTCCTCGAGCGAGTGGTAGGCAATCACCACGAACCGCCCGCCGGGACGCAAAAGTCCCGGCAGCATGGCCAGGACCTCCTCGAGGGCGGCAAGTTCTTCGTTGACGGCGATTCTCAGGGCCTGGAACACCCGGCTGAGCACGGGCTGGGGTTTCGCGCCCCGCGGCAGGACTCCTGTGACGATGTCCCGTAGCCGTCCCGTCGTGGCCACCGGCTCCTCCTCCCTGACCCGGACGATCGCCCGGGCGATGCGGCGGCTGCCTCTCTCTTCGCCCCATTTCCAGATCAGGTCGGCGATTTCCGCTTCACTCATGGTCGCCAGCAGGTCGGCCGCCGTGGTGCCTTCCTCCTGGTTGAAGCGCAGATCAAGCGGCCCGTCCATGCGGTAGCTGAACCCCTTGGCCGCATCGTCCAGCTGGAAGGAGCTGACCCCCAGATCGAGCAGCACGCCGTCGATCCTGTCCCAGCCCGCCCGGGCCATGGCCCGGTCCAGGTGCCGGAAGGAAATCTGTTGGCAGGTCAGGGTGTGGCGGTCGCCCGAGATCCTTCTGCAGGTTTCGACCGCCACCCTGTCCAGGTCCAGCCCCAGGACTTCCGCCCCGGTCTCAAGCATGGCCAGACTGTGTCCCCCGAATCCGAACGTGCCGTCGATGATCCGCTTCCCGGGTCCCGGCTCTAGCAGGCCGAGAGTCTCATCCTTGAGCACCGGGACGTGCGGAGCGCCGGTCATGGCATGCGATCGGTGGGCGCCGTCGCCAAAAGACGCCAGTTCGAGGGTCCTGCGGGCATCGCGCCCAGTTCACGATCCCAGTCTTCCATGACCAGGATCGCCTTGAGATAATCGCTCCACCGGTGCAGCAGCAATTGGTGACGGAAGTCGCGCAGCTTGCGGTTCCAACCCAAGAGACCGTGAGTCGCGCGGTAGTCCAGATGGGTCAGCCGACTCCCATCCAGAATGATCCGGCAGCCCCTTGTCGCAAGCCGGGGCGCGACCCGGCTGATCAGCTTTTCCACACCCTGCCGGTCCATGATCCCCGAGAGAGAGACCCAGACAGCCCGTTCGCTGTGTCTGATCTCGATCTCCATATGGCTGCCCGCGGCCTCCTGCCTGACGAACTGCCGGGTCAACTCTCTCGGCATGCGGGTTCCTTCCCTGTTGTCGCCCCTCCGTGGGCACGGCGCTGGTGTCGATCCTGTCGGCAAAACATCGTCGGGCGGGCGCCGATCCGTCGGCGCCCCGTTGCCCGACCTATTCCGGCTGGCATCCGTGCCGCCGGCTAGCTCCGCTGAATGCAGGTCAGCGGTAGAACTCGTCCATGAAGCCGGCATCGACGTCGTCGCCGCCGGCGTCCTGCTGCGCCAGGGTATCGGGATCCCAAAGCTCCATGTAGGACCCCATGCCCACCACGGTCACCTTCTTGGCGATCCCGCAGTCGGACAGGAACTCGGGCGACACGGCCACCCGGCCCTGGCTGTCCGGTTCGAGAACCAGGCTCTTCTGGGACATGCGCCTCAGGTTGGCCCGCAAATCGGCTCCCGGCTTCCCCTGCCGCATGCGATTGAAATTGGCGATCCAGACCGTGTAGGGCAGCAGGCTCAGCGAACCGTCGGCGCCGCGGGCGACCACGTACTTCTCCTCGGCCGGTCCGCTGCCGCCCTGGCGGAAGCGGAAAGGCAGCGCAAAACGACCCTTGGTATCCACCGCACGGGTGTAAGCCCCGTGAAAGGTGAAACCGAAGTCGTCAGGTGCCGGTGCCGGTTTGTCGTAATCCATGGTTTTCCCGGGTAAAAGGCCCGCACTGCCGGAAAGGTGCTGTCGGGGAGACTGATGGCGGGTTTGTAGCGCATCCTTGCGATTTTGGGCCGGTCCGTCGGCCCCCGCCATCAATCCATTTTTCCCCACTTTTCACCAATTTTCCCCACTCGTCACCACCGCAGAATAACGTCCGGCCCCAGGGGTGTCAACCATCTTTGTCGTTAAAATCGCGTTTTTTTGGGGTACCGCGGCCCGAGCTTCGCGAAGCTTAAATTATTGAAATTTGGTTACTTAAGATTTAGACCGGCCCGTAGGCCGCGCGAGGGAAGGGATTTTTTTGGAGAGGACGGGATGCGGTCCGACGGCCGGGTGCTGTCAGCGGTGTCCGAGAATCAGGGTCCGGAGCGACATCCGGGTGACGCGCCGGAAACGGACCAGCATCACCAGGGAACCGCAGGCGTAGGCGATGGTGCTCGACCAGGCGGCGCCGACGGGGCCGTGGCGCGGAATGAGCAGGACCCCCGCGATCACGTTGACCACGACCGTCAGCACACTGGCCTGGGTATTCCAATGGGCTTTGCCCCGTCCGATGAAGTCCCCGGCCAGCACCGCCCCCGGAGCAAAAGCGATGATCCCCGGCAGCAAAGCCTGCAGGGCGGGCCCGGAACCCTCGAATTCACCGCCGGCCAGCAGCTCCAGCAGCGGCTCGGCCAGAAAGAACAGCGGCAGACCGGCCGCCAGGGTGACCAGGACCCCGAGCCGGACGGCACGGGCCGCGGTCCGGTCACGGTCCGGATCCGACGCGTGGGCCGCCGAACTGTGCACCAGCAGGGGCGTCAGGGCGCCGGGCAAGAGCCAGAGCATCTCCCCCACGTAGACCGCGATCGAGTAGATACCCACCTCGGCCGCGCCGCGGTAGTACTCGAGCAGACCCTGATCCAGCCGCAACAGCAGGAAATAGGCGACCGCGGAAATCTGGCCCAGCCAACCGCGACGCATGTTGTAGATGATCAGACCGAACAGGGAACGCGCGTGCAGGTCGGCGGGCACGTCGTCGCCGGTGATCAGTTCGACCGGCACCGCCGGCGACGGGTGGGCCGGACGCCGGACCTCGTTCAGCAGGATCGCGAGCATCATCGCCGCGCCGAGAATCTGCGCCACGGCGAACGCACCGACCGACCAGGCCAGCGTCAGGGTTCCGGTGACCCCGAGCAGAAGCACCAGCAGGAAGTGGCCCAGGGCCCGCGTGCCGTTGACCGCCGCGCCGACCACCAGACGCCCTCTGGCGAGCAGATCGTAGGAGAATATTTCGAATCCCAGCATGGCCGCGGCCGCCAGGCCCGCCAGGTAGGGCACCCCCTGGTGCCAGCCCAGCCGCCGGGCCAGCACCGCCGCCGCCTCCGGTCGGGTGCTCGACCAGGCCAGCAGAACGAGGACCCCCAGCATGAGCGAGATCCACAGCAACTGGGCGCTGAGCATGCGGGTCGCCGGCAGCTTGTCCTGTCGCAGGGGCGGCACCGCCGCCAGCCCCATGCCGCCACCCAGCAGCGATCCCACCAGCATGGCGATGGCTACGGTCAGGCTGTAGTGTCCCTGCCCCACCGGTCCAAGGGTCTTGGCCACGACCATGACGACCGCGGCGTTGGCCGCCACCTGGGCCAGGCGACTGAAGAGGATCTTGGAACCGGCGGCAACGAGCTTCATGCGGTCCCCCGACGCACGGGACGCGCCTCGGATCGATCGTGCCAGCGTTGTGCCGGGCCTCCGCCCGGAAACCGGCCGAAGAACGAACGGAGTGTGCGCAGGCCGGCCATGCTCCGGGACTCGTGCGTGTAGAAACCGCGTTCCTCGATCTCGGCGCCCAGATATTTCTTGAAGCCGGTGAGCGACTGCACGCCGCCGCTGCCGCCCAGATCGAACCAGCGGGCTCCGCGCCGACAGGCCTCGACCATGTCGCCCCAGAACACCAGCGTGGCCGGATAGTGGGTCCGGGCATAGAGCGGATCGGTCACGCCGTTCCAGGCAAAGACCCGGTCGCCGTAGTGGAGATTGAGGTGTCCGCCGATGACCTTGCCCGCCAGGCGGACACAGACGAAGAAACAACGCTCGTGGGGATCCTCGAGCAGGCGGCAGAGGAATTCCAGCGGTACCGGCGTGGTCCCCCAGTGGCCGGTGGCCGCCAGATAGAGCGGGTAGTAGCTCCGGACCAGGTCCTGGTTCGTCGTGGCGAACACCTCGGCGCCCTGCCGCAGGCCCCGGTTGCGTTCGTTCCGCTTGGTGCGGTTCAGCCGTTTGGCGGCCACGTTCTCGATACCGCCGCCGAGGTCGACCACCGCCGTCGGCGCGTCGTGCCGCTGCCAGCGGCCGCTCTGTGCGAGCAGGCTGCCGAACCGGACGTCCAGCGTCCGGTTCAAGGCCAGGGTGCAGGCTGCCGGGCCGGAGTGCCGGCGTTCGAGAAACGCCGTCGTCAGGTCCAGGAAGATCCGGTCCTGCAATGCGGGTGCGAGGTCGCTCCTGATCAGGGGTCCGCCGGTGGTTCCGTCGAGGCTGCTCTCCAGCCGTTCGATCTTCAGCAGCCCTTTCAGGTACGATGAGCCCACCGGTCGGGACAACGCGGCCACGCCCCCGACGAGCTTTCCCGCCAGACGGGCGGTCAGCCAGACAGGCCGGCAGCCGGGCCATGCTTCAACCGCAGCAAGGGTCCAGTGGCGGGAATGGGTATATTCGGCCCCGAAGCCGGCAGCCAGCAATGCGGGCCAATCGTCGGGCGGAGCGCCGGAGACCGCCACCGTTACCCCGGAAGCGCGGGCGTCGGTGCCGGCCGGATCGGTCACCGGGTCCTCCGCCGCACGCTTTCGGACACCACGGCGATGACGTCGTCGACATCCGCATCGGACATGGCCGGAAAAAGGGGCAGGCTGACGGCCTGATCGTAGTAACGGTCCGTTTCCGCAAGGTCGGCGGCAAACTCCGCGCCCAGTTCGCGGAAGGCCGGGTGGTGATGCAGCGGGATGAAGTGCACCGAACTGCCGATCTTGTTGGCAGCCAGGTCCTCGATCAACCCGTCACGGCCGCCGCAGAAGATGTCGCGGTCCACCCGCAGCACGTACAGATGCCAGGCGTGGGTGGCCCAGGAAGCCATCTGGGGCGTGGTGATCCCGGACAAGCCGGCGAAGGCGGCGTTGAACCGGCCGACGATCGCGGTCCGCCGCCGCTGGAATTCGTCCGCGCGTCCCAGCTGGACCATGCCCAGCGCCGCCGCCGGATCGCCGAGATGGAACTTGTAACCGACCTCCACCACCTCGTAGTACCACCGGCCCTTGTCGCCGTACCTTTGCCAGGCGTTGCCATCCATCCCGTGGAAACTGAGCAGGTTCATGCGGTCGGCCAGCGCGGCGTCCCGGGTCGTCACCAGCCCGCCGTCCCCGGTCGTGATGCACTTGGTCGCGTAGAACGAGAACACGGTGGCATCGCCGAACCCGCCGATCTTCGCGCCTTCGACCTCGGCCCCGAAACTGTGGGCCGCGTCCTCGATGACCTTGATCCCGTGCGCTTGCGCGACGGTGATGATTTCCTTGATGCGGCAGGGGTGGCCGGCGATATGCACCGGGATGACGGCCTTCGTGCGGTCGGTCACCGCGCGGGCGAAGGCTGCGGGGTCGAGGCCGAGATTGGCGGGATCCATATCGACCAGAACGGGCCTGGCCCCGCAGTGCATCACGCTCGACAGGGTGGAGACGAAGGTCATCGCCGGCAGCACGACCTCGTCCCCCGGTCCGACGCCCATGGCCTTCAGGGCCAGAAAGAGCCCCGACGAGCAGCTGGCCACCGGCACCGCATGGGGTACCCCGAGATAGTCCGCGCATGCCTGGCCGAACTCCCGGACCTGCGGTCCGTAGGTCACCCAGCCCGAACGCAGAACCCGCGTCACCGCCTCGATTTCGGCGTCGCCGATGTCGGGCCTGAAGAAGGGCAGGAATGCGTCCCGCGTGATGATGTCCGCGTTGGCGTGTGTATCAGCCATGGGTATCTCCGTATCCATCCTTGTTGCTTCGCCGGAACCGCGGTGGGCGTCCTTGCCTACCGCACCACGGCCAGGGTCTTGACAGCCGTGTACTGGCCCCAGGAAACCTTGAGAAGGTATAACCCGGTGGCAACCGGCGAACCACCAAAATTATCGCCGAACCAGAACGGCGTGTCCGCCGGGACCGGGCTGTTGTTCAGCTCGAGCACGGGCTGACCGTCGAGGTTGTAGATGGCCACCGTGACCCCCCCATCGGCTGCGGCCGCCGCGGGCACGCCACCGAGCTTCAGACCCGAGGCGCCGCTATCGGGGGTCCAGGGATTGGGATAGGCGTAGACTCCAGCCAGCGGATCTCCCCCGGCAACGCTCTGCCCGCCGCCGGACCCGACGGTGATCAACGTCGTTCCCTGGTCGGCGCTCAGCAGGAGCCGCCTGCCTTCGCCGTCGGCCACGATCTTGCGGTAGGTCAACCCGGGCAGCGGGGCGATCACGTTCGGGGAATAAAGGACGCCGAAGTTGGGATTGCCCAGATAGTTGACCAGGTCGATCCAGGCGGTGACCGTCACTTCGTCCCCGGACACACGGATCCGGTTGAGGCCCGAGACGGTGGCCGCCCAGACATCCCCGTTGGCGTCGACGGCCACGTCGGCCACGTCGCCGTTGACCAGGCCGTCCGACACCGAACTGGTCTTCTCGTTGACGATCGTGAGGGTTTCCAGCACCAGGCCCGCGCCGACCTCATAGGTGAACTGGACGAGCCCGTTGCCGGCCGCCCACAGGGACCCGTCGCGGCCGCGCGCCAGGCCGACACACTTGCCGGGGTCGAGATTCGTCCTGGGGAAGGAGTCCACCGGATCGTCCCAGCGGTCGTCCGACGGGTCGTCCCAGGTCAGCGGATCATTCGGACCGGCGCCGTCGCCGTTGGTATCCCAGCGCACCAGCCCGACCTCAGCGACCGCGAACCAGATCACGTCGCGACGCTCGACCACGGCGTCCCACACGATCAGGCCGCCGCCGAAAACCACATCGGTCGGCGGAATCACCCAGCTGGCGGACGACTGCCAGTTGTCGGGGTCGACCAGCACTTCGACCTTGTCCGCGTCGGCCCAGTCGTGCATGACCACCAGCGGCCCGTCCGGGTGCGTGATCATGTTGACGATGCCCCGCCCGCCGAGTGCGCTGTTGGACGGGTCGATCAGGTCGGTGGTGTTGGTCGCCGGGTCATACTTGATGATGCCGCCGGAAGCGTACTGCCCGGCCCAGATCTCCCCGTCCGGCCCGGAGGCCATCGACAGGACGTTCCCCTGAAAGGGAAACAGCACCATGGTGTCGTTGGCCGCACTCGGCAGCTCGAAGATGTGCAGCCAGGCGTCGCCGTCACGCGACGACAATGCCTGCCCGCCCCACGCGCCCATCCAGACCTGGCCCTGGTCCCCGAAAGTCACGCCCTCGGAGTTGCCCACCTGGGTCTGGCTCTGTTCCCACGTGGTGAAGGTACCGCCGGCCTCCTGGCGAGCGAGATAGACATTCGAGATGAAGCGGTCGTTGCGGGTCTCGACCGCGCGGCCGCCGACCCACAGATCCTGGCCGGCGAACACGGAGCTGCAGCGAAGCTGCGGCAGCGGGACATCGGTCCAGACATCGGCCGTGTTGACGTGCAGACGGCCGGTGCCGCCGCTGTCCAGATCCAGGGCATACAGCCGGTCCCCGCTGCTGGACAGAGCCACGACCCAGGCACCGAAGGACCCGATCTTGGTCCAGGCTTCGCTTCCCGGATCCCAACGGAAGACGCCGCTGTTACCGGCGGCGATCAGGTTGCCCTGTCCATCGAGAGTCAGATCATTGATGAACAGATCGTCCAGCCCCGCGTTCTGGTCGGTGAATTCGTTGTTCACGAAACGCGACACGCCCACCGGCGTGGCCACGAAAAGTTCCGTACCGAAATACTGCAGGGCGTTGATGTCGTTGGCGATCAGACCGTCCTGCTCGGCGGTGTAGAGGTTTCCGGAGAGTCCGTTGGTGATCTGTCCCAAGCCCTTGCCGGCCATGCCGTAGAACACCCGTTCGGTGCCCGCGAGCACCGTACCGGTCACCGCCGTCACGTTGAGGTCACCCAGGTTGCTGGTGTACTGCCGGAATTCCGGAGACGTGTCCAGATTGACGACACGGGTCATGCCCCCGCCCAGGGTGGCGATCCACACGTAGCTGCCGGTCCAGGCAATGTCCGTGACGTTGTTGCCGGACAGTTGCTGCCCCGCGGTCAACCGTTCGACCGCCGCCGGATTCCCGCGGTCGTGGATCAGGACACCGCCGCCGTCCAGGCCCACCAGCACGCGGTTGCCGATTTCGAGCAGCGCCGTCGCCTGGCGTGCCGGCAACACCTGCTCGAAGGTCGCTTCGGCGGCAACGGCAGGTCCACCGACAAGCCCGCCGCCGAGTCCGGCGATGATGATCAGGGCCCACAGGGTGGTCGCGTGCAGATTCTTCATGCTGGTATCACCTTCTTGGCGGGCCATGAGCCCGTCAGGATTCATCGACTTTGAGAACGCGACGCCTTGGCGTCGGCCTCCTGAGAACGGCGGACACCCAAGCTGCCGAAGCCGGCGGGGTCGCACCACAATTGCCATAGCGAACGGGCGGCTGTTTCCCACGGCGGCGCCTCGGCGCGGGCGGCCCAGCGCCCGGTCAGGCCCGGCACCCGGGGCTCGTTTTTCCAGAAGGCCATGGCCCCGGCGGGGTCCCGGGGAGCATCGACCCTGCCGGCGGTCAAGGGCTGCGGGCCGAAAAGGGCCACCGTGCCCCGCAGCAGCGATCCGGCCAGCGGCCACTGCCAGGGCAGAGCCAGCACGCGGCCTGCCGCCGTCACGGCCATGGTCATCTCCGGATCGTGCCCCCACAGGTCGGACGTCTGCACCTGCTCCAGTCTGCTGCCGCCACGGGGTATCCGGACGGTCTTCAGCCAGAGATAGGGCGCAGCGCCCACCACACCCAACAAAAGGCCAGCGGCCATCGAGAGCAACCGACCCGCCACGGCGCGGACGGCCGCCCCGCCGCCGGCACCCCGGATGGCGCTCAAGTCACCGCCGAAGAACTCGGGGCGTGCGCCGGTGGTCAGCAGCCAGACATCCGTGAGATGCCAGCGGATACGGACGCGCAACCGCCGCAGGGAAGCCAGCAGTTTCCAGGCGTCATCGCCCGGATCCGGTCGCTCCCAGAATACGACCTGGGATATCCGGTACCGCTTGACGACGGCGAGAATGTCGGCGGGCGACCCCAACCAGGGCACCTGTCCTTCGCCCAGCGGCGGCAGGCCGCCGGCCGTCGCGTCACCCAGGTAGCCGGCCACGTCGATCCCCTGACCGGTCAGGTCGCCGGCGCCCGCCAGCCACGCCCGGATCTGTTCCGGGGGGCCCGCCAGGAGGGTTCTTTCCAGCGAAAAATGGCCGCGCTCGAGGCGGCGGCGCAACGCCCGGAAGAGCAGATCCCCCACGCCGGTCAACAGGGCGAACAGGGGAATGAAAAGCAGCAGGACCGCGCGGCTGATCACCTCGAGATGACCGAGATACGTGCTGGCCAGCAGCAGGATCGAAACGATGCCGACCTGCTGCAAGTGGTCCCGGCGCGACCGTCCCGGCCGGTGGTTTCCCGGTGCGTACCGGCCGGTCAGCAGGAACGTCATCGTCGCCAGCAGCAGCGCGAACAGCAGCAGCGAATTGTACTCCGCCCAGGGATACAGGGGCTCGGCGAAATATCCGCCCAGGACACTGCGCAGGCCGTAGGCCATGGCGAAAGCCGCCGTCAGTCCGGCCATGTCCAGTGTCCACAGCAGAAAGACCAGCAGGGGCTCGCGCCATTTCTTGAGCAGCCAGACCAGCATGCCCCACTTCTCGTAGAACGAAAGCAGGCTGCCCAGATGGAGCCAGAAGGATTTCGTGAAGGTCCCCCCCGCGCTCGAGCGCCGGTGCCGGTGCATGAACCGGGCCTCGCTGGTGTACTGGACCTCGAAGCCGGCCTGCCACATGCGGTAGCACCAGTCCACATCCTCGAAGTAGAGGAAGAAGCGTTCGTCCATCGGGCCGGTCCGCTGCATGGCCGACCGCCGCACGAGGAGGCAACCGCCCAGCATCCAGTCGACCGGCCGGTTGGACTGGTGGTCGAAATCCCGCATGAGGTGGTGCCGTTCGATGCGGCTGTCGCGGAAGATCTTGCCCAGGATGGTCCGCCGCATCAGCAGCGTCCCCAGGGTGTAGAACCGGCGGCACGAATCCTGGATGGAGCCGTCCTCGTTCAGCAGCTGCGGTCCCACGATGCCGGCCCGCGGGTGACGGTCGGCGAAGTCGAGCAACCGGTCGAGCCCCCCCGGCTGGACCACGATGTCGGGATTGAGGATCAGATAGTAGTCCGCGGCGACCTGCGCCATCCCGCGGTTGCTGCCCTTGGCATAGCCCACGTTCTCGGTGTTGAAGATCCACAGGCATTCCGGATGGCGGCGATGGACGTCGTCCAGGCCCGCGTCCTGCGAGGCATTGTCCACCACGATGACCTGATGGTCGCAGGCCGGCCGGTAGGCGGCCAGCGACTCCAGGCAACGACCGAGGTCGTCGCTGGTGTTGTAGTGGATGATGACGATGGCCAGCTTCAAACGTACTCCAGGCTCCGCAGAGCCCCGGGTCAGGGTATCCGTCGCAGGCGCAGGGCCCAGACCATCCACATGGCTTCGATGATGATCCGCTTGGACATCTTCGAGACACCCACCTGGCGGTCCACGAACATGATCGGGATCTCCTTGATGCGCATCCGCCTTCTCCAGCAGTGGTAGTTCATTTCGATCTGAAAGGAATAACCGTCGCTCTTGATCCGGTCCAGGGGCAGCCGTTCGAGGGTCGAGCGGCGGAAACACTTGAACCCGCCCGTGGAATCCTTCAGCGGCATACCCGTCACCAGACCCGCGTACCGGTTGGCGCCCACGCTCAGGACCAGCCGCCGCAGCGGCCAGTTGACGACGGTGATGCCGTGCAGATACCGGCTGCCCAGCACCACGTCGTGGGTCTCGATCTGGACCAGAAACTCGTCCAGGGCCACCGGGTCGTGACTGAAATCGGCGTCCATCTCGAAGATCGCCTGGAAATCCGTGTTGGCCAGGATCCACTGGAAGGCCGCGATGTAGGCGGCCCCCAGCCCCTGCTTGAGCGGCCGCTCCAGGATCAGCACCCGGTCGCCGAATTCCGGCATCGCCTTGACGATGGCCGCCGTCCCGTCGGGCGAACTGTCATCCACGACCAGAACCGACAGACGTTCGTCCCGCTCGAGAATACGCGGCACCAGGCGGCCGATGTTGTCGGCCTCGTTGTAGGTCGGCACCACGACAATCGCGCGGGACAGATTCAGCGGCGGGACCGCGGCATCGGCTTTCTGGTTCAGATCACGCATCGTCTGTCTGGTCTCCGGGTTGCGTCCGCTGTGGACGGCGAAAACAGGAAAGAGCCAGCAGGGCTGCCGCCAGGGCCGCACCCGCCAGGGTGAGGGTCAAGCCCGCGCGCACCGCCGGATCCCGGTAGTGGAAGCGAACCGTATGGGCGCCGGCCTCCAGGGCCACGGCGCGCAGGACCAGATCGGCCGTCAGCAGATCCCGGTCCTGGCCGTCGACCTGGACGCTCCACCCCGGGGCCATCATATCCGCTAGCAATAGCAGGGCCGCCGCGGGGAGATCCACCTGGAGCACCGTTTCGTTCATCCCGTCGCGCACGAAGATCGGCGCCGGCAGCGGCCCCGAGGGGGATTCGGGCGCCGGCGCGGGCGTCCGGTCCAGGTAGACGACGTCGCCCACGGGGATGTCACCGGCCTGAATGCCGTCCAGAAAGGGCTCCAGGGCGTCCTTTTCCGGCAACGAGGCCACCGGTTGCCAGGCCGTCACGAGGCGGGCCCGCGGCAACGCGGACCCGTTGCGGTAGAGGAAAGGCGCGGACCTGGTCAGGGGTTGCCGTTCCAGCCGACAGCCCAGGCTCTCCAGCAGTTCGAAATCCCCCTCCTGGAACGGCGCGTTGAAGGCCACCACCGTACCGGCCAGCCACGACGCCAGACGCCCGGCCGGCTGTTCGCCGAACAGGCGTTTTCTGATCTGTTCGAATCGCGCCAGCTTGGCGGGATGGTAACCGCCGAGCGAGCGGATCCCGTCGGCCATCCAGAGGTTCCTGCCGCCGAGCTCCCCCAGCGGCCAGACCCGGTCGTGGCCCACCGCGGCGGCCAGCGCCTCGCTCTGGGGGCCCGGCGGCGTGTCTGCCCGCGGCACGTAAGGTCGGCTCAAGGCGGCGGCGGCCAGCAGGCGGCCGCGGCCGGAAGCGTCACGCCCCACCTCCTGCAAATTCCGTTCGGGGTGCACGATCATCCGGTTGACGGCCATGAGGTCCGCACCCACCAGGATGACCAGCGCCCATACCAGCCCGCGGCGACGGAAATTCTCGTTGCGCAGGGAGAACCAGAAGGCGCCCGCACCGGTCAGCAGGACCAGACCGATGCGGATGAGGCTGGCCCGGTGCAGCAGCCACGCCTGCTCCAGCAGAACCGGAGCCGTCTGGCGGCCGGCTTTGGCCGCCATGGCCTGCAGGCTCGATTCCAGCGGCCCGCGCGCCAGGGACAGCGCTCCGGCCAGCAGGAAGATCAGACCCAGGGCGGCCAGGACAGCCGGTATGATCCGGGGTCGGTCACCGGGCGTGCGGCCCTCCCGCCACGCGGCGGCGCCACGGGCCGCCAGTACCGCCAGGGCAAAGGCCACCAGGATCAGGATCATCGAAGGGATCCGGAACTTGTTGAAGAACGGCAACTGGGCGTACAGCAACTCGTAGAGGCCGAAACCGAATCCGCCCCAGGCCACCATGACCGCCAGCAGGGACATGACCGCCAGGGCGGCAAACAGGCCGCGCCCGCCCCGGATCCAGCCGGCCGCCGCGATCACCAGCAGCAGGACGCCGAAGTAGTTGGGGTAGTCGGTGAACGGCATCCGGCCCATGTAGGTGGCCTTGCCGAAGCCCGCAGCCGCCGGCATGATGAAGGTTCCCATCTCGTCCGGCGCCAGGGACCAGCCGGTGGCGTAGTCGAGGCCCACGCCGCCGCCGCCGGCGGTGTCCTGGCCGCGGATGGACAGCGAAGCGTAGTCGTGGGCAGGCACCAGCATGATGCCGCCGATCGCGAACCCCAGAGCCAGCGCGCCGAGCACCAGGCCGAAGCGTCGCCAGCGCACCGCGGCTTGCAGACGGCGCGCCGCCTCCTCGAAAGGAGCGACGGTGTTCCACAACACCAGCCAGCCGGCAGCCAACAGGGTGTAGTAGGTGATCTGCACGTGACCGATCAGCAGCTGCAGTCCCAGTAGCAGACCGGTCATGCCGACGGCGCGAATTCCGGCGCCGTCACAGATCCGCAGGGTCCAGCCCACGATCCACGGCAGATACATCGCGGCGATGAGCTTGGACCCGTGGCCGTGCACCCCCCAGGCCACGACCTTGGGAAACAGCAGCCAGATCAGGCCGCCGAGGACCATCGCTCCGACAGGCAGCTTCCAGCGTGACAGCAGCCAGGCCATGCCCATGCCGCCGAACAGCAGGTGGGCCAGCATCCAGGTCAACGGCACGAAGCCCAGGTCGTTCTGCAGGAAATTGAACACGGTCGTCGGCGGATACAGATACCGGGTGTAGGCCAGGGAACCGAAAGTGGGCATGCCCGCGAAGAGGTAGGGATTCCACAGGGGATAGCTGCCGTCAGCCAGGGCGGCGTCACCCGCGGTGGCAAAGGCCTCGGCGTTGGCCGCATCGCTGCTGCGGAACACGAGCCCTTCGAACATCTGGCCGGGATACAGAACCGCCAGCAGCACCCAGAACGCCAGCAGGACAACCAGCCAGCGCCCGGCACCGCGGCCGGCCAACAGGTCGGCGGCCCAGGCGGGCAGACCGGACCCGACAGGCTGCGGACCGGACCGGGCTCCACCGCGGTTCCTGGTTTGTTTCTTGGCCAAGCTGTGCTCCCGCCGCAAGTTCAGAAGGAATGGCTTCGGTCACGGCGCCGCTGGCGCGGCCCCTGATCTCGACGGTTCCCGATCCGGATTCCCGCCGTTGATGATATCATCGGCGCGGTGGGCGTGTCCACCCCGCGGCCGCCCCGCCGTGTGCCGAAACCTAGTAATCCCGGCCCCAGAGTTCATCCAGCGCGCCCTGAACGACCGCCAGCGCGGTGGCCAACCGACCGTGGAAGACATGCCAGGCCGCATGTCCTCCCAGAAAGGCCAGCTGCGTCACGAACAGGACAGGCCACCACCGGCGCGGCCAGTGGCGTCGCAGCAACCGGACATGGCTGCGCGTACGCAACAGCATCTTGCGCGGGCTCTCACTGCCGAGGGTGGCGCTCACCTTGTGCAGGACCAGGGCCTTGGGCACATGCAGGATCCTGCCGCCGGCAGCGGTTATCCGCAAGCTGTAGTCCGCGTCCTCGCCGTAGAAATAGAACTGTTCATCGAGGACGCCGACCTTGTCCAGGACCCCCGGCGCCAGCAGCAGCGCGCACCCGGTCCCGTAGCCGACGTACCGCGCTTCGGGCGGCAGTCCGCCGGTGACCTGCCGGATGCCCGCATGCCGCACCCAACCGCTCCAGCGCCCGACCACGCCACCGTCATACCAGGCCCGGGACGGGTCGGAGGCGTAGCAGATCCTCGGCGTCGCTGCCCAGGCGCTGGGGTCGGCCATCAGGGCAGCGACCAACCGCCGCAGGCTGCCGGCGGGAACGAAGGTGTCGTTGTTGAGCAGCAGGACACAGCCGGCGAACCCCTCGGCCAGCAGCAGGCGCAGCGCCACGTTGTTGCCGCCGGCCCACCGCAGGTTCTCTCCCGTCTCGATGATTTCGACCTGCCGATGGTGCTCCCGGGTCCAGGACACCGAGTCGTCGACGGAGCCGTTGTCTACCATGATGATGCGTAGGCTGGGATACCCGCAGTCGGTAAGCGACCGGAAGCAGTCGTCAAGATCCGCGCGGCCGTTCCAGTTGACCACCACCACCGTCAAGGCGATCTGGCCGTCCGCAGCCGCGGCGCCGGTTTCTGCCGGCTGGCCCTCAGACACGACGCGCAATCCGGTATTCCTCTTCGGGGCGGCGGCCGGCCACGACCAGTTCCGCGATGAGGCCGAGGCTGATGAACTGCAGGGAGACGAGGATGAAGACCAGGCCCAGCAGCAGGATGGGGCGCAGGCGCAGCCCGTGGCCGAGCAGCCACCACGTCAGAAAGTAGAGACAGATCCCGCCGCCGACGGTCATGAACCCCAGCCCGACGCGGCCGAAGAAATGCAGAGGCGACGTGCGCCGGGCATGCAGGAAATAGACCGTCAGCAGATCCAGGAAGCCGTTGATGAAACGCGCCATGCCGTATTTGGTCTGGCCATACTTGCGGGCGAAGTGGCGCACCGGCATCTCGGTCACCCGGAACCCGTCGAGGTGGGCCAGCGCCGGCACGTACCGGTGCATGTCGCCGTAGAGCCTGACCTTGCGGGTGACTTCGCGGCGGTAGGCCTTCAGACCGCAGTTGAAGTCGTGCAACCGCAACCCGCACATGCGCGACGTGAACCAGTTGAAGATCCGACTGGTCTTGTTCTTGATGAAGCTGTCCTTGCGGTCCTGCTTCCAGCCCGACACGAGGTCCCAGCCCTCGTCGATCAGGGCCACCAGGGCCGGAATCTCCGCCGGATCGTCCTGCAGGTCGGCGTCCATGGTGATGACGATGTCCGCCGCGGCGGCCTTGAAGCCCGCGGCCAACGCCGCCGCCTTGCCGAAATTCCGGCCGAAGGACAGGCCGTGGATCTCGGGGCGTGCGGCTGCCAGCTTCTCGACCACGTCGAAGGTGCCGTCGCTGCTGCCGTCGTCGACGACCCAGACTTCCCAGGTCCGTCCGATGCCGTCGATCGCCGCGGCGATGCGCTCGGTCAGTTCGGGCAGGGATTCGGATTCGTTGTAGGCCGGAACCACCACGGCGATGTCGCAGCGCGCGGGATCACCGCCGGCCGCACCGGGACGCACGTCCATCAGGACTTCCTCCTGGCGAGAGCCCAATCCACCTCGCGAGCCAGCCCCGCGGCGAAAGTGATGGTCGGCCGGTAGCCGATCGTGTCCTCCACATGGGTGCGGTCGGCGAAAGTGTCCTTCACGTCCCCTTTGGCCGATTCCCGGTAGGTGACGGCCGCGGCGATGCCGGGCACGCGGTCGGCCAGGATTTCCTGCAGCATGGTCAGGGTCTCGCTGAACACCATGCGACTGCCGCCGCCGGTGTTGAAGACCTCCCAGTCCCGGTCGCAGGCGACCGCCAGCAGGTTGGAGCGGACCGCATCGGCCACGTAGGTGAAGTCGCGGGTCTGGGAGCCGTCGCCATAGACCTCGAAGCTGCGGCCGTCCAGGGCGGCCTCGATGAACTTGCGGAAAGCCATGTCCGGTCGCTGGCGCGGACCGAACACCGTGAAGTAGCGCAGACTGCTGGTGGGCACCTGGAAATTCATGGCGTAGAGCACGCACAGGTGCTCGGCCGCCATCTTGGTCACGCCGTAGGGCGAGCGGGGCTGCGGCAGGGCGGTTTCGGTCACCGGCAGGACCGGCTGGTCGCCGTAGACGGAACTGCTGCTGGAATACACGAAACGGACCAGCGTGTCGCGCACCCGTTCATGGCGGCAGGCTTCGAGCAGGCGCTGGGTGCCCATGACGTTGCTGCCCAGGTACTCGTGGAAGTACTCGCCCCAGCTGGCCCTGACCCCGGCCTGGGCCGCCAGGTGGAAACAGGCTTTCTTGCCCGCCAGCAGCGCCACGGCATCCAGCGTCTGCAGATCCTCCCGCACCCAGGTGAAATGCTCGTGGTCGACGAATCCGGCCATGTTCTCGTGCTTGAGCGCGACGTCGTAGTAGTCGGTCAGGCAGTCGACGCCGGTCACGCGACAGCCCATCTCCAGGAGAGCCTCGGTCACCGTGCTGCCGATGAAGCCGGCGCAACCGGTCACCACGACCGCGCTGCCCGGTTCCAGGATTCCCAGCACGCGCTCCGGCAGGCCGGTGACGATTTCCTGCAGATCCTTACCGTCCATCGTCGTCACCTCCGACGGCGTCCTCGATCCGCTGCTGCTCGCGTTCGAGGGCCCGCTGTTTCATTTCCTGCAGGGCGCGCACCATCTCGGGCGGCCGTTCCCCGGTGCGGGCCTCGTATGCCTCGAGCACGGTCTCGCCTTCGCGCCACTGGCCGAGCGCCTGGTGGATGCGGAACTTGATCTCGTAGTAGAACACGCGGTCCGGATGGGCAGCGAGCCGTTCGCTGATCCAACCCAAAGCCAGATCGACCTCGCCGCCCTGCACGAGCGCCTTCATCGTATTGAAGAGAATCCGTTCCTCGGTCTCGGGTGCGACGTTACCGACCATCGTGTCCAGGAAGGCCTTGGCCTCTTCGTCCCGGTAGGCCTGGATGAGCAGCAGGGGGTAGTACTCCAGCGCCAGGTCGTTGAAGGGGGCCACCTGCAGGCTGGTGCGGAAGGCCAGCATCGCCGCGTCGAGATTCTCACGATACGCGGCCGTGTCCGCCACGCCGACTCTAGAGGCCCGCACGAAATATTCGTAGCCGGCCCGGTTCAGCGCCGCCGGGTAGTTGCCAAGCAGGTGCCGGGCGTTGGTGTTGCGGTAGACGTCCTCCCGCGGTCGGCCGTACATGACCGACAGGGTTTCCAGTTCGTCGATACCCAGGCGGCGGCCCGGGCGCCCGAGCACCATTTCACCGCTGTCGCTGGCGAGTCCCGCCATCTCCTGGTAGCGGCGCTGGCGTTCCGGCGTGTCGCCGTCCATCAGGGCACCGATCCGGTAGACGCCGAGCATGTTCTCCATGACCTTCTGCGGATCGGTCACCGGCAGGTCCTCGGGACCGGTGGTTTCGACGAGGCGGTAGGCCATCCCCTCCATCTGCAGATTGGGGATGTAGCGCTTCATGTTCTCCGTGGGAATCGTCACGGCGAAGAACACCGGCCGCCGGGCATTGGCGTGATTCGTCGTGATGATGTCGTGGACGACGTAGTCCTTGATCATCAGGACCGTGCGCTCGCCGGTCTGGGGATCCTCGTAGACACGGTGCCGGAGCGCGTCGATCTCGCCGTCGTCGCGCGTCAGGTCCAGGGGTTTGACCGGATCGTACTTCAACTGCTTGATGTACCACGCCAGGTTGACCAGGGACAGGTTGACGACCGTGACGTCCCGTCGGAATTTCTCCACTTCCTGCAGATACCAGATCGGGAAGGTGTCGTTGTCACCGTTGGTGAAGATGATGGCGTTCTCGTCGAGCCCTGCCAGGATGTTCCAGGCGTATTCGTAGGCGATCCGGTTCTCGCTGTTGTCGTGTTCGAAATACTTGGTGTGCCCGGGCGTGAGCGGCCACAGGGACATCACCAGCAGCACCACCGCCGCGACCATGGCCAGGGGCTTCATCTTCACGCGCGGGATGCTGGTCCGCCAGTCCTTGCCTGCGGCGTCGGCCTGCTCTGCCGACTCCCCCTCGCCGCCGGCCGCGTAGCGCAGCAGGGCCGAGGCCCCCATCCCGATGAAGACGGCGAAGAACATGAAGGCCGCGAAATAGAAGTAGTCGCGGTCGCGCACCTCGTGATCGGTGAAGTTCAGGTACAGGGTCAGGATCTCGCCGTTGATCAGGTAGTTGACCAGAGGCAGCAGGACCAGCGGGAATAGCCGCCGCAGGCCCTGGAACAGTCCGACGAGGGCCAGGAAGATGGGACCGAGCACGGTGGTGACCGCCGTCAGCGTGCCGTACCCGGGGCCCAGGAAATAGAACTGCTTGAACAGGAAGCGGTAGTAGTAGCCGAACTGCCAGCCGAGATCCGCGCGCCGTTCGAAGGGGTTCATCGGCGGGTACTGTTCGCGACGGATCACCTCCATCAGGGTGGTGAAGTTGTCGGGCTGGGTCTGGTTGATGAACGGCGGCGGATTGGCTCCCGCGCGGATCATCATCATGATGTGCACGGTCAAGCCCACGAAAAACAGGGCGCTGCCCAGCAGGGCGAAGTGCCGGCCCTGGAAGGACCGGACCATGACCACCAAGAGATAGGCGGCGAGGATGGTCAGGACGGCCGTGTTGTTCTGGGTCGTCGTGGAATAGAGGAAGATCGCCAGCCCCACGCTCATCAGGAACAGGTCGAAAACCGGCAAACGGTGGCGGGAGGCCAGCAGCACGATCAGGAAGATCCCCGGGTACACCAGGAGGGAGCCCAGATGGAAGCCCACCCCCAGCCCCAGCAGGTAGATCATCAGCAGCAGCAGGTTGGTGCTGCCGGCGTTCTCGCGGTTGTCATACCAGCGGATCGCCAGCCAGGACAGGATCGCCAGCATGAAGGCCGACAGGCCGTAGACCTCCGCCTCGATGGCGCTGTTCCAGAAAGTCTCGGAGAACGCCAGGAAGAACGCGCCGACAACGCCGCCGATATGCGCCAGCCAGCCCGCATCCGGATCCGCACGCCGTGACAGCTCCCAGACCAGCAGGTAGATGAACATCACGGCCAGGGCGCTGAAGAAGGCGGACATGAAGTTGACGGCCCAGGCTGTGCGCAGGGACGCCTCGGCCAGGTCCGCGTTGCCGAAGAAAATGTCGAAGACCCGGCCCACCAGGACGTACAGCGGCGTCCCCGGCTGATGCGGCACCCCGACGATGTGGCTGGTGGTGATGAACTCCCCGCTGTCCCAGAAGGGCGTCGTGGGATTGAGGGTGGCGATATAGACCCCGAGGGTCACGGCGAAAACACCGGCGGCGATCAGCCACTGTGGCCGGCGGCTCCATTTCTCGATCAAGACGTCACCTTCACAGGGGTTGGACGGCACACAAAAGAACCCGGAACCGAGCCCGGGCATCGCATGGGCGGATTCCAAACTAACACAACCAAAAGACAGCAACAACCCATGGTTAAACTAGTTCCCTGACTTGTCCTGACGCCTGCTCCAGCCTCCCAACCAGAGCAGGATCCCGCCCTGCAGACTGAACACCACCTGGACGGCATAGGCGGCCACCTCCATGGCCACGGCCTGCCCGGCGGCAAGGCCCGCCCAGGTCAACAGGTTGGCGGACACGGATTCGCGCAGCCCGATGCCGTTGATCGTGATCGGCAGGGTCAGGCTGACCGCGAGCATGGGGATCAGCACCAGCAGCTGGACTGCCTGCTCCGCCGTGAGCGCGAAACCCAGGCCGAGAGCGACCAGCAGGTGGGTGGCCATGCGCAGGAACTGGATGCCCAGGCTGAAGAGGAAGATGGCGCCCAGCCAGCCGGCCCGCGCCCGGTACAGGGCGAATTCGCCGGTGATCTTTTCCAGCCTGAGGCCCAGGCGCTCCCAGCCCAGGCGCCGGGCCAGTCCCGGCAGACGCCGGCCCAACCGGCCGGACAGGAGCAGACACAGCACCCCGAACAGCACGCCGACGATCGGCACCATGAGCAAAGCCGTCGTCGGCAGCGGGATGCCCAGCACCGAGGCCACCGCCAGGGTCACCGTCGCCAGGGCCGCCAGGGCGCCCAGACCGATCAACCGGTCCAGAAGCGTGGCGCAGAAAACGCCCAGGGGGCGGTGTTCACGTCGTCCGAGGTCGACGATCTTGTAGGCGTCGCCGCCGATGTTCGCCGGCAGGAAGTTGTTGAAGAACAGGCCGATGAAATAGAGCCGTTGGATCTCACGGACCGGCGTGGTGATGCCGGCGGCGCGCAGGATCCAGGCCCACTGGAACGCGCCGCCGAACGCCGAGAGAGCATAGACGGCCAGGGACGCGCCCAGCCACCCCCAGTGCGGCGCCGCCATCGCCGCGCGGATCTCGCCGAAGGACATGCGGGTCAGCAGGAACCAGATCAGGGCCGAACTGACGGTCACCTTCGCCACGAAAACCAGCAGCCCGCGGGCGGCGGCCCCTTCGCGTCCCTGCCGGTTGCCGCGCGTCACGCGTCGCTCCGGGAGCGGCCGCCGGCGGCGACCGCGTCGAACAGCGCGAGGGATTCGGCGACGCATCGTTCCCAGCTGAAGGTGCCGGCCCACCGGCGGGCGGCCTCGCTGCGCCTGGCCAGCAGCGCCGGGTCTTCGAGCAGGACCATCGCCTCGCGCGCGAAGGCCGCGGCATCGCCGTAGGGCACCAGGGCACCCGTCTCACCGTGGCGGACCGAATCCTTGAGACCGGGCCGGTCGCTGGCCACGACCGGCAGGCCGCACTGGTTGGCTTCGATCACCGTCAACCCCCACCCCTCCTTGGGACTGGGGTTGAGAAAGACATGGCAGCGGTGCAGGGTGCCGACCAGTTCGTCCCACTCCATGAAACCCTTGAATTCGATCTTGTCCCCCAGCCCGAGCTTGACCGTCAGCTCCTGGAGCCGCTTCTCGTCGGGCCCGCGTCCCATGATCAGCATGCGGGCCGCGGGCAAGCGCTGCTGGATGAGGTCGAACGCGCGAATCGCCACGTCGATGCTCTTGTACCGGCGCAGCCGGCTCCAGGTGACCACCAGCGGCGTCGGGCTGCGGGGCGGCGGATCGTCCAGGGTGAAGCGTTCGTGCTCCAGTCCGCAGAAGATGGTCCGGATCCGGCTGCCGTCCATACCCCTGGCCACGAGGTCGTCCCTGGTCGACGGGCTGATCACCTCGAAGTCGATGTCGCGGTAGATCTTCGGGATCAGGCTTTCGGCGCCGTAGACGTAGGTCGCCGTCAGGGGGTTGGCTTCGCGGTAGACGGTGGTGCCGAACAGGTGGGGCACGATGGCCACCAGAGGGACGCCGGCCCGGTAGAGCGGGGTGAAAAAGGGAATCTTGTTGATGTCCTCGACCAGCAGGTCGTAGCGGTGGGTCTTCAGGAGCCGGCGGACGAGCGACGGCAGCACAAAATTGGCCACCGCCCAGTGGCCCTTGCGGTGCACGTTCACCCCGTCGATCACCTCGCGGTCGGGCGCACCGGCGTAGCCGGAACAGACCAGGTCCACGTGCCAACCGGCGGCCACGGCGCCCTTGAGGATATGGTGCAGGTGCAGTTCGGCCCCGCCCCCCAGAGGGTCGTTGATGTCGCGCCAGTTGACCGCCAGGAGCCTCAGGGCGCAGCCTCCGGTTGCGGGGCAGGCTTGCGCGCGATCACCCCGATGGTCGGTGTCGTGTAGAGCGACAGACGCTTGCGGCCGAACCACCGCCGCCAGCTCTGGCCCAGTCGCGCCAGCGCCGGCACCGGTTCCGGATGCATGGGCAGCTTGCGGCCGGTACGCGTCAGGATCACCTTGCGCAGGGCGCGGTACCAGAGCCCGGGCACCATCCAGTCACCGTAGCTGCGGGTGACCTCCATGCCCTCGCGTCGGACCAGCGTCTCGAGCTGGGCGATGGTGAACTGGGTCTCCCAGCCGGCGAACCAGCGGTCCAGGGCGATGAGCACCTTCTTGCCCAGCGTGTAGTAATGGAAGGTCTGCGGCACGTCGACGATCAGGTGTCCCCCGGGCTTGAGAATCCGCACGTTGTCGGTCAGCAGCGGCGTCGTGTCGCGGAAGTGTTCGAGCAGCCCCTGGTGGAAGATGACGTCGAACGTGCCCTCGCCGAATGGCGAGCCCAGGGCGTCGCCGCACACCGGCGCCACGGTCACGCCCGCCTGACCGGAGGCCTTCTGCGTGAGGTACAGGGAGCCGGCGACGTAGTCGAGGGTCAGCACCTCGGCCCCGGCCTTGGCCAGGGTCACCGCGTCGCGGCCCGTGCCGGCGCCGACCTCCAGGATCCTCTTGCCCGCCGGATCACCCAGAAGCATGACCTCGCGCACCATGCGGCCGTCGGTGCCGTAGACGTCGTCCAGCTCGAGAGAGTCGGCTTCTTCCCAGAATTTCTGCCAATGTGCGGGTGTCGATGCTCTCACGCTTTTCCCTCGTCGTCGGTGGTCTCGCCCGTACCGGCGCGGTCGGGGTAGACCTGGCCGGCGGCACGGTCCAGGATTCCGTTCACGAATCCGACGGCGTTTTCATCCAGATAGCGCCGGGCCAGTTCACAGGCTTCGTTGATGACGACCCGGTAGGGAACCTCCGGACTGTACTTCAGCTCGGCCAGGCCCATGGTCAGGATCACGGCTTCCAGCTTGCCCAGCCGCGAAGGATCCCACTTGCTGCTGAGGATGCTGTTCAACCAGTCGTCGAGTTCGCCGCTGTGGGCGGTGACCTTGCCGGCCAGGTCCCGGGCGAAGTCCGCCGTTTCGGGGGCCGATTCCCGCCGCGCCACCTGGTCCTCCAGGGCCGCGGTCAAAGACGAACCGCTGATCAGGGAGGCGTACATCGACTGCAGCAGGATGTCCCGGCCTTTTCTGCGCTTGCCCACGAGATATGCTCCTGTCAAAGATCGGCTGGAATAATGCCCTGTCCGCTGGATTGTTCCGCAAAACGGGTATCATTCAAGAAAAAAGAGGGGAAGGCGCCGCCTTCCCCGGACACAATTCTAACCGCCGGGGACAAAAATTGCAACCGGCCCGCGTCGGTGCAGGTCGCACTTGTCCCGGTCCGACCGTTCCCCTAAGCTGGGCCGGCATGTCGCTGCACCCCACCACCTCCTTGCGCGGAAGGCCGTGATCTTGGCAAGCGTTTCCCGGTCCCGACGCGACAAGACGATCCTGCTGGGTCTGGCGGCAGCCGCGGCCCTGCTGCTGGCGGTGCGCTGGACCGAATTCCCGGTCGGCGCGGCCACCGATGACGCCTATTACGTCGAGATGGCCCGTTCGCTCGCCGCGGGGCGGGGCCCGGTGCTGGACCTCAATCCCGCCGTCGCGCCCGCGGCGCCGGACCTCTTTCCGGTCGGATACCCCGCTCTGCTCAGTCCCCTGGCCGCGCTGCGGCCCCACTCGCTGGAGATCCTCAAGATTCCCGGGCTGCTGGCCCTGCTCCTCCTGGGACCGTTGAGCCTGGCCCTGTTCCGCCGCGGCTGCGCGCGGCACACATCCTGGCTGCTGACCGGCCTGCTGGTCCTGAATCCCTGGATCATCGCCTTCAGCTGCCGCGTGCTGGCCGACGTGCCGTTCACGGCGATATCCCTCGGCGCCGTGCTCCTCTTTCTCGACTGGTCCGACCGGCCGCAGCCCGGCTGGCGCCGGGGTCTCGTCCTGGTCCTGGTGACCGCCCTGGCGGTCGAGGTCAGGACCATCGGTCTGGCCCTGCCTGCGGCCATGGTGCTGCATCTGCTCCTGCTGCGCCGGTGGCGCCCCGCCCTGTGGCTGTGCGTGGCCTGCACGGTGGTCATCACGGCCAGCGGGTGGCTCGATCCCGTCGGCAGCGGTCCGATCACCGGCGGATACCGCGAGCAGGTCTTCGGGCAGGCGACCGATCCTGGCAGCCGGCTGGCGCTCATGGGCGGCAATCTGGCCGGATACGTTAAGGAACTGCCTCCGTTGCTGCTGCCGGCGTTCGGTAGTCCGGTGCACCGCCTGGTCGCCGGCGCCGGCGCCGGTGCAGCCTATGCACCGCTCCTGATCGTGACCGGTATCCTGCTGGGCGTCGCGATCCTGGGCGGCCTCAGCGGCGGCAAGGCGCCAGGCCGCAGCTCCGGACGGTTCCTGCTGGTGTACCTGGTCCTGTACGGCGGTGTGCTGCTGAATTTTTCGGGCTACCCGACCGGCGTGCAGCTGCGTTTGCTGCTGCCGGTGCTGCCGATCCTGCTGTGGGGCGCCGGCAGGACGCTGGAATACGCGGCCGTCCGGCGGCCCGCCGCCGGGAAGCTGACGGTGCCGGTGCTGCTGCTGGTCGGGGCCATGGGTCTGTTCCACAATGGTTACCGGATTGCCCGTCCCCTGCGCTCCACCGGCGGCGCCGGCGGGCCGGCGCTCTACGATCCGGGCGTCGGTGCTCCGTGGATCAGGGCCAACACCGGTCCCGATGAGGTGATCATGGTGCGGGTGCCGCTCAAGCAGCACATCCATTTCCAGCGCCCGGTCGTCGCCTTCGGCGGACCGACCGACCCGGAGCGTGAGGCCGGGATCGCACGGTCACGAGCCGCCTGGATCGTCGTGGGCCCCCACCCCCAGGTTGGGCCGCAGGAACTGGACATCGAGGCCGCCGGCATGCGCACCTTCCTGCAGCAGCGCCCCGAACGTTTCCGGCCGGCATACGACGACTCCACCGGCTCGCTGACGATCTACGAAGTCGTCGCCCCGAGCGACTAGACCTTCAAAAATCCAGACCGTAGCGGTCCCGCAGAACGTCCATGTGGTGGCGTTCATGGCCGGCGATGATCCAGGGGATGGCCCGCACGGACATGCGGTGACCGCTGCCGATTCCCGCCCTGTCCACGGCTGCGTCGTCGAAACTCTGGAAGAGGTAGACCTGGTCGGTGCGGACCACGTGCTGCTCGCGCCAGAGCGTGGCCAGCGGCCGCTGGTGGGCATTGGAGGCCGCGGCCCAGATGTCGGGATCCATACCCGGCTGTTCCTGGGCGTCCCGGCGGGCGAACCACAGGGCCCGGAAACCGAACAGTCGTTCGGTGTCGATCATGTGCCCGATCACTTCCTTGATCGACCACTTGTCCGGCGCGTAGCGGTAGGCGGCGGCCGCGTCGTCCAATCCGCGCAGCAGATTGAGCACGACCAGGCCCTGCTTCTTCAGGTGCTGCAGGATGTCGTCCACGTCCCCGGGCACCTTGGCCAGGTAGGTGCCGTAATAGGGCGCGTATTCGGCGGACGTGGGCCTTCGGTATTCCGGCATGGGCGACCCTCCTGGCGGCGGCCGCAGCGACCGCCGCTCTTCGCGGTTGGGCAGCCGCCGCTGGGCGGCGACCGCAGTTCCAGGGCTGGCGAACGGGGGCCGAGGATCAGCCCGCGTCGATGTTGGCGCACAGATCGATCATCTCCAGGGCGGTCAGGGCCGCGTCGAAGCCCTTGTTGCCCGCCTTGGTGCCCGAGCGCTCGATGGCCTGGTCCAGGGTCTCGGCCGTCACGATGCCGTAGACCACCGGGATGTCCGAATCGAGTGACACCTGGGCGATCCCCTTGGTCACCTCGCTCGAGACATAATGGAAATGCGGCGTGTCCCCCTGGATGATGCAGCCGACGCAGATCACCGCCGCATAACGTCCGGTGGCGACAAAACGTTTGGCGGCGATGGGGATCTCGAAACCGCCGGGCACCCAGGCGGTGTCGATGTCGCCGTCGTCGACCCCGTGACGATGCAGGCAGTCCAGCGCGCCGTCCATCAGCTCGTTGGTGAAGAAGTCGTTGAAGCGGCTCCCGACGATGGCGATCTTCTTGCCTCGCGCGTCGAAATTTCCCTCGAATTTGCGGCCCATCGTGCTCTCCTCGTTTACAGGTGATCGAGAATATGACCCATGCGGGCCTTCTTCGTCTGCAGATATTTCGCGTTCTTCAGGTTGGGTTCCACCTGCAGCGGAACCCGGTCGGTGATCTCAAGACCGTAACTCTCCAGACCGACAATCTTGCGCGGATTGTTGGTCATCAGTTTCATGCGGCGCACGCCGAGATCGCGCAGGATCTGTGCGCCGATCCCGTAGTCCCTCAGGTCGGCGGGGAAACCGAGGCGTTCGTTGGCTTCGACGGTATCGGCGCCGAGGTCCTGCAGGTTGTACGCCTTCATTTTGTTGATCAGCCCGATGCCCCGTCCTTCCTGGCGCATGTACAGGAAGACGCCGGCACCCTCGTCATCGATGGTCTTCAGCGCCGCCTCCATCTGCTGGCCGCAGTCGCAGCGCAGGCTGTGGAACAGATCGCCGGTCATGCATTCGCTGTGGACGCGGACCAGGACCGGTTCGTCGGGCCGGATGTCGCCCTTGACCAGCGCCACGTGGCTGGAACCGTCGACGTTGGTCGCGTAGGCGACCATGCGGAATTCGCCGAACTGGGTCGGCAGCGGGATCTCCGCCTCCCGCGTGACGAGGTTCTCGTTGTTGCGGCGCCAGCGGATCAGATCGGCGATGGTCACGAGCTTGAGGTCATGCTCGGCGCCGATCTCGCGCAGCCGGGGCATGCGCGCCATGTCGCCGTCTTCGTCCATGATCTCGCAGAGCAGGCCCGCCGGATAGAGCCCGGCCGCCGCGCACAGATCGACCACGGCTTCGGTGTGGCCGGCCCGCTTGAGCACGCCGCCGGTCTGGGCCTCGAGCGGAAAGATGTGTCCCGGGCGCGCGAGATCGTCCGGGCCGGTCTCGGGGTCGATGAAGACAGCGACGGTCCGCGCACGGTCCGCCGCGCTGATGCCGGTCGTCACTCCGGTCCGGGCGTCGATGCTCACGGTGAACCTGGTCCCCAGCGAGGCGGTGTTGCGCTCCACCATGGGCTGGATGTCCAGCTCCGCGAGCCGGGCACCGGTCGCCGCCAGACAGATCAGGCCGCGGCCGTGCTTGGCGATGAAGTTGACCGCCTGCGGCGTCACCTTCTCGGCGGCGATGATGAAATCACCTTCGTTCTCCCGGTCCTCGTCGTCGACCACGATGATGATCTCGCCGGCGGCCAGGGCCGCCAGCGCCTCTGCGATGGTGTTGGGGGTCGCCTGGTCCTGGGCCGTCTTCGTCATCTTGAACCTCGGTTGCGGGTGCGGCCGAAACCCCGGGACAGCAATCGTTCCAGGGTCCAGCCGGTGGATGGTTCGTGGACAGGTGCGCCGGCATCACCGACGGCCGGCAGATTCGCCAGGCTGCCCGAACGGGCGGCCTTGACGAGGACGTCCATCTCGAGATTGACCCGGCGGCCGGACCGGATTCCCGCGAAGCACGTGTCCTTCAGGGTGTAGGGGATGAGGTTGACGGTGAAGCGCGAGGTGAAAGGGCCCTCGTCCACGGTCAGGGACACGCCGTCGACCGCGACCGATCCCTTGGGCGTCAGAAAGCGCGCCAGGTCCGCGGCCAGGGCGATCGTCACCAGCAGATCACCGCCGGTACGCCGCACCCCCACCACCTCGCCGACGCCGTCGACGTGGCCCTGAACGAGGTGCCCGTCCAGGGGATCGCCGACCCGCAGGGCCGGCTCCAGATGCAGGCGCCGGCCGCCGCGCCAGTCCTTGAGGGTGGTCAGCCGGCGGGTCTCGGTGGCTGCGTCGACGGTGAAGACACCCTGCTTGAGTCCGGTAACCGTCAGGCAGATGCCGTCGACGGCCACGCTGTCGCCCACCGCCAGCCGGGCGGCCAATTTCGGCGCGCCGATTTCCAGACGCACCACGCCGCTGCGCGTGGTCATCCCGCGCAGTGTGCCGACTTCCCTGACCAATCCCGTGAACATGGTGTTCACCTTCCTTGCTCTAGACCGTCACCTGCGCCAGCAGGTCCGTGAAACGTCGCCGGTCGTGCACCGTGACGATATCCTCACCCAGGCGCAGGCAGTGCGTCGGCGTGAAACGCCCGACCGCCGCGCCGGCGGACCCGGCGGGCCAGCCAACGCCGGCGCCGAGCACCAGCGGCGCCTGGTACCGTATCCACCGGTCCACCAGTTCAGCCTGCAGAAAAGCGTGCGCCGCCCGCGGCCCGCCCTCGAGCATCACCGTCGACAGACCGAGATCCCGCACCTTGTCCAGCACGGCGGCCGGATCCAGGTGCCCGTCCTTTTCCCGACAGAATTCGATTTGGGCGCCGTCGGCCTCGATCGCCGCGCGCCGGGAGCAGTCCCGGGCGCCGTGACCGGCGAACACCACATAGCTGTCGCGGTCGAAACCGCCCGTCCAGCTGAGGTCGGTATCCAGGTAGCCGGCCCGGGGTTCGGTCTGGGGTACGTCGCTGTCGCCGGCGGCCAGGCGCCCGTCGAGGCGCGGCCGGTCGGCGCTGACGGTGCCTTCGCCGACCAGGACCAGGTCCACTCGCCGGCGCCGGCGGTGAACATCCCGGCGGGCGGCCTCACCGGTCAGGTAGACCGGTGCGGCGGCCAGCCGGGAATCCGGCGGCGGGGCGAAACGTCCGTCGAGGCTCTCGGCTGTCTTGAGTTCCAGATAAGGGCGCTGGAAATTTCCCGTGGCAACGAAGGGCCAGATCAGCTCCAGCGCCTGCTCGCCCATGACACCCACGGTGACGTCGATCCCCCGGTCGCGCAGGTAGCTGCAGCCGCCACCGGTGACGGTGGGGTTGGGGTCACGCATCGCCACGACCACGCGGGTCACGCCGCTGCGGGCGACCGTCGGCGCGCACGGGTCCGTGCGTCCGCGATGGTTGCAGGGTTCGAGGGTCACGTAGAGGGTCGCGCCGGCGGCACCGGCGCCCGCCTGGACGAGGGCCCCGGGCTCGGCGTGGGCCGTGCCGGGACCGTGGTGAGCCCCGCGGCCGATGACCTGACCATCCCGCACGACCACGGCGCCCACCGGTGGGTTGGGCCAGGTCCTCTGCGGGACACTCCGCGCCAACGCCAGGGCTTCGGCCATGTAGCCTTCGTCCCTGGACCGGCGTTCATCAGGTATCGAGTGACGGTTATCCACCGCGGCCATGCCTTCGCGGGGCCTGTGTCGGTGGTAAAAGGGGCGGGGACACGTGACCGGAGCGCACGCGCCAACCGGCGTGCGGGCACACGCAAAAGACCGCCAACTTCTACCATCCAGACTTTAACTGTCGGCCCCGGAATTTCACCGGGTCAGCAACCGTCGAGCACGACACACGTGGCGCCGACTCAGTGACGGGAGCTCGCGGGCTTTGACCGCCGGTGGGGAATTTCACCCCGCCCCGAAGTTGAGGTATCGTTCCGGAAGGATCCGGAACCTATGG
>Ga0316201_10000105_pt1 | contig 34977 bp, 34 predicted proteins | sample CS6wburrow_MG_FD_204516 | JGI IMG/M metagenome (GOLD analysis project Ga0316201, IMG submission 204516) | Coastal sediment microbial communities from Delaware Bay, Delaware, United States - CS-6 worm burrow | ecosystem: Environmental > Aquatic > Marine > Coastal > Sediment | place: USA...
ACCATGCCTACCAGAACAGCCATCTCATCGATTGATAACTGCTTTAACGATTTGCCAAAATAAAACTCACTGGCAAGACCAAAACCATGAATAGCACGGCGGCCGTCCTGACCAAGATATATCTCGTTGATGTAGGTTTCCAGGATCAGCATTTTGTCATAGTGGAGCTCAAGCAAAAGAGACATAAACGCTTCATTAATCTTTCGAACGATTGTCTTATCCTGTGTCAGGAACAGGTTCTTTACCAATTGCTGAGTCAGCGTACTGCCTCCCTGTACCGTTCTGCCCGAGGACACGTTTACTAATAGTGCGCGGCCAATCGATAACGGATCAACACCCCAGTGTGTAAAGAAACGCCGATCCTCGACCAACAACAGCATCTTGATGAATATATCAGGCACATCGTCAAGATTGAGCAAGACCCTGTCCTGTGAATGTGATGGGAAGATTCCTGTCAGGTATCCAGCATCAAAACGCACGAGGTCAACATTATGAGTCGTATATAGATTAATAAGCTCTGTGACCTTATCATCCTTTATCGTTACTCTTATGGTATGACTATCCTCTTCACCGTCCCAGAAGATGAAGTCACGGGTTTTAATCTCAAAGACATCTTTCCAGTTGCGGTACTGTGCAGGTCGCTGTGGTAGGCCATCAACTTTCTGATAATTGAGATAATCAAGTTCAAACAGTATCTGCTTTGTCGAAATGGGCTTACCAACATACAGTTCTAGTGGACGGGCATAGACATGAGCCGGCAACTGCCATATCCTGCCTTCGAACCGTTCAGTGATACGTTGATCAAGATAAAACAGGTAACCCAGAAACAGGATCAGGGAAACGATCAGTACAGGGATAATCGTAGTGCGTTTTATGAACCTTGTCTTTTTTTTCTTTGATGGCCTCCTGGCAGAACGCTTTGTCGCTTTTGCTTTCGCTGAAGCTCTGGTCTTAGGTTTTTTTGCTGCGGAAGGCTTAGGTTTATCAGAGGGCATTTAAGTGAGTAGTGCTACGATTAATAATCGGCAAATTATACCTTTTTTCTGACAACTATCTTAGTGATAGTTCATAAATATCCACGAGAATATGACGTGCATAAAAAAGCAGAATGAAAAATCATTCTGCTTTATTGATTAAGGTATCTCTCGCTACTTACAGGTAGACAGGAACCTGGCGGATTTTCCGCTACATGGATCAGACTCAAACTGTGCTTTACGTTTTTTCTCTTCTGCTTCACGCTTCTTGATCAACGCCTGCTTCTCTGCTTCTCTACGTTTCTCATCAGCCTGCTGCTGCGCCAGCAACTGCTCCTTGCGTGCTTTCTCAGCGGCTTTCTCCGCAGCTTCCTTATTTGCTTTTTCACGTGCTGCAGCCGCAGCTTTGTTCTGTTTAGCTATCTCATCAGCACGTGCTTTTGCTTCTGCTTGCTTCTGCGCTTGCAGCTTACGCTGCTGTTCCTGCTTCGCTAGCCGTTCTTTTTCTTTCTTGGCTCTCTGCTCGGCACGTTTCTTCTCTTGCTGTCGCTGTTTTTCCAGGGCCCAGCGCTGCTGATTTTCTCTGACCATCGTGCTTTCACGTTCCGCTCCGAGGACACCGGCTAAAGCGGCTTTATTCAACCAGTCTAAAGCTTTACCTGAATCCCTTGGTACGCCGACACCACGTGAATACATCTTACCCACGTAGTACTGCGCCTGCGCGTTTCCTTCATTAGCTTTCGCCCGTAATGCTTCTAACTTTGCTTTATTTGCATCCGTGACACCGTTTTTATCTATATCCCAGAACAGAAGTTTAAACCCTGCTGTCTCATGTCCCTGGCCAGCCGCTTTCGTGATCCAGTTTGCTGCTTCTACTTTATCTTCTTTTACACCGAAGCCGGTCTCATACATCTCACCCACTTTAAACTGTGCTTCTGCATTACCTTTTTCGGCAAGCTTCATCTGGAAATCGAATAACCCATCTGCCTGCGCAATCATCGGCATACAGATGAATAATGTTATCAGCATTAATGCGATGAACCTTACATTACGGATGAAAGCAGCAATACAAGTTTCAGGGGCAGTCGTTAGATTAATGTTGTTCATGTTCATAAAACCAAACCAGTTTTGTAATGATGCAATTTTCTAACAATTAACAATATTTTTCTGTTTTCTAATCAGCAGTCCATTACTCTTGGGGTATCGGCCTAGAAGATCACATCCAGGGCAACACTCATGATACCAACCTGGTCCTGCGGTCCTAACTGATCGAAGGTGGTATTAAACAGACCATAGTTAAAACAACCGTTTGGTGTACATGGTTGATTTGCATCTGCCAGAGTTTGTTGATCAGTCTCTACATCCACGACCTGGTACTCTACTTTTAATGCTGCACTGTCATTAACTTCGTAACGAAGACCGGCAGTAATCGATGTCTGTTGAGGTACAGGGAAGTTGAATGAAACACCCGGCGCAACTGGAGCACCAGTTGAATCGACAGGTATTGCAGCTCCTTGACCTGTTGCTATACCTACAGTAGATGCTTCACCGTCGATTGCTGCGAATGTAATATGTGGCAACCATTTACCCATACGATAACCGATCGTCGCGTAATAGGCTTCGGTATCACCAAACGCCCGTGACAACGTTTCATCCGTAGTCCGTTGCGTCCACTCTGCATATGCCACGACGTTAGCCAGGTCCAGGTTAAAACCGGCAGCTGTCACGTTACATTTACCTTCACTGCCACCTAGGTTAACTTGCACTTGTGAACCAGGGCCAAATATTGGATCAAGCAGAGCTGCTGATTGTGTGAATGAGTTACCAGTTACAGTCACATCACACTGGAAGTTACTGGCGTGAACCGCATAACCGCGACCAGAATACTTGACATCAATACCGTAGATATTTTCAGCCTCGAAGTAAGCACCACCACCGTTTGGAATATCATCACGATTCGAACCGAGGTATGGCTGGAACGACAAGGTTCCTGGTCCGACCGGGAACTGCAGTAACAGCTCGATACCGTTTACCGTATTCAGCGGGTTGTTCAGCAGGTAAACTTCCTGTGGCGGACGGATCCATGGATAGGCATAACCTACTTCCACGTAATCGTTTACCAGGTAGACCGGCTGTTTGATCTTACCGACATGCAAACTGGTGGTTTCGTGAAACTCGTAATCGATGTAGGCCCACTCGACGATAGCATTGAAGTTGCCCTTATCACCACGACCGAGCAACTGTGCCACCACCGACATATTATCTGAAACATCGGAGCTGATCTGCAGACCGAAACGTGTGTCTTTTTCGAAGGTAAGGTCCTCGGTAATACCACGATCGCCCAGACCACCGATGTATATGTTGCCCTTATCAGCATCTTCGATAGTAACAATCTTTGAAGCACCCGCAGTCATAAAACCGTCAAACTGAATCGCTTGTGCTGGTGTGCTGGCAAGTACTGCCACGATAGCAGCACTAAGTAAGTTAAACTGTTTTTTCATCTTCAGGGACTCCCCTATTATTGTTTTAATAATCTGAAGATAGTTGAAATATTAAGCTTGGCAAGCAAACCTGCCAAATTGTCGCGATTAATTCAAGTAATGACGCTATGAACTTGAATTACAGATAGAATTAAATCCGGGATTTCAAATACTAATTATCTTCATCTGAATTGAATATAGACAATATTAGAAATTTTTGAAGGTTATGATGTGAGTTTTTCATAGTGCGGCTATAGAAAAGCCCAGGATACAGTATTTTTACGAATAACGATCACTTACGTTTATAGGTCGTTTTTTTTCTAGCACTATCCTTGTAAGGGTTGCTGTCACCACCTTTGAATTCTATAAGTATCGGCGTTCCTACCGAGCTGAGCTCTTTTCTGAAGAAGTTTGTCAGGTATCGCTTGTACACTGATGGCACCTTGCTGATCTGGTTACCATGAACAATGATCCGAGGCGGATTCATCCCGCCCTGATGTGCATAGCGTAATTTTATCCTGCGACCATTTACCAGGGGTGGCTGATGAGACTGCACCGCCTTCTCCAACAGGCGAGTGAGATCTGAGGTCGAATATTTTTTCGTCGCTGAGGCATATGCACGATCGATAGCATCATAGAGTTTGCCAACACCTGAACCGTGTAACGCAGAGATAAAAAACGTCTCTGCAAAACGAACGAACGGTAACTGTTTGTCGATACCTTTGTGTATCAGTTCTTTCTGGTAATCATCCATGCCGTCCCATTTATTGATGGTCAATATCAGGGCACGGCCGGCTTCCAGGACATAGCCGATGAGATGCAGGTCCTGGTCTGCGATCTCAGTCCTGGCATCGATCATCATGATGACAACATTGGCCCGCTCGATAGCCTGCATAGACTTGATGATACTGAATTTTTCGATTGCTTCATGTACCGAACGTTTGCGTCGTATACCGGCAGTGTCGATGAATGTATACCTCTTACCATCTCGCTCGAACGGGATGAACACACTATCACGTGTCGTTCCTGGCATATCAAAAACGACGACACGCTCTTCACCAAGGAAGCGGTTCACCAGAGTCGATTTACCAACATTCGGGCGGCCGATGATAGCGACCTTGATACTTTTATCTTTTTCCGCATCATCATCGAGTTCATCTGCATTCTCATCATCGCTGGCAACGACTTGTTCCAGGTCAGAAGACTGAAGCACATCAGAAAGCATCGCCTGTATGCCCCGGTTCTGTGATGCCGCGATAGCGACCGGCTCGCCGAGACCCAGTGAAAAAAACTCACTTGCAACGGTGCGAACATCGAGACCATCAGTTTTATTCACGACCAGTTTTACCTTTTTTCCGGTACGCCTAAGTGATTCGGCGATAACCTCGTCTGCCGGAGTCAGTCCATCACGAGCATCGACCATAAAAAGGATGATGTCACTTTCATCGACGGCGAGTCGCGTCTGCCTTTCCATATGACTGTCGAGTTCTTCACTCTCTCCACTCAAGCCCCCGGTATCGATGATGATGATATCTGATGATTTAAATTGAAACCGGCCATACTGGCGGTCGCGTGTCAGTCCCGGATAATCGGCAACCAGCGCATCACGGGATTTGGTAAGGACATTGAACAGTGTCGACTTACCAACGTTCGGACGACCGACCAGGGAGATAATTAATTCTTTTGTATTTTGAGACGACATGAAAACGTACTTTAAAACTCGTCGTCACGCTTCAGTAATCTCAGGACATAGACGATGCCGCCACGGGTCACGACGACCAGCCGGTCATCTCTGAACACGATTGGCGGCACGATGATACCGGTGCCGAGATCCCAGCCCAGGTCATCGAACTGTCCCAGCTGATATCGCGCCACAAAATGGCCGTCATAGCGTGACATCAGGTGAACATAACCTTCGAAGTCACCGACAGCAATGTAATCACCGATGATGGTCGGGCGGGTCAATTTCCTGTGCGCCAGTTTTTCCTGTTTCCAGATGGTCGCACCATTCAGTCTGTCCAGCGCCCAGATATGTCCCTGATCATCACTGCTGTATAAAACTTTCTCATCGAGTATGACGCCAGTATGGGTCGAGAAATCACGTGCCCACAAAAACTGTCCGCGGTCGACATCTATCGCAGCCACCCTGCCCTGATAGCTGGCGGCATACAAAACCCTGCCATACAGTTCTGTATCGCCATCGATGTCAACCAGTCGCTGGATCTCCGAGCGACCAGATGGTACAGATAAAGCTACATCCCAGATCACTTCACCATTGTCAGGTGAGATCGCGATGAGTCGTCCATCTTCAAGACCAACAAATATCTTGCCTCGTGCGATGACTGGTTCACTGGTGCCACGCAGGGTCAGGTCTGGAATCGCTCTTTGATATTGCCAACGGATCTTGCCGCTGTTGACATCCAGGCTGAGAATCTTTCCATCGATGGTCCTGACGATGACGCTATCTTTATACAGTGCTGGCCTTGCCAGTACTTCGCTAGGCACGCGTGTACGCCAGCGTTCTCTGCGGCTATTTGCATCGACGGCGATCACATACGCATCGCGAGTGGCTAATAGCCAGACATCTTCATCACCACCGACACCTGCACTGATGACCGTGTCCAGTTTGATATCTTTTTCATACTCACCCGTCTGCAGGCTGATGATATTTATCTCGCCATCACGACTGCTCGTCACCGCCACTTCTCTTAATATCAACGGGTGTAAAAAAACATATTGTTCTTCAGCACCGGGACCTGAAGATTTATGCCAGCTCACATCCAGGTAATAATCAGAATAGAACGGAACCAGTTCTTCTGGCTGATCAAGATTATCATCATCCGCACATGAGGTGACCAAGACCACTACAAACAGCGTTATTAATAGACGATATGAACGGTAGGCGTAATTTTTCACGGAGTGCAGTATTCTTCAGTTTACGGGTCGGCTGGGGAGTTAATGTGATCGGCTAATGGAGCTATAAGTTCAAACTGTTTTCAGCGGTACCAGAGGCACTGAGGTCCTCAGCAGCCGGACCCAGTCCGAGATTCTGTCTCTTTAATCTCAGCCATTTACTGGCCGCTATACCTTGTAGCTCTATGGCTTTATCATACGCCAGGCGTGCCTGGGCAATATCACCCTGGGCACTGTATAGATCACCTTTCAACTCTTCATACTGAGCATCATATGCGGGCGCATGTTTCATGTTTAATATCGCCATCGCTTCATCAAATTTTTTCTGTTCGATGTAGACACGGACCAGTCTTAAATTCGCTATCTGTTTGATGACCTCATCATTAGCATGTTTGACCGCCAGTTCGAGCTGCGTGACTGCACCGTCTGTATTACTATTATCATATTCAGTTTTAGCCAGTGCCAGTGAAGCCAATGATGCATAAGGCGTATCGGAGTAATCATTGATCAACTGGTTGTGGATATCGATAGTTTTGTCATCGATATTTCCATTATTCGTACCCACTAGTACCTGCATATACAGGTCACTTGCCATCACAGATTGAGTATTATTCTGCTCGACATAATAGCGCCAGCCAAACAGGGCGGAGACACCGACAAACAAGCCAACAATCAGAGAAGTCCCGTTTTCTTTCCACCATTTTTTCAAGGCTTCAATCTGCTGTTCTTCTGTTTCGTACTCATTCATCGTCGTTATCAACCCTATACAATTTTAGTAATAAATGCGGCCAGCTCATCAACGCTGACCGTCACCTGTTCTTTATTCTCACGCAGGTATTTCACTGTGACCTGTTCATTCTCAAGTTCATCTTCAGCGATGATCAAGGCGATACCAGCGCCACTCTTGTCTGCTTTTTTCATCTGGCTCTTGACCGACCCGCCGCCGCAGTGCGTAATCATTTTAACACCAGGTAGCGCATCCCTGATATTTTCTGAAATCTGCATGCCTTTGATCTCACTGGCAGCACCGATCAGGATCATATATATATCGACTGTCTGTAGCGGCCGTTGCTGCTGAGACTCGAGCAGCGCCAGGATACGCTCCATGCCCAACGCGAAACCGATCGCAGGTGTTGGCTTGCCACCCAGCTGTTCGACGAGGCCATCATAGCGTCCGCCAGCACATATTGTACCCTGTGCACCAAGCTCATCGGTAACCCACTCAAAAACTGTTTTACAGTAATAGTCCAGGCCACGGACGAGGCGCGGATTGATCGTATATGATATACCAACCTCATCGAGACTGGCCTTTAGTTTATCAAATTGCTGCTTCGATTCATCATCGAGATGATCGATCAATGCCGGGGCCCTGTCCAGCATCTCTTTCATCGCCGGGTTTTTACTATCAAGTACACGCAACGGGTTTGTTACCAGTCGACGCAAGCTGTCTTCATCGAGCATGTCTCTGTGTTCATTCAAGTAATCGACCAGCACCTGCCTGTACTCTGCCCTGGCTTCATTAGAACCCAGTGTATTGAGTTCAAGTCGGACATTTTTCAGACCAAGCTGTTGCCATAAACGCGCGCTGATCAATATCAGTTCTGCGTCGATGTCAGGTGTATCGATGCCATAGACTTCTACACCGAACTGGTGAAACTGCCGGTAACGGCCCTTTTGCGGACGCTCATGGCGAAACATCGGCCCACTGTACCATAAGCGCTGCACCTGGTTATGCAGAAGACCGTGCTGTATACCCGCACGCACACAACTAGCAGTACCTTCAGGGCGCAAGGTGAGCCTGTCGCCATTTCGGTCCTCGAAGGTGTACATCTCTTTCTCGACGATATCGGTAACTTCTCCGATTGAGCGGCAGAACAGATCCGTAGATTCCACCAGTGGCATACGTATCTCACGGTAACCATATGCTGCCATAAGCTGACGGATAACTGTTTCAAATGCCTGCCAGCGATAACTGTCATCGGGTAATACGTCATGCATACCACGAATGGATTGGATAGATTTAGCCATTTAAATAACTTTCGGTCTGATTACTTGATTAAGATTGCATGCAGCGGTGAGGAGCTATCAATTTAGATAGTCAGTTGATGATGACGTCTTGCCCGTTCGTTGAAACATTAAAAACCGCTGTATTATTTGGCCGGATAAGATCTGTGATATCGACCTCGAGATCATTGATCACGATCCGGGTCGTTTTCGCATTGCCCATGGTCACGCTAAAGGGAGCTTTTCCAACAATCACCTTGCTACCGCCTACCGGTACCATATTATAAAACAGACGCGATTTATTGGCATCACGAACTTCCATCCATGAACCTTTTTCAGCAAAAATCTCGATGATATCGTTCTCCGGCGGCTGTTCAATGACGACTTCTTCCGTAACAGCATCTATTTCACTGCCCGTATCACTGTCATCAAGCGACATCTCCTGATCGGCACCGGCTGCAGAAATATCTTCATAAGCATCAGATTGCTCTGCGATCTGTTCGCCATCATCAGTAAAACCTGCATCCTGTTTAATACTCAAAGGGTTACTGCCGGGAGAATCAAGAGAATTCCCGATCAAACCCTGATCCCTGTTATCGAGCGCCTGTTCCATCGCACCGGCTTTCTCCTGGTAATACTTGAAACTGCCAAAGATAACAGCCGCAATACCTGCCAGAATCAGCAACATGGTAATACTCTTGACTAGCGGTGACTGACTGCTTGCTTCACCTGGCAGCTTCGAACGCGGCCTTAATGTAGCCTCCTCCTGGTGAGGCACAGCAAGGTTGTATTTTTCCAGCACATTATCCTCTGATATCTCCAGGAACTTGGCATAAGCTCGAATATAGCCCTGGGCAAAAGTAGGTGATGGCAGCTTATCCAGGTCACTGGCCTCAATTATTGCAATCGTCTGAACAGGTATCTTTATGTGGCCACTAATCTCTTCGACAGTATAATTTTGTGCTTTACGGGCTTCTGCCAGCTGTTTGCCAAAATCGGTATCTTTTTCTGTTGTTTCTACGTCGGGATTATTCACAGATTGACTCATCATCTAAATTGTTCGCTGCGGGCCTCAGCCTCTACCCAACCGGCTTCATCCGAATCGGGAAAGTCCTGTATTAACTTTCGCGCATACTTCATGTAGTGATCCTTTGCCCCCAGGTTTTTTTCAGCCTGAATCTGGATCCACAGACTCTCCGCACTTGGTGCTACGATGGCATGATAACGCTGAATATAGGCACGCGCCATAAGATATCGCTCTGTTTTAATACCCACTTCGGCCATCGATATCAGAGAACCCGGAAGTTTTGGTTCTTTGCGGAGTGATCTTCTTAATAAGGCTTCAGCCTGTTTATATTCGCCCTGTTTGATATAACAACTACCCGCATTACTTTCTGCGAGATAGAGTGACTCATAGAAAGGGTCAGAGTACGCCACTTTTAATCTTTCCTGCGCTTCGTCGTACTGACCTAAGGTACATAGAAAAGCACCATAACTATTCGATAAATCGGCATCATCAGGTTTTAGTTCAAGCGCTTCCTGGTATTTTTCATCCGCTTTCTCTGGCTGCCCCAGCAAGGCGTACAGATAAGCGAGTGTTTTATATGCCGGCAGGTAGTCTGGATTTTGCTCGATCGACTTTTCCAGTTTATCTTTGGCCGGTTTGTACTGCTGACGCTGTATATAACCGATAGCTAGCTGAGTATTTAACTCGGCGGCTTCTTTCAAGTTAGGTTCCGTCGTCTTCTGGGTCTTGATCGTCTTGATTACAGCCTTGTCATCCGTCGTTGTACAGGAAGCTAGAGATGAGACTAACATTACAGCTATAATGGCATTTCTTATTATTGTTATTTTACTGCTTTCTTTAGGCATTTATTTTTCCATCCCAAACCTGGGTTCTTCGAAACGGCGGTGCCGACGACTTTTATCTTCAATCCTGCCTGCGAGCTGGCCACAGGCGGCATCGATATCATCACCGCGTGTTTTACGCACCACGGTGGTCATACCAGATGCATGTAATATCTCACGAAAACGGGTTATGGCTTTCTTTGATGATGTGCTGTAACCAGAACCTTCAAACGGGTTAAATGGTATCAGATTCATCAGCGTAGGAATGCCCTTCAATAACCTGATCAACTCGCGCGCATGTTCAGGCTTATCATTGATACCATCTAACATCACATATTCAAAGGTTATTCTAGAACGTGTATTCTGTTTATCAATAAATCGGCGGCACGCAGCCATTAATTCTTTTAATGGATATTTTTTATTGACCGGAACTAGCTCATCACGCAGCTCGTCATTCGTGGCGTGCAGGGATACCGCGAGGCGCATATCGAGCGTATCACCCAGCCGATCCATGGCAGGCACAACACCGGCAGTACTGACAGTGACACGTCGCTTGCTTAAGCCATAGGCGAAATCATCCATCATTATGCGTACCGCGATGATGGTGTTTTCAAAATTCAATAACGGCTCACCCATGCCCATCATCACCACGTTGGTAATCTTTCGACCGGGTTTTTTTTCTTCATCCAGTAATTGTGAAGCGAGCCAGACCTGGGAGATGATCTCGGCGGCAGTCAGGTTGCGATTGAAACCCTGACGCCCGGTGGAGCAGAAGCTGCAGTCAAGTGCGCACCCTACCTGGGATGAAACACATAAGGTGCCGCGATCATCTTCCGGGATAAAGACGGCTTCGATATTATTGCCGTCATGTAACTGCAGCAGCCATTTACGGGTACCGTCTTTAGAGATGAGGTCTTTTGCGACATGGAGATTTTGTATACAGCTGGTCTCGGACAGTCGGTTTCGCAGATCTTTCGACAGGTTATTCATCTGCTGGAAATCGGTAACTCCCATCTGGTGAATCCATTTCAGCACCTGGGTCGCGCGAAATTTTTTCTCGCCGATACTCTCAAAAAATGATTCCATTCCGGCACGGTCAAGACCTAACAGGTTTGTGGTCTTGTTTTCAAAAACCACCTGTTGCACAGTATTGGACTCGATTTTTTGCTGGACTTCGCTCATCAGGGAAATATTACATGATTATGGCTGCAGAACCTATTTTTAGTCCGCAAATGAACACACAGATAAATTAACGGCGAAATACTGAAAAGCGCCTAATCTTCTTTTTCTTCGATCCAGGCTAGCTGAATGGCTTCCAGGATACGTTCGCCGCTGTGATCAGGGGCGTCATCAAAATCCTCAAGATCCAGCACCCACTGGCGAAGATCCACGAAATTCACATATCTTGGATCCACATCGGGGTGTTCTTCATCCAGTGCTATGGCAATCTCAAGGCTATCTACCCACTTTAATGTCATATGCTATCTCTCAGCTAGTGGTTTTCAGAAACCATGTTGATGGTATATTTTGGTATCTCAACTACCAGGTCCTCATCACCTATCACAGTCTGGCAGCTCAGACGTGAATCAGGATCAAGCCCCCATGCCTTGTCCAGCATGTCATCTTCATCTTCAGTATTCTCATTGAGAGAATCCATGCCTTCCCGGATATATACATGACAGGTAGTGCATGCACATGACTTTTCACAAGCGTGCTCGATCTCGATATGATTGTGTAATGCCGCGTCACAGATAGTGGTACCAGGCTCTGCTTCGATGACCATGCCATCGGGACATAATTCTTCATGTGGTAAGAAAATAATTTGTGGCACGTCTACTACTCCTCTACTTTCGCTTCTGCTGCATCTGCATCTGCACTTTGTTGTGAAGCATATTCATCTATGGAATGCCCCTGCATCGCAGTTTTGATATTTGTATTCATACGGCGGGCCACATAAACCTCGCACGCCGCTTCTAGCTGTTTGATCGCCCGTTCTATGGCATCCACATCTGATCCGGATCTCGTCTCGACTAAAACCCGACGGGCATTATTGATCTGCCGCCTCTCATCCTCGGATAATAACTGGTCACCATCCGAAGCGATGGCGGAATCCAGGGCTTCGATGACCCGATCCGCTTCCACCTGCTGCTCGCGCAGTGTACGCGCGTGCATATCATCCTCAGCATGCTCGATTGAATCACGCAACATGCTTTCGATCTCGTTATCGTTCAGGCCATATGATGGTTTCACATCGACACTGGCTTCAATACCGCTGTTTTCTTCTCGTGCACTGACGATCAACAGGCCGTCAGCATCGACCTGAAATGTCACACGTATGCGTGCCGCACCTGCGACCTGCGGTGGAAAGCCGCGCAGCTCGAAACGCGCCAGTGAACGGCAATCGCTTACCAGTTCACGTTCTCCCTGCAAGACGTGAACTGCCATCGCGGTCTGTCCATCTTTGTATGTAGTGAACTCCTGCGCCTTGGCGACCGGGATAGCCGTATTACGGTGTATGATCTTTTCAACCAGGCCACCCATTGTTTCGATGCCCAGGGACAGAGGGATCACATCAAGCAGCAACATCTCGTCATCCGGCTTATTGCCGACGAGTACATCAGCCTGCAAGGCCGCACCGGTAGCAACTACCTTGTCCGGGTCTATGCTGGTCAGCGGCTCACATTGAAAAAACTCAGCCACCATCTCGCGCACTATCAGAGTGCGTGTCGAACCACCCACCATGACTACTTCGCGGATATCTTCATTCTCGACATCGGCATCACGCAGTGCACGACGGCATGACATCAATGTCTTTTTTACCAACGGTGTCAGCAAGTCTTTTAGTTTGCTGCGATCGAGCGTACCCTGCCAGGCACCATTCTGTGCATCGATATCAATCGCAACACTGTCATGCTCAGCCAGAGCTTCTTTGGCCGACCGCGCATGCTGCATGACGAGACGTCTGAAAGCCGGATCATCAGCATCTGAAAAGTCAGCCTGCTCATTGATCCATTGCGCGATCACATAATCAAAATCATCACCACCCAGTGAACTATCACCGCCGGTAGCCAACACTTCGAAGACGCCCTTATTGAGGCGTAATATCGAGATATCGAAAGTACCGCCACCGAGATCATACACCGCGATAATGCCCTCGTTACCGGTATCAAGCCCATAAGCCACAGCTGCCGCTGTAGGCTCGTTTAACAGACGAAGCACATTGATACCTGCGAGCTTTGCAGCATCTTTGGTCGCCTGACGCTGAGCATCATCAAAGTATGCCGGCACCGTAATCACAGCACCGCTCAACTCATCGCCCAGGGTCTTGATGGCGCGCTGCTTCAGATTTTTTAAAATTTCTGCAGATACTTCGACCGCGCTCACATCACCACTGCGGGTTTTAAACCTCGGTACAGCGCTATCAGTTTCAGCAAAGGTATATGAATAATGCTCATCTTTGCCTGATATATCTTCAGCACCCCGCCCCATGAAACGTTTCACCGAAACGATAGTATTCCAGGGGTCAGACACACTGAACTGCTGTGCACTTGAGCCGACATGCACCTCACCTTCACCATAGTGCACAACTGAAGGTAACAGGTGACTGCCGTCAACATCGGGCAGAGTATCAACCTCACCACTGCGTACCGTGGCAACCAGTGAGTTTGTTGTCCCCAGATCTATACCTACTGCAAGCCGGTGCTGATGCGCGGTAGTTGATTGCCCGGGTTCTGCTATTTGTATAAGTGCCATAATCTTTGTCGGTCCACAGTTACTGCTCAGCCAGCTATGCCATTAACTCGTCTTCGAGGTCAGCTGACAATGTATCTATCTCTCTCTTCGCCTTCTGCATGAATTGCAATTTACGTATCCACTCACGTGCATCATCTATCTCATCAGCCTCATATGACTCTGAGAAACTTTTCATCATTTCTTGAGTTGCAGACTTCAACTCTTTTGACATCTGGTCGAGAGAATCAAGCGGATCTTTTTCATCCTTGATATTTCCCAATCGTTCTCGCAGTTCGAGCTGCTGCATCAAAAAGCCTGCGTCCATGGTAGTCTCGTTTTCGAGATTTATATCCATGCCTCTTAATTTCAGCATATATGTCGCTCTCGCCACAGGGTCTTTTAGAGTCGCCAGTGCTTCATTGATCCATGAAGTCTGCTGCATGGATAAGCGTTTTTCCTGATCAGTGCCACTGGTATATTTATCAGGGTGCACCTGTTTTTGCAGGGCCATATAATGCTGCTGGATCTTGCTTTGATCCACATCGTATGAAACAGGAAGCTGGAACAACTCGAAAAAGTTGCTGGCAAGTATATCTTTTGTCACGGCGATACTAACTGAAAATAATTAAACTGGTTTCAACGGCAGACAGCACTAGACGGTAAAGCTTTCACCACATCCACAAGCTGCTTTTTCTTTCGGATTATTAAACTTGAAACCTTCATTTAAGCCTTCTCTTGTATAATCCAGTTCAGTACCATCCAGGTACACGAGACTTTTCTTATCGACGATCACCTTCACACCGGCATCTTCAAAGACTTCATCTTCAGGGTTTATTTCATCGACGAACTCGAGCACATAAGACATACCAGAGCAACCCATTGTTTTCACACCTAAACGCAGGCCTACACCCTTGCCACGATTATCAAGGAATGCTCTTACTCGTTCAGCAGCTGGTTCTGTTAATGTTATAGCCATCTCAGTATCTCTTGTTTACTTGAGTTATCGGTTAATTATTTTTCTTTCTATAGTCAGCCACGGCTGCATTGATCGCATCTTCAGCCAGTACCGAGCAATGGATCTTGACCGGCGGTAATGCCAGCTCTTCAGCGATCTCGGTATTCTTGATCGCCTGAGCCTGTTCCAGCGTTTTACCTTTGACCCATTCGGTCAACAACGAGCTTGATGCTATCGCGCTTCCGCAACCATATGTTTTAAATACTGCGTCTTCGATGACGCCCTCATCACTAACCTTGATCTGCAGCTTCATAACATCACCACAGGCAGGCGCACCTACCATTCCGGTACCAACGTTATCAGTATTTTCAAAACTGCCAACATTACGTGGATTTTCATAATGATCTAAAACTTTTTCACCGTATGCCATTTTATTACCTCTACCTTTTCATTAAGTCGTTATGACTTAGATGCTTTAACTGTATTATCGTTCGTATTAAACGTTATTAATGCGCTGCCCACTCGATGCTATCGAGGTCGATACCATCTTTGTACATATCCCAGAGCGGAGACAGTTCACGTAGCTTCTCAACTGCTTTGCGGACATGCTCGATAGTTCTGTCGATCTCTTCCTCGGTGGTATAACGTCCCATGGTGAAGCGTATAGAACTGTGCGCCAGTTCATCGTTACGACCCAGTGCGCGTAATACATAGCTTGGTTCGAGGCTGGCAGATGTACAGGCACTGCCACTGGAGATCGCCAGGTTATTCAAAGCCATCAGCAAGCTCTCACCCTCAACATAGTTAAAACTGATATTGATATTACCTGCGATACGATGCTCGATATCACCATTGATATAAACTTCTTCCATGTCTTTCACGCCGTCATAGAGTTTATTTCTCAATTTTAACAAACGTTCATTCTCAGCAGCCATCTCTTCTTTTGCGATACGAAATGCTTCACCCATACCGACGATCTGGTGTGTTGCCAGTGTGCCCGAGCGCATACCACGCTCATGGCCACCGCCATGCATCTGTGCTTCCAGGCGTACTCGCGGTTTTCTCTGTACATATAATGCACCGATACCCTTGGGGCCATATATCTTGTGCGCCGAGAAACTCATGAGATCGACCGGGAGCTCTTCGAGGTTTATTTCAACCTTGCCGGGGCTTTGTGCGGCATCGACATGGAAAACGATCTTCCTGGCACGACATATCTTACCGATGGCTTCGATATCCTGGATCACTCCGATCTCGTTATTAACATGCATGATAGAAACCAGGGTAGTGTCATCTCGCAGGGCATCTTCGAGTACCTTCAGATCAACCAGACCGTTTTCCATAGGGTCAAGATAGGTAACCTCGAAACCTTCACGCTCTAACTGGCGACAGCTGTCCAGCACTGCTTTATGCTCGGTTTTACAGGTTACGATATGTTTGCCGCGTTTCTTATTAAAGTGAGCGACACCTTTGATAGCGAGGTTGTTTGACTCAGTGGCACCGGAAGTGAAGATAATCTCTTTCGGGTTTGCACCGACAAGATCGGCCACATGTTTACGTGCAGTCTCTACCGCAGCCTCAGCTGTCCAGCCAAAGCTATGACTGCGCGACGCAGGGTTACCAAAACTGCTCTCTGGCCCCATGTACTTAAGCATCTCAGTGACAACGCGCTCATCAATCGGCGTAGTTGCAGAATAGTCTAAATAAATCGGTTTCATTGTTTGTTCAGTCACTCTATTCACCTTACATGTTATACAGTCGCAGCCATCATAACTGCTGATTGTTGATTCACTTCTATGATGTCATGCAACGCGGCTAACAGCGCATCGACATCTGACATCGTATTATTTTTTCCAAAACTTACCCTAATAGCTGAGTTAGCCAGCGCATCGGGCACCTTCATCGCCTTCAACACATGACTCGGTTCAGTTTTACCACTGGTACAGGCAGAACCACTCGATACCGCGATCGCTTTCCTGTCGAGCTGCATCAGCAGAGTCTCGCCATCAAATCCGTTGACGCCAAACTGTACCGTATTTGGTAAACGTTCAGCCAGATCAGAAAAAATGCTGACCCCGGCGAATTCATTCAAGCCTTGCTCAAGTGCATCACGCAGAACAAGCACGTGCCTGGCATTTGTTTTCATCTCGGTAACCGCCAACTCAGCCGCTTTTCCGAAACCGACTATCGCCGGTACATTTTCAGTTCCTGCACGCAGGTTCTTCTCCTGTGAACCACCGAACTGTAGCTTTTTTATCGGCAGTCGTTTATCGATTATCAGAGCTCCGACACCGACAGGTCCATATAATTTGTGAGCCGAAATTGTCATCGCGTGTATACCACTGCCAATAAAATCAAGCGCTATCTTCCCGGCTGCCTGTGTTGCATCTGTGTGGAAAAAGCATTTATTTTCAGTAGCGAAATCAACCAATGGTGATAGATCCTGGATCACGCCTGTTTCATTGTTCGCTGTCATCACAGATACCAGTGATGTTTTCTCATCCATCACCTGCTCTAATGCAGATCTGTTTATGTGGCCATTTTCATCCGCCCGAATGATATCGACCATTGCGCCCAGATTTTGAGCAGGTTCTAACAGAGACATATGCTCAAGTGCACTCACCGCTATGCGACTATCTCTGTTCCGTTGATAAAATCCGTTTATCAATAAATTATTCGATTCAGTGCCACCGCTGGTAAAAATCACCTGCTCGGCCCTGCCACCTACTAACCGAGCAACAGATTCACGAGCTTGCTCGATAGCATCTTTTTGTAACCGTCCAAAACGATGCACGCTTGAAGGGTTACCAGTTACCTGCCCCATATAAGGCAACATGGCCTCCAACACTCTCTCGTCTAAAGCCGTCGTCGCATTATTGTCGAGATACACTGCCATAGATGTATTGCGCGTATTTCAAACCGGCAAAGGCTAAATACCTACAACCTCATCCTGTCGTACTTTTACATCATGCACACCTTTCTCTGCCATGATCTCTGACAATGTGATGCCGTCAAGAAAAGTACGGATTTCATTACTCAGTTCCTGCCACAGGTCATGAGTCAAACAATGATAGTCACTGTGATTACATCCATCACTGTCACCACAATCGACCACTTTACAGCTTTCATCAACAGCTAAAATGATGTCAGACACGCTGACTTCATCGACATTATTCGTTAGCTTATATCCACCACCAGGGCCCCGAGTACTGCTTACGATACTATTACGACGCAGCTTGGCAAAAAGCTGTTCCAGGTATGACAATGAAATATCCTGACGCTCAGAAATGGCAGCAAGTGATACCGGCCCTTCTTCCTGGTGTAATGCCAGGTCTAGAACTGCTGTAACTGCATAACGCCCTTTTGTGGTTAAACGCATATCGAACACCTCCCTGCTAAAACAGGGAAAATAATATTTAAGTTGAGTGGTGATTTTACTTAATTCCGACTAATTTAGTCAAGTATTAAACCAAGTAAATTAGTCAGGTATTACTTAAGGAATAGAAATAAAGCTAAGTGACTGATATTATTACTAACAAGGAAAAACAAGTTGCGTGTTACCGCTAATTTGTTTCTATTTTTTCAGGTTCATCACTCTCATTCTGGGCAGTGGTTGAGATACTACAGGAGCCCAGGTCAGGTAAATTTGTTACATCGATCTCAGCGCCAAACTGTTTGAGCGCGCCACACATCGTCTCCATTTTTTCGTCCATCGCATGGATATGGTCCAGCATCTTATTGATTGCGGTAGCGACCGGGTCAGGCGCATCACGGGTGGCACCATAGGCATCAAAGCCAAGCTTCTGTGCGATCTCATCACGTTTTTTCTGTGCGTCATCATGATGATGAATAACCCGTCCTGGCACACCTACTACGGTGGAATCCTGATCAACGTCCTTGGTAACGACCGCATTAGAACCGATACGTACGCCTTCCGACAGTGTGATTGGCCCCAGAACTTTGGCTCCGGCGCCGACCACAACATTGTTTTTCAAAGTGGGATGCCGTTTGCCGGCATTCCAGCTAGTGCCGCCTAGCGTCACACCATGATACAAGGTGCAATCATCTCCGATCTCGGCTGTTTCTCCGATGACCACGCCCATGCCATGGTCGATAAAAAAACGACGGCCAATTGTCGCACCGGGATGTATCTCGATGCCGGTCAGCCAACGTGAAAAATGTGAAAACCAGCGTGCCAGCCACTTCAGGCCCGCATTCCATAACACGTGGTTGAAGCGATGAAAAATCACCGCATGCAGCCCTGGATAGCATGTCACTACTTCCCAGGTGTTCCTGGCTGCCGGATCACGGTCAAATACACATTTTATGTCTTCACGAATACTGATGAAACTATCCTCTGATTTTTTTGATTCACAGTTGCTATGTTATATGAAATCGACTTGAATGTTATACCCTGAGAATTTACGGATATTCAATACCCCGGTATCTAGTATCAGGTACTGGCCTTTCATGCCCATTAATCGACCTTCAATTTCTGCCTGCTTATCCAGGTTCAATGATTTTATCTTTTCGGGGTACTCAGACACTGGAAATTTTATATCAACAACCGTCTCATCGACTGCCTCTATGTCTCCGCCGTCAAACTTACTAACAATATCTGTAATTTGTAGCGAACACTCATCCAGCAATCCATCACGAATCGACTTCAGATCCATCGGCTCAGCATCTGCTTTGAGCATCTTACGCCAGTCTGTGCGATCAGAGACATGCTGCTTTAAAACCACTTCCAGCAGGCCCGACTGCAGTCGATTAGCCACCCTGAATACCGGCAAGGCCTGTGTGGCCCCCTGGTCTATCCAGCGTGTCGGTATCTGCGTACTTCGTGTGATGCCTACCTTGATGCCAGAGGAATTTGCCAGGTAAACATAATGCGGTATAAAACAGTTTGCATCCCCCCATTCCGGCTGCCTGCAGGTACCCTCGGCATAATGACAGGTCTCGGGTTTCATGATGCACATATCACAGGATGCCAGGCTGCGAAAACAGGGAAAACAATGCCCCTGGCCAAAGCTCTTACTGGTTTTTCGACCACAGGCGATGCAGTGAATCTCACTCTGATAACTCAGTTTTATCGTCTTACCGATATTCTCATTCATCGGCAACAGGTTCTCACCGACCGGCAGCTGATATTGTACGGGTTGGCCCGAGCCACCCAGTGTGCTTTGCATCTTTAAAATATTGCCAATCATTTTATTCCAGTTTTCACCATCAGGTTCGTACGAAAGTATCAATCTTATCAACTGCCTGCTGTAATATCTCAAGTGATTGCGTATAGGCAAATCGACAGTGTATGTTTGCCAGGTGACTGCCAAAATCAATGCCCGGTGTTAGTGCTACACCCTGCTCGTCGAGTAGTCTTTTCACCCAGCTGAAACTATCATCGGTGAATCGATGACAGTCGGCGTAGATATAAAATGCACCTTGCGGTTTAACCGCTACTTCGAAGCCCATCTGTTCCAATGCCGGCAATAGAAAATCCCGTCGTTGCCTGAACTCATCCCTGCGCGCATCGAGTATGACCTGGGTCTCGGCCTTTAAGGCGGTCAGAGCTGCAATCTGTGAGATAGTGGGCGGCGCCAGGAAGATATTCTGCGCGATTCTGTCGATCGCATCCACATAAAAATCAGGCACCACCATCCAGCCCAGCCGCCAGCCAGTCATGCCAAAATATTTGGAGAAACTGTTTATCACAAAACATTCGTGAGATACGTCCAGCGCCGTGTATTCCTCCTGTTCATAAACCAGCCCCTGGTATATCTCATCGACGATGATCCTACCCTGTTTTTTCTCAACAAACCGGCACAGGGATTCCAGTTGCTCTCTCGGCAATATCGTCCCGGTCGGGTTAGAGGGTGAGGCAACCATGGCGGCTCGTGTCCGACTATTCCAGTGTAGCGCGACTGATTCCGCATCCAGCTGATAGTGGCTACCTGCACTGACAGGAACCGCAACCGCCTCGGCGGCCAGTATCTGTGCGATATTCTGGTTACAGGGGTAACCTGGATCAGCCAGCAGCACATTATCCCCAGCATCCAGCAGGCACAACATTGCCAGCTGCAACGCACCTGAAGCACCTGAGGTTATGATCACTCGCCGCGGATCGACCTCAATGGAAAATTTTCTTTCATAATACCCGGCGATCGCTTCACGCAGCTCAGGCAGGCCTAGCGCTGGTGTATAGTGCGTCCTGTACTGTTTTAGTGCATCTATACCGGCATTTATTATCGGCTCAGCCGTGGCAAAATCAGGCTCACCCACTTCCAGGTGATATATAGACTTGCCTTGCTGACTTAATGCTTTTGCCTGCGCCAGGATATCCATTACGTGAAATGGACTGAGCTGTTCAGCGCGTCTGGATAGTTTTGGCGTAGTCATTATCTAGCATTTTCATGTTTATCAGCATTGATTTCCTTGTGCACGCATTTTACACTGAGAACCTGTTTACAGGTTCCACTTTTTTATTAACGATATAACCAGATGATCAAGCATTTACAACCCCTCAGATACTTACTAGCTATGCTAGTACTGTTTTTATACGGTAGTTACACACACGCTTTACCGGAACAGGCGCTCGTGCCTGGCGGTATAGCATTACTGGAACTGCCCGACTACAAACAGGGGACGAAAGTTTATTTTGACAATAAACGTATCGCTGTATTCCCATACAAGGAGAGCTGGGTAGCTATGGCAGGTATCGGGTTATCCAAGAAACCCGGTGATTACGAATTCTCTATCCGCCGTGCTGATGGACTTAGCCTTAATACCAGGGTGACCGTTGAGTATAAAAAGTATGATGAACAGCATCTGACTATCAAAAACAAACGCAAGGTCAACCCCAACAAGCAGGATAGCGAACGTATCGCAGCCGAGAGCCAGCGTAAAAAGAAAGCCAGAAAACATTATAGCGAAACTGTGCCAAAGGTCGATTTCATCTGGCCGGTTACCGGACGGATCAGCAGTATCTTCGGGCTAAGACGTTTTTTCAATGAACAGGAACGCCGTCCGCACAGCGGGCTTGATATAGCTGCCGATGAAGGCACTCCTGTGATGGCAGTAGCCGATGGCACTGTGGTAGACACCGGTGATTTCTTTTTCAGCGGCAATATGATCTACCTTGATCATGGCCAGGGCATTATCAGTTTATACGCGCACCTGAGCAAGATATCGGTAAAACCCGGAGATATAGTGAAGCAGGGAGATATCATCGGTGATGTCGGCGAGACCGGTCGCGTTACCGGGCCACACCTGCATTTTGCAGTGTACGCCAATCAGACGCTGATCGATCCGATGTTCATGCTGCCAAAAAATGGTAACCCGGCGATGGCCAGCTCTTCTGAAAAAAAGGCGACTTCACAACAATAATAAGGTGAAATTCGATAAATAACTTGCGATTGTCCTCAAAATAACGATAATTGCGCAACATTATTAAAAGTCAGTAAAATATTTACCAGGTTTGATCAATTCTGGAATCATTCTGCTTACTTTACTTTTACTTAACAAGAAATCATATATGGCTAAAGAAGAAGCAATACAGATGGAAGGCACGGTAACAGAAACCCTGCCTAATACCATGTTCCGAGTAGAACTTGAAAACGGACACACAGTAATCGCACACATCTCTGGAAAAATGCGCAAGCATTACATACGTATCATGACAGGAGATGCAGTAACTGTTGAACTGACTCCTTACGATCTTGAAAAAGGCCGTATCGTTTACCGCGCCAAATAAGTTTTTCTATAAAAAAGGCCGCTGAGATTAAAAATCAGCGGCCTTTTTAGTTTGTAGCTTTCACATTTTAGCTGCCTGCATCGTCAGACAGCTTTTCAAGTCAGGCTTTTACCGTCTCCGGCGCTATGTTGATAGCAAGTTCATTCTCATCGGACACCGTTACATCGACATGACCACCTTTGCTCAGTTCTCCGAATAAGAGGTCATTGGCTAGTGGTTTCTTCAGCAGCTCCTGAATGATCCTCGCCATCGGCCTTGCCCCCATCTTGGGATCATAACCTCGTTCAGCCAGTAACTGGCGAGCCGCTTTATCGACATTGATAGTAACCTTCTTTTCATTGAGCTGTAGCTCGAGGGCGACCAGGAACTTATCAACCACATTTGAAAGGGTGTGTGCGTCCAGCGGTCCAAAGTTAACGATTGAATCCAGACGATTCCTGAACTCTGGAGTAAACATCTTCTTGATCTCTTCCATGCCATCGAGTTCGTTCTGCTGCTCCGTGAAGCCCATTGATCGGCGAGACATTAACTGCGCTCCGGCATTACTGGTCATGATCAGGATAACGTTCCGGAAATCCGTCTTGCGGCCATTACTGTCAGTCAAGGTGCCATGATCCATTATCTGCAACAGTATGTTGAAGACTTCTGGATGTGCTTTTTCGATCTCATCGAGCAGTAGAACACAATGCGGATGTTTGTTGACTGCTTCGGTCAACAGACCACCATCATCGAACCCGACATACCCCGGCGGCGCACCGATCAGGCGAGACACTGTATGACGCTCCATATATTCAGACATATCGAAACGCAACAGCTCAACACCCATGATGCTGGCGAGCTGTTTGCTGACTTCAGTCTTACCGACACCTGTCGGACCGGCAAACAGGAATGAGCCGATCGGTTTCTCGGGTTCACCCAGACCTGATCTCGACATACGTATCGCGGTAGTCAATGTATCTATCGCACCATCCTGACCAAAAACCACTAGCTTGAGGTCACGTTCGAGGTTCTTTAATGCATCAGTGTCAGATGTTGAAACAGTCTTGGCCGGAATACGCGCAATCTTGGCGATGATATTTTCTATATCATGGACATTGATCGAGTTTTTGTTGGATTTACCAGCGCTCGCCTGCAACTGCCTCTGAGCACCGGCCTCATCGATCACATCGATTGCCTTGTCCGGCAGAAAACGGTCCATGATATAACGCTGTGAAAGCTCAACGGCGGCACGTAACGCGTTATTACTGTATTTGACGTCATGATGTTCTTCAAAACGTGTTTTCAGGCCTTTTAGAATCTCAACCGCTTCATCGATATTGGGTTCTTCGATGTCTATTTTCTGAAAGCGACGGGCGAGTGCATGATCTTTTTCGAACACGCTTCTAAATTCTGCATAGGTAGTTGATCCGATACATTTGAGCTCACCATTGGCCAGCATCGGTTTTATCAGGTTAGAAGCATCCATGACACCACCAGAAGCGGAACCTGCACCGATAATGGTATGAATCTCATCAATGAACAGGATAGCTCCCGGACGTTGTTTCAATTGCTTCAGAACACCTTTCAAACGTTTTTCAAAATCACCCCGGTACTTGGTGCCAGCGACCAGAGAACCCAGGTCAAGTGAGAAGATAGTACTGTCTAATAGTACTTCCGGTACTTCTTTATCGACGATTCGTTTAGCCAGGCCTTCAGCCAGCGCTGTTTTACCGACTCCAGCTTCACCGACCAGCAAGGGGTTATTCTTACGACGCCGGCATAATATCTGCACTGTCCTTTCAACTTCATCATCTCGACCGATCAAAGGGTCGATGAGGCCTTGCATGGCACGCTGATTTAAATTGGTTGTGAAATTTTCCAGAGGCTGCGAATCAGCATCCTGCCCTGCACTTTGATCAGAGTGATCTTCGAGTTTCTCAGTATCATTTGATACTTTTGTGATGCCGTGAGAGATATAGTTGACCACATCCAGGCGGTTAACGTTTTGTTGGTTCAACAGGTAAACAGCCTGTGATTCCTGCTCACCGAACATGGCAACCAGCACATTTGCACCAACCACTTCCTTTTTACCGGAAGACTGTACGTGGAAGACTGCGCGTTGCAGTACACGCTGAAAGCCTAGAGTAGGCTGTACTTCGCCACCGACAACATCACCAAAAACGGGGGTATTGTTATCCAGGTATTCTTTGAGTTCGACACTGAGCAGATTAAGGTCCGCGCCACAGGCCTGCAATACGACGCTGGCACTGTTATTGTCTAACAGTGAAAGCAGCAGATGCTCTACCGTTATATATTCATGCCTTTTTTCTCTTGCTTCATTAAATGCGTTATTTAACGATGCTTCAAGTTCTTTACTCAACATGGCGCTACCTTGGACGTTACCATTAAAAAAGTTTACCTAGATTCAAAAACAATAGTCAGGCCTCTTCCATGGTACACATCAAAGGATGCTGGTTTATCCGTGAATACTCGTTTACCTGATCCACCTTGGTCTCAGCGATCTCATGACTGAAAGTACCGCAAATACCCTTACCCTTTGTGTGAACTGACATCATCACACGTGTTGCTTTTGCATTATCCATCGCAAAAAACATCATCAACACCTGAACAACAAATTCCATTGGCGTGTAGTCATCATTATTTACAATAACTTTGTACTGTTTTGGTGGCTGTAACTTCGGTTTATCTTCTTCAACCGCAAGCCCGCCATCATGGTCATGTTCCCACTCATCATCGCCAGCATTGCTAGCCATGGTGCATTTATGGATGAAACCATATCTGTCAAGAACACTCATGCCACACCTTCAGTGTAGGCCAAACTTAATTTTTTTTCTAAATCACGAATCATTTTTATCAATAATAAATTTCAGCTTGGTTTATTTACAAATCTCAAAAATCTTCTAGCAGGACCAGGTTTGACCTGAAATTAACAACACTGTTCCGCAGTATGTATCTAATATTCTACTCACAGGTCGTTAAAGTTACTACTTAAACATATGGGTATAATTTTACATTACAAGAACCTGAGACAATAGCCCTGAACAAGTGCTGCAGATAAGCCAATACAGCCCTAATAACCATTGTAATAATATGCCAATACTCGTCAACCATCCAGGTACGCCTGGTTTCGTCCATATTGCTTAGCTATATTACAGCAGGCATTCTATGACTCAGCTTGCAAGGTGATAGCAAGCGCACCGAAAAACACCCCTGGTTTTAAGCTCTTAGCCTGCCATTCAAACTCCGAAATTATCGGTATCCTGTGCACTTTCGACGTTATCAGGATCGACTTTCAGATAGAACTTCTACGGGGAGGGTAACAGCGTTTGTTTTCAGACCTCTGGCACCAGTTTACCAGGTCAGTCAGCGAGCCTGGCGGCTCTATACTGAGCAGATTGCCCAAGATTCGTTCAAGCAGCCTATGTGGTGATATTCAAATGATAATGGCCTGGCTTCAAGATGCAAAGTCTAGAATACTATTCAATAACTCCTTCTTCAATTTATTATCTGCAGCCTTCAACATACGTGCATCAAGTTGTGATGAATTACTGGCTGAAACTTTTAGCGGCCATGACTGATAACCGATGACGGTAACGCCATCTTGTGCAATAAGCTCGATCTTTAACGTCGCCCTCAACCAGTGCCAGTTACCCTGGTCGATTGGCTGTTGTGTTTCTAGACTTGCCGTTAACTGGTAACCCGAATCGCCAACATTGAAACCTGCTTTTGCAGCGGCCCCCTGCAATATGTTATTCAGGCCACCGATATCATCAACTCTTATAGCTGTTTGCACAGGCAGTGATCTCAACTCCTGTTGTAACTGCTCGTTCAGCTCTGCCAGTTGCCACCTCGGTGGCGAACCCTTGCCTTTAACATCTATTATTTTCAATGTTCTCTGCAGCGTCTGCCTGTCCTGCTGTAACTCATTGGCTTTATGCAGGTCCGCTATTTTGAGGAGCACGTCATCTCTGCGACCATGTTGATTCAACGCATGTTCAGTCTCATCATCCAGAGTCTTCATCTCGCCTCGGATGTTATTACCTGCCTGGGTACGATCCAGAACGGCCAGTGCGTGATAAGTAAGGTCGTCACTGTTCTGCCACTGTTCAGCTATTCGCGCACCTTGAACCATTTTATCAGTTTTCAGATTTACAGTGCTGGCGATCCTGGCGCTTGATGCCACCGTTTCGACGCCATCTTTTTTACTGGTCTGAGTATCCTGTGAAGTAGTAGACACTTCCCGTATCTGCACTTCGAATATTTTTGCCAGGTTAGACAGGGCCCTGGCTTTTGCCTGTTCAGCTTTAGATGCCGAACCCGTTGCAGACATGTATTTGAAATTAGGGTACATATCAGGTTCATTGTGCATCCATTTCGGTGCATCAGCAGTACTCAGTACTACTGTTGATTGCATGCAGGCCGTTACAAGTAACGTACCTAATAATACTTTTAACCTGAATATAGATTTCATCTTTCAAATACCTTCTAGATCACGACCACGTTCAGTAACTGCTAATTCTTATTTCGCCGACGCCGACCTGGCAACAGCTGCTTGTTCGACTTCACTGTGTAGACCAGATCCCGTGGCGCCCGTTTTAATCCCAGCTTTAGGCTTCGGGACAGGCGTATTCCAGTGTTTGATGACAAAACTCTGACGTTTAGGTTTTATGGAAACCGGTTCCTCTATTACATCAACAACCCTGCCTGCAGCATTCAAAAACTGAATCTGTATTGTATGCTCTCCGACCGGTAACAGCACTCTTTGCAGCTGGATCTCCTGTGGTAACGTAGTCCAGCTCCTGGTATCTGCACGCTCTGTCGCCAGGTTGGTCACCGTCATCAGTAAACCGGCTATCGAACTATTTTCTGAAGCCGTCTTTTGACTATTATATTTCACCACAGCACGGGCAGTCGCCCGCGCCATGATTCCTGGCATATCCTGTTCGAGAGAGTAACGCGCAAGCGCGTCAACATCTTCCACTGTCTCTAGGGGTAACTGTTTATCATCCACGCTTACCTGCGAGAGATACAAGTTCTGTTTTGGCTGATCATATGCGGGAAATGCAACACGTAAGTTCTGCCGCACCTCCGGTGAAAATATATATAGTGCTTTTTCACTCCGTATCGGTGCCAATCCATTATTCAGAATAACGATCAGTTCACCAAACTTATTACTATCCTTGACCGGTTTGAAATCCGGCATATTGATTTCCTTTTTATATGTTTTGTATTCGCTCCACAAGCCTTGCCATGCAAGCATACGCAATAGATCTTTCTTGATAAGCTCAGGTATCACGGGATACCGCTCACCCACCTTCTCTTTATAGATAGTGTAGGCTTTTCGATATGAAATAAGCGCTGAGTCATCTTCACCAAGACTTTCGTATATGATGCCCTCGAGGTAACGCAGGAATGCATCCTCATCTGGCTCATCGCCCCACTCCATCATTTTGACATTCGCCTGCAACATCTCGACACGTGCACTATCGAGTTGGCCGAGCTGGATATAATTCATCGCCATATAAGCATGTAACAAGAGTTGCTCGTAACTATCACCATCATAACCACGCATGGTCTCATTTATGGTGACTGAAGCAAGGTTCTCCGTCACACTGAAACCATACAGCTTCTCGATCTCTTGCTTTGCGACCTCAAAGATCTGATTGCTACCTGTGAAATTGTTATTTATGCGGCGTAGCATGCCTTTATCTAACGACGAGACAACATCTTCCATGTCCTTGTCTTTCTCTTCTGCGATTGCAAGTGAGAGCTCAGGATGGCCGGTCAGAAGGCCGTCTCGCATGGTAGTCGCATGACTACCATAACTGGCACATGACTGTATAAGTGCACCGAGAGCAAGCAGTAAAGAAACCTTCAGGTACAAAAAAATTGAGGCGCTATGCATCACCCCTCCGTCAAGAGATGGTGAGTGTTTATTTAGCATGTGATATGCATAACGAATAGCAGTCATAGTATTAAACTTCCGTGTCATTGAACAGCTATTTTATAAACGGAAGCCGCCCTTCTCTACTGTTTTCTTTATCTTCTTCTGTCCTACCCATACTTTACGATTGCTACCTAACTCGATAAGAGTCAAATCTATCTGGTAGAAACGTGCCTGCTCACCGCTAACTGCGTCTACGATACTGTTGATCGATCCCTGTAGCATGAAATCAGCACCGACCTCATTACCCATCGCTTTGCGTGTCTCTTCTGTTGCATTCAGATCCTGATCTTTTACTTCACTACGAACCTCTTCACGTGCTTGTGCAGATGCGACAAACTCAACTTCACCTGAATTGATCAGTTCACGCTCCATGTCTGCTATGAAGGTACGTGTATTGATGTGTTCATGACTGAGATTTCGCACAGTGCCAACGATCACTGTTGGTGCTTTACCCTTGTCGCGATTGAACTTGCTTAGCCAGTTACGAGACAGCACATCCTGAATCATCTCCTGTGCCACCAGGCGTGAATCGGTGTCATTCCAGTTTCCGCTCAAATCTGTAACCGTGTCTGATTCCACACGACTAACTGTCGGGTTACAACCAGCCAATAAGAACAATGCACCGAGTAAAGGCAATAACAGGCTTCTTGCTGGGTTATGTAGATTCATCTTTATGCTCCTTTTTAAGCGCAGGCTTAAACATGTGTATTTATGGTTAAAATTGATTATAGATTGTTTAATGATGAGATTTATAACACTAAGTTTCCAAAGTGACTAGCTTATCCAGAATTTTTATTAAAAAATAATGACATATTTCACATTAATGCCATCTTGATACACCATAGCATCCTGATTTTGTATTGAAGATTACGCTAGAAGTTGCACTCATGCTGTGCAACAGGTATTGTCGCGACATGAAAAATATCGATACACTCTTACATGCACGCTGGGTCATCCCTGTCGATAATACTAACCGTTATCTGGCAAATCATTGCATTGCAATACATGATGACAAGATCCTCGAAATCTTGCCTTGCGACGATGCCAGAGAAAAATACAACGCATCCGTAACCAGAAACTATGATCAACATGCGCTGATCCCAGGATTGATCAATAGCCATACCCATGCTGCCATGAACCTGTTTCGCGGACTGGCCGATGACCTGAGCCTTATGGACTGGCTAGAAAATCACATCTGGCCGGCAGAGTCTATGCATGTCAACGAAGCATTCGTTCACACCGGTACCGAGCTGGCGATAGCCGAGATGATCCGTGGCGGCACAACCTGTTTCAATGATATGTACTTCTTCCCGGATATAACAGCACGTGTCGCCGCCGATATCGGTATGCGCGCCAGTGTTGGTCTTATACTGATCGACTTCCCGACGGTATGGGCAAACAACAGCGAAGAATACATCGACAAAGGCCTTGCCGTATTTGACCGTTACAAAGGTCACGACCTGATCAAGACCGCCTTTGCACCTCATGCGCCTTATACCGTCTCTGATCAGCCGTTAAAACGAATCCGCACATTGTCTGATGAGCTTGAACTAAACATCCACATGCATGTCCATGAGACGGCATATGAAGTAAGTCAGGCCAAGAACAATACCGGTGTACGTCCATTGACACGGCTGTACGAACTAGGGTTGCTAACGCCCGCATTACAGGCAGTACACATGACCCAGTTACAGAATGATGAGATCCCCCTGCTCGCTTCTACTGGAAGCCATGTCATACATTGCCCGGAATCGAATATGAAACTGGCCAGTGGCACCTGCCCGGTAAAGCAGTTACTTGAGGAAGGCGTCAATGTGGCACTGGGCACCGATAGCAGCTCAAGCAACAATGATTTAGATATGTTTGGCGAAATGCGAAGCGCCGCCATGCTGGCTAAGATCAGTTCCATGGACGCGACAGCTGTACCAGCTGAACAGGCGCTAGAGATGGCCACCATCAATGGTGCTCGAGCCCTTGGCATCGATGATATTACCGGCTCATTAGAACCTGGGAAATTTGCTGATATCGTTGCGGTAAATTTCGATACAATAGAGACTGTTCCAGTATATGATCCAGTCTCTCACCTGGTCTATTGCAGTTCAAGAGAGCACGTCAGTGATGTCTGGATAGCAGGCAAACAACGTTTAACTGATAGAGTACTAAATACCATTGACGAGTCCCGATTAAAACTGGACTGCATCAGGATCAGTGAAAGAATCAATGAAAATCAGTAGTTCAATAACTTAAATCAAATATTGAAAGTATTTTGCAACATATATGACCCACTCAAGAAACCCGGCTTATGAATCAAACAGCAAATATCGACCCATCAGAAATAAAGAAATTTGAAGACCTGGCTTCACGCTGGTGGGATGAACATGGCGAGTTCAAACCACTGCATGAGATGAACCCGTTACGCCTGAACTTCATCAATAGCGGCTCTCCGCTTGAAGGCCGAACCGCCTGTGATATCGGCTGCGGCGGCGGCATACTGAGTGAAAGCATGGCCAGATGCGGCGCCATAACGACCGGCCTCGATATGGGTAAAGCACCATTATCGGTCGCCCGTTTGCATGCCATGGAGAGCGAACTGGATATCGATTACCAGCAGGTAACTGCCGAAGAATTCGCACGGCAAAATCCAGCGAGCTACGATGTTGTTACCTGCATGGAATTGCTGGAACATGTGCCCGATCCGTCATCTGTCATCAGTGCTTGTTACACCATCGTCAAGCCTGGCGGCTCTGTGTATTTTTCTACCATAAACAGGAATCCTAAATCCTACCTGTTTGCCATCATCGGTGCTGAATATATGATGAAAATGCTACCTCGCGGAACACATGATTATGCACGGTTCATAAAGCCTTCCGAACTTGACCAGTGGGCGAGAAATGCAGGTCTAAAGCTGGAGAGCCTAAAAGGCGTTAGCTATAACCCGTTCACAAGCCTGTTCAGCCTGTCGAGTGACGTCGATGTCAACTACATGGCTCGTTATACACGCCCAGAATAAGTCTGATGATTCAATTATCGTGAGCGATAAAGCAAACAGCAGGATCAATACTGTATTATTCGATCTCGATGGCACCCTGATTGATACCGCACCAGATATGGCTGCGGCACTCGATATCCTGTGTGATGAAGAACAGCATATGCGCAGCCCCTATTCCGAAATCCGGCCGATCGTTTCCAATGGCAGTGTGGCACTGGTTAAACTGGCTTTCGGCGATGACGCGGATGAACAGACACTCGAACGTTTAAAGAAACGTTACCTGGAAATCTACCAGGATCATCTCTCGGTACATTCTCGACTATTTGACGGCATGGAGCTACTGTTACAAAAACTCGAAAAAAATGGCATAAAATGGGGCGTCGTGACGAACAAACCAGGCTGGTTAACCGAGCCACTGATGGAGTCACTTGGCCTGCACCAACGTGCCGCATGCATAGTCAGTTCTGACTCGACAAAAAACCGTAAACCTCACCCGGAGCCTATGTTCTACGCTTGCAGACTGACGGATGCGCAACCAGATGAATGTGTTTACATCGGTGACGCCCGACGTGATATCGAAGCGGGACATAATGCTGGCATGAAAACCGTTATAGCCGAATATGGTTATATCGCAGGCTCGGAGAACACCGAAGACTGGCAGGCAGATCATAGCATCCAGAGTCCTTCTCAGATATTTTCGCTGATATCATAACGATTCGCCCTGGCGTTTCTTGATAGCTATTGTCTTTATCAACAATCAATTCTTTTTAGAAAGTTTAAGGTATCGCTGATAGTCCTCAAGTCTGTCCACGTCCCAGCATTCAGGCAGTTCTTCGAATGAGACATTTTCTTGATCGAGCTTGTTCCTTGTCTGCTGCATTACCTCGGCACTACCCCAGCTGATATCCTGAAACAGGAACGCGTATGCCTGTTGCATCGCTATCAAAACGTATCCGCCATCTTCAGCCGGGACAACCACTACCTCGGCACCTGCCTGTAATCTTGCTGCCACCCGGTCGAGCACATCAATATCCAGTGATGGCGCATCTGTCCCTATGACGATGCAATATTTATAATCATTCAGTGCGTGACTGATACCCGCATATATCCGCTCCCCAAGGTCACTTCCGGTCTGGCTGAACAGGGTAACCGGGTATTGTTTAGCACACTGTTTAAAATACTCACTATTCTGATCTGGAGCACACATCAGGCGCACATCAAATAACCCGGCACGGGTTAACATAGACAGCCGGTCATGTATCAGATCATGCTGGAGCTCTGTCGCTGCCTTGATACCGATATCCGGTATCAGACGGGTATTAACTTCGCCTTCAACCGGTGCTTTCGCGAACAAAAGAACAACAAGGTCCCGATACAGCATATCAATACATCTGGTTTAATTTTTCGGGTGAGACACCAAAGAAATAATATAATCGTAATTTCCACATCAGAAAGACTGTCGCGAAAACCCCGTTCCTCTCCCAACGTCGACTGGATGTAACCACCCTGCTTTTCAGACGAACGGGTTTAGATATTTTCTTCAGCCGCCTACTGATCTCTATATCCTCCATCAGGGCGATCTCGGGAAAACCTCCAATCCGATCAAACAGGCTCTTCTCTATAAATATTGCCTGGTCACCTGTAACGATGGATGTGAGACTGGAGCGCATATTCATCATGCACTCGATCAGGCGGTACACATATTTATTATTTGACAGGCGAACATCAAACCGGCCCCAGAAGCTTTCACCGACACATGCAGCTGAGATTATCTCAGCCACATTCTCGGGCAGGAGAGTATCGGCATGTAAAAACAACACGACCTTGCCAGAAGCGATCGAAGCGCCACTGTTCATCTGAAGTGCACGACCTTTTTTTGAGATGATTACCGTATCGGTAATCTCATAGGCAATGGTGAGCGTGTTATCAGTACTGCCACCGTCGACGATAATGACCTCATGTCCCTGTTCGATAACCGAGCGCAAGTGACTGGTGATACGAGACAGGTTTAGCTCTTCGTTGAGCACTGGAACGACAACCGATAATTTCACTGCGATCACTTCGAGTGTTATATCAATGCACCGCCACAACTGCTCCCGTTGCCAGCGGTACAGCCATAACAATGATCCATAATCGCGATATCACCACCTTGCAGTTCACTCTGTAAGAGATCATTGATATGTCTTTTTGCAGACGACACGGCTGGTACCTGTGCTGCCGTCAAACCTGCTGGCAAACCCAGCATCTGGTTGAAATCACAATCATAAACATACCCCTGCCAGTCGACACTCAATGTTGTGCGACACATCACAGAGGAGAGATTATCTTTACTATAGGAAGACTTTAGTAGCTGCATATATTCTTCAAACAGCCCCTTCGAAACCAGTGTACTGCCAAAGCGTTTGATCGGCATATTAGTGATAGTGAATAGATTGTTGAAAGAGATGTCGAACCGCTGCTTCAATTCTTTCTTGTAATCGTCTTCGAGTTCACTCTGTGGTGGCGGCAGATCAATACCCTGCGGGTTATAGACCAGGTTCAACGACAGTTGCTCATCGGTACCATAGCCAAAGCTATTTAATAATTTCAGCCCTTCAATACTCTGATCGAACACCCCCTTACCACGTTGAGCATCGACATTCTCTTCCAGGTAACAAGGCATCGATGCCACTACTTCCACCTTCTGTTCAGCCAGAAACGAGGCCGTATCTTCATACCCCGGTTCTGACAACACTGTCAGGTTACAGCGATCGATAACATGAATCCCCATATCGCGTGCCTGTCTGACCAGCGAAAAGAATTCAGGATTCATCTCCGGTGCACCACCAGTGAGATCCAGTGTCTTGATGTCTTTATGCTTTAAAAAATCAAGCACATCCGATACTGTCTCGGCGGCCATGATTTCTTTACGTCGTGGGCTTGCATCGACATGACAATGTAAACATTGCTGATTACACAGATACCCCAGGTTAACCTGCAGTGTTTCAAGATGCGCTCGCTTTATACGGGGAAAATCGGTATCAATTAATAGCTCAAATGTATCTTTCATAGTTTTTTCTTCAGCCGGTGTGAGCAGCTGCAAGTTACCAGGGATTTAAAATATTCGGTTTAATATGGCCACCATCTTTTTTGTAAATGGACTGAATAAGCGGTCCTTATAATACTGCCCCGCAAGGCGTTTGTTAAGTTGCGAATAACTGGGGTAGGCATGTACCAGCGATGTTAGTTTTGAAACCTTCATCCGGTTCTGAACCGCCAGTGCCAGTTCATGGATAAGCTCGCCAGCGTGTGGCGCTATGATATGTGCGCCAACAATACGCCCATTATCAGTCAGGATCTTTGCGATGCCCGCTTTATTATTATCCGTTACCGCGCGGTCTAGCTG